>Ga0210390_10004554_pt1 | contig 11681 bp, 7 predicted proteins | sample IncBWH11OmetaG_FD_161050 | JGI IMG/M metagenome (GOLD analysis project Ga0210390, IMG submission 161050) | Forest soil microbial communities from Barre Woods Harvard Forest LTER site, Petersham, Massachusetts, United States - Inc-BW-H-11-O ... | reverse complement strand
TGACCATCCGATCTGTATGGAATTTTGGTGCTCTTGCCATCTCGCTGCTCTTTGGCCCAGCGAAGCCAAATGTTCTTCTCCCGCGATTCGAGAGAATGCGGTCATATCTAGAGTTCCACCATTTTGTAGGTTCAGCGGAACATATGAGGCCAATCTGTGCGGCTGCCACGATTACTCGCTTCGCTCCATTTCAGCCAGAACAGCTTTGACACTGGCCATAACTTTGTCGTGGTCATAAGGAGTGATTTTGTAAGTTTCGTTACCAGCTCGAATCCCACTGATAATCTTGCTCGCCCGGCGGCTGCTAAGGCGTGCGGCATAAGTGGGGTCATAACCTTCACGTACCAATACATCGAACTGCTTTTCAGTGAGCAACATACAATTTTCCTTTTTGGTGGCCATTCGCCTGGGTGGCGATAAGGCTTGATTTGCCAGGGAAGTGCGAAGGATAAATCATCGGCGAAAGCACATCGCATCGGCTTCCAACTCCTGCCGATTCCCTCGCAACAGGGGAATGACAACTAGTTCCTCAGGAGCCGACTTCGGGACAACGTCGGATACACATGCGGGCCCACATCCGGCCAGCAAGCCCGCAGCTTACCGCCCCTCGGCTCACCGAAGGATCACCAAGCTGCTCAGAAGAACTTGCTTCTGAATGCCTCATGCCGCTGGTGGGCCGCATTCGACAGCGCGGTAAATTCAGGGTCATTTCGCAACTCGTTCAACAGCGGATCGGTTGTGAAATACGGATAACAGAAGAATCCGGCTTCAATGCTGCGACGCAAGACTCGGAGCGCGGAAGTCTTGTCCCCTAATACCGAGTACGCTTGTGAAACCTTGTACATCGCTTCAGGATCACCGACTCCACGCTCTCCAATTTTCTTCTCCAGAACGCGTAGGATTTCCAGTCCATCTCTTTCCCGACGGGCAATCGAGTCACTGAAAGCTTTTCCGATTTGTGCGTACAGGGTGGGATCGAGTTCGTTCGCGCGATCGAAATCCTTGGCGGCCTGCTCCCAATTTTTCTGGTAATACTCTCCGAAACCGCGATAAAAAAGAATGAGGGAGTCGTTCTGATCGGGTAGGCTACGAAGAAATTTGTCGTAGTCTCCGAGATAGAGGTAGGTGTTAAAGACGGAACCATTGGCTTTGACCAGAGGATCGAGTTGGCGTGCGAGTTCACACTCCGCGACGGACTCGTTCAACATGCCGGCAAAGCGGTATGCATATCCCAGTTCCCAATGTACCGCTGCCTGATTGGGATACGTCTTCAGCGCGTCCCGCAATAGCGGTACAGCTTGCTCAACCTTGCCGGTGTCAACGAGTAAGTTTGCCAGAAAAATATGCGCGTCCAATTGCGACGGCTGTATCGCGAGCGCGCGTTCGTAAGCGGCTTGCGCGCGGCGGTACTGCTCGCGGCCACCAAACTCGAAAGCGGCATCGGAGGTATAAGACGCTCCAAGATAAGCCCAGGCAGGAGCATAATTCGAATCAATCCTGGTTGACTGCTCGAGCATTTTGATCGCCAGGGGAAAATCGTGCTGGCTATGGAGATCGACTCCCCGCAGATAATATTCGTAGGCGAGCGGATTGATGGGCGCGTCGGGCTTGATACTGTCGGCTTCGGATGGCGACAGGTTCAACTGCAGTCCCTGGATAATCTGCTGGGCTACATTGTCCTGAACGCGTAAGAGTTTGTCGTACTTCAGATCGATTGTCCCCCTGCCAACAATTTTTTCGCTCTTGGCATCAATCAATTGATAGGTAATTCGCAGATCGTCGCCATCGCGAATAAAGCTGCCGGTCAGAAGGGTGTCAACACTCAGGTCTGCTGCGACTTTTTGAATGTCAATTACCTGGTTTCGATATTTCTCAACCGCGGTCGAAGGCCTAACCGTTAACGAACTGACGGAGTCGAGCTTGGTGATGACGGCGTCTGCCAGCGAGAATCCCAGGAAGTCATTGTCGGGATCTTGTCTAAGGTTCTGCAGCGGAAGAATTGCCAGATTCCGGCGTGCGGCCAAGGCCGTGCCGGTCCCCGGTTTCGTCGGGTATAAGAATTTTGTGATTGACAGTATCGCAACGCCCAGTAGCGCGAGTGCGGCAATCGACAGGACCGCCCGTCGAATCGTCATGCGGTCCCGCCACCTGAGGTTTTCCGTCCTGGTAACGTCCGCTCCGGCAATCGGCGCAAGCTTTTGCCCGTTTCGGCTGGCGGCTTTGCTGACCACTTGCGGCGCGGAAACAGTCGCACCAAACGTTTCTTTTTCATCCTCCCAACTTCTCACCTTGGCACTGAAGCGATACCCTCGCCCAGGCACGGTGACGATGAAACGGGGGTCGCTTGAGCAGTCGCCGAGGGCCCTGCGGATCATCGAAACCTGCTGGGTCAGGTTCGATTCCTCCACGAAACTGTCGGGCCACAGCGATTTCATCAGCTCTTCTTTGGAGAGCATTCGCCCGCTGTTTTGAACCAGCAGCAACAGCGTGTCATAGGTCTTTGGGGTGAGGGCTACGGGTGCGCCCTCTTTGAACAGGAGGTGCTGAATCGTATCTAGAAGAAACGGATGAAATTCGTAGACCTGAGCCTTCCGGGGTCCTCCCAGACGTGGCTCGAAGTGGTTGGCTGTACTCATTGACCGGGCCTCTGCCGACCGATCCCTAACCCTCGCCCGCCGATACGGTGGACCCCTATATAAAGACGGGCCCATTGTCCTTGAGGTTCCTACGAGGAGGCCTAGATTCGATTCCCAGCTTCGAGCACCTCAATCAGCGAACTCACGCGCAGCCGAAGAATTCGATCTGAAAACTGCGCGCCCCATTCTACAGCAAGAATAAAGGCCGCGGAATGTTGAAGAATGGACTCTCCGCCTGAGCCGATTCCTCCCAAACAGCAGCCGCGTATTCGAGCATCCCTCTGTGGTCCCCTTTCCTTGCAGCGAGATGCCGCTTTCCTAGGTTTTTTTGACGGATTTTAGAGATATTTTAGGACCTTCTGAGGACAGTTCCGCCACTTTCGAGGGAGAGTGATCCCGTCGAAGCGCAGGCGCGGCGACGATCTGATCGCCGGGTTTCGCATCGAGCGCAGTCGAATTCAACAAATCAGGAGATTGATCGAATGACTTACGCCAAGAAAATAACTCAAGCGGGCAAGTGCCTCAGGTTGCTGGCACTTGCTTTAACCATCCTCACTGCTGCGGTGCAAACCCAGGCTGTGGAGGTCCACAAGAAGACCTTCAAGCTGTACCCGAACCCACCCTTCACCAGTTGCTTTGGCTCTAACGCCACTGCTGAGGTTACCGTGATGCGGGGTAGTATTGCCGACACTTTATATGTCACCGGGCAGAACTTCCAACCTAACCTGGGCTTCGATCTTTTCACGATCCAGCGCAGCGAGCTGTTGGCTGATGGGCAGGTCGATCCCAACTTCACCAACTTTGGACTGGCGTGGTATCAGACCGACTTGGAAGCGGACCAGTATGGAAATATTAACGCGACCATTCATACCATTCTGCTGGACCAGATCTTTGGTTTCGATCCCGATACCAATCTGGCCCCGACCAACGCGTTGCATGTGGGTTTTTGGTTTGACAACCCCAAGGATGCAGTGGCTTGCGGCTTCGATGTGAATAAGCCAACCCCATTCAATGGGCAGCACGTCGCCGGTCCCAACGCGATGATCAGCGTGCCGAATGCGAAGACCAATCTTGGACCGCTATGCACCGCCCCCATCCAGCACGGCAACACATATGTCTGCAACATCAACCAGTAGAACGGGTCTGCTCCACGCTGCGAGGGTAGACCGGAAGACGGCTGCCCTCCGAAGCGCGGTTGAGCACACACAAAAAGGAGAGTTAACATGAAAACATTAGACTTTCGCAGTTTCAAATCTGTTTTGATTGTTGCCACATTGCTGCTGGCGCTGAGTTCGTTGGGGCTCACCCAGGACGCCGCTAACACCACCGCCATCAGCGTCCCCCACCTGATCAAGTTCAGCGGCGTGGTGAAAGACGAGACGGGCGCGCCGAAGACCGGAGTCGTCGGTGTAACCTTCACCTTCTACAAAGACCAGCAGGGCGGCGCGCCGCTGTGGCTGGAGACGCAGAATGTACAGGCAGATGCCAATGGCCGCTACACCGCAATGCTGGGAGCCACGAAGCCGGACGGCCTGCCCATAGAGTTTTTCAGCTCCAACGAGGCGCGCTGGGTGGGCGCGCAGTTACAAGGACAAAATGAACAGCCGCGCGTGCTGCTGGTCAGCGCGCCCTACGCACTGAAGGCCGCAGACGCGGAAACGCTTGGCGGAAAACCGATTTCCGCATTTCAACTGGCCGCGCCTCAGTCCACCAACAGCACTACGCAAAAAACAGCGCTTCCACCGGAGCAGCCCAATGAGATCAGTTGCGCCGGCGGCACCGCCTGCAAGACCAGTTTCATTCCCAAATTCTCGAGCAACGGAGGCAGTGCCAAAGTCAACAACTCAGTGATCAGCCAAAGCGGGACCACCGTCGGAATTGCGGGAAATCTTTCGCTAACCGGGAACGTGAACGCCTCTACAGGCCAAGTGCTGGGCCAAACCGGCTCCTTTACAGCTAACACCAGCGGTGGAGTCGTGAGCGTAGGAAATCAAAACGCGTCGGGCATAGCAGTCCTTGGCGTCAACGAAAATACCAATGGCAGCGGCGTCGGGGTGCAAGGCAACGGACCTAACGGCGTGATAGGAAATGGCACCACGCGAGGGGTGACGGGGACTGGCCTTATCGGTGTGGAGGGGGATGCGACGGGCACGAACAGTATAGGTGTCTTAGGCACTGGTTCGACTGGCGTCGTCGGAAATGGAGGGAGCAACGGAACTGGTGTCAAAGGAACGGGTGTCATCGCCCTGTTGGGCGAGGCACCAAGCACAAACAGCTTGGGTCTCCTTGCGACGGGCGGTACCGGCATATTCGGTGGGAGCCAACAGACCGGCGATAACTTCTGGGGCATGATGGGCACGGCGACGAACAGCGGCAAGAACCTCGGCGTGGAGGGCTTTAGCGGCAGCGTCAACGGCACAGGTCTGTATGGATTGGCCATCACGTCAAGCCACGTCGGAGGTGGCCGCGGCTGTTGCGCGGTGGGAGTATGGGGCGACACCGGCTCCAACGCTGGTGGAGCAGCTGGCCTGGTTGGCACGGCCGACGACGCACGGGCGATCTATCTCGAAAACAATAGTCCGAGCGGTGTTCCCACCGCATTCATGCAACAGGACGCAAGCGGCGAACTTGCTCTCATGGCAGGCGGCGCTGGCGGATTTTGCACTATCGATACAACCGGCACCCTGTTTTGCCCACACTCCTTTTCTGTGATGGCCCCAGTCGACAGCGGAAAAAAACGAGTCGCACTTTATGCGATGGAGTCGCCACAAAACTGGTTTGAGGATTTCGGCTCTGGGCAACTCACAGGTGGGACCGCCAGCATCGCCCTCGACGCCACGTTTGCGGAAGAAGTAAATACCGGCGCGAGCTACCACGTGTTCCTCACCCCTCACGAAGAGTGCGAAGGGCTTTACGTCACCGACGTAAGCGCGAGCGGGTTTGAAGTCCACGAACTCCACCACGGACAGTCGAATGTCACCTTCGACTATCGCATCGTGGCGTTGCGGCGCGGTTTCGAAACGGTGCGCTCGGAAGATTTGACCGAGCAATGGAAGAAGATGAACGCGCTGTCAAAGATCACGCCGGAACAAGGCATTAAGCCGCCGTCGATTCCCAGAGTGCCCGGCAAATCCAATATCAATTCATTGCCCAAGCTAAGCGCGCAGCGCTAATTGGCAGGCGGGAGGACGAGAGCCCGTCCACCCGCCGCCAGAAACCACAATTCGTGGCTCTGCGTCCGTTTTCCGTCTTAAATTGTCAATCGACAAAGCTAAAAGAAAATCAATTCCCTACGGAGTTTCATCAAACTTGCCTCCGATGTCACGAGACCTGAATGACGCTCAAGCGTTCATCGACGGTAGCTTTGCTCCGGCGAAAAAAGGGGATCGAAGATTAGAAAAACGAAGCGTGGCAAAAGAACGAAAATCATGGCCGTGGCAGCTCGTCATGGTCTTCCCGTTTCTATCTGTGTTGAAAGGGCACCCCTCACGAAGTGAAGTTGGCCGTTCCCACCCTGGTCCAGATGGTGATTCCAGAAGCCCCCCGGAATCTGATCGGCGACAAGGCTTACGACTCGGACAAACTGGACCAGCAACTCAGTAGCTATGGGATCAAACTAATTGCTCCGCACCGGAGCAACAGAAACAACAAAACACAAGATCTGCGTCGTTTGCGACGGTACCGTCGACGTTGGAAGGTTGAGAGGCTGTTCGCCTGGCTACAAAACTTCCGCAGACTGGTTGTCCGGTATGAACGATACGCTGAGAACTTTCTCGGAATGCTTTACCTTGCCTGCTGTTTAATTCTATTGAGGCATTTGTGAGATGGCTTGTACTCATTTTCGGTCGCTTCGCGCACGATTCGCACGGCGTTCTGGCTGCTATCCATCCGTTCGCACTTGTGGGACAAGAACTCCGTCGCTCATGTCTACTGCGCTCTCCGCAGCGTAATTGACTTGAATTGAGCATTGCAGCATTCGCAGATGCCAATGGCTGGAGCATCTGGCTTGACGATATGAAGAGCGTGCTTGCCCATAGTCGTAGTTTACTCCACAATTAGCGCTGTTTTATTTTCCTAATCCGAGGCTTTGGCAGCAGGATACGCCTCACAGATAGCGGCATTTTTCGCCCCGTGACGCTACGATAGATGCGTTCGATAGTGGTTTCTTTGCGAGGGCGAACCATATAGTCCCTTGCCCCAAAATGCTACACTTGCGCTACCGAACGCACGAAACGTGACAAACGCGAAATCGCACTTGTTATTTCTCTTTCTTGGCTGCATCTACCCGTGCGGCGGCCGTAATTCTGGCAACGTGGACTATTTCAAGATTCCCGCCAGAGTCAGTTTTGCAATTCTTCCCCGGTTTGGCATCACACAAAGGACAGACTAGCGTCATAGGGCTGATAGGCAGAATCGGAATACGTTTCAAAGGATCGGTCTTTTTCATTTACTTTATTCGAGTTTTCGGGTGAGTACTTTTCTTGGCTGCTGCACTGCGGTCTGTTGGCATATAGTCTCCCCGATCCTGTGAATGGGCGAAATTATATGCCTGAAAACCTAACCCAGCCGAAAGGCGGGTTTTCAGACACTACCAGAAATTGCAGTCAATCCCAACGGCAGCTCTATCTCGGAGTTGGAATAGTTGACGAAACCAAGTTTGCGTCGTCTGTTCGCCGGGGTTTGGGGTTTTGAGCGTAATCGAGATTTTTCGCCAGTCATTCAGGAATTGGGATGGCTGAACGCCTTCCAACCGTGCCGAAGTAAGTACGCGCTTGCCAAGATCAGGATCAGAAGTGCGAGCAACGTCTCATTCCAGTACGGCTACCCGATGACTGAGAAAACTTGAAGAAAATGGGATTTGCAGCACAATCCGAGCAAAACCTGACCAAGATAGACAGTATGCAAAGATGCCGACGAGCATAGCCTGATGTGGATTCCAGAGCGACAGCTGCGGGCGGCTTTGCTTGATGAGGCTGCCACGCGGGTCCGCGGTCTTCCCACAGGTTGTCAGCAACTTGTTCGACTTGAGTGTCATCGCATTTCATGCCGAACATCCCACTAGAGGGCTGGGTGCAGTCGCGTGGTCACACATTGGGTCTCTCTCTACAGTAAACCCTGTATATAGCGACCGAATCACGCATAGTAAACTTCGGAGTTAGTAAGTACCACATTCTCGTCCCGCCTAGACCCACAGATTGCAGGAACAAATAAGTGCCCAGGATGCGGATTCGCACGATGAGAGCTGTCCAGAAGCTGGGGAATGATAATCGTAGTTTGCCCAAAGCCCCTACTGGCATTCAGGGCCTTGATGAGGTTACGCGAGGTGGCTTCCCGCGCGGGCGTCCCACGCTCATCTGCGGTAGTGCCGGTGCGGGCAAGACCCTCCTCGCGATGGAGTTCCTGATTCGCGGGGCTACGGAATATAACGAGCCCGGCGTTTTTATGGCGTTTGAGGAGACCGCGCCTGAGCTGACGCAAAATGTTCGCTCGCTCGGTTTTGATCTGGATGAGTTGGCGAAAGAAAAGAAGCTGGCCATTGATTTCGTTCGCCTAGAGCGCAGTGAGATTGACGAAACTGGCGATTACGATTTGGAAGGCCTCTTCATAAGGCTGGGCGCCGCGATCGATGCCATCCGGGCGAAGCGCGTGGTCTTGGACACGATTGAAAATCTATTTGCTGGGCTCCAAAATGAGGGCATCCTGCGAGCGGAGTTGCGCAGGCTGTTTCGCTGGTTGAAGGACAGGGGCATAACCGCCGTCATCACTGCGGAGCGGGGCGACGGGGCTCTAACCCGCCATGGCCTGGAAGAATATGTTTCCGATTGCGTGCTCCTGCTCGACCACCGGGTGACCGACCAGGTTTCCACACGCCGTCTGCGTGTCGTCAAATATCGGGGAACAGCTCATGGCACCAACGAATACCCCTTTCTGATCGACGAAGACGGTTTCAGCGTCTTGCCTGTGACATCTTTGGGCCTCGATCACGAGGTAAGTGACGAACGAATTTCGAGTGGCGTTCCCCGCTTGGATACGATGCTGAGCGGCGAGGGATTCTACCGAGGCACAACGATTTTAGTTTCAGGCACAGCCGGGACCGGCAAGACCAGTCTGGCCGCGAGTTTCGTCGATGCCGCTTGCCAGCGCGGCGAGCGTTGCCTCTACTTCTCGTTCGAAGAATCTCCGGGCCAGCTTATTCGCAATATGCGATCGATCGGTTTGAACCTTGAACAATGGACCAAGAAGAAGCTGCTCCAGTTTCACTCCAGCCGCGCTACGTTCTATGGGCTGGAAATGCACCTAGCAATCATTCACAAAATCGTCCTGGGGTTCCAGCCGAGAGTGGTGGTGCTCGATCCCGTGGGCAGCCTCATTCAGGCGGGGAACCAGCGCGACGCGCACAGCATGATGATTCGCCTCATCGACTTTTTGAAGCAACGGGGAATTACGGCTTTTCTCACCAACCTCACGTCGGGGGGCGAGGCGTTGGAGAGAACCGATGTTGAAATCTCGTCCATCGTCGACACATGGCTTTTCACGCGTGATATCGAGCTTGACGGCGAGCGCAACCGCACCCTGTACGTGCTGAAGTCGCGTGGGATGGCGCACTCCAACCAATTACGCGAGTTCCTCTTATCCCCCTTGGGTGTGGATTTGCTGGATGTGTACGTGGGGCCTGACGGGGTGCTCACGGGATCGTCCCGCCTTTCCCAGGAAGCGCGAGAGAAGTCCGCTGCCCTGGCGCGGAGACAGGATGCCGAGCGCCGGGATCGGGATCGGAAGCGGAAGCGGGAAGCACTCGAAGCGCGGATCGCGGCGCTCCGCAAAGAGTTTGAAGTGGAGGAGGCGGAGGTCGAAACCGCCAGCGAAGAAGACGCTTCGCGAGAAGAGATGATTGCAGACAATCGCGAAGCCATGTCCCGCAGCCGTCGGGCCGATCTGGTTAAGGATGGGGTCGATGGAAAGCGAAAGCGACGAAAGGGAGCCCGATGAAGAAGTCAGAAAGAAACAAAGAGGCTAGACCTCTCAGTCTCCAAGAGATCGGAGATAGGAACGAGCCCGGTGCGAACGAGGTGTGGCAGCTCCGCCTGTATGTTGCGGGGCAGACGCCGCGTTCGGTGGCCGCTTTCGCCAATCTCAAGAGAATATGTGAGGATCATTTAGCGGGCCGGTACAATATCGAGGTCGTCGATTTAGTGAAACACCCGCAGTTGGCGGCGGGAGATCAGATCCTGGCCATCCCGACGTTAGTTCGGAAGTTACCCCAACCGCTGCGCAAAATCGTGGGCGATCTTCGCGACACGGAACGAGCATTGGTCGGTTTACAAATCCGTCCGGCTGCAATGGGAGAATGAGGTCGAGTAGGGAATTTGTATTGATGAGGTTCATATGAACAGCGAATTGCCCGAATTTGTCAGCGGTAGGCAACTGATGGAAGAGGCCGAGCAGACGTTACGCGCGATCCAATATGGGACCGTGGACGCGTTCGTCGTCGAGGAACCGGAAGGTCATCGGGTTTATACGCTGGAGGGTTCCGATCTTCCTTACAGCACCCTGGTTGAAAAAATGCAACAGGGCGCGGCTATGCTGGATGCTCGCGGGTGTGTCGCTTACTGCAATCTCAGCTTGGCGCAGTTGTTGGGTGTGCCGCGAGAGACCGTCATCGGGCGCCTCTTGCTGGATTTCGTCGCTGCTGAAGACCAGCCCGCTTACCAGAAGTTGCTGCACGAGAATCAGATCGAATCAAACGAAGGAGAAATGCGGCTGCATCTCGCCGACGGGAGTCTCATTCCCACCAATTTCTCTTTTAGTCTTTTGTCAAGAGACAAATCGGCAATCGGAGTTCTGATCACCGACCTGACATCGCAGAAACAGCAGATGGATTTTGCATCGCGTCTGCAGGCTATGCAGGACGAGGAGCGCAGACGATTGGCTCGCGAACTGCACGACAGCGTCGGCCAGAATCTTGCAGCTCTCAGCATGAACATTGCCATAGTTTCCGCTCAGTCTCATAAGCTCGATTCGCTCGGAGCCAGAGCAGTTTCTGAGAATGCTCACTTGGTCGAACAGGTTTCGCGTGAGATTCGCACCATCTCACATCTGCTTCACCCACCACTCCTCGATATTGCCGGCCTTGCCTCCGCACTTCGCTGGTATGCGGATGGCTTCTCCGAACGTAGCAATATTAAGGTGGATCTGGAAATCCCACGCGATTTTGGCCGGTTACCGGACGAACTGGAGATTGCCATGTTTCGGATCGTTCAAGAGTGTTTGACCAACATCCACCGTCATTCAGGAAGTACCACGGCTACAATCCGTCTCCATCAGGAAGGTAATCGCCTTGCTGTTCAGGTTCAGGATAGCGGGAAGGGTATACCTTTGGAAAAACAACACGAACTGATCGAATCGGGCCGAGGCGGGGTGGGATTTGCTGGAATGCGAGAGCGCCTGAGGCACCTTGGCGGCACTTTGGAGATTCAATCCGATGGATCGGGAACGGTAGTCAGCGCGACTCTTAAAGTGGCATAAAGGTCTCGGCAAACTGGTTCTGCCCCAGTTGTCAAAAAATACTCCGCCAGCCGTTCCACTACGAAAGAAACCAAATGTTTCGAACGAATCTTACCTTGGGGGTGGGCAGCCCTAGGAAACGTTCCGAAACAGGAGGGTCCCTGCCGCACCTGCGCAAGGCCCCTGCAGTGGCAGGGGGCCGCTTATTTTCGGACATGGCCCAGTTGCGAGTGGCTCCTCACGACTTGATCGTCGCGGACTCCTTTACCAAGCTGCCCGGCCCCGGCAGTCCGTGCCCAATCGATGCCTGGTCCAAGAAAAGTCAGCTTCACTCAAGACACGAACTAACAGGCTCAACGAGCGCGTTTGCTCAGAGTCGCATACTCCGCGTTCGCCTGCTTGAGGATTCGCAAGTCAGCGTCGGCGTTCTTCCAGAGCTCCAAGAATTCTCGATATTCGGCGAGGCTCTTCTCAGTATCTCCAGTTTGTGCGTATGCGCGGGCGAGACCGAGGTGGGCCAGCGGCCAATAGCTATCTGTC
>Ga0210390_10004553_pt1 | contig 11682 bp, 9 predicted proteins | sample IncBWH11OmetaG_FD_161050 | JGI IMG/M metagenome (GOLD analysis project Ga0210390, IMG submission 161050) | Forest soil microbial communities from Barre Woods Harvard Forest LTER site, Petersham, Massachusetts, United States - Inc-BW-H-11-O ... | reverse complement strand
CATCCAGCCGACGAAGCGCAGGAACGTCGACCTTGAAGCCAGCCGCGCGCAGCAACTGGGCAGCGACGCCAACGTTATTTCAAAGCGACGATTCGGATGCCGCCCAGCTTGCGTTGTTGAATAAGTTCGACAAACCGAACGTAGGATTTGTGAAATGCGTCGTGCCCCATCGGGGTTCCAGCTTGTCGAGCTTCTTCCCGCAGCAGCTGGTACATCGCCAGCCGTTCCTTGAGGATTGGCCCCCATTCATCGGTTAAATCGGTTTCCGTAAGCACCGTTAGACCGTTGGCCTCGACCAAACGGCGGTAATCCGGGATAGAGCGCAGAGGTTGGATAGCCATACCATCCCACATCAACTGAGCATCATCGGTGGTAAGCGGCTCGTTAGCAATCCAATCTGTGAAGGCTAACCTGCCGCCTTTTTTGAGAATTCGAAATGCTTCAGCGATGGCTTTCTTGGGGTCGGGAACATGACAAAACGCCTCTTGGCTGACGACTGCGTCCATAGTCTCGCCGTCAAGCGGAACGTCCATTACGTTGCCCTCGATGATTCGAGCGGTTTCCTGAAGTCCAACGCGCTTCGTCAATTCCTGTGCACCGGCAACGCGCGACGGGGTCAGTTCAATACCAATGACGTTGGCACCATATCTGTGCGCGAGGTATCGCACCGTGCCACCAAGCCCCGCGCAGAGATCGGCAACGCGCGATCCATTCCCGATCTGCGCCCCACGGGCCAATTCATCTGTTGCTGCTAGGCCGCCATAGTGATCCTGGTCATGAGCAAACAACTCATTGGGACGCAAACCCTCAAGGTGCCCGCGGCTTGCCCGTAACTTCGCGAGGATGATGTCACATGAAATTGGATGTCGATCATAGAAATAGATAGTCTGCGAGGTTGCGTCGCCCATTTTACTCGCTCCGGAAACACGTTCGCCACAAGCGGCCTTCACCTTGGCGGCATAAAACCGGCAATTCGCGAACTACGAAATGGGACCGATGCTTCCAACCGGCTTAAGCGTCTCACGATTAGGTCCGTTGTGGGTCATTCGCGTCTCAGCCAGCCGGCCCACCTGCCATTTGACGTCGGCTTCCCTCCGAAAGCGACCGAAGCGCTGCTTTGCAGCGAAATGACGCGAAGGGCCAAAACCCGACATATTTTCGAACCAAGGCGCGACGCCTAGACAACCAGAGCCGGAAATTCGGCGCCTAGTCGAACGGCCTGAAAAGCGACCTCAAGCGACGCTCAAAAAACGATCTGCGATCTCGCCGCGACCCAGTCGATCGTGGCGCCGCGATAGTTCGGCCCGCCGAAGAACTGTGGATTGTCGACAACGACATGCTCGTAATCGAGCATGAATTTCATGTTGTAATTGGGATACCAGTTGAGGCCGACGCCGTAGGCCGTTTGCTTGCCGCCGCCGTAAGTTGTGGTGCCGCCTGTGAAGACACCGGGCGCTGAGAATGCGGGTCCGAGCGTTGCCGTCGTCAGATAGGGGCTGTTGAGATTGACGAAACTGAAGCGCCCGGCAAATTCGAGCGCACCCCAGCCGCCGCTTGCCGGCATCATGGGGTTTTCCGGAATGACGCCGGTATAGGCGCCGCGGGTTGGATCGTAATGCCTGGTGCCGCCGATGCTGTAGCTTGCCTGGGCGTAGCCGCCGTCGAAATTGAGCGCGGGACCCGGAATGCCGCCCTGCAAATTGCCCGGCACGGTCGGTACTCTCGCGCGCGTGTCCACGACATAATGGTAGTACTCGCCTTGGGCGAAGAGGTTCTGGTACGATCCTGCGACTTCGACGCCGTAAACCTGCCCGCCGCTGGCCGGAATATTGCCGGTGGCGAGGAAGGAGGTCGGATCCACACGAAGTTCCGGGCGATCGGCAAGCAGGACGGCGGCCAGGTTAGGGCCGACTCGCGGCGCAAACAGGTTGGCGTAGTTGAACCCGAGATGGAATGTCGCATCCTTCTCCTGCACCAGCTGATAAGCGCCGCGCGCCAGAAACGCCAATTGCGGCCCCAACCCGGTCATTTGCGCGCTGGTGACGCAAGGTGTTCCCGGCGTTACGGCAACCGCGCCGGTGTTGCAGGAGGCACCAGCGGTGTGCAGGGCGCCCGAATTGGGGCCGGTCAGGAACGCGCCCAGCCAGTAGCGATCATTGTTGGAGCGCACATCGAGCGCCGATCGGAAGTCGCCGCCGCCAAAGCTTGTTGCGATCACTTGCGCGGTCGAACGCTCCAAAAACATCAGATCGTTCGAGCTCATCGCTTCTTCGAGCGTCCACGGCACGTCCATGATGCCGAAATCGAATGCTGTGGGAAACAGGTTGTCGCGCTTGTAGAAGCCATTGTAGGTCAGGAATGCATTTTCGACTCCTGACAGGAAAGTGTTGCTCGTCGTCGGACTGGTGCTTGAGTTCGCGCTGGCGAGCGCGTTGTTGGCGTTGCTGCTGTCCGATGAACTGCCGAAGTCGTAGACAAAGGCGTAGTGCCAGTCGGTCATGAATGTTCCGATGACGCCGAGACGCGCGCGGCGCAGATCGATGCCATCCGAAAGACCCTTGCGGTCCAGCGTCATCGGCGCAGGGGTGTAATTGGTGTATCCCCCTGTGTCTACCTGGAGGCGGCCAAAGAGTTCGACGGTATTGTCGCCGGTCGCATCGGAGAAACCAAAGTGGTAGCCGCGGTCGTAGGTCATGAGCACCTTGGCCGGCAAGGCCGGGCTTGGAACACCTGACGGCGCGGTGGAAGATCGCGGCTGCTCGACCGGGGGCGACGGCGCTGCGGCCACCGTTTCCGGCTTTTGTCGGCGCAGCCGCCGGATCTCGGCTTGCAGGGCCTTGATCTCGTTTTCGTGCCGCTCTTCGAGTTGCTGGATCTTTGCCTCCAGCCTCTGAAGTGCCGCGGTATCCTCCGCCGCTGCTCCCGTTGCGCTCACGATGAAGATGCTGGTCGAAGCAAGCAGAATGGATCGACCATGGCTTGTCGAAGCGCGCGCTCTCGCTGAAATGATGTGACGCCCAAATTTTCTACGCATCGAGATCCCCCGAATCTGGATTGGCTTGATGAAGTAGAGATAGGTACGAAAAATTCTGTCAAATCGGGGTCAAAGCCCTTCGCGATCTGCTTTCAGGCAATAACGGAATGCTCAATCCGGTGCAGCCGGAAGAACTGTTTTCTCGCGAAATAATCTGACCTCACTGGCACTAGGGCTCATGGTGAGCTTTGCTCGTTCCTGTGTACCCCCAATCAGCGACCGAATAGCTGATATCGCGAATCGGAAGCTTCGGGGCCATTAGCGGAGCGCTCGCAGGGGACTTTTTCATGCGACGAGGTCTCCGAAGCAGTTCAGAGACTGGCCGGATGAAGGTGCAACGTTAGAGGTATAGAAGTGCATGACGAAACGAGGCGATTTCTGGTGCGGTGATCCGGCATACGCCTAATGTTTTTTTAAAAGCACTGGTAGGGTTCCGACCTGCAAATAGACCGCGGAAGTGGTAGGATATAGGTCGGCCGCGCCGTGGGCGACCTTTGCCGACAATCCGAGAAGCCTACGATGCCTCCACTTGAGACTGCGGTGATTGTTCTCGCCGGAATCGCTTTGTTTGCCGCCATCATAAATGGCGCTCTCGGCTATGGCTTTTCCTCGCTCACCGTGCCGATGGCTCTCGTTTTCTATACAAATCGCATCCTGAATCCCGCCGTCGTCTTGGTCGAGGTTGTCCTCAACTGCTACGTTCTATTCATCAATCTGGAGGGCGTTGCGGCTGTATGGAAAAGGGTGTTTCCAATCGTCACCGGACTCCTGCCCGGCATTGGAATCGGAGCCTTGGTTCTTACTTCGCTTCAGCCAGGCTGGATCAAACTCGGGACCTACATACTCATTCTGCCGCTCATCCTGGTCCAGGCAGCCGGTTGGCGGAAACCAATTCGGTCGACCTGGCTAGTCGGTCTTCCCTTTGGAGCTGCGCTCGGCATCCTGTATTCAGTCACCACCATCTCCGGACCGCCGTTGGCGATCCTGTTCAACAACCAAGGTCTGGTCAAAACCGAGTTTCGCGCCGGTCTCGCGTTGGTTCGCGTAGCCGAGTCGAGCGTCACCGCCATCGTCTATTACCAGCTCGGCCTGTTTACGGCCGAGAGCGGAGATCTTTTGTGGGTGTTTGTTCCCTGCGTTGCGGTTGGAGTACCGCTCGGCGCCTATGTCATCCGACATCTGGATGCCGAGACATTTCGTCGGATATGCATGAGCTTTGATGCGTGGGTTGTGGGTTTCGGTTTCTCCCGGGTATTGATCGAGCTGAATTTGATGGAAAGCCCATGGGCCTATGTCATCCTGGCCGTCACAATTTTGATCGACACCTATTTGTTGTACATCTTTTTCACACGGAGAGCGGCAATGCGATCGCAAACAAGTTTGCCTACGCCCGGCGCTCGGACTGGGCCTCATAATCGCTTCGGGTCGAACAGGACCGAACCTCCCCACGATTCGTTTGCGGCGCTCAATACCTCGCTCGGTTACGTTGTGGCGATCCTCGCTATTGCGATGCTGGTTTTCGCAGTTTTGCCTCCAATTCAGCTGCCATAGAGCGCGGCACAATCAGAAACGTAGCCCTTGCGGAGTTGACCGGAAGCAACGAGAGCGGGGTACACATTTCTCGACCTGCCGTTGGAGCGACAAAGGCTCAGGCGCCAACCGCACCAACGCGAAGTCTGTAGATGGCGTCCGGCCGCCTGCGCTCGCGCGACGGGCACCCGGAGCGACGGGCAGCGCTGCCGCACTTCCGATCAGGGCGATGCACTCCGACGCCTCATGAGGTTCCCCTACGGCCAAGGCTTTAATTTCAGTATAGCAGCTACCAGCGTGGTCATTGAAACGTGCAGCGCAGTATAAATGTCGCTGATGGGTCATTTGCTACCGTGCTAACCGGTCCTGCCTGCCATTTATGTCCGCTTCCCTCCGAAAGCGACCGAAGCGCTGCTTTGCAGCAAAATGACGCGATGGACCAGAAGCGACATCGATTACGGATGACGGTTCAGTCAGCGGGGATAGTAAACTGAAAGAGAGCACCCCGCGGCTCGCACCCGGTCGCCCACAGCCGCCCACGATGGGCTTCGATAATCGAGCGGCAGATCGAGAGGCCCATGCCCATGCCGTCGGGCTTCGTCGTGTAGAAGGGTTCAAAGAGGCGCGGCAGGCTCTCCGGGCGTAGCCCGTGGCCAGTATCCCGCACTGCGACGCACACGCCCTCCGGCTCGACACTCACGGTGCTGATATGTAATTCGCGGTTGCCGCCCTCAACGCCACTCATCGATTGGATGGCATTGACGATCAAGTTCAACATCACTTGTTGCAGTTGCACCCGATCGCATCGAATGCGTGGCAACTCGCTCGCCAGTTGCGCGCCCACCGTGACGCCGCCCTTGACCGCTTCGCTGCGGGTTAGGGCTATCGCCTCCAGGATCGCCGCATTGAGGTCGATGACCTCCTTCCGGGCTGGCGCTTTTTTGATGAGAGACCCAATCCGGTCGACGACGCCGCTGGCTCGATCGGCGTCGTCCACAATGCAGGTGAGCGCCTCCCTCACCTCCGCCACATCGGCTAGGCTTTTGTCTAAATAATTCAGAGCCGCACGCGCGTTGTTACGTGCCGCCCCAATGGGCTGCTTGATTTCATGAGCAATCGAGGCGGTGAGCTGACCCATGGTAGCGACGCGGTTGGCATGCGCCAGCGCCATCTGCGCCTCGTGACATTGCCGCTCGAGCCGGGTGCTCTCCAAGGCAATGGTGGCTTGCGCAGCGAAGTCCATGAATAAGCAAATCTGCTTGTCGGTGAACGGCTGCACCTGCTTGCGGCCCAGAGTGATTAGCCCGACTATCTCATTGTCTTTGAGCAACGGCACAACCAGGCCCGTTCGAAAACCTGCGTTCACCACCACTGTGTTCCAAACATCATCCCGATGATCGCCTTCAAGTGCTCTATAGTCGGGGATGTGGGTGGGTAACCTGCTTGCGGCTAATCGACCCAGAAGCCCCCCCTTCTCTGCGAGCACTGGCACTGATGACCACACCCGACTAACCAAAACGGGGTCCCCTCGCACCGCCACGAGACGAAGGCCGCTTTCTTCGGAGAGACGTAAGGTGCCCGTGTCTGCTCGACAGAGACGTGTGGCGCTGTCGAGGATCGCGTCGAAGATGGGCTGCAAGTCGTGCGGCGAACTCGCAATGGCGCGCAGCACTTCCGAGATGGCCGTCTGTTGCTCGACGAGTTCGGTCACCCGATCTTGCGGCTCGGAGCGGGACTGAACGAGGTGTCGCATGGCCCTTCCTCTCGGCAGGTCTTTCTCGTTCATGCCAGCCGTTCGTCGGATTCCGTCACCACCTCAATATACGCACCCGACCCGACTGTGCCGCGAAAACTTGCCACCATATTGAATGAGAGTGTCGTAGCGGGAATGTTCGTGCTACCGCGACCGCTTCGGGTCATTCGCGACTGGGTCGAGCCAGCAGCAAGTCCGGCCACGTCCGCAATGCCGCCGGAAGCCGACAAGTCACCTCATCGCAGCGAAATGACGCGATGGGCCAGAAGCAGCGAACCGCCTGGAGAAGAAGGGATCCGGTCGCAGCCCTTAAGCAGCTATGCTCTCGGTCCTAGGGCGCGGCGGCCTCCAGTAGGCAATGAGATTAAGGGGTACGCTGGCGGACCGGTCAGCGTGCCTTCATTTTTGCATTCAGCCTGCGGCGATCCGGCCGACGGGAAGCGACCAACCAGGTTCTGATCGCGTTGGTGGCTGCGACGAGCTTGGCCACGTCGACACCGGTTTTGATCGGATGCCCTCAAGCATTATTCCATAACCGCACATAGCGCGAATGCGGATCGCTCCCTCGACTTGAAAACCGATTTCTCTGGAGTTGAATTCAAGTTTTCAATTGGAATTCAAACCAGTGGGTTACGCTCAAATTGTAAACCAATATTGGGCCAAGCGAGGCTCGCATATAGCGGAATCGAGACCGCGCTCGCGAGCTCCGCGCGTCCGACCCGCATCATCCCGCCATGCATCACAGGTTGCCGAACCCTCATGCGGCTGGCGAAGCGGCGCCAAATGCAATCAGAGCGCCTCGACGATCGCGACATTGGCAACGCCCCCGCCCTCGCACATCGTCTGGAGGCCGTAGCGCTTGCCGCGGGCTTTGAGCGCGTGGATCAATGTCGCCATCAGCTTGGCGCCCGAGGCTCCGAGTGGGTGGCCGAGCGCGATCGCGCCGCCGTTGACGTTGAGCTTAGCGGGATCGGCCCCGATTGCCTGAAGCCAGGCGAGCGGCACAGGGGCGAACGCCTCGTTGACTTCATAGAGGTCGATCTTGTCGATGCTCATACCCGCTTTGGCCAGAGCCCTGCGGGTGGCGTTGATTGGCTCCTCCAGCATGATGACCGGATCGCCTGCCGTAACCGCGAACTCGACGATGCGCGCAATCGGCTTGAGCTTGTGCTCTTTCAGAGCCTTCTCGCTGACGACGAGGGCGGCGGAGGCGCCGTCGCAGATCTGGCTCGCATTCGCGGCGCTGATGACGCCGCCCTCCCTGAGCAGCTTCACGGCGGCAATGGATTCGAGCGAAGCGTCATAACGGATGCCCTCGTCCGTCGTGTGCGCTCCGCCTTCGACCGCGAGTGGGACGATCTCGTCCGCGAAAGCACCCGACTTCGTCGCCGCTGCCGCGCGCCTGTGGCTTTCGAGTGCGAAGCGATCGAGCGTCTCGCGGTCGAAGCCGTATTTCTTCGCCATCATCTCGGCACCTTCGAACTGGCTGAAGGACTCGACGCCGTAGCGACGCTTGATCCGGTCGCTGATTGGGCCGACGCCAATGCCAGCCTTCTGGTGCAGGGCGATGTTGGAGAACATCGGCGCGCGGGTCATGCTTTCGGCGCCCGCCGCGATGACGATGTCCTGCGTGCCAGACATCACCGCCTGTGCTGCAAACTGCACTGCCTGCTGGGAGCTGCCGCACTGCCGGTCGATAGTGACGGCCGGAACACTATCGGGCAGCTTCGACGCGAGCACCGCGTTGCGTCCGAAAGCGAAGGCCTGCTCGCCGGCCTGCGTAACACAGCCGAGGATAACGTCGTCGATCGAGACCGGGTCAATTCCCGAGCGGTCGACGAGCGCGTTTAATGTCTCGGCGGCCATGTCGGCCGGATGCCATCCCGCGAGCTTGCCGTTGCGCCGGCCTCCAGCGGTGCGCACCGCCTCTACGATATAAGCTTCGGCCATGCTCCGTCTCCTTTCAGTTCCTTGTGTTGCGGCGCGCGAGGAAGGCGGCGACGCTGGCGCGCGTCTCGGCCGAACAGCCGAGCGACGCGATGCTGCGGGCCTCACGCTCAAGCTGGGCCTCGAGCGGCGTTTCAAAACTGTCGAGCAGCAGGTTGCGCGCCGCCCCAAGTGCTGCGGTCGGCGCCGCCGCGAGTTCCGCGGCGACCTTCGCGCCCGCTTCGGCGAGCGCCTCGTCATCGACCACTCGGCTGACGAGACCTATCGCAGCGGCTTCCTCGCTTGTCACGCGGCGGTTCGTGAGGATGATGTCCTGCGCAAGCCTCAGTCCCACCAGCCTCGGCAGGCGCCAGCTCATGCCGCCATCGGGACTTAGTCCCAACGCGCCATAGGCGGCGGTGAAATTGGCCGAGCGCGCGGCGATCGCGATGTCGCCTGCAATCGCGAGACTCATGCCCGCGCCGGCCGCCGCACCGTTGATGAGCGTGACGAGAGGCTTTCTCATCCGTAGCAGGCGCGAGAGCGCCATATGCAGCGCTGCCGCCAATTCGCTCAAGAAAGATCCGATGGAGTCTCCGGCTTGAGCGAAGCTCCCGATGTCGCCGCCGCCACAGAAGAGCTTGCCGCGGCCTGTGATCGCGACGCAGCGAATGGCGTCGTCTTCGTCGCAGCGCAGCGCCGCTTCCAGCAGCGCGCGCGCCATTGGCAGATCGATCGTGTTGCCCTGCTCGGGGCGGTCGAGCGTAAGGGTTGCGATTCCCTTCTCGATCACGAGGGAGACTCTATCTGTCATGACGCGTCCTCCAGGGCGCGGACGCCAAGTTCGGCGAGTTGCGGGAAGCTCTTGGCGCGCTCCCGAGCGTGAGCCGACGATGCAGAGCCCCGTTTCGCGCGCCCCGCGATGCCGTGCAAGATCGCAGCGAGTCGAAAGAAATTAAAGGCGACATAGAAACGCCAGTCCGCGATACCGTTACGTCCGGTGGCGTTACAATAGGCGGCGACATAATCGGATTCGCTTGGGATGTTGAGTGCGAAAAGGTCCGCGCCCGCCAACCCCGCAACGATATGCGACGGCATGCGATACATCAATGCGTGATAGGCGAAATCGGCGAGCGGATGACCGAGCGTCGAGAGCTCCCAGTCGAGCACCGCGAGGATGCGCGGCTCGGTCGGATGGAAGATCATATTGTCGCAGCGAAAATCGCCGTGGACAATGGCGCTCTCGTCGTCGTCGGGGAAGCGCCCGGGAAGCTCGGCCACAAGCCGGTCCATGTTCGCATCGCGTCCGGCTTCGGGATCGTCGAGATATTGGCGCGACCAGCGGCTGGTCTGTCGCGCAAAGTAGTTTCCGGGCTTGCCATAGTCCGCGAGGCCGACGCTCGCCGGATCGATGCGATGCAGCGCCGCGATGGTCCCGTTCATCGCCGCGAAATAGGCGGGGCGCTCGTCGCGGCTCACGGTGGGGAAGGTCGCATCCCAGAAGATGCGCCCCTCGACCAGCTCCATCACATAGAACGGCCCGCCGATCACGCCGGCGTCGTCGCAGAAGCCGAAGATCCGCGCAATGGGAAATCCGGCCCCGGCAAGCGCGTTCTGGACGCGCGCCTCGCGGTCCACCGCATGAGCCCCGGCCAGAACCGATCCCGGCGGCTTGCGTCTCAGCACATAGGCTCCGCTCGCCGCCTCGAGCCGATAGGTCGGGTTGGACTGCCCGCCCTTGAATTTGGACACAGAAAGCGGACCGCGAAAGCCTTCGACATGTCTCTCCATCCAGCGCGCGAGCGAGGCTTCGTCAAGCCGATGGGTTTCCGGGACTTCCGCGACGCCCGTATTGGCGGATTCGTCGAGAGCGCTCATGAATGGGCCGCTTTCCTGTCCCGCCTGATCTTGTTCGGAAGCGACCATCTGTGGACCTCGGACGACCCGTCGTGGATGCGGAAGGCCAGCACCTCATAAGGAACGAACACGTCGCGAATAAAACGTTCGACGCACTCGGCGATCTGCCGCGTCCAAACCGATCCGACGCCGCTCATTTCGGCGCCATTCGGATGGCGCCGTCGAGGCGGATCACTTCACCGTTGAGCATCGGGTTGATGACGATCGATTCGACGAGAAGCGCAAATTCTGCTGGGCGCCCGAGGCGGCTCGGGAAAGGAACCTGCTTGCCGAGCGAGTCCTGAGCTTCCTGCGGCAGGGTCATCAAGAGCGGCGTCAGAAAAATGCCGGGCGCAATCGTCATGACGCGAATCCCATGGCGGGCGAATTCTCGGGCGATCGGCAGCGTCATTCCGACGATGCCCCCTTTCGAGGCCGAATAGGCCGCCTGGCCGATCTGGCCGTCGAAGGCCGCAACGCTGGCGGTGTTGACGATCACTCCGCGCTCTTCGCCGTCCATCGGCGCCGTGTGCAGTCGAGCGGCGAATTTGGACAGGACATTGAAGGAGCCTAACAGGTTTGCATTGACGATTTTGGCGAAGTCCTTCAGTGGAATGGCTGCACCGTCGCGGCCGATCACCTTGGCGGGCGGGCCGATGCCGGCGCAATTGACGAGAATGCGTGCCTTGCCGTGCAAGCGCTCGGCCTTGTCGAGCGCCGCCGCGACCTCGTCCTCGCTCGTCACGTCGACCTTGAAGAACGCCCCTCCTATCGCCTTTGCACGGGCTTCGCCGAGTTCCGCGTTGAGGTCGAAGATCGCGACCTTCGCGCGCGCCGTCGCGAGGCGTTCCGCGGTTGCGCCACCAAGCCCCGATGCGCCCCCCGTGACGATCGTCGCCGCGCCTTTAATGTCCATTCCCGCAAACCTTTCTTCGTTTCGAATTGCGACGGCCGGGCTCAATCGCCCTGACCGCCCTCCGCCGAAAGTACGTGCATCGGCTCCGACCTAAGCCGCCGTCGCCGAAAGCTGCGGCGAGACATCAAGAATCGTTACAGCGCCTGTGTCGCCGTCGAGTTCGATCAGGGCGCCGTCCGGGATGATCCTCGTTGCGTCGGTCACCGAGACGGCGCAAGGGATCCCGAGGTCGCGGGATACGATCACGGAATGGCTCATGACCGCGCCGACATCCACGACGACGCCCGCGGCGGCGAGGAAGAGTGGCGTCCAGGACGGGTCGGTGATGGGCGCCACCAGGATGTCGCCGGGATTGAGAATGTCCGGGTTGGACGTGTCCATGACGATGCGGGCGATGCCGACGACCCGCCCAGGTGATCCACCGATGCCTTCGAGAATGTCGCCTTTCCCCCCTCGAGCTTGCCGTTCGGAGGTCCGCTTCGACCAGGTTTCGATCGGCGAAATCTCGCCTTCGAACAGGAAGGGTGGAATGCGCTCCGCAAGCGCCTCGGCGGCACGCGACCGCTCCGCGATGACGTCGAGAAATGGCTGCGGGTCGGCGGTATAGGCGCGCAGTTCCGATTGATG
>Ga0210390_10004551_pt1 | contig 11687 bp, 10 predicted proteins | sample IncBWH11OmetaG_FD_161050 | JGI IMG/M metagenome (GOLD analysis project Ga0210390, IMG submission 161050) | Forest soil microbial communities from Barre Woods Harvard Forest LTER site, Petersham, Massachusetts, United States - Inc-BW-H-11-O ... | reverse complement strand
TCCGGAGAAAGATCTTCCATCGAACGGAATGCGGTTCACCCCCGGGCCAGGAATCTGCTCGGCTCGATGCAGTAGGGATTCTCGAGGATGTGGAACTCGTTCCGGACTGGCTGAATTGAGTTCCACCGGTACGACGAGGTCGGCCACGGCCTCTTCTCCTACCACACCCGACGTACCGGCCTGACGCGGACCCGGGGTCGTGACGCAGGATCTGGCCTACTACCGGGCTGTTCGGCTTCTTCAGCTGCCAGCGGCCGGGCTGGCTGCCTGGTCCGCGGTGTCTTTCTCGGCGGCGATGCGGGCGAGGTGGACCCGGGAGGTGATGGCGAGCTTCCAGAAGATGTGCCGCAGGTGGAACGCCACGGTGTGGGTGCTGAGGAACATCTGGTTCGCCACCTGGCGGTTGCTGAGCCCCTGGGCCACCAGGACGGCGATGCGCCGTTCGGTGTCGGTCAGGCTGTCCCAGCCGAACGCCGGCCGGTCCGCGTGGCTCCAGTGCCGCAGCCGGGTGCCTGCCGCCCGCAACCTGGACCGGACCCGGGCCAGGTCGCCGGCGTCGCCGGCCTTCTCATACAGGCCGTAGGCCTGCCTGAGCACGGTGGTGGCCTGGCCCTGATCGCCGTGCCGGGCCCAGGCCTTCCCGGCGTCTTCCAGCGCGCTGGCCTGGGCCCGCGCCGCCGCGTAGGTCCCGGCGGCACGGTGCAAGGCGGCGGGGTCCTGGTCGATCAGGCCGCGGGCGTGGTCGGCGGCGGCCGCCATGTCAGGGTCGCCGGGCGTGATCGCGGCCAGCCGTGCGGTCTGTTTGGCCATCGCGACCGCCCGGGCCTGGTCGCCGCCGGCGAGCGCGCCGCGGACCAGCAGCACGGCGCCTTCCGGGTCGGCCATCCCGCCGCCGAACAACGTCAGCCGCAGATGCCTTTCCAGGTCCTGGACGTAGGAATGGACCTCTGGTTCGACGTTCATCAGGCCTCCTCTTGTCCCCCTGCGGCCAGCTTCGCTCACGGCCGGAGCCAGCCGCATCGTCCCAGCCGGGCAATTCCGCTGACCCGGCCGGACAGTCAGGCCGCCGTCGCAGGAGCCGGTCCCGCAGCCCCGGGGCGGCCCGGGGATAGGCTCGGCCAGGTCCGTGGCGGCTGGACAGTCAGTAGGCCCACGCCCACGGCACGCCGGCCAGCGTGACCGCCCCGCCCTCCGCGGCCAGCTTGAGCGCCTGGAGGCTGGCCAGCCCGCTGGTGGTCCTGGCCACCGGGGTCGGCTGCTGATCTGAGCCGGACAGGCCAGAACTACCAGCATGGTGGATGTGTCCGCCGCCGCCCGCGGGGAGCGTGGGTCCTATCCCGAAGTCACGTTCCCAGCCACAGGAGGAATCCAATGGCAGCGCTCCCGGTCCGCCGCGGCGGACAGCACACCAACACGATGGTCGTCAACCCTTCCCGCGAGTTCGAGGACATCTACGACCGGATGGGCCAGCTGATGAACTTCGCGTTCGGCCTGACCCCGGCCGCCCTGGCCGACATGCCCTGGGTCCCGCTCGCGGACCTGTCCGAGACCGACGACGCCTACGTCGTCAAGGCGGAACTGCCCGGCGTGAACAAGGACCAGGTCAACATCCAGCTGCAGGACCGGGAGATCGTCATCAGCGGCGAGATTCCCGAGTCCGAGACGGGCGACGGCAAGGGCGACGGCACCCGCCGCCACCGCAGCACGCGCCGCACCGGCCAGTTCGAGTTCCGGACCTATCTGCCCGGCGACGTCAAGGCCGACGCGGTCACCGCGCAGCTCTCCGACGGCATCCTGACGGTGACCGTACCGAAGTCCGAGGCCGCCAAGCCGCGCAAGATCGAGATCACCGGCTGACCACCGGCTTCCCGCGCGCTCCCGGTCTGGCCCAGGACACCGGGAGCGCGCGGGGCCAGGCCTTGAACAGTGTGGGTCCTCAACAGGAGGCAGTGATGGCAGTTGCAGTCGGCATCGATCTCGGCACCACCAACTCCGTGATCGCCGCCACGCAGGGCGGCCAGACCACGGTGATACCGAACGCGGAGGGGGCACGGACTACGCCCTCGGTGGTGGCGTTCACCCCGCAGGGCGAGCGCCTGGTCGGCCAGCTCGCCCGGCGGCAGGCGATCTTGAACCCGAAGGGGACGATCTACTCCGCCAAGCGGTTCATCGGGCGGCGCTACGACGAGGTCACCAGCGAGCTGAACGCCGTGTCGTTCGACGTGGTCCCCGGCCCGGATGGCGCGGCGCGGTTCAAGGTCGAAGGCCGGCTGTACGCGCCGGAGGAGATCTCCGCGCTCGTGCTCCGCAAGCTCGTCGACGACGCGTCCAAGTTCCTCGGCGAGAAGATCAACGAGGCCGTCATTACCGTGCCGGCCTACTTCAACGATGCCCAGCGTCAGGCGACCAGGGACGCGGGCCGCATCGCCGGGCTCGAGGTCCTGCGGATCATCAACGAGCCCACAGCCGCGGCGCTTGCCTACGGCCTGGACAAGAAGAAGAACGAGACGGTCCTGGTCTATGACCTGGGCGGCGGTACCTTCGACGTGAGCATCCTGGACATCGGCGACGGCGTGGTCGAGGTGCGCGCGACCGCGGGCGACACCCACCTGGGCGGGGACGACTTCGACCGCCGCGTCGTCGACTACCTGGCCGACGAGTTCAAGAAGGACAACGGCGTCGACCTGCGGTCCGACCCGCAGGCGCTGCAGCGCCTGTTCGAGGCGGCCGAGAAGGCCAAGGTGGAGTTGTCCTCGGTGACCCAGACCACCATCAGCCTGCCGTTCATCACCGCCGACGCCTCCGGGCCCAAGCACCTCAACACCACGCTGATGCGGTCCACCTTTGAGCAGATCACCGGCGACCTCATCGAGCGCACCGTCGGGCCGGTCCGCCAGGCGATGTCCGACGCCAAGGTCACCGAGAGCGACATCGACGAGGTGATCCTGGTCGGCGGCTCTACGCGGATCCCCGCCGTGCAGAGCCTCGTCCGCCGGCTGACCGGCGGCAAGGACCCTAACATGACCGTCAACCCGGACGAGGTCGTGGCCGTCGGCGCGGCCATCCAGGCGGCCGTGATCAAGGGCGAGCTCAAGGACGTGGTGCTGCTCGACGTGACGCCGCTGTCGCTCGGCATCGAGACGCTAGGCGGGGTGATGACCAAGGTCATCGAGCGCAACACCACGATCCCGGCCCGCCGTACCGAGACGTTCAGCACCGCCGAGGACAACCAGTCGGCGGTCGACGTGGTGGTGCTGCAGGGCGAGCGGGAACGCGCCGCCGACAACCGGGTGCTCGGCCGGTTCCGGCTGGAGAACATCCGTCCCGCCCCGCGCGGGGTGCCGCAGATCGAGGTCACCTTCGACATCGACGCGAACGGGATCCTGAACGTCTCGGCCCGGGACAAGGACACCGGCCAGGAGCAGCGGATCACCATCAGCCAGAGCTCCAACCTGGACTCCTCCGAGGTGGAGCGGATGATCGCCGACGCCGAGCAGCATCGCGACGAGGACCGGCGGCTCCGCGAAGTAACCGACGCGCGTAACGCGCTGGACACCGCGGCCTACCAGGTCGAGCGCATGCTGACCGAGCGCGGGGACGCGGTGCCGGTGCACGAGAAGGCGCGGGCCGAGAACCTCGTCGCCGACGCCCGGCAGGCGCTCAAGGACGACAGCACCCCGCTGGACCGGCTGCGCAGCCTGACCGCCGAGCTGCAGCAGGTCTACCAGTCCCTGGCCACGGCCGGTCCGGGACCCGCGCCGGACGGGCCGACCGGGGAGGCGGGGCCGGCCTCCGGTGGCGACGATGACGTGATCGACGCCGAGTTCACGCCCAGCGAATGAGCAGGCCGATGAGCCAGCCGAAAGACGACACGGCGGACAGCGGCGCCCGCGAGCCCGATCTCGATGTGATCACCGAGCAGGCGGCACGGATCGCCGAGCTCGAGGCCCTGCGCCTGCGGGTCCTGGCCGACCTGGACAACGCGCGCAAGAGGTGCGCAGCACAGGTCAGCCGGGCCGAGGCGGAGGCCAGGGCCGCCGTCGCCCGGCAGTGGCTGGCGGTGGTGGACAACCTGGACCTGGCGCTGGAGCATGCCGAGGCCGATCCGGTCACCATCGTGGACGGGGTCCGGGCGGTCCGGGCGCAGGCCCTGGACATTCTGGCCGGCCTGGGCTTCGCGCGCCGTGACGATCGCGGCGCCCGGTTCGACCCGGCCCGGCACGAGGCAGTGGCCTCCCGTCCCGACCCGGAGGCCGAGGCCGACGTGGTGGCCGAGGTCGTCCGGCCCGCCTACGGCGAAGGGGACCATCAGCTGCGGCCGGCGCAGGTGGTGGTGGCCCGGCCGGATTGACGGGGCCGGGCTGATGGCCGCTGGCGACGACTTCTACCAGATCCTGGGCGTGCCGAGGGACGCCAGCCAGGAGGACATCCAGCGCGCCTACCGCAAGCTGGCCCGGACCTACCACCCGGACGTCAACCACGACCCGGGAGCCGAGGACCGGTTCAAGGAGGTTTCGGAGGCCTACGACGTCCTGTCCGATCCTCAGACGCGGCGCCGTTACGACGCGTTCGGGCGTGACTTCCGGCAGGTTCCCGAGGACGTCGATCCCGAGACGTGGCGGCGTGCCCGGGCTGGCGCGCGGGCTGGAGCCGGCGCCGGGGCGGGCCGGGGCGGGCCCGGCGGGTTCAGCTTCAGCGAGGGCGACGTCGATCTCGATGACCTGCTGGGCGGCATCTTCGGCGGCCGGTTCGGCGGGGCGCGGCGGGGCTGGGGACCGATCCCGGGCGCCGACCAGGAGGCCGAGATCGAGCTCACCGTCGAGGAGGCCTACCGTGGCGGGCGCAGGTCCGTCACTCTGTCCGGCGACGGCACCCGCCGCTCCTTTGACGTCACGATCCCGGCCGGGGTGACCGACGGGCAGCGGATCCGGCTGGCTGGGCAGGGCGGCCGCGGCAGTGACGGGGCGGGCAACGGCGACCTGTACCTCATTGTTCGGATCGCGCCCCACCCGCGGTACCGCCTCGACGGGCGTGACCTGTTCGTCGAGCTGCGGCTCGCGCCGTGGGAGGCGGCCCTCGGCACGTCGGTCGCGGTGGATACCCCGGGCGGCGAGGTCAAGGTCAAGGTCCCGGGCGGCACGTCGAGCGGTCGGCGGATCCGGCTGGCCGGCCGGGGCCTGCCCAGCCCCAAGGGCAAGCCGGGCGACCTGTACGCGGAGGCGAGGATCATGGTACCGGCCCGGCTCTCGCGCGCCGAGCGGCGGCTGTTCGAGCAGCTGGCCGCCGAATCAAATTTCGATCCGAGGAAGCAGCGGTGAGCTACGTCATAGTCCCCGCCGCGCGGCTGAGCCTGAAGGAGTTCGCCGTGCTATCGGGCCTGCACCCGGACCTGATCCGCAGGCTAGTCGCCCTCGGGCTCATCGAGGGGCACCGCGACGCGGCGGGCGCGCTCTGGTTCTCCCGGAGCGAGCTCGCCGCGGTGGCCCGGATGCAGCGCCTGCGCGCGGGCTTCGCGCTCAACTACGCGGCCATCGGGCTGGTCACCGACCTGCTCGACCGGATCGCGGTACTCGAAGCGGCCCTACGCGCCGCCCAGCGCCGAGGAAGGTAAACATGGATCCCAGCCACCTGACGCAGAAATCAACCGAAGCGCTCCACGACGCGCAGACCAAGGCGCTCCGCTTCGGGCACACCGAGGTCGACGGCGAGCACCTGCTGCTGGCGCTGCTCGACCAGGCCGAGGGCATCGCTCCCCGGCTGCTGAGCCAGGCCGGCGCCGATCCGGACCGGCTGCGAACGGCCCTGGAGGCCGAGCTCGCGCGGCGGCCCCGGGTCAGCGGCCCGGGCGTGAGCCCGGGACAGGTCCGCGTCACGCAGCGGCTGTCCCGCCTGCTCGACACCGCCGAGCAGGAGGCGAATCGGCTCAAGGACGAGTACGTCTCGGTCGAGCACCTGCTCCTGGCGCTGCTCGCCGAGGGCCCGACCACCGCGGCCGGCCGCCTGCTGCAGGCCGACGGCCTGACCCGGGACGCCTTCCTGCAGGCGCTGACCAAGATCCGCGGCAACCAGCGGGTCACCTCGGCTACCCCGGAGGGGGCGTACGAGGCGCTGGCCAAATACGGCCGGGACCTGGTCGACGACGCGGCCAACGGCCGGCTCGACCCGGTCATCGGCCGGGACGCCGAGATCAGGCGCGTCATCCAGATCCTGTCCCGCAAGACCAAGAACAACCCGGTCCTGGTCGGCGATCCGGGGGTGGGCAAGACCGCGATCGCGGAGGGCCTGGCCCAGCGGATCAACCGCGGCGACGTGCCCGAAGGACTGCGGGACAAGACGATCTTCAGCCTCGACATGGGCGCGCTGGTGGCCGGGGCCAAGTACCGCGGCGAGTTCGAGGAGCGGCTCAAGGCCGTCCTGTCCGAGGTTCGGGCCGCCGAGGGGCGCATCCTGCTGTTCATCGACGAGCTGCACACCGTGGTGGGCGCGGGCGCCGCCGAGGGAGCCATGGACGCGGGCAACATGCTCAAGCCGATGCTGGCCCGCGGCGAGCTGCACCTGATCGGCGCGACGACCCTGGATGAGTACCGCAAGCGCCTGGAGAAGGACGCGGCGCTCGAGCGCCGGTTCCAGCCGGTCATGGTCGACGAGCCGTCGGTGGAGGACGCCATCTCGATCCTGCGCGGCCTGCGGGAGCGCCTGGAGATATTCCACGGCGTGAAGATCGCCGACAGCGCGCTGGTCACCGCGGTCACGCTCAGCCACCGCTACATCTCCGACCGGTTCCTGCCGGACAAGGCGATCGACCTGGTCGACGAGGCCTGCGCGATGCTCCGCACCGAGATCGACTCCATGCCGGCCGAACTCGACGAGCTCACCCGCCGGGTGATGCGGCTGGAGATCGAGGAGGCAGCGCTGGCCAAGGAGACGGACCGGGCCAGCCAGGAACGCCTGGCCGGCCTGCGCAAGGAACTGGCCGACCTGCGGGCCCAGGCCGACGCGCTGCGGGCCCAGTGGGAGGCCGAGCGCCAGGCGCTGCGCCGGGTGCAGGCGCTCCGCGAGGAGATGGAACAGCTACGGCGGGAGGCCGAGCAAGCCGAGCGCAATTACGACCTGGACCGGGCCGCGGAACTGCGCCTCGGCAAGATTCCCGAACTGGAGCGGCGGCTGGAAACCGAGGAGCAGCGGCTCGCGGCCAAGCAGGGCGGCGCGCGCCTGCTGCGCGAGGTCGTGACCAGTGACGAGATCGCCGCGATCGTCTCCCGCTGGACCGGCATCCCGGTCAGCCGCCTGCAGGAGGGCGAGCGGGAGAAGGTGCTCCGCCTCGACGAGATCCTGCACGAGCGGATCGTGGGCCAGGACGAGGCCGTCCGGCTGGTCGCCGACGCCATCATCCGGGCCCGGTCCGGGATGAAGGATCCGCGCCGGCCGATCGGGTCGTTCATCTTCCTCGGCCCCACCGGCGTGGGCAAGACCGAACTGGCCAAGACGCTGGCGGCGGCCCTGTTCGACACCGAGGAGAACATGATCCGGATCGACATGAGCGAGTACCAGGAGCGGCACACGGTCAGCCGCCTGGTCGGCGCGCCGCCCGGCTACGTGGGCTACGAGGAGGGAGGGCAGCTGACCGAGGCGGTCCGGCGCAAGCCGTACTCGGTGGTGCTGTTCGATGAGATCGAGAAGGCGCACCCGGACGTGTTCAACACGCTGCTGCAGATCCTCGACGATGGCCGGCTCACCGACGCGCAGGGCCGCACCGTGGACTTCCGCAACACGGTCATCATCATGACTTCCAACATCGGCTCGGAATGGCTGACCGCGGACGCGGTGTCGGACGGGGAGATCAAGCCCGACGCGCACGAACGCGTGATGGCCGAGATGCGCACGGTATTCCGGCCCGAGTTCCTGAACCGCCTGGACGACATCGTGCTGTTCAAGCCGCTGACCCAGGCCGAGATCGAGCGCATCGTCGACCTCATGATGAACGACCTGCGCGCCAGGCTCAGCGAGCGCCGGATGACGCTGGAGGTCAGCGACGAGGCCCGCCGCTTCATCGCCCAGCAGGGCTTCGACCCGGTCTACGGGGCGCGGCCGCTGCGCCGGTTCATCAGCCGGGAGGTGGAGACCCGGATCGGCCGCGCCCTGCTGGCCGGCGACGTCCTCGACGGGGCCTTGATCCGCATCGGATACGCCGACGGCGAGCTGGCCGTCAGCTACGAGAACCAGGACTGACCGATGCCCGCCCCGTCCACGTCCGCCTAGCAGCCCCCGGTCACTCCGATCGCCTGGTCAGCAGGCGCCATGCGGCCGGCAGCCGCTGCCCGACCACGTGCGACGGCAGCCGGAGACGGTTGCGCCGCGGCCGGGCGCTGCCATCTGGCTGGCCCGCCTCGAGTTCGATCCTGAACCGGTCGAGATGGCTGATCAGCTCGCCCCGCAACGGCCAGCCGACCGGCCTGGCCGCCGGGTCGGTATCCAGCAGCTCACTGAGCTGATCCTGCTTATCGCGCGCCGCGGCCAGGTGCTGCCTCAGCTCGGCCTGCAGCTGTTCGTGGCCGGGTGCCTCGAGCTCAGTCGCGAGGCTGCCGTACGTCCTGACCGCGGCGGCGAGCTCGGCCAGCACGTCGGCCAGCCGGTGGCGCACTTCCGGGTCATTGACGGGATTGTCGTGGTCAGCCAGCCGGGCACTGTCCGCGAGCGCCCGGGCCAAGACGCGCAGGACGATCGCCTCATGCTCCAGGGTCTCCAGGCTCTCGCGCAGGGTCACCGCGCTGTATGGCAGCCGCAGGCTGCGCGGGTTGAGCTTGGTGCTCTCCTCCGCCTGCCGGAGCGCGTCGTCCACCCGCCGTATCTCGGTGCCCAGGGACCGGGCCTGCGCGAGCCAGCCGGTCGCGGCGGCCTGGACCGGCCCGGCGCGCAGGCCGGCGGCCATCTGGTCGAGCAGGCCGGCCATCGTGCCGCAGAGCTCTTCGATGGCCTCCTCGGCCGGCTGCACCCGCGGCGAGGTGAGGACGAACCCGGCCACGAGCCCGGCGGCCGTCCCGATGAAGGTTTCGACGATCCGCCCGGTCGCCGCGGACCTGGTGCCCACCGACATGATGAGCATCGCGCTGATGGGAACCTCGAGGACCTCCTCGCCTAGGTGCAGCGCGTACCCGACGGTGAGTCCCGCCGCGATCGCGATCCCCAGGCTCCACCAGGTGAACCCGACCCACGCGGACAGCCCGAGCGCCAGCAGGACGCCCGCCACCACGCTGGCCACCCTGCGCACCCCGCTGCGCAACGTCTGGTAGATGCTGACCTGGACGACGAGCAGCGCCGTCAGCGGCGCCAGCACCGGACGAGGGGTACTGGGGACCAGCAGCGCCAATAGGTAGGCGAACACGGCGGTGACGGTCAGGCGGACGACGGTCTCGGCCGTCGGCTGGGCCCGGTGGCGGACCAGCGTCAGGGTCACGGGCGCCCGCTGCGTGATGGTCCGCGCGACGGTGGAGATCTGCGCGGCCCGCTCCCGGTTTCGGATCGCCCCGCTCATGCGGCGCCGCCAGCCATGCCGACATAATCCCGGCCCCGTCCCTCACCCGCATCCCCCACCCAACTAGCCCCGCCGGACCGCAATCCCGCGAGCGGCACCTCCGGCCACGGCTGCTAGCCGGACGGGGGATGCGGTCGGCCGCACCCGCGGGCCACGGTGGGACCATGAAGCCGACCCAGGCGCTGCAGGAGGCGGGCCAGAGCCTCTGGCTGGACAACATCACGCGGGCCCTGCTCGATGAGGGGATCCTGGCGCGCTACGTCGCCGAGTACTCGGTGACCGGCCTGACCTCCAACCCCACCATCTTCGACCGGGCGATCCGCGACGGCACCGCGTACGACGCGGACATCGCCGCGCGCAAGGCCGACGGATCCTCGGCGGTGAAGACCTTGCTGGCCAGCGGCGCGGGCTGGGTGAACGGCGCGGCGGCCGCGATCACGTCGCCCAGGGCGGTGATCCAGGCGAAGAATGTGAAGGGGCGCGGCGTGCCGAGCAGCAGCAGATGCAGCAGTGCGGGTGGCCAGGAGCGCCGCGCCCGCGGCCAGGAGCGCGTACACCGCGGTAGCCGAGTTCCCGAAGTTGTTGGCCGTTTTCGGGGCCAGTACCGAAATGCCCAGGACGCCGCGCGTGATCAGGACGCCGGCCAGCACCGCCAGCGCGGCCACCACCGCTGTCGCGACTCCGCCCGCCCACAATCGGCCGGCGTTCACGTGAACGTGCCCGGCTACGTCATTATCTTCCGGGGCCACCATGCGGCACCTCCTGACCGGCTGGGGAACGCCATATCCCAGGCTCGCGGCTGCCAGCGGGCCGGCACATCCACCGATCGGATAGTCCTGTGGACTAGCCGGATTGATGATGTGGCCGGGTCACGGGCGGGGAGCGTGGGAGATAGGCAGGGCGACGGCACCACCGGCCCAGCGACAACTGGAGGACTGGTGACAGTTCCGGACCCAAGCGGCAAGGCCGAGGAGTTCGCCGCCGAGGAAGTCAAGTACCCTCCTTGGCCGCGATCCCCCCGGCCCCACAGGTCGGCGACCGCGTCGAAGCGCGGCGCCCGGAAGGCGGCCAGCAGGGCGTGGCGGCCGCCCGAGCAGGTGCCGATGATGCCCGCCCTGCCGTTCCTCGACGGCAGGACCGCACGGCAAGGCCTATAAATTCCTCCGCTTGCAAGGTCAATGTCGGCCGGCCGCAATAGGAACATGAGCACGACTGGCCGCTCGCGCACCGAGGAGGTCTGGGACGGTGCCTAGATGATGGGGCAGCAGACTGAGGACAGAGGCTGGCAGCTCGCTCTCGGTCTCATTGCCGTCTGGCGGCGGACGGGCGACGCGCGCAAAGGTGCTGTCGCGAAGGCGCTGGCGGAGGCGGCCGAACGCGACCCGACGGCGGCCGAACAGGCCGTTATCGGCCTTACCGCGCTCGGTAACATGTTCATGGAGCTGTACGCCGACTGCGCGGGTTACCCAGTCGACAGCGTCATCCGGGACGCCGCGGCTCTCATGTACGGCGATCCCTCCGGCTAGCGCATATCAACCTACTGCTTCCTAATGACGGCATATTTCCGTCGCCAATCGAGCTGCCCTGCTCGGCGGCCATGCGCGCGGGCTGCACCCGTGAGGTGACGCGGAAATTCCAGGGGATGTGGCGCTCCTCGGCTGTACTCGCTCCCGGCGGTGCAGGCGCACATTGGCCAGCACCACCCCCGCCTGCAAGGATTCAAACTCAGAACTCTCCGCGTCGCCTAAGCGCCGCAGCGGAGCGAGACGAAGCGGGCGCGGACGAAGCCGCCGCGGAAGCGGCCTGGGCGGTCCGCAATGCTGAGGGACTGCTACCCGCGCCGGTCACGCGCCCGTTATGGCATCGATGGCCACGATATGCGGTCGCCTGGTCCTCCATACCGAGCAGGATCGCGGCGACCACCAGCCCGATCCAGCCCACGGTGTACCACTTGTGCCGCCCGGCGGCCATCCCCCAGATGTGCAATGTCCCGGCGGCGCGGATAACCGGCCGAGGAGGGCAGTGCGTAGTTCGGCCTCCGCCGCCTCCTCGAGCGCGACCAGGAGCGAGACCGCCGTTTCGGTGTCCGGGCCGAAGGCGAGCACCCCATGGCCGCCCAGCAGGACGGCCTGCGTGCCCGGCCGTTCCCCGATCA
>Ga0210390_10004550_pt1 | contig 11692 bp, 10 predicted proteins | sample IncBWH11OmetaG_FD_161050 | JGI IMG/M metagenome (GOLD analysis project Ga0210390, IMG submission 161050) | Forest soil microbial communities from Barre Woods Harvard Forest LTER site, Petersham, Massachusetts, United States - Inc-BW-H-11-O ... | reverse complement strand
AGGATCTTTAAGTTCCCTGCAGTCGCGGCCTGCTCCGTCGTATCCGCCAGCGGCTACTACGTTTCCCAGAACGGCTTTTGCATCTCGCTGCGAGCATCGAGACTTGTCAGCCTCATGTCCGCCAGATCGCGTTCATTGAGCCGCATGACTTCATAGCAAGACCGAATGCACCGCCGCGATTCGGCAAATTGCGCCGCTACGTTGCCCCAGTGCGGATGATCAAACACGTAATGCTGGCGCCGAGCGATATGATGTTCGCGCCATTGCGTAGCAAGATCCGCTTCGGTCGTTTTGGTGTAGCTCGGTCCGGCAGATGGACCTGTGATGGGCGACACGTCGATGAAACTCCCACACAGCGATCTCGTCGGCCAACGTGTCCGCATTGCGACGCGAAATCTGACATTGTCGTGATTGGCGGGAAGCTCCGTTCGGTGGCTGCAAGACGGATTTCGTGCGAGAATCCCGTGCGCTTTTTGTCGGCGCAGAGGGCGCCATGCGCGAGCGCCGTCTCATCCTTATTGGTATCACTGGGAGTCGATGATGTTTGCAGCATGTGCACGCCGGGCGACGACATTGGCATTCGGCGTTCTCGCTCTGTTGGGCGCAGTCGTGAACGCGCGGGCGCAATCCGCACCGGACTACGCGGCGGTGATGGCGGCCCCCGACCGCAGCGACGCCGATCGGCAGGCCGACAAGCGCCGCGATCCGATTCCGTTTTTGACCTTCGCAGCTGTGCGCCCCGGCATGAAGGTGCTCGATATGGGTGCCGGCGGTGGCTACAGCACGGAATTGCTGGTGCGCGCCGTTGCACCGGGCGGCATCGTGTACGGACAGAATCCGGCGGAGCTCCCGGAGCGGCCGAAGACCGCCTTCGAAGCCCGATTAAAGACTCAGGCGATGAAAGATGTCATCGCCGACATCCGGCCCTTCGACGACCCGGTGCCGCCCGACGTCCATGATTTCGATCTGATCACGTTCCTGTTCTTCTATCACGACACCACATACATGAACGTCGATCGCGCCGCGATGAATCGCAAACTGTTCGCGGCGCTCAAGCCGGGCGGCTTTTTGGTGATCGCCGATCACGCCGCGTTGCCCGGGCAGGGAATCTCGGTCAGCAAGACGCTGCATCGCATCGAGGAAAGCACGTTGCGCCAGGAAATCGAAGCGGCCGGCTTCCGCCTTATCGCCGAAGGCAATTTCTGGCGCAATCCCGACGACACGCACGACTTTGCGAGCTACAAGCCGACCGTGCCGGTCGACAATTTCGTGCTCAAATATCAGAAGCCGCTGTGAGGGGCGTTAGCGAATTCGCGGCCGACGATCTGTTGGACGTTTAAGTTTCGTCGCGCGTTGGTCGTCCCGCCGGGCGCTCTATTCGTCGCCGATTTTGCGTGATTGCCGCCCGTTCAAAGGACGATGGGGGGTTAACGTCGAGTCGGATTGTGGAAGCGATATCCCGCGCCGCCTCCGGCTACATCTGTAACTTTGAGGACCGGTTCTCGCAATTCTCTCGTAACGCTACGACCCACACTTTGCCGCAGTAGTTCTCGCTCAAGACCACACGGCGAGAGCCTGAAAAAAATGCGGCGGGTGAAATGTCCAATCTCATCATATCGGCGATTTTAATTGCTGCTGCGATGCTACTGGCATGGCTTGGCTTCCGTGCTTGGCGAGCCAAGCGCCGAGCCGTCCGATGGGCCGGGTCGGTGGCCGCAAGCCTGCTGATTGTAGCTCTGTGTCTGATCAGCGGCGTTGCCGTTGCCGGGCTTCGCAAGATGCATTTGCGCGATGCTCCGGCTCCCAATCTGAATGTCGAAGCCGACAGCGAACAGATCCGCCGCGGCGAAGCGATTGCCAACAGCTTTTGCGGGGCATGCCATTCCAGAACCGGAACGCTGACCGGAGGCTTCGACGTCGGCAAAGATCTTTCGCCTCGCCTCGGCTCCTTTGTATCGTCGAACCTCACGCCCGCGGGGCCGCTGAAACAATGGTCGGACGGCGAAATCTTCCGCGCCATTCGCAACGGCGTCGGCGCCGACGGGCGCTGGCTGGTCATCATGTCGCTGACCAATGCGGGCAAGCTCAGCGATGACGATACCCGGGCGATCATTGCCTATATCCGCCAGTTGCCCGCCGCCGGCGAGCCCACCATCGACCCCCCGGACGCCTTCAATTTTCTGGGTCTTCTGTTGCTCGGCGCGAGTCAGTTTCCGCTCGGCAAGCCAGTATTCACCGGCGCCATCACCGCGCCGGCGCAGGGGCCCACACCCCAATATGGCGAATATATCCTGTCATACAGCGACTGCCGCGAATGCCACGGCGCGCAGTTGCACGGCGGCGTGGTCGGGCAGCTCGGACCTATTGGGCCCGACCTCAATGTCGTGAAGGCCTGGACGCGCGCCGGTTTCATCGCAACCATGCGCACCGGAAAAGACCCTTACGGGCACGAGATCAGCCCGCAAATGCCATGGCGCCCGATCGGAATGATGAGCGACGACGAGCTCAGCGCGATCTACGAATATTTGGAGCGCATGCCCGAGGTTGAAACTGCCGCCAACTGAGCGCATACGCCGCGCGTTAGCAGAGCCCCTCTTCCTCGGGAGCGCAATCTCGCCGGCGCCGGCGGCTAGCGTGGCTACTTGTGCAGCGACGACGGCGACGAAGGAATCGAATGCGACAGCGCGGGGAAACGTCCGTCCTATTTGGCGAACAATTCGTCGGCCGCCGTGATGATCCCGGTTTCCGGATGCGCGGCGCAATATTCCCCGAGCTTCTTGGCATTGGCGACGAATTTCTCGGTGTCGATCACCGGCGGATCGTCTTCGCCCCGATAATAGCCGTCCATCCAGGCCAGGATCACGCCGATATCGTCCTTGTCGGCGGCCTGAAATTTGCCGCAGGTCCAGGTGGACAGATCGATCGTCGACGCCGAGGCGGACGTGCCGCCGCCGAGAAGTCCGATAACAAGGGCGCTGATCGCGCCAGTGACTAACCGCATGGATGCATCTCCTTGAGCCCGGCGGGTTCTTGCCCGCGATAATTCTTGCCCGCGCCCGAATGCCTAGTCCAGACACCCGCACGTATCAACACTTGCCGAAGGAAGTATTACCCTCGTGATCGCCGACCAGCCGGTTCGACCGGCGCAACGTCGCTCGTGGCGGCACTCGGCGCGTCGTTTTGATCACAGCGGCGGGGACGGCGCCGCCGGCATTGGCGGTACCATCATCGTGGCATGCAGCACGTAGCGCATCGGTCCGTGTGCGATCGCGTCGAACGGCCAGCAGGTGGTGAGGACGAGCTCGTGGCCGCCCGCGAACGGATCGATGCCCGATTGATCGAACCGCACAATCGAGGAGCCATCGGCGCGGTAGCGGAAGGTTTTTCCATCGTGACGTGTGACATCGATCTCGTCGCCCACGGCGACATCTTTGAGAAAGCGAAAATGGGTGTCGCGGTGCGCCGCATAGACGGCGACCCCGCGTTCGCCGGCATCGGCAGTGCGCTCCACATGGCCGGGCCCGAAGGCGAGCGCCTGCCCGCTGCTGCCGGCGAGCACGACCGCGCTCGCTCCGATCCGCGCCACCGTGATGCGCGCCTCCGGCCAGGTGTCGGCCCAGGGCCACGGCTTGACCGCGTGGCCTGTCGCGATCGTTTCGGCAAAGGCGCGTTGCAGCAGCACCTGCGCAAGCATGGCCTTGGCGTGGATATAGATGCCCTGGCCGAACAAGATCGCGCCAGCGATCGCGAGAATAAGGGCAAGGAATGATCGGCTCATCAGCGCCTCATGAGAAGGAAGGCGCGCGGCTTCGGGGAAAGCCGCGCGCCGCGGGCAAGGCTGGGGGGTCGGGGGACGGGAGCCTTGCCCGGAGCATGATCCCGAAAAACGGCAAGCGTTCTTCGGAAGATTTTTGATCAGCCGAACGCGCTGCGGCGGCGGCGATCGAGGAGGATCAACGCCAGCGCGATCAGCATCGCGCCCGCGCCCACCGCTATATTCCACTCGGCATCGGTGCCGGTCGCGGGCAGTACAACGCCCGGAGCTGATTGATTGCCGGCCCAGCCCACGCTCAGCGAAGCGCGCACGGCGACCTGAACGCGGCCGTCACGCTCGCCCGCCCGCCGCTCAGTCGCGGGAGCCGCCGGAACGGGCTTCGGCCGCTCACCGAACACCTTCTCGAAGTCCCAACCGGCCGGCAGATTGAGCGGCAGCGCGCTGACCCTGAGCGGTTCGTTTGCTGGACGGCTTGGCGTCTGATCGACGGCGACCAGGCTGGTCAGCCGCGTCACCAATTGGTGCTCAAGCGCCAGAGCCAGGATCATCTTGTTGGCTTCTTCCGCAGTCAGCGTGCGCATGGTTTGCGCCACTTCGGCATCGGCGATCTCGCGCCGCGCCCAAAGCTTTGAGAGTCCCCTGCCCCCCGCCGCGTTGGCGAGCGGCAGCGTGATGCTCCAGGGCCGGTCGCCGATCCGGCCCTTGATCTCCATCGTGCCGGCGAGCTTGCCGAGCCTAGCCGCTAGAACCAGCGGCTCGCCGCGATAGAGGTCGGGCAGCATGGCCGGCGTTACGTCCGCTTTGGTGTCGGAGAACGTCACTGACAGTTGCGTCACTGCCGGATTTTCGAGTTTGCCGAACAGTTCACGCATCCGACCTTCGACCTGATCGATCGAGCCGATGTGCGTGAAGGTGCCGAGGCCGAGCTCCGCCGCGCGGGTCATCAGATAGGAATTGGGCGCGGAGCCAATGCCGACCATGAAGACGCGCGAGCGCCCGCGCATCGACGTGATTGTATCGAACAATTGTTGTTCGTTGCCGATGCAGCCATCAGTGAGGAATACGACCTGCCGCACGGTATTGCCGTCGGCGTTGCGGTCCGTGAGCGCGGCGCGCATCGGCGGGATCATCTCGGTGCCACCCGCCGCCTGCAGCGCCGTGACGAAGGCTTGGGCGCGCGCAACGTGATCGCTGTCGGCGGCGACCACGTCCGGGAACAGCATGTCCATGGTGTTGTCGAACCGGATCACGTTGAACCGGTCGTTCGGCTGCAAGCGCCCGAGCGCATAAAGGAGACCGGCCTTCGCCTGGGCGATCGAGGTGCCGCCCATGGAGCCGGAATTGTCGATGACGAAAATCACCTCGCGCGGCAGCGGCTTCTGCTCCGCATCATTCACCACGGGCGGCGTCACATAGGCCAGGAGATAGTCGCTGCCGGCGACTTGCTCGCGAAAGAGGCCGACTGACGGCGTCTTCTCCGCCGCCGCGGTCCATGTCAGCTCGAAGTCGTGATCCGCCGGAACGGCGCCCTCAGCAAGCGTGATCACCCGTGTCGCGCTGTCCGGACTGTCGATCTTGACGTTGTGGAAGTGGCTCTTGACGTCGCCAACCGGGAAGCCTGCTTGCAGGCGAATGCTGATCGTCGTGGGATTGACCGGCGCGTTGTCCTTCCGATCAAGGACCGGCGGCGAAATGCGATCGCGGTCCGGAACGGGGTCGTTGCTGGCACTGCCCCAGCCATTGTCGCCGGTGCGCAAATCGACGGTCTGCACCACCGGCGCCGGGTTGTAACGCGGCCCGATCACCATGGGGATGCGTAGCGAGAACTGATCCCCCGACTGGTGCACCGGCTCCTGATATTCGATCTGCACCAACACGGTTTCGCCCGGCCCGATATTGGCGACCGCGTTGGTGAAGATGTTCGGCCGCTGCTGCTCGGTGAGCGCCGCCTTTTGTCCGTTCTGCTTCGCCTGCTCGTAGATGACGCGCGCCTGTTGCCGCTCCTTGATGTCGCCGACCACAAAGCGGTCGCCGATCACCATCTTGAGCGTATCGACCGCGCCGCCATCCGGCAGCGGATAGACGTAGATCGCCTCGACCCAGTCCTTGGTCGTGTTGCGGAAGACTTGGGTGACGCGGGCGCGCAGCGTGGGCCCCGACACAGTGACGTCGACGTCGATGCCAAGACGGGCGGCGTCGGTGTAACCTTCACCTCCGGTTTTCAGGAGCAGCGAGCCGGATCGCGCCTCGCCCGCCCGAGCAATGGTTTCGGCGCGTGCGCCGCTCGCGAAAGAAAGGCTCGAGCTCAATAGCGCCGCCGCGCCGACCAGCAAGACGCGCCAGCCTCGATCGAGTCCGAATTTTGCCGCGGCAAACGGCCCCGCAGCAGCGCCCTCACCCATCATCATAGTCTGCTCCTCCAAATGTGTCGCAATGGCTCCGCATTTGTCGGATGGAACTTGCGCCGCGCGAGCGTGATGTTCGGCCTTCATTGGTTACGGACGGCGGGAAAGGCCGGTCGGAGCGGCGGTCCGGTGGGGATTTGTACGGTTTTTTACGTTTGCTAGAGTTTAGGACGGAGGGAGAACAAATTGTCGTCCGAGCAGGAGTTTTCCGGTGAGCAAAGCCGCCAGATAGCCGCGCTCATTCGCGAGGAGATCGCGCGCCGACGTATGTCGCGGCAGCAGCTTGCCGATAAGGCGAAGCTAAGCCTGTCGACGCTCGAGAAAGTCCTCGGCGGCCGGCGTCTGTTGACGTTGGCGACAGCCGTGCGCGTCGAGGAGGCGCTCGGCGTGTCGTTTCGGCGAACCGCGCCCGATGCCGATGCGTTCAAGGACGGCGTCGCGCCGGACGCGCTCGGCGCCTATTCGCGGCGCGGCACAGCTTGGCTCGAAGGCGTCTACGTGACGATCCGGCCCCCCTTCGGAGACAAGGGCGCGATCTATGCCTATCGCACCGAAATTCTCTGGGACGAGCCGAGTTCATGCCTGGTGTTTCGCGAGGCGCAACGCATGGACGCCGCGTTCACGCAATATGGCGAAGTCGCAGTGCCGAACCAGTCGGGTCATATCTATCTCGTCACCAACCGCCACGGCCAGCATCGGTTGATTACCGTGTCGCGCCCGATGATCGGCGGCGAGATGTACGGCATCATCGCTACGCTGCTCGCCGGCCGGGGCTCGTTGCTCACCCCGATTGCCGCGCCGATTGCGCTGTTGCCCGAGAAGAATGTGGCTGATGCGACCTATGGCCGGATCGCCGAGGGCGACCCGCGCGGTACGCTCTACCGCGACCACCTGCAGCGGGTCACCAGCGAGCCGTTCGCCATGTTTCTTCCGTGAGCCGGCGGGTTTTCTCACCCATGACAAGCCTTGCTCGCGCTTGAGCGCGTTTCCCAGGCAATGCCGTTTTTCTGCTCCGCATGATGCACGAACAATTCTGCTCGGAGAGCCGGAAAGCGCGAGATCGTAGCCGCCGGTTCACGTTCTTCGGCTTTCCGCTGCGCATCCGCGGCGGCCACGGCTCGCCGGTGCGTGCAATTGCCATGCTCGATGACAAATGCGGTCGAAACTTTCCGCTGGCCTCAACGCAGGAAATCGGCGAACGCCCTAAGCGTGGCTTCCGAGACGTAGTGCTCGATACCCTCGGCGTCGGCTTCCGCAGCTTCCGCCGGGACGCCGACGGCAAGCAGCAGATCAACGACCAGTCTGTGGCGGGCCTTGACGCGCGCCGCGAGCTTACGGCCTTCTTCGGTGAGGAAAATGCCGCGATACGGCCGTCCCGTCGCCAGCCCCTCCCGCTTCAGGCGGGAGATCGTCTTGATGGCGGTGACATGCGAAACGCCGAGCCTCCGCGCCACGTCGGTCGGCCGCGCCTCCCCGCTTGCCGCCAATAGATCCGCAATCAACTCGACATAGTCTTCGAGCAGCGCGCTTGATCGTGCGGTGCGGGCCTTGCCGAACCGGCGCGCGTGCGCCGTTTCGGTCGGAAGCCCCTGGAGCGCCGGGCTTCGTCTCGGTTTCAGTGGCGGCGGCATCGCAAACCTCACCCAATGTTCTAAGTTCGTTGTATGCGGCATCCGGCACTGAAATTCAAGCAACGATCCAAATTGTATCTGTGGCTACATCGTGTAAGTTGACATCCCAGATTGATCGCTTACTTTTTAGTGTAGCAAAAGGTACATTTTTAGAGATGGATGATCGGACGGCGATAGCCGACACAGTCATACGGCCGGGCTCGCTGACCGACCGAACCGTCGCCACGGCGCAGCAGGTGCTGGCTGGCCAGCGCGGCGGGTTCCGCGCCTATCTGGCCTTCGCCGGGCCCGCGGTCATTGCCTCCATCGCCTATATGGACCCCGGGAATTTCGCCACCAACATCCAGGCGGGAGCGAAATACGGCTACACCCTGCTCTGGGTGGTGTTGCTCGCCAACGTGATTGCGATGTTGTTTCAGGCCCTTTCGGCCAAGCTCGGGATCGTGACCGGGCGCAACCTCGCTGAAATGTGCCGCCAGCATTTTCCGGGCCCGGTGGTCTTTGCCATGTGGGTAGTCAGCGAAATCGCCGCGATGGCGACCGACCTCGCGGAGTTCCTCGGCGGCGCCATCGGCCTCTCGCTTCTGTTCCACATGCCGCTTCTTGCCGGCATGGCCGTGACCGCGATGGTGACCTACGGCATCCTGATGTTTGAAGGCTCCGGGTTTCGGCCGATCGAGCTGATCATCGGCGCCATGGTCGGCCTGATTGCCCTTTGTTATCTCGTCGAGATGTTCATTGCGCGGGTCGATTGGGCCGCGGCGGCGATGCACACATTCACGCCTCGAATTCCCGATGGCGAAGCGCTGCTGCTTTCAGTCGGCATCATCGGCGCAACCGTGATGCCGCATGCCGTTTATCTGCATTCCGGCCTGACCCAGGCGCGGATGCCGGCGCGCGACGACGGGGAGCGTCCCAAGGTACTGCGCTTTTCCAACCAGGAAGTGATCGTCGCGCTTGCCGTCGCCGGGCTCGTGAACATGGCGATGGTGATGATGGCTTCGAGCGCGTTCCACGCCGGTTATCGCGATGTCGCCCAAATCGAGACGGCGTATTACACGCTGGCGCCGCTCTTGGGGGCCGGCGCGGCCGGCGTGTTCCTGTTGTCCCTTATTGCATCGGGGATATCGAGCTCGACGGTCGGCACCATGGCGGGCCAGATGATCATGCAGGGTTTCATCGGGTTCAGACTGCCCATTTGGGTCCGACGCCTCGTCACCATGGTACCGGCCTTTGTCGTCGTCGGACTTGGCGTCAACGCGACAAACGCTCTGGTGATCAGCCAGGTCATCCTCAGTATCGCGTTGCCGCTGCCTATGATCTCGCTCGTGATCTTCACCGGGAAAAAGGAAATCATGGGCGAGTTCGTCAATCGCCGGCTGACGCAGGTGTTGGCCGTGGTCGGGACCGGCGTGGTTCTGACGCTCAACGGTCTGCTTATCTTCGAAACCCTCGGCGTCGGCGTCACCGGGTTACTGGCGGGTAACTGATGGGTCTACAGTCTGAAAAACTGCGCGAGGCGGCCGAACGCGCCGCGGGTTCGCCTCAAACCGTTTAGCCTCTCCAACTGAGCTTCATCAAAGTTTTCGAAATTGACCATCGCGGTTCGCAGGCGCGGGGCCTCGATTGACGCGACCTTAACCAACCGCGCGGCGAACCCCGGAACCTTCAGTCCTTTGTCAGCCGCGCGTCATGAATGTCTTGCAGTTCCTGTTCCGGGTTTCGCCAGATTCGAAGTGAAGGAACGACGCAACATGACACCGACCGTGTCGCGGCCAAGCGCCAATACCGTGCAAGGCTATATCGACGAAACGCCGTTGTGGCGGGACGGCACCGTCGCGTCGGCGTCGCCGATGACCGGGATGCAGAAACGAATTTGGTGGCTGGCGGTTGCGGGCAAGTTCTTCGAGGGTCTGGTCGTCTTCATGACCGGCGTCGCCTTGCCGCTGATCGGCAAGGAGTTCAATCTCACGTCGGCCCAGCATGGGCTGGTCAGCGCGGCGAGCCTGTTCGGCATCCTCATCGGGGCCAGCGCACTGGGCGGCCTGTCCGATCGGTTCGGCCGCAAGCCGATGTTCATCATCGAAATGGCTCTGTTCGTCCTGTTCCTGGTGGCAATCGTGTTCGCGCAGAGCTTTGTCTGGCTGATTGTCTGTTTGTTCGGCATGGGGCTGGCACTCGGCTGCGACTACCCGACCGCGCATTTGGTGATCTCGGAAAGCACGCCGACGCGCAGTCGCGGAACGTTGGTGTTGTCCGCATTCGGCTTCCAGGCCGCGGGCGCGCTCGTCGGCACGGCCGTCGGTTATCTGGTGCTTCGCGAGGACCCGAACCTGCTGGCGTGGCGGTGGATGTACGCGACCGCGATCATTCCGGCGGCCTTGGTTCTGCTGGGAAGGTTCTTTGTGACCGAAAGCCCGCATTGGCTCGCCATCCAGGATCGTGAACGCGACGCCGAACGCGAGATCTTACGGCTATTGCAGCGCGAACCGCCTTATCCGAGCGACGTCAGCCTGTCGGACAGCGACGGCCAAGACGACGGTTCTGCCGGGTATGGCGCCTTGTTCCGTGGCAGAAACCTGCGCGCCACCATTTTGGCTTCGGTCCCCTGGTTTTTGCAGGACCTCGCAACCTACGGCATCGGCATCTTTACGCCGACGATCCTGGCAGCCTCCGTGGGCCACAAGCGCGAGCATGCTCAGAACGTCGTCGATCTGGTGGCCAACGACATGATCGCCGCCAAGGGCGCGGCTTTCATCGACATTCTTCTGCTTATAGGCATCGTGGGCGCCGTCCTTCTCTCCGACCGCGTCGGCCGCATGCGCTTGCAAATATTTGGTTTCATCGGTTGCGCGCTCGGTCTCTTCATCGCGGCCCAATCGGTCCACTATGACGGCGGCACCAAGATGATGCTGATCTTTGCCGGCTTCATGCTCTTTAACTTCATGACCAATCTGGGACCGAACTCGCAGACCTATTTGATCGCCGGCGAGGTATTCCCCACCGCCATTCGCGGCATCGGCGCCGGCTTTGCGGCGTCGTTTGCGAAAATCGGCGCCTGCATGACCGCCTTTCTGTTTCCGATTCTGCTCGCCGACATTGGCACCGCCGAGCTGCTCTATGTTTTGGTCGGCGCCTCGCTCCTGGGCGCGCTGGTCACCTGGCTGTTCCGCATCGAGACCGCCGGAGTGAGCCTTGAACATATCGGTGTCGATACCGGAAAAGACGCATTGGCCGACTCCGGCAAAATGCTGGAAGGCCGGTCGATTCACTCCGAGGCGATTGCGCACTAGATCTTGGTTGAGCATGATCTTTTCGGAAAACCGGTATCCACTTTTCCGGATCATGCTCTAGGCAGGCGTTACGCCTGCATCCACTCGACCAGAGCTTTGGTGACCGCCTGCGGGCGCTCGAGGGTCGACAAGTGGCCGCACTCGGGAACGACCACGAGACGCGCGCCGGCGATCGCATCGGCGATTTCGTGCGCCAGTTCGGGCGGCGTTCCGCGATCCTGTTCGCCGACCAGGACTAAGGTCGGGCACCGGATCGCGGACAGTCCCGGCCGCGAATCCGCCCGCGCCATGATGGCCTGCTCCTGGCGCAGAAATGCCTCCACGCCGGTCTCTTCGGCCATCGCCCGCACCACGCCGCGCAGTGCGACATCGTCGTGACGATCCGGATGCACAAAAAAGACAAACGACTCGTCGGCCACGTCGCGCAAATTTCCGGCACGCGCGGCCGCCATCGGGACCTGCCGGCGCGCGGTCTGCTCGGTGGTTTCGGGACGCGCCCCGGTATCTAACAACGCGAGCTTGGCCACCCGCTGCGGCGCCTGGCGCATGATCTCAAAAGCGATATAGCCGCCCATCGAAAGCCCAACG
>Ga0210390_10004549_pt1 | contig 11693 bp, 10 predicted proteins | sample IncBWH11OmetaG_FD_161050 | JGI IMG/M metagenome (GOLD analysis project Ga0210390, IMG submission 161050) | Forest soil microbial communities from Barre Woods Harvard Forest LTER site, Petersham, Massachusetts, United States - Inc-BW-H-11-O ... | reverse complement strand
GCGGACCGCGAAGTCTCGTCGAGCGCGCCGTGGGTCTTCTCGGTCTCGTCGTTGTCGTCGACTGCAGTGGGCAAGTCGGGCACATCCAGATCGTACGCGCGGTGCGGTGTATAGTTGTCACTTGCATATTGCAAGTCAGTAGTCGGTAGCAAGAAAGGCCGGAAATGACTGTTCTTGAAGAGTTGGAGAGCGCGATCCAGACGGCGGCGGAGCGGACCGGTCCCAAGGTGATCGGGCTTGGCCAGGGATGGGGAAGAGGCTCCGGGTTCGTGGTCGGCCAGGGGCGGATCCTCACCAACGCCCACAACCTGCGGGGCGATGAGGCGACCGTCACCTTCCACGACGGCCGGCGCGAGACCGGCAAGGTGCTGGCCTCCGATCAGGACCTCGACCTCGCGGTGATCGAGGTCGACACGGCGGACATAGAGCCGATCGAGTGGGCCGACGACGCCTCGGACGATTCGGTGCCGATCGGACGCTCCGTCCTGGCACTCGCAAATCCCGGGGGTCGCGGACTCCGGGTCACGCCCGGGTTCGTGTCATCGCCGGCGCGCAGCTTCCGGGGCCCTCGCGGGCGACGGATCAGCGGCGCGATCGAGCACACGGCGCCGCTGCCGCGTGGATCGTCCGGCGGTCCGCTGATCGACGCCGCGGGGCGCCTGCTCGGGATCAATTCGGTGCGTGCGGACGGCGGCCTGATCCTGGCCGTGCCGGCCGACCACGCCACGCGCGAGCGCGTCGATCAGTTGGGTCGCGGCGAGTCGCCCAAGCGTTCGCGTCTGGGCGTGGCGATCGCCCCGCCTCGGGTGGCGCGGCGGCTGCGCCGGGCGGTTGGGCTGCCCGAGCGCGACGGGATCCTGGTGCGCGCGGTCGAGCGCGGTAGCGCTGCGGACCGAGCCGGGCTCGAGCGCGGCGATCTGATCGTCGCGGTCGCGGGCAAGGACCTCGACCGCATCGAGGCGCTGTACGAGGCCCTCGACGCCGCCCAGGCGGGCACCCAACTCGAGCTGACGATCGTCCGCGGCGCCGATGAGCGCGCGGTGTCGGTCGGCCTGTAGTCCGGGAGGTCGGTGATGAGTACAACCGCCGAGCAAAACCACGATCAAGAGAACGAAGCCGAGCGGCGCGAGGCCGAGGCGCTCGACGCCTATTCCCGGGTCGTCGTCGACGTGGCCGAGCGGGTGGCGCCAAGCGTCGCCAACCTGCGGGTTATGCGGCGGGGGCGGGGCGGCCAGGTGCCGGCGGGCGCCGGCAGCGCGGTGGCGCTGACCCCGGACGGATTCCTGGTCACCTCCGCCCACGTGGTGGCGGGGCCAGGTCGCTCGGGGAAGGCGACGTTCGTCGACGGCCGCGAGCTCAGCTGGCGCGTGGTCGGCACCGACCGACTGACCGATCTGGCCGTGCTCCGGGCCGACGGGGACGGCCTGATCCCTGCCACCCTCGGCGAGGCCGAGCACCTGCGGGTCGGCCAGCTGGTGGTGGCGATCGGCAACCCGAACGGGTTCGCCGGCTCGGTCACCGCCGGGGTGGTGTCCGCGCTCGGGCGGTCGCTGCCGGCGCGGGCGGGGAGGACGGTGCGGCACATCGACAACGTGATCCAGACCGACGCGGCGTTGAATCCCGGGAACTCGGGCGGTGCGCTGGTCGACAGCTCGGCCCGCGTGATTGGGATCAACACCGCGGTCGCCGGCGTCGGCCTCGGGCTTGCCGTCCCGATCAACGCCGCCACGCGGCAGATCGTGGGCACGCTGATGCGCGACGGCCGCGTCCGCCGCGCCTGGATCGGGATCGCGGCCGGCCCGCGCCCGCTACCGCCTCACGCGCGCGTGCGCGTGGGCCGGAGCGCCGGCGTCGAGGTCGTCGAGGTCTCCCCGGGCAGCCCGGCCCAGCGAGCCGGCCTCCGCGCCGAGGACCTCATCGTCGAGCTCGGCGGGCAGTCGATCGAGCGCGTCGACGACGTGCAACGGCTGATGAGCCAGGAGGCGATCGGCCACCCGCTGCCGATTCGGATCCTCCGCGGCGATCGCTGGCTCGATCTGGAGGTGTCTCCGATCGAGCTCGTCGAATAACCGCGAGGCCGTCTCCCGCTCACGAACCTGTCGCTACACTGAGCCCTTGGCGCCGGGCGGCGTTCGTTCTCGCGCCCGCGGTCCGGTAGCCGGACCCTGACCATTTCAGACGGAAGCGCCCAGATGGCTCGTGGAGACGTTCGGATCGCTGCGACTCTCGCCTGTGAAGAGTGCAAGCGACGCAACTACCAGACGAATAAGAGCAAGCGGAACAACCCGGAGCGGTTGCAGCTGCGTAAGTACTGCCGCTGGTGCAGGTGCCATACGCCGCACCGCGAAACGCGCTGACCCGGCCGGAGCGCTCCGTGGCCCGTAACCGCAAACGCGCCAGAGACCGGCGTCCTCGCCAGCCCGGTACGCCGGTGGATCCGAGCCAGGGCCTGCCGACCGCGACGCATCGTTCCGACAACGGCTCGCCCGAGCTGGAGGACCAGAACGGCGCGCGCGAGCTCGAAGACGAGAACGGCGCGCCCGAGCTGGACCCCGTCGACGTCGGCGACGATTCGTTCGAGGTCGAGCCCGACCCGGGTGCTGACGCGAGTTCGGATGCGTCCGATGACGACGATTCCGACGACTACCGGGGCGCACCTGCGCCGCTGGAGCACGCTACCCCTGACGTCGAGCTGGCTGAGGAGCAACTCGAGTTCGCCCGTCCCGCGGAGCCGGAGCCCGGCGACGAGGAGGACGAGGAGGAGTTCGAGCGCGAGGTCGACGAGTCGATCTCCGAGAGCGGGCGCCGGCGGAGGGGTGGCAGAGCTGGAGGCAGGTCCGGCGGCTCCGGCCGCGAGCTAGCGCCGTCCGGCGGCCCGGTCGCCGAGCGCGGACCGAGCATGATCACGCGGCTCATCGGCTTCCTGCAAGGAAGCTGGCGCGAGCTACACCGGGTACAGTGGCCCGATCGCCGCCAGGTGATGCAGGCCACCGGAGTCGTGATCGGGTTCGTGATCATCGCCGCGGTCTTCCTGGGCGCCTCGGACTGGGTGTCCAACAAAATAGTGACTTTCGTCTTGAAGTAGGCGCCGCCGGGCGCCGTGGGCTAGAGAGGCCAATCGAGCAACAGAATGTTCCGCTGGTACGTCGTAAACACATACTCGGGTCACGAGAACAAGGTCAAGCACAACCTCGAACACCGGATCGTCTCGCTCGGTCAGCAGCAGGCGGTCAGGCAGATCGTGGTGCCGACCGAGTCGGTGTCCGAAATGAAGGACAACCAGAAGATCACGGTCGAGAAGCGCACGATGCCCGGCTACGTGCTGGTCAACATGGATCTCAACGAGGACTCGTGGTCGCTGGTCAAGGGCACGCCTGGAGTCACCGGATTCGTCGGTGCCTCGAACGAGCCCGTTCCCCTCACCCAGGACGAGGTCAACCGCCTGCTCCACCGCGAGCAGGAGGCGCGTCCGCGCAGCCGGGCCACGTTCACTATCGGTGAGTCGGTCAAGGTGATCTCGGGTCCGCTGTCAGACTTCTCCGGCGAGATCTCCGAGGTGAACGAGGACGCCCAGCGGCTCAAGGTGCTGGTGTCGATCTTCGGTCGCGAGACGCCGGTAGAAGTCGGGTTCGATCAGGTGAAGAAGATCTAGTCGATGGCAAAGAAAGTTCTGACTCAAATCAAGCTGCAGGCGGTTGGCGGGCAGGCATCGCCGGCGCCGCCGGTCGGCCCCGCGCTCGGTCAGCACGGGGTCAACATCATGGAGTTCGTCAAGGCGTTCAACGCGCAGACCCAGGGGGACCTGGGCACGGTGATCCCGGTCGTGATCACGGTCTACGAGGATCGCTCGTTCACGTTCGTCACCAAGAGCCCGCCCGCCGCGGTCCTGATCAAGCAGGCACTGTCGCTGGAGAAGGGCTCGGCCGAGCCGAACCGCACCAAGGTGGCCCAGATCACCCAGGATCAGCTCCGCCAGATCGCCGAGAAGAAGATGAAGGACCTGAACGCCGGCGACATCGACGCGGCGGCCAGGATCATCGCCGGTACCGCTCGCTCGATGGGTGTGGAGGTCGTATAGGGGTCATGGCACATCACGGAAAGACATACGAAGACGCCAAGCAGCGCTTCGACCGCGAGCGCGAGTACTCGCCCGCCGAAGCGGTGGCGCTGATCAAGCAACTCGCGCGCGTGAAGTTCAACGAGTCGGTCGAGGTGCACGTCCGCACGGGGCTGAACGTCCGTCACGCCGACGAGCAGCTGCGCGGCACGATCGCGCTCCCCAACGGGCTCGGCAAGGACGTCAAGGTCGCGGTGTTCGCGCAGGGCGACAAGGCCCGCGAGGCCGAGGAGGCCGGTGCCGATGTGGTCGGCGCCGAGGACCTTGCCCAGCGAGTCCAGGACGGGTTCGACGACTTCGACGTCGCGATCGCGACCCCTGACCTGATGCCGGTCGTCGGCCGCCTCGGCCGCATCCTGGGCCCGGCCGGGAAGATGCCTAACCCCAAGGTGGGGACGGTGACCATGGACGTGGCGCGCGCGGTCGAGGAGTCGAAGGCAGGAAAGGTCGAGTACCGGACCGATCGAAACGCGATCGTGCACCTCGTGATCGGCAAGCGCGACTTCGACGACAAGAAGCTGCTCGAGAACTACGCGGCCGTCATCGACGAGCTGATCCGGGCCAAGCCGTCCGCGGCCAAGGGCCGCTACATCCGCACCGTAGTCGTCGCCACCACGATGGGCCCGGGCGTCAAGGTCGATCCCACGCGTACGCGCGACATCGTCGAGGAGCCCGTAGCGGCGTAAACTCGTTAGTACAGAGACGAAGCCCGAGACCCCCGGCGGATTTGTCGTAAGTCCGGGGCAGGCGGAGCCTCGACGTTTGGAACCGGCTTCTGGTTCCGGATGCGACGCCCGCCGATGAGCGGGCGTTTCGCTTTCCGAGAGGAACCATGAACCGAGACCAAAAAGCAGCAGTCGTAGAGGAGATCGCCGGCCAGATCAGATCGGCGGACGCAGTGTTCGCCGTCGATTACCGGGGAATCTCCGTGGCACAGGCGGCCGAGCTGCGCACCAAGCTGCGCGACACCGGCACGAAGTTCCGGATCGTCAAGAACTCGCTGTCCGAGCGCGCCGCCGACGAGGCCGGCGCCGAGTCGCTGAAGGCGTTGCTTCAAGGCCCGACCGCACTCGCGTTCGTCTCTGGCGACGCCGCGCTCGCGGCCAAGGCGCTGAACGAGGCCGCGCGGACGATGCACACGCTCGAGTTCAAGGGCGGCCTGATGGACGCCACGACGCTCAGCGCGGACGACGTCCGCGCGATCGCGCGCCTGCCCGCACGCGAGGTGCTCCACGCGCAACTCGTCGGCACGATCGCCGCGCCGATATCCGGACTCGTCCGGACGCTCAACGCGCTGATCGCCGGGGTCGCGATCCAGCTCCAGCAGATCGCCGAGAAGGGGCTCGTGAGCGGGACCGCGCCGGCGCCTGCTGCGGAGCCCGAGGCGGTTGCGGAGCCTGAGGCGGCGCCTGCTGCGGAGCCCGAGGCGGTTGCGGAGCCTGAGGCGGCGCCTGCCGCGGAGCCCGAGGCGGCTGCGGCGCCTGAGCCCGAAGCTGCCGCAGAGCCCCAGCCGGAACCAGATCAAACTGAACAGGAATCAGCGTCGGACGACCAGCCGTCCGACGCCTAAGGAGGAACCATGCCCAGCACCCAAGAATGGATCGACGAGCTCAAGTCAATCTCCGTGCTCGAGCTGTCCGAGCGGATCAAGGCGCTCGAGGAGGCGTTCGGCGTCTCCGCGACCGCCGTGGCGGCGGCAGCCCCCGCGGCGGCGGCGGCCGACGGCGGCGGAGAGGAAGCCGAGGAGCAGACCGCGTTCGACGTGGTGCTCCAGGCCGCCGGCGACAAGAAGATCCAGGTGATCAAGGTCGTGCGCGCGGCGACGGGCCTCGGCCTCAAGGAGGCCAAGGCGCTCGTCGACGAGGCGCCCAAGCCGATCAAGGAAGGCATCGACCGCGCCGAGGCCGACAAGCTGAAGGCCGACCTCGAAGAGGCCGGCGCCACCGTCGACCTGAAGTAGGCCGACCCGGTGGAGGGGGCGCGCGACGCGCCCCCTGAAACCTTCCGCAGCGCCCCCGCGTCGGATACGTTTGCGTCGTGGGCGCATGGGAAACCGAGGCGCGGTCGGTCTCGGCCGGTAACGGCCGTTTGCTCGAGGTGTTGATCGCCGGCCCGTCTGGCGGCTTACCGCTCTTTTCGTTTCACGGCACGCCGGGCGCGGCGGCGACCTTCGATCCGCTCGTGGACGTCGGGGCGGAGCGCAACCTACGCCACATCGTGTACTCGCGTCCGGGGTACGGCGGCTCCGGACGTCTGAAGGGGCGTTCGGTGGCCGACTGTGCCGCCGACGTCGTGGCAATCGCCGACGCTCTCGGATATGAGCGGTTCTATACCGTGGGCGGCTCGGGCGGCGCCCCACATTCGATCGCGTGCGCGGCGCTGCTCCCGGACCGCGTGATCTCGGCAGCGGCGATCGCGTCGCCGGCGCCGGTCGGCGCCGACGGCCTGGACTGGACTGCGGGCATGGGGAAGGAAAATGTGGCCGAGCTCGCGGCGGTGCAGGCAGGCGAACGTGCGCTCGAGGAATTCCTGGAGGCCGAGGCAGGGTCGATGCTCGACACGTCGGCCGACGAGGTGGTGAAGGTACTCGGAGATCTCGTGTCCGAGGTCGACCGCCGCGCGCTGAATGGTGAGCTTGGCGAGTTCATGGTCAGGGAGCTCGCTCATTCGCTGTCGCGCGGCGTGTGGGGTTGGTTCGACGATGATCGGGCGATCCTCGGGGACTGGGGCTTCGACCTGGCCGCCGTCGCCGCTCCGCTCTCGCTCTGGCACGGCGGGCAGGATCGGTTCGTACCGATCGCGCACGGGGAGTGGCTCGCCGGACACCTCCAGGCCGAAGCGCACCTCAGGCCGGACGACGGGCACCTCTCGCTGTCGCTTGGTTCGTATGACGAGATCATCGACGCCCTGCTCGAGCAGGGCGCCAACGGCAAGTGACCACGGACACCGCGAGAAGCGACTCGTACGTACCGCGCATGCTGCTCGGGCGGCTGGCCAGGCCCGACGACGGCCTGGTCGAGACGCTCGACGGCACGATGGTGTTCGCCGACGTCTCCGGCTTCACCCGGCTGTCCGAGCGCTTGGCGCGCAAGGGCAAAGAAGGGGCGGAGCATCTGGTGGACGCCATCAACACGTGCTTCTCGGCGCTGCTGGCCGATGCCTATCTGCGCGGCGGTTCGCTCCTGAAGTTCGGCGGCGACGCGATGCTGCTGTGGTTCGCGGGCGACGAGCACGCGCCGCGAGCCTGCGCCGCGGCCAGCGCGATGCGCCGGACGCTGCGCGATGTGGGACGTATCCGAGCCGGCGCCAGCGACGTGGTCCTCCGGATGTCCGTCGGCGTCCACAGCGGCTCTTACGCGATGTTCCTCGTGGGTCAGTCGCATCGCGAGTTGATGATCGGCGGTCCATCGACAGGCGTCGTGGTCGAGATGGAGGGCCTTGCCTCGGCCGGCCAGATCCTGCTCAGCGCTGACACCGCCGGGCTGTTGACGCGAGCCAGCGCCGGCGCGCCGCTCGGGTCGGGCATGCTGCTCGCGCGCGCGCCGGACCCCGAGGAGTGGTCGCCGCGGGTTGAGGCGGCGATGCCGGCGGACGATGCGATCGCGGCCTGCCTGCCCGCGATCGTACGCTCGCACCTGCTCGGTGGCCACGCCGCCCCGGAGCACCGGACCGCCTCGGTTGCGTTCCTCCAGTTCACGGGTCTCGACGATCTGATTGCGGCCGAGGGCGCGGCCGCGGCCGCCCACCACCTCGATCGGGTCGTCAACGCGGTACAGGACGCATGCGAGCGCTACGAGGTCGGCTTCCTGGACTCGGACATCTCCTCGGACGGCGCCAAGATCCGGCTCAGCGCCGGCGCTCCACGGGTCGTGGGCGATGACGAGGAGCGGATGCTGCTCGCGCTCAGGCAGATCGTCGAGGCGGAGCTGCCGCTGCCGGTGAAGGTGGGTGTCAATCGCGGCCCGGTGTTCACCGGCGAGGTCGGCCCCGCCTACCGCCGCTGGTACGCGGTCATGGGCGACACGGTCAACCTGGCGGCGCGAGTGATGGGGAAGGCGCCCCTTGGCCACGTGTACGCCACCAAGGATGTTCTGGACCACTCCCGCGGCCGGTTCCGCCAGACCGAGGTCGGTCCGTTCACGCTCAAGGGCAAGGCCAGGCCCGTGCCGGCTTGGGATGTCGGGTCACCGCTCCGCTCGGATGGCGCCGGCGCCATCCGCTCCGAGGTGCCGCTGGTCGGACGCCGCGGCGAGCTCGAGCAGCTTGCGTCCGCGATCGAGTCAGCCAGGCGCGGGTCGGGGTCGCTGATCGAGATCGTAGGAGAGACCGGGAGCGGCAAGTCTCGGCTGCTCGCGGAAGGGCGCAAGCTCGCAGACGGGATGACCGTGCTCCGCTCGACGTGCGAGGTGGTGACCCGAGAGACGCCGTACTTCCCGTGGCGAGAGATGCTGCGCAAGCTGCTGGGGGTCGAATCGGACGACCCCGAGGACCGTGTCCGAGAGCGCCTAGAGGCGGAGGTCCGGCAGGACTTTCCGGACCTGACTCCCTGGCTGCCGCTGATCGCCATCGTCGTCGACGTGTCGATGGCGCCCACCACAGAAGTTGAGCAGCTGGCGCCCGAGGCGCGCGCGACCAAGCTCCGTGAGGTCGCGCTTCGCTTTCTCGGGCGCGCACTGGTCGTGCCGACGATCGTCGAGGTCGAGAACGCCCATCTGATGGACGCCGCGTCGGCGGCGCTGTTCGAGGCGCTCGCCGGCGAACTGTCCTCGAGCTCCTGGACGGTCCTCGTGACCCGTCAGGACGGGTCGGGCGGTCTGTCGCTCGCGGACCATCCGCACCAGCGGCTCGAGCTCAGCCCCCTGTCCCCGGAAGACGCCCTGGCGCTTGCGCAGGCCACGCCGGAGGCGGCGCGGGTACCGCCCCACGTGGTCGAGCTCGCAGCCGAGCGGTCCGGCGGCAGCCCCGAGTTCCTACTCGACCTGCTCGCGGCCGCCGCGGCGGGCGATCGTGACGAGCTGCCCGAGAGTGTCGGCGCGGCAACGATGGCGCGGATCGATGCGCTCGACCCGCGTGACGGCGCCGTCGTTCGCCGCGCCGCGGTCCTCGGGATCAACTTCCACCCACGGCGCCTCGCGGACGTGCTCGCCGCGGGCATGGCCCTTCCGGAGGACGGGTTCTGGGATCGGCTATCCGGCGTGTTCGCGCGCGGCGGAGACGGGCACGTGCGGTTCAAGCGCCCCGCGATCCAGGAGGTCGCGTACTCGAGCCTGCCGTTCAAGCTGCGCCGCGAGCTGCACATGGCGGTTGGGTTGCGGCTGGAACACGACGCGGGCCGCGAGCCCGACACTGGCCCCGCGATCCTCTCGCATCACTTCTCGCTCGCGGGCGACTACGCGCGGGCGCATCGGTACGCGATGTCGGCGGGCAAGCGGGCCACCGAGCAGTTCTCCCATGCCGATGCGGCGCGGTTGTACCGCCGCGCTATCGACGCGGGGCGAGCGGACCGTGGCGCCGCCGATCCGCGTTCCCTCGCGCAGGCGTGGGAACAACTAGGCGAGGCTCTGCGGTGGATCGGTGAGCCCATGCCGGCATCTCGCGCGTTTAAGGAGGCACGGCGCCTGGTCCCCAACGACCCGATCGCGCAGGCTCGGCTGTGTCATCGCCACGCGGACACCGCAGGCGACAGCGGTGCGTCGACCGCTGCCGTGCGCTGGCTGAACCGCGGATTCCGTTGGCTCAACGGCGTCGATGGCGCGGAAGCAACCAAGTGGCGAGCCCGCATGCGTTCAGATCTAGGCGGCATTCGCAACCGACAGGGCCGTTGGGCGCAGTCGATCGCCGCCTGCCGCCAAGCAATCGCAGAAGCTGAATCGGCTGGTGAGCTCAGCGCGCTCGGACATGCGTGCTATGCGCTCGATTACGCGCTCGTAGAGTCGGGCCGTCCAGAGGAGGCGACGCATTCGTGGCGGGCGCTCGAGATCTTCGAGCAGCTGGGCGATCCGGAGCACGAGTTCTTGGTGCTGAACAATCTTGGTGGGATCGCGTACTGGGACGATCGCTGGGACGAAGCCGTCAACTTGTACAGCCGGGCGGCCGAGTGCGCGGAACGCGCCGGTCGACCAGCCCAACGCGCCTTCACCGACTGCAACGTGGGCGAGATCCTGTCCGACCAGGGTGACCTCGATGGAGCCGAAGTGCAGCTGCTGCAGGCGCGCCGAGTCTGGAGCGCCACGGGGGAGAGGCAGGCGGTCGCGTATGTGAACGCGCTCCTTGGGCGCCTAGCTGTCCGCCGCGGCCAGTATGGAGAAGGCCTCACCATGCTGGAGGCGGCGGTGTCCGAGCTTCGTCAGCTCGGGATTGACGCATACGCCGAGCTCGCCCAAGCGTGGATCGCCGAAGCCGAGGCGTTCGGAGGCGATCCGTTCCGAGCGATGGAGATCGCAAGCCAGGAGCTTCAAGCCAACGATCGACAGCGACCGTTGCTTACGCGAATGGGCGGGATCGCGCTCGTTCGCCTAGGCCAGAAGCAGGCCGCGATGCGAGAGCTGGGGCACTCGCTGAAGACCGCGCGGGAACGCAAGGCCGACTACGACATCGCCGCCACGATCGACGTCATGGCGGCCGTCGGCGGCGCCGATCAAGACCTGTCGCGCGAGCGCGACGCCATCTTGGCCCGGTTGAAGATCAGGAAACTCCCGGCGCCGGCGCTCTAGGTCGTGCGGGCCGCAACGCGACGGCCCGCACGCCAGAGCTGTGTCCTACCTCCCCATCCAGGGGTCGCCCTGCAACCCCGCAGGGATCGCCACCGTCACCTGGATGCCGGTATCTCCGACTGACTCCTGGTTCGAGACGCATGGGTTGCTGCCCGCCGCGTCGCCCAGATCCGAGCAGGTGTCGAGCAGGCCGACGAACCCAGGGGTGCCATCGGGCAGCGTGCCCTGCGGCGCGAGAAGGAGCGCGCCGTTGACGCTGGGTCCGATCTGGAAGTCGTACGGCGCGCCGAAGCAGACCTCGAAGTTGTTGTCGCCGTTTTCCGCGTTGTTCACGGTCCACGTGATGGTCTTCGCATCGAAGGTCTCACCGCCGTCGTCGTTCTGGACGGGGGTTTCGACGAACTCGTACCAGTCGGCGCTCAGGGGTGGCGGGGAATAGCGCGCGCAGCCCACGTCGCTGGCATTGGCGCCCGTCCCGTCCATCGGCGTGCCGACGTCGACCGACTCCGTGATGGTCGAGTTGGACGCGGGGTCTTGGATGTCGACCCCGAGGCTCCCGCTCCCGCTGGTGATCGTGTCGTTGCAATCGCTCCCGGCGGTGCAACCAGTTTCCTGGTTGTTCTCGTCAAACGAGCTCGACGCGGCGCTTGTCACCCCGGTGCTCGTCGCCGTCAGCGTGTAGCCGTTGTCGGGCTGATTCAGCTGCAGATCGTTGAACGTGGCCACGCCGTTGACCGTGTTCTGGGTCAGCGTGCCGCTGAGCGTCGCGTTGCCTGGATTGTTGCCCAGGGCGATTGTCACGGGTACCCCCGAGGTATTTACGGCGTTTCCGCCGGAGTCAACGAGGTCGACCGTCACGGGCG
>Ga0210390_10004548_pt1 | contig 11693 bp, 14 predicted proteins | sample IncBWH11OmetaG_FD_161050 | JGI IMG/M metagenome (GOLD analysis project Ga0210390, IMG submission 161050) | Forest soil microbial communities from Barre Woods Harvard Forest LTER site, Petersham, Massachusetts, United States - Inc-BW-H-11-O ... | reverse complement strand
CGCGTGCTTCATTGGATGGGACATGGCTACACCTCGTAGCTTGAGGTCGTGTAGTCTTCGAAACGATCGTTGCGCTCAACCGTGATCTTGCCCGCGGCGACGTCGAGGACCACGTCGCCGAAGCCACCGCAGTCGTCTTCATAACCCATCGGGACTAAGTTTTCGAAGTGCTCCTGCAGGTAAGCTGCGTCGTGCGCCACCGGCTTGTGTTCGTCGTAGGCGTAGTATTCCGAATCAAAGCACCGCGCTTCTTCGCTGACGCCACTGTCTCCATAGCCGTCAAAGTGAACGACCACGAAAGTGACGCCCTCCGCGGCCAGGTTCTCGCATTCCGCGAGGATGGCGGCTTTGGCTTGGGCCTCTTCGTGAGATAAGGGTTGGGAGTTTGTCGGTTCGGGGTTTGTCGGTTCGATGTCGGTCATGCTCAATTCTTCCTTTCGCAAGTTCTTCCAAAGGTTTTTTTTCTCAAGTCTCACGGGAATCTATGGCTGCGCCTGCGCGTCGACTTCTTTTTCAAGAGCGACCACCAAAGTATGCAGAGTCTGAAGATCCTCAACCTTGGCTGGTGGCGCATTCAACGAGGAGATGACTCTTTGGACGACTTCCGGTGCGAGTCTTGCCTGGGCTGCCTCTAAGCGTGCGATGCCTCGCTCCGCGCCCTGCATCTGCGCCAAAACCTTCTCCAGCGCTGCGGTCTCTTGGATCTGTCGGGGGCTCCAGGCCCGGGCAACATTCTTCAGTAAGCCACGATAGAGACGCTTACCAATCTTGTGCTCCGTGGCTTCGATCGCGACAACCAGACTTTGCCGATGGCCGTTTGGTTGTGGACCCGTGTGGCCGGCGCCCCTGGCATGTCCATTGGCCCGAACGAGCGCGTGCCGGTTTCGCCTGGGCTTCGGCCGGAGCCCGGCAAGCCAGCCGTTCGGTGTCGCCCATCGCGGCAGCTTCGGGATCTTGGTGGGCAGACGGTGCTCGCCCAGTTCCACCCACTCCCCATCGATGTCGTATAGATAGCGTCCAAGTCCAAAACAAGACAGGGCGCGCTTAAATGCCTGGGCCTCGGCAGCTGTCAAAGCATTCTCTTTGTCCGACCATTCCTCGCCAGTGCCGGAGTTGCTACCGATGCATGCAATGGTTACTTCGCATGTAACCAAGATTTTCGCAGCCGGACCCCGTCTACCGCGCTGAACGGGGGCGCTGGCCTGGACGGCGTATCGGCGGCTCCAGCCGGCGGGAGTGAACACGTCATTGAGTCGATCGCTGTAAGCTCGGGGATCGGCATACGGAAGCATCAGCCCATGCGTTCCGTCATCGCTGTATTCGGTGACCCGCCATTGCACGACGACTAGCTCAAACGGAATCGCCAATGCCTGCAAGGCTTCGTCCAGTTGCTCGCGCTTAACGCCATGACTTGGGACGTTCGGTGACGATGCCGCAGGAGGCAAACCACTCCCCACTTGGCTAGGAATGAAATTCATTTGGAGTCTCCTTCGGTCAAGGAGTCGGGGCCGATCTTGCATCCCTCGGGATTGTTCGGCGAATGACTGCGCTGAACGGCTTTCTCAAGCCGGGATTTCGCATCTCCAGCGACTTCCAGCGTCAATCATTCGCGGGACAATCCGACGGCTTCGAAGATCGAGGCGGGCAGATTCAGTGGTTTCGAGATGGCGAGACCGGCCGAAGCGGTCGCTCGACAGTCGTGACGCAGGTTCTCGGAGTTGGCTAATGTTTTATGTTTTCGTCTTGGAAGAAGAAGATGAACGGCACACGGCGGCGTTTAGGAATCGGTCGTTGAACCTTTGGGCGCTAATAGTGACTCAATGCGCTCACGGCTCGGCTGGTCTCCGAAATAGCAAAGGCCCACTAGTTCCTCGCCTGACTCGGCAACCAACCGGACTAGCTGATCACTGTCGATGGAATAAAGCGGACGCGATGGCGCGGTGCGGAACTCGAAGCGTGCGCCAAAATCGCAGGGATTGTGGGGGAATTGGATCTCGATATGCTGTCTTCGCCTTCCCAACTCGAGGAGAAGACAGGGCACGACAACATTCGAGACCTGCACGATTTCCTCCACCGTCGCAGCTTCAGCAGGAAGCCCTCGAAGCCCAGCAAAGACGTAAGAGATCAGACGGGCCCTGGTCCGTTCTCCCCACGAGTCCGGCTGTACCGCGAGTTCAAGGATCTGCTCGTTCAGTGGCGCCAGGAAGCGAGCAAAGCCCACTTGCCGCAGATTCTCCACGAAAACGCTAGAATTCTCCAGCAGTTGCTCACATTGCGCAAGGATTCGCGCCGCCTCCTCCCCTCTAATGCGGGGAACTCTCTGTCTATCCCTTCCCCGATCTCCAGGCGCGGTATCAGGCATTATTCATCCCTCTCTCCTGCTGACCTGGGCGGTTCCGGGCTCTGCGTCCAGGAGCAGCAGGAATTGTGAGCGGGACATTATAAGGCGCAAAACGCTTGTGGATTCATCTTGAACCTGAGCTGCGCCAAATTCCGCATCGCAGAGGTCGGAGTTAATCCGCGGAGAGGATCGCGTCACATCTCTGCCCCAGCAGTTGTGCCAGGATTTTCGAGTCGTGGGCGGCATCTACGGGATCGCGACACAAGGCGGATCGAAGAGCCGTTTTCAGCCAGAAAGAAGTGACTGAATCAGCAAGAACCTCGTCAATACTTGGTAGATCAACTGCGCCCGGGCCGTCGCACATTCTGAAAACTCTCACACCGCTCGACGGGCAAACTCATTGACACCCGCGCTCTGCTCGTCCGTTACATCGAGAGCCTGCGCATTTTCCGTGCGGTCCGGGGCAGTCAGTCTGGGTCCGAGCAAATGACAATGCCGGCAACCGACGCAGCAGACGGCGGACGTGATTCTGTGAGCAGCATCTTGGAAATCGTGCGGCAACACCACATGTTCCCCCGCCCGCGTATGGAAAACCGGACAGACGTTGCCGCGGAATGCAACGTCCTTCCCCCACAGCTCCATCTCCAGACCGCCCCTGCGCCCATAAAAGAGGATCGAGCTTTCCAGGCGTGGCCTCTGGCCATCCCCAGACTTTGCCAAATGATGCCGGGTAATTAGCAGGTCATACGTCCGCTCAATCCGAAGCATTTGCACTCGGATCAGTACGGGCGCGATCACGATCGCGTGCACACCATTTACACCAATGCTGTCCACACGCTGCAGCCAGGGCAATGCGTTACCTTGTTCGTCCACGAAGCTCGCGTACGCGCCGACTTCCGCCACGGCCCCGCCTGATTCGACTCCACGAAGCACGTACTTCTTTGCCAGGTGCTGATGCTCGATTGATACCGAGGGCTGGCAGTAGATGCCGGCAGTCTGCAGACACTTCAGCGTGATCGGTGGGAGCCGTAGTCCTTGCCGCGCCAGGATTCCGGTCTCCTCCCGCCTATTGTGCGCCGTGAGCTGAAATTCCATATTCAACCCGCCTCCTAACTCGAATTGGGTGACCGAGGGCGGCACGTATCATTTCCTTAGTGCATCCCGCCCAGCACTTGTACTTGCACGGATCTGACACTGAGATGGCCAAATTGTCAGCGCTGCGATCACGTCCATGCTCCGCACACGACGGACAACGTGCCCAGTAGTTCCGGCCACGCTTTGACGTCGGCCGAACGTGATCGAGCATGCGGAATTGTGGGCGCGTCGGATCGTATCGAGGCAAGTCGACTCTTGGTTTGGGACGAAATTCTTCCGGCATTTCTAGTCCATGAATGAACCGGTCCATTTCGCTCTCTGTGATCTTTCGGAGGCGCCACAGATAGTCGAGTTGCGCTTCGAACTGGTAGTCCGCACCATAGAACCAGTAGCGCCTTCCGGTAGCTCGATGGATTCCGAGCGGCCCCCGAATGGCATTGCCGAATTCGTCAGGGCCGAGTTGATCCTGGCGCGGAAATACCTCGATTCCTTCCGCCAGACCAGAGCCCCCTTTTACCGGCACTTTCAACCGAAGAGCCAGGTTATAGATGTAAATCCGGCAGTGCCGTGCGAGCAGCGGCTTGTCTGCAAAGATCCAGAGGTGAGCACCACGACGCGACTTTTCGAGCGCTGCCTCAACTCCATGCTGACCCAGTTCCCATTGCAACTTCAGAAGATCCTCCAGCGCATTCTCATAGTCAGCGTCAATTGCCACCCACTTGGAGCGCTGCGTATTCGGATTAAGCGCGTACAGGCCAGCGGTTAGCCGACCGTTCAGATGCTCGCGAATGGTCTGGAGCGACAAGCGCCGATCCTGCTTCGGGCGATAGTAGTAGTGCTTCCCGTTCGCGCCCGGTTTGTGAGACTGAAGGGTGTAGGCTAGGCGATTTACGAACAATGCAAAATATCGCTTTGCCATTTCCGCGCTCGCCTCGCCTATTCCTTTCATAAAGTCCCCTCTCTAAGCTCGCCGTCACGCCAGCCCATGTGTCCCAACGGCCCTCCCGAGAAGCGCCGGATGTGCCGTCCACGAGACGAGGTTGTATTCCGTGACAAGGTTATCGAACTCTGCCGCGGTTAGGCTGTCGTCGCGTCCTTCGTCGAAGACCACAAAGTAGAAGACTTGCAGCTCGCGGTCGTACAGGTAAATCGCACCCGACGCGGGATTGTCGGGCACGGTCTGCAGCAGCAAAACGCCTTTCGGCATTTCAATCCAGCGAGAAGCCACCCCCTCGCCGAGGGTGATAAAGACTTTCATCACGTGTTCAACATTGGCCTCCTTGCGCAGGCCAATGTCCTCTGCGGTAAATAGCGGTTCAAAACGTACCGCTCCTCTGCTCTGAGACATTATGTGCTCCTCCTTAGTTGATCTGACTTGAGTTGATCTGACTTGAGTTGATCTGACTTGCCCTGCTGTCCACGGAACAGGCACTCCAGAAGTGACGGACCCGAAGTGCACTCCTTGCGTCGAGTCCTGCATTTGAAAAACCGGACAGAGAACTGTGGTTATTGGCGAGTGACGTCCCGATGTGGACAGCACGTGAACCTCGACAAGCACACATGCCGCTGATTTAGGCGACAACAAAGAAGCCGCCAACTCGCGGGAATCGAGTCCAGCGTTGCCGCGCAGATTTGCGCGGCGATGTGCGGTTCGATTCGCCAATTGTCTGTCGGGATGAAGCTGAAATCGCCGAACCGAATGGCGTATTTGTATCCATTCGCGTAGCGATTCGCTTGCCAATGGTGAGCACTTAGCCGAGCGGTATTCCGGGGAAGGGGTTGTGCAAGTTCCGGTTTCAACCGAGACGCAGGGTCGATGATTCGTCGGCGGGCGCGACTGAGCGCGGAACCAGAGGGCAAACGTGACGACACGGCTGTTGATGCGCGGCAAGTCATGTGCACAGGGATGTCCCAGAAGGCTGAAATACAGGGGGGAGTCAGAACCCAAGTCATTGATCGGAAGCATGTTACTTGCCTCCCAAAAAGGTCAATATCGCGGCGAGCGCGCTGCGCGAACAAGGCGTGGCCAAGGCGACGGTGAGGCAAAGTTGACGCGGCACTGTGTTACCCGGTTCTCGATTCATTGCAGCAGGTCCCTAAACCTGGCGCTCGCCGCATCCCGGCTGGTCATGACTGGTGTATCGAGCAGCTCTTTCGCGAAGTCTCTGGCGTTGGCAAACGCCAGGGATCTGCTAACAGGCTGCAATTCATGGACGAGATGGAGCAGAACCTCGACGCCTGAAGTCAGGTACAAGATGCATCCGATCTGCCGCTCAGTCTGAAGCGCCCCCCGAATGCGGTCGTACTCTCGGAAGCTTTTTAGAGTACGTTCATACTCCAGGGCAAAACGCGCGGTCTTATCGCCAACCCACACGTCGACAATGGCGTCGTAGTCCTTCCGATAGGGCGTCCGCGAAATGGTGTTGAAGGACGCGATTTCGACCTCCGACTGCCATCCCGCCAGCAGGTTCGCCTGGGCCAATGCCAGCTGAATTCGATTCAGTTCCAGCGAATGGAACGCCTGCGAAACATGCGGAAGATGTTCGGAATTGGAGTGCAGGACACTGGTGAACTGCCCGTGGTGTTCGAGTAGGGCGATCCCGCCTCGAGCGATCCGGTAGACGGCCGAGCCCGCTCCATAAACGTCGCGGCAGAGATCCAATTGACCGTACTTGACGAGCCGCTTTACGCGCCAGTTGAAGCTGTTTCGGGAACGGTCAACCCCGCCGAACTTCATGAACTCAAACAGCTGATCATGGCTCACGAAGCGGGAATTACGCACTTGGCGCAACAGAGGAATGTCACGGTCCTCGCTGATGACTAGGTTGCCTTTGGCGTATCGCATGATCCATTCCCTTCAGTTCAGCGCCGCGTCTTCGAGCAGTTCCAGCGAAGCGCCATGGAGCAGATTTGGCGCAACGCTCAGTTGCCAGATGCCAATTGTGCTTCTGACCCGATCGCCGGCTTTCATGAGCAACATTGCTTCCTGTCTCTCACCGATATGGCTCACGGCGATAGGAGTCAGAGACTCTGATTTCCAGTCCGAAGCTTCGAAGCTGAGGGCGCCGAACCTGCCGCTCGATAGAACCAAAAGGAAGTAATCGGGCCGGCACGATTGACGGGCTTTCTGTCGAAACAACACCCGATTTCCGCCGCACGCAAAAACAAGATCGGTGCATTCAAAGACCTCCCCGACAGCGCGGTTCGGAAACTGTGGATTGAAGTCCCCGACGCCGTTGAACCGGATCAAACCAGGAACGATCCAGTAGCGCCTCATCTTGCTTCCGCAGCGCACACCCGTGGAATTGAAGTAGGCGGCATGTTTGGTATACCGGTAACGGTCGTGCGGATCACGACCGAACCGAGCCCACCAGTTACTGCCGAATTCCAGGATCTTGACCAAAATCATTGAGGTACTCCATCAGTTCGCGATTGATGTCTTTCATGGCGCGAATGCGATCCGGCACTGGAAGTTTGGCAACATCTCTAACCCTCTCGACAATGGACGCCGGAATGTCCATCCTTTGCTCGGAGAAGTACTGGCACAGATCGGCAAAGCGCGCGCTTGCTTCTGCGAGATCCCTTTGCTCCGCAGGCAACGAATTCAGCCGTTGTTGGTACTCGTTACGGTCGTCAAGCGGGCCCGACTCGCCGCCCGGCTCGAACTTGTCGAGAGCGCCAGACTTCGGCTGCGACCGGTTCTTCTTTTCGTCTTTCGACATCTCTTCGGGAACTCCTTCTCGATTTCTAGCGCCGAGCTACGCGCCTTTCAGACTGCGGTTCCTCTGCTGTTCCTCCTGGAGTCGTCGATCTGACTCGCCCACCTGACGGCGCAAGAGTTTGGCCTCATCCTGGGACCGGCCAAGCTGTTGCTCCAGCGAATTCACCTTCATGATCAGGTCTACTTCGGGTTTGAAGAGTCCGATATGGTTTGTGGGCTGGTGGGCGGACCGTGTTCCGGTCGCTGCGCTCATCGAGCGGTCGGCCGCTGATGTAGCATTGCCATTCTTTGGTGTCGCCACCTGGCTGGCCGGTATGCTGGATGTCCGAGTGCGAACGGTCTGTGGTGCAGGACGGTCCGGCACCTCCCCAGGTGGCGCTTGGGAACGGAGCGCGGATTCTCGCAGCGCGGTTAATGCCTCCATCAGGCCGCGATTCCTGTTTGCGGCCTCCTCCACATGAGCATTTGCTCGCGAGAGCGCGTGCGCGTGTTGTGCGAGCATATCCGCCGTAGTCCACTCCCGGTGGGTTTGCACTGTGCGCTGATACACAATGATGACGAACAGGCACGCCAGCAGGCCTAATGCAACAACGTTCGACCAGAAGTAGCCGTTCCTAATGGTTTCTTCGATCAGCAGTCTGCGGCCCTCATCAAGACACTGCCCGTAGTCTTTGTCGGCGGGATTGATGCGCTTCAGGGCGAAATTGACGAAGCCATCTTCTTGCCTTGGACGGTGCGCTTGAGCGACGGGATCGTAGCCCGAAGGGCGCGCCTGGGCAAAGCAAAGCGATGGCAGCATGGCCAAGAAGAGGCCGGCGACCACAATGCGGTATGGACGGCTCACATCCATGTCAAACGACCAGTGCGCGTGGCCAAGCGGCCATTGCGACGAACAACTTCGGGGTCCTTGAAGCGCAGGTTCGCGCCTTCAGTGTGAGAAACTGCGTGAAGTCTGGGATAAATTCTCGGCTCAAGTCCCGGGAACCGATATTGGCGCGGCGACCGGACATGCAGATGGGAATGGAGTGTCCCGAGCCGGTTGTCGGTCATAAGGATTTCCATCTGGCCGACGGGCAGGTTCTTGATGTGCTCGTCCTGCGCCCGGGTGTCCTTGATGTCGGTTTCACTGCCGAATCCAACGGGCTCGTACTTGTCCTCAAACACCCCGGTGCGCTGGACGGTCAGGGTGCGCCGTTTCTGCGGAACTCGCGCCGATGCCTTCAGGAAATACTGCGCCGTCTCTTCATCTTTCGTGCGCAATAACATGTTCGTATTCGGCGCCGAGGACACGTCATCTCTGAAGCCACGGCCCACAGTTAAAAGCTGCGGCAGCGCCTGCAGGGCGAACAGGAACGCGGTGTTGGTGCCGCGCGCCGTCTGCAGTATCTGGGCAAAGTTGGAATAAGCAAAGGGCGCAAACTCGTCGAGGATGACGCTGACCATCGGCCGGTTCTGGCGGCGGCGCTCCTCCTCGTTCTCGTAACGCTTGCCAATCATCAATTGCAAGTTCTGCAGCAGCATCCGGCCAAGGGCCGTGACCGCTTTCGAGTTCTTGTTGGTATTCAGCGAAACGAACAGAATCAGTTCCTGGTCAATGACTTCGTCGAGCGAAAGCATCTCATCGTAGGCGCCGGTGACGATGGAGAGTTCGTCCTGGAGAAAAGTCATCAGTTGGTTTAATAGGCCCTGGATCTTGGTGATTCGCTCGCGGTCTTGCAGAGACTGCAGCAACATCTTCGCTGACATCTCGAAGTTCAGACGGCGCTGATTACTGACGCCCTCAAGCGTCTGAATTCTGGCCCGGGCAATCGCAATCTGTTCCCGCTGGACCACCGGGTCAAGCGCCATCACCATCACGTCGTAGAAGTTGTAACGCTTGCCGGTGTAAGTCAGAACGCGCGAGATGTCGGTGAGATAGTTGCCCTGATGGCCGCGGAAAAAATCTTCCTCCTGATCGAACGATTCGAACACGAGATTTGAATGCTCTTCGTATAGTCCAGCGTCACTGAAGAAGGGGTTGTAGCGCACTGAGATTTCTGGCCGCGAGGGACTGAGCACTCTCAATTGGTGCATCCGGTCCGCGGCTTCGATGGCCGGCAGAAGATCGGAGAGAAACTCCTGGTCGCCCTTGCCATCAAAGATCAACATGGGAATGCGGTGCTGCTCTTCCGCAGTTCCGAACACTCGGAACAAGTCCTGGGTGATGATGTTTTTCAGAAGCGTGGACTTGCCGGAACCAGTTGCGCCGAGCACCACCGACTGCATCACCCGCGTCGCGTCCGACCAGAACCAGGGTTTGCCATGGACGTCGTAGCCCAGCACGATTGCGTTTTGTGCGTACGCGGCATCGACGGCCTCGCGGTCTTTGGCTTGGCTTATAAACAAAGGAGGATGGGGCCAGTTTGCCTCCCGCCGGCGCCGCAGGGTAAGCAGATACCAGGCAAGGGCGATGCCAGCAACCAAAGCAAAGAACGCATAGAGACAACCTTCCACCAGTTGCACCGACCGCACGTGAAAACGGTTTGCCAGGATGTAGGAGCCGCCAGAAAGCAATATGACTGCAATGATGGCCAGGGCAACTGCAATGCTCTCTTCCTGGTTCCGATGGAAGGCGCGGCGGCCCAACCGATATTCATTTTCTGCAGTCATAATTGAACAAAACTGAAGAGCAAGAACGTGCCTACGGCAAGCGCAAGAACCAAGGCTAGAAGGAGCAAAATCGGATTTATTCGGAAACGGCCGTCCTCGTCTCGTGGCTTCAGAGGGTCCTCCACGAGTCTCAGCAATGCATCACAAAATCGCTCCTTTGGGTTCTGCATATGGAAGTCAATGAGCCGATCATGCATCTCGCCGAGTTGTGTATTCGCTTTCATTTCAGAGCACGACGGTCGCTTTTACCCCATCGCTAAATACCAACTGCACGACTGCCGGCGATTTCAACCCCTGCCGTATGGAAACCACTCCTTGCGTGGTCTCTCCGGGGTGAAGATCGTCAGCCTCAGCCTCGGCGTGAGCAACGGGCAGTGCGAGTTCCTTCGTACCGCCGAGTTCTTCGAGCATGGCTCGGTCGAGCTGGGTGTGGGCGAGGCTTGCCAACGAACTGGGTGAGTCGTCTGTCTGTAGTTGGTACGCCCCTGGCGTGTTTACGCGATAGAAAAGATTGCTGTTGTTCTCAATCGTGTAATGGATATAGACCGAGCTCGGCGTGCGAAACACCTGCTCCACGCGCACGCTCACCTGGTTTTTCGCGGCACGTGCGCGAGTGTGTTTGATCTCCTCAGCCCCCAGGAGCGCGCGGCTCAGCACCACGTCAGCAGACTGATTTGTCTCGGGTTCAACGGCGGCCTTTGGAGGCGGAGCGGGAGCCGGTGGAGCGCTATCAATAGCAAAATTCATATTCTTCACTTCTTGGCTGATTTCAAGCTCATAAGCAAAGCGCCGGGAAGCTGTCCAAACGAACAGATCTGTTGCTGCCCCTGATTTCACGGGCTTGACGAAGACCTTGTTCGACTCTCGCTCGATCTGAAAGTCCGAACTGCCAGCCGCCGCCATCGTGACCGGCTCGTGAAATTCCAGAACCGTCAAGTGGTTCAGGGCGGTCGCAACGTGCACGATAGCGTCCGGGCTGGGAGGGCTGGACTGCTGAGATAATGCAGCAAGAGACCAGAGGCCATATATAAGGATGAGCAAAATAGATCTTTTCATAATTCCTTCTTAGGCCCTGAGCGGAATCCTTTCGGATTCCGCTCAAGCGGTTGCTGCCTCACATGACCCAGGGCACATCACTCGCATCCTCATCACTGAAAGTGCTGGGAAGAAACTCCACAGCTTCATCGACAATGGCAGCCGGTAATGCGGGTTCGGCTGCGATCTCTGTTTCAGCGGAAGATTCGCTTGATGAGCTCGTTTGGGGCTGTTCGGGTTTATCGTCGTCGAGGAGGACCTTGCCATCCCTGTACTTGAACAAGAACGTCTGTTTCTGTCCTCCACCCTTGAGTGGATCAACCAGGAAGGTTCGGCCGGAGGAGTCGGTAAGAACAAATCCCTCATAGAGCCTGGGGACATGCACGCGAACTGGCTTGCCGCCCGTGCGCGCCGCCAGCTTCAGGATCAGTTCCTGAGGAAACGCAAGAAGGAGAATGGAGCCGCTTGAGCGCTCACCGTTGCACACCACGCGGTTTAGCGCCTGCAGCCAGCCCATGCGGTTCTCTGCCTTGTTCTGCGCCCAGATGCGGATGTAGGCCAGCACGGCCTTCATCTCATATTTGCCACGTTCCTCGTCACAACGGCATGTGCCGCGTGCCTGGTTCATGGCGAACAGTTTCTGTCGCCGCAGTTCCTTGTCGGAGCTCTGACGTACCGTGTCCCAATCGGCCTTTGTCTTCTCCAGTTGTTGTTTGAGTTGTTCCCGCCTTTCGGCGATCTTGCCAATCATCGCGGCATAGACCCGATTGATGAAACGGCAGTCTTCCAGCATCTCGCGGGTGACCTGTTCGCCCACCACGAGCGCCTTGAATGCCTCAATCGGGGCCTTGT
>Ga0210390_10004547_pt1 | contig 11694 bp, 6 predicted proteins | sample IncBWH11OmetaG_FD_161050 | JGI IMG/M metagenome (GOLD analysis project Ga0210390, IMG submission 161050) | Forest soil microbial communities from Barre Woods Harvard Forest LTER site, Petersham, Massachusetts, United States - Inc-BW-H-11-O ... | reverse complement strand
ATCGTCGATTCCGCAGTATGAATTGAAACGAGAGATGGACGTCCTGCAGACACAATTGCCGTTGCCATGAGACTCCCCAACAGAACCGGTTGCTGCTGCCCATGAAACGAGCATCGAATCTCACGATGCACGATTCGGTGAAAGTTATTCCAAGAGTGTGGGGGGACCCAAACGACATCGAGAAAAGCAAATTGAAGTCTGTATAAGCGATTAAAGTAAGGAAGTCAGTTTGAAATTACATTCCGCCTGCTTCAAAGTCGCGAACATTCCAGGGGTTCGGCGCCGTGCCACCCTCCCTTTCGATCGCTCCGGATCAGTGAAAGAGGCGTAAAGGAATTTGGCTGCCTAGGCCCAAAACGAATCCGGAGAGATATTGCGACTTTATAGCGAATAGCCCCGCCGTGTTTGAGCTAGCGCAAACACGGCGCAGTAAAAGTGCCTCAGTTTACCCAAGCAACAACTCAATTTCGCGCCATCAACAGAATTGCGAAACGAGCTGGAGCGCTCATCCCGGGCCCGAAGGTTGCCCTTGCGCAAAAAGTCGTGAGTTTTGCTCGTGAGCAAAATATCGATTAGCGGCCGGGCGCGTCGGTTGTCTGTTCCCTGGAACGGTAACCATCACCCGTAACCAACAGTCACTGACGCTTGCGAACGAAAGGGTCATGGCATGCGGGCGAGGCTCCGGACCGAACCATCACCTTCTTCTCAGAAAATGGAAGACAAAACTTGCGACCGGATTTGCTCCAGCGCAAATAATCACCTTCAGCGCAAATGCTAGCGTACGCCATAGATTGATGGGGCGTGGTACTCCTGGCTGGCACGTGCCAGCAAGATTGTTGCAGCGGCCAGGATGTCGCAAGCGCGACCCCTTCAATCGAAGCCGCACGCGGCCAATGAGTCGCGTCATCCTTAGTTGGCGTCAGATCGCTCAGTCCGATTGATTTTAATTAGGTTCAGATTATTTGCATCGCTAAAGGAGAAAGCGAGTGTTAAGGAAAGCGCCGTATATCCTTCCGCTCGGAGCGGCATTCGTCATCGTGTTCGCCATTGGATGCCATAGCCACAAATCTGGATCGAATGAAGCGCGCAGGGTACTTTACTACCAGGATCCGATGCATCCATCCTATCGGTCCGATAAACCGGGAGTCGCCCCCGATTGCGGCATGAACTTAGTCCCGGTCTATGCCGACAATCTCGAAGACTCCATGTCTTCGACTCAGGGTTCTGCTGCGGCAGTGGTCCGGATTGATCCGGCAATACAGCAGCTATACGGCGTCAAACTGGCGAGAGTCGAAGAGAATTCAGGGCAGGGAACTGTCCGAGCCTTTGGCCGCGTGGCAGCCGACGAGACCCGCGTGTTTAGCGTCGACTTTGGAACCGAGGGCTACGTCAAGGAAACCCATGATGATGCGGTAGGGAATCACGTTGAAAAGGATCAGCACCTTGCGGTCGTATATTCGCCGGATTTCCTTGCGGTAGAAGGCGGCTATCTGGCGGCAAACGAGCATTCTCCCGGATCTCCGAATTTGACGCGCGATAACTCTGTATCGGGTTCACAGGGAACTGCCAGCGTTCAGGCGCGTGCTGACAGGCTCCGTAACCTCGGGATGAGCGATTCGCAAATCAACGAGATAAGTCAGGAACATAAAATCCCGGAATATGTGTTCGTCGTGTCCCCCACGGATGGATTCATCCTATCCCGAAATATCACTCCAGGAATGAGATTTGAAAGACATTCCGCGCTCTATACGATTGCGGACCTGAGCCATGTGTGGATACTGGCGGACTTATTTGGAAAAGACGCCCAGGCGGTCCGTCCCGGCGCAAAGGCGCGCGTAACTCTTCCAGATACGGGCGAGAGTTTCACAGCAACTGTGAGTCATGTATTGCCCGAGGTCGATCCCAATACACACGCCTTGAAGACACGCCTGGAAGCGGACAATCCAGGATTTAAACTTCGTCCGAATATGTTCGTCACGGTCGACCTTCCTGTCTCTCAGCAGGCGGGTCTCACAGTTCCATCTGATTCAGTGCTCGATTCCGGAATATCGAAACGCGTCTTTGTCCAAACGGCTCCTGGGTATTTTGAGTCACGTTTTGTTGAAACAGGGTCACGGATGGATGACCGCGTACGGATTACAAAAGGATTGCAGGAGGGAGAGATCGTGGTTTCTTCCGGCACGTTCCTTGTGGATTCGGAAAGCCGGCTGACGTCATCAGAAAAACAGAACAGCTCCGCAGCAAAGGTCCTGCGAGCAACAACAGAGACAGAGCACCACGGAAATTGAAGCGCTGCGAAGAATTGCGGGAACCTGCCAAGCTCATCAAAATGTCCAGCAACGACGCTTCCTGGGGATCGTTGAGGCTGCCGGGTGAGTTCCTGAGTGAGTGATCTTAAGCTACCAAATGCATATGCGGAGAGTTCAAACGTGATCAATTGGGTTATAGAATTCTCAATTCGTCACAAGCTGGCGGTCATTTGTACCGTGATTGCCGCGAGCCTCTTCGGTTGGTGGTCGATTTCGCACACGCGCCTCGATGCTCTTCCGGAACTTGGAGATACTCAAGTAATCATCTACTCGCGCTGGGACCGGAGTCCCGACCTTGTCGAGAGTCAAGTCACTTATCCAATTGTCACTGCGATGTTAGGGTCGCCCCATGTAAAAGCAGTTCGCGGCGTCTCCGATTTCGGCTATTCCTACGTTTATGTCATTTTCGAGGATGGCACAGATCTCTATTGGGCGCGATCGCGCACCTTGGAGTATTTGTCGGGTGTGCTCGGGAGGTTGCCGGAAGGAGCTAAAACGGAACTTGGCCCTGACGCCACGAGCCTGGGATGGGTGTTTCAGTATGCTCTCGTGGATATGACAGGCCGGCACAGTCTTTCCGACCTCCGATCGTACGAAGATAATTATTTGCGCTATCACTTAAGGTCTGTCCCTGGTGTTGCCGACGTTGCGCCAGTTGGCGGCTACACGCGCGAGTATCAGGTAAATGTTGATCCAATCCGGCTGCAGGCTTATGGTATCCCTCTGTCGCAGGTTGTGAACGCCGTTCGCGATGGGAACTACGAATCGAGTGCTCGCTTACTCGACTTCGGCGGCACGGAGTATATGGTTCGCGGCCGAGGGTATGCCACTTCGATCGAAGATTTTGCGAACATTGTCGTTTCTGTCTCCGGAGCCGGAGCTCCGATACGGATTAAAGACCTCGGAGACGTGGCCCTAGGCCCCGATTTGCGACGCGGAGTGGCAGACTTGAATGGCGCCGGAGAGGCTGTTGCCGGCGTTGTTATTATGCGAAGCGGCGAAAACGCACTTGAAGTGATCGACCGCGTCAAAGCTCGCCTGAAAGAGATGGAATCCAGCCTTCCCGACGGGGTCAAGGTTGTCCCCGTCTATGATCGCTCGCTCTTGATTCACCGCACCATCAGCGACGTCGATGCGACGATTCTGGAAGTCGTAGTCACGGTTGTGCTCATTATCATCGTGTTCCTGTGGCACTTTCCAAGCGCGGCGATTCCGCTGGCAACCATGCCCGCGGCGGTGTTAATCGCTTTTATTCCACTGCGCTTCATGGGCATTAGCGTCAATGTAATGTCTCTTGCAGGAGTTGCAATCGCATTCGGAGAGCTGATCGACGCATCAATTGTGGTGGTTGAGCAGACTCACAAAAAGCTTGAGCAATGGGAGAAAGACGGAGGACGTCGCACGCATCGCGATGTCGTGCTGTCCGCTGTGAAAGAGGTTGCCGGTCCAACTTTCTTTGCCTTGCTGGTAATTGCAATCTCATTCCTGCCCGTACTAACACTCGAGGGTCAGGAAGGGCGCATGTTTCGGCCCCTGGCGTATGCAAAAACGATATCCATGATTGTGGCCGCAGTTTTGGCCATAACGCTCGATCCCGCCCTCCGTCTTTTACTCACCCGCGTCGAGCGATTCAACTTTCGTCCGACGTGGCTGTGCAAAGTAACAAACGCATTGGTGGTGGGACGAATTCGGCCTGAGCAAAACAACCCTATTAGCAGGGCCTTGATGCGTTTGTATGAACCGGCGGTGATGTGGACCCTGCGGTGGAAGTGGGTCGTGTTCGCGACAGCGGCGGCCCTGTTCATCGCCTCCATCCCGGTGTTTCTGTCCTTGGGCACAGAATTCATGCCTCCCATGGACGAAGGCGCCATCCTCTACATGCCTACGTCGATGCCCGGAATTTCGATCTCCCAAGCGAAGCGCGTGCTGCAAGCGACCGACTTGGTCCTCCGCCAATTTCCTGAGGTCGACCAAGTCCTGGGAAAAGCAGGACGCGCTGAGACGGCCACTGATCCGGCTCCTCTATCGATGCTAGAAACCGTGATTACGCTCAAGCCCCGTGCACAGTGGCGCCATGTTGAGACCTGGTACTCGGCGTGGGCTCCGGAATGGATGAAACCGGCTCTTCGTCACTTGACCTCCGACACGTTATCGACTGAAGACCTCGTGGACCAAATGAACGCAGCCGTGAAGGCTCCCGGTGTCAGCAATGCATGGACCATGCCGATTAAAGGTCGAGTCGATATGTTGACCAGCGGGATCCGTACTCCGGTCGGGCTGAAGGTTTCGGGAGACGACCCGAAGGCAATTGAGGAGATTGGCAAGGAAATCGAGGCGGCACTGCCTTCGGTACGCGGAACGCGCGCCGTGTTCGCGGAGCGCACCAACGAAGGGTATTTCTTGGATATCACCTGGCGCCGGGAAGAGCTTGCGCGCTATGGGTTAAGTGTCGAGAAGGCGCAGCAGATTATCGACAGTGCCGTCGGTGGGAACGAGGTCACAACCTTTTACGAGGGGCAGGCCCGCTATCCAGTGAATGTGCGCTACATGAGGGACTTTCGCAGCAGCCCAGACGCTTTGGGTCGCATCTTGATTCCTTTTGAGAGTGGGGGACAAGTACCTGTCAGTGAATTGGCTACGATCCAGAGCGTAAACGGACCGTCCATGCTCCGGGACGAAAATGGCATGTTGACCGGCTACGTATACGTCGATCTCGCGGGGCGCGACGTCGGGAGCTATATCGAGGAGGCCGGACGCGTATTGCATCAGAAAATCCACTTACCTCCCGGCTACTTGATTTCCTGGGGAGGGCAGAGCGAAGGCATTGAGCGGGCCAATCGCCGACTACGAATCATCGTGCCATTCACGATTGCATTGGTGATGTTGTTGATTTACTTCAACACCCGCTCATTCGTGAAGACGATGATCGTTCTGCTTGCCGTTCCGTTCTCCGCAATCGGCGCTGTCTGGTCGCTCTATTTTCTTCACTACAATTTGAGCGTCGCCGTCTGGGTTGGTTTGATTGCACTCTTGAGTATCGACGCCGAGACCGGCGTCTTCATGCTGCTGTATCTCGACCTGGCCTATGAAGAAGCGGTCCGCGGAGGCCCTCTCAGATCCTTGTCCGATCTGCGGAAAACGATTTTGTATGGCGCCGCCAAGAGGCTTCGTCCGAAGTTTATGACTTTCGCGACAACCTGCATCGGCTTGTTGCCAGTGATGTGGTCGATTGGGGCCGGCTCGGATGTGATGAAGCGAATCGCGGCACCGATGGTTGGCGGAATTCTTACTTCGTTCTTGCTTGAGCTTCTTTTATACCCGTCAATTTATGAGTTATGGAAGCGAGGCTCCATCGCGAAGTCAGAGGAGCTGGCGAATATATCGTCAAACGAGGATCAGGTACGGGATCCGGAGTTCGCAGTCTTGTCCATGTGAGACGAGTGAAGACAGAGCCGTCTCATCGAGCTGAAAGATCGTTGGAACGGCCGACGCGGAGGTAAATCATGGCGATCAAGAACTGGATGGGTGCTCTGTCATCCATTGCTCTGCTTGCGATTTCCGTTTCGGCTACCGGTGGCCAGGAAAAGCAAATGCCCGCTGGCACTGGAATGGACGAGGGCGCACCGTCGGAACCCAAGATACTGCGAGGGCCCGCTCTGGCGTCGACTGCTCCCAACGTGACGTGGATCGGTCATCAACTCACGATCTCCGCGAATAATTCAACCCTGGGCAGCGTACTCGCAGCGGTGCGCAAATGCACGGGTGCCCAGATCGATATCCCGGATTCGGCATCCGCAACTATGATGTTCGACCAGTTGGGACCGGGAACAGCCCGGGACGTCCTTAACTCGCTCTTGAGCGAAACAGGGTTCGATTACGTGATCGGTGCCTCGGACGCCGACCCGGAAAAAATAGAGACGGTCCTTTTGATGGTGCGTGCAAAGGACGCCGTGGATGAGGCCGGTGGAGATCGTAACCTCTCCCCGGCCCGTCGCGCGTACTTGCACATGCTTCAGAACGGCCGGCAAGCTGTTCCGCCTCCGGAAGAGAACCCGCAAGAGCCAGCTGGAGAGCCGGACCCGCCTGCCACAGATCAAGCTGCGGCGCCGCCCACGGATACCTCCGGAGCGAACGGAAATCAACCCGCATCAGTCGATGCCGCGTCGGCCGCTCCTGCGGCAACGTCGCCCCTGCCTGGAAGCTCTGCCTCAACGAGTACGAACAGCAACCAGGGTCCAAACCAGCCAGGGAGTACAGAAGAAAGAATCACAAATATGCAGCAGTTGTTCGAGCAGCGTCAGCAGATGATGCAGACTCCGCCGGCATCGCCGCCTCAATAGCGCGCACAGACCCCATTTTCAGAAAGTCGTGGTCCGCACTACTCTCGCTTTTTGTGAATCTAACTGTGTTCTAGGGAAATCTCGGCGTATATTTCGCGTGGCCCGGCCGGCTCATTCCGAGAATACCTGGAATCTCCCGCAATCTAGTTTCCAATGCCTCCCCGGATTGCTCATTCGCCGACGATTTCCTCATGGTTTCCGCTCTCTATTTCGGCCCACTTGACATCCAAGTGCAAATAATGTTCACTTGAATGCCAAGTGAAGAAAATGTCGACTCAGATCCTGCAAGGCACACTTGATCTCATGATTCTCCGCACTCTGGCCACCATGGGCCCGCAGCATGCCTACGGTATTGCCAACAGGCTTCTGCAGATTTCAGATGATGCTCTGAACCTCAACCAAGGTACTATCTATCCCGCTCTCGTTCGACTCGAGCAGCACGGCTGGACGAGGGGTTCCTGGGAAAGGACGGAGAACAACCGTGAAGCGAAGTATTACACAATCACAAAAGCGGGATTGAATGCGCTGAAGGAAGAGACCGCGCGTTGGCGGCAGATGGCAGGTGTAGTTGAAAAACTACTGGCCGAGGAGCGATAACCATGATGCCCTTGAGAAGGTTTCTGGCGAGGCTCGGAAATCTGTTCGGCAACAATCGCGCCGAACAGGAGCTTGCGCGCGAAGTTGCGTCTCATCTCGCCCTGATGGCAGACGATTTTGAACGCCGAGGTATGCCAACGGAAGATGCCCGGATGGCGGCGACGCGCGCCTATGGCGGTGTGGAACAGGTAAAGCAGGCGCACCGCAACGAGCGTTCTCTGTTGTGGCTCGAGCACACCATACAGGACCTTCGCCACGCCGTGCGCGCGCTAGCTCGCAGCCCCATCTTCACGTTGGTTGCAATTGTCACCATCGCGCTCGGAGTAGGTATGAACACCACTTTGTTTACCGCCTACGACGCGGTTGCACTCAAACCGCTGCCCGTGGCCAACGCCAGCAGTGTTGTGCGATTGAGGCGAACGCTGGAAAGCCACATCATCGGGGACCCTCAGTATGCATTTTCATACCCGGAGTATGCCAACCTTCGCGATCATCAGAATGTACTCAAAGACGTGATTGCTGCCAGTTGGCCAGTGCCGGTTCTTGCCGCTGTACAAGATGAAGGGCCTGGCAGCGCAATCCAGTTCCGTCCCGCGCAGGCGGAGATTGTTTCCCCCAACTACTTTGGTGCTCTTGGGATCAATGCAGTGGTCGGCCGCGTTTTTGGGCCGGATGAGAATGGCGGACCGGGCGGCAATCCTGTGATCGTGCTGAGCTACCCGTATTGGCAACGACGCTATCACGGCGACATGCGCGTACAGGGCAGGGTGCTCAAACTTGGCAGCACCTCATTCACCGTCATTGGCGTTGCTCCACCTGACTTCACAGGGACCAGTCTCAATCCGCAGGTACCAGATCTGTGGGCGCCAACCTCGATGCAGGAGGAGCTTGTACCCGGTCAGGATTGGTTGCATAAGCCCACGGACTTTGAGTTTCAAGTATTGGCGCGACTCGATCGCGGTATTGCCATGAAGCAGGCAGAATCTGAAACGGATGCCATGGTACGCCGGTTCGCGGCAACGTACACCTGGCGCGATCACACTCTTGCTGTTGCGATGGAGCATACAGCCTTCTTCGGCAACACCAATGACCCTCGTTTTCGTGCGGGAGTAGGCGCCGTGATGGTGATCTTCGCGTTGGTTCTGCTGGTCGCGTGTGCCAATGTAACCAACATGCTTGTGGCACGCGGCGCTGCACGACAGAAGGAGATCGGCGTGCGTCTTGCTCTGGGAGCGAGCCGAGCACGAGTCATACGCTATCTGCTTAGCGAGAGCGTTCTGCTTGCTCTGATCGGCGGCGTAGTTGGCCTGGCGCTAGCGGCTGCGTCAAGCAAGTTGCTTTGGATCGCGCTCGACCAGATCTTGGTGCGGCAGCTTGGCAGCGATTTTGTTCTCAGCCTGAAACTCAATCCAGATGCTCGTGTGCTGACCTATGCTCTTGTATTGTCGCTCGCCACGGGGTTCATCTTTGGGCTATCGCCAGCACTGCAGTTTACGAAGCCTGATCTGAATACTTCGCTTAAGGATGAGACAACGTCGTTCGGGCACGGCGTCACGCGCTCTCGCCTGCGTGGATTTCTCATCGCCGGTCAGGTAGCCGTCTCGATGCTGCTTCTGAGCAGCGCCGGTCTGCTGATCCGCGGGTTGATGCGCTCTCAGAACGCAGAGCCGGGTTCCGAGACTCATCGCATCTATTTGGTGCGCGCGAATTTTGGCGATGACCGGGTAAAGGCTGCGGCCGCCTTCCATCGCATGATCGCATGGCTCAAGACTCTGCCGGAGCTGGAGAATGTGTCCTATGGTACGGCCCCTATGATGGGCACCTGGACGCCGCCGATCACAGTCGAAAGACCGGGCGCCTTGGCAGGGTCGATGCATGATCGCACCCTGACGGGCTATGCCTCGGATTCTTACCTGAATACACTTGGCATCGGCCTGTTGCGCGGAAGGAATTTTACGGCGCGGGAATCAGCTACCGGCGCGCATGTAGCTGTTATCAGTGCTTCCACGGCGCAGTTGTTCTGGCCAAATGAAGACGCGCTGGGCAAGCACTTCAAACTCGACTTGCACTTCGATGGCAAGCTGACTGAATTCGAAGTCATCGGCGTCGTCAAGGACGTGCGCTTCGCAAATCTAACGCGCGTCGATCCGGCGCGTGTCTATCTAGCCGCCGATCCCGCCTTGATCCAGCCGATATTCGTCAGTTTTCGCGGAGACCAGCAAGGCACGCTTTCTGCCATGTGGACGCGCATACGCAACTATGACCCGGATTTGCTCGCCAGTGTTTCTTTCTGGAATGTGGAGACCATGCTTATTGCTCCGCAACGGACCCTCGCTCGCGCGCTGGCCGCCTTGGCGGTAATTCTGGCGCTGCTGGCGCTGTTGCTTGCCGGTATTGGAATTTACGGTGTGATGGCCTACGTGGTAAGCCAACGGACACAGGAGATTGGTATACGAATCGCTCTGGGCGCTTCCGCCCGCCGCGTACTCCAGCACATTGCGCTTGAGGGTCTGTATCCCGTCATGACGGGAGCGGTCGTTGGCCTCTCTGCCGGCGCAGGCCTCTCGCTACTTCTGCACCGTACGCTGGCTTTCCCCGGATCGATTGACTTTCTCTATGGTGTTAGTTTCTACGACCCGATTACTTTCTTCGCCATCTTCATCTTTCTAGTTCTGGTTTCACTCGCGGCGAGCCTAGGGCCGGCACTGAAGGCAATCAACGTTGACCCGTTAGTTGCCCTGCGCTACGAATGAGCCCGGGCTTCGGGGTAGACTCCAGTGATCAACCTTGGGCGAAACTGAATTTACAGGGATCTCATGAAGCGTTTGCTCAACTCTCGCTAACCGGTCAACCAGTCGTCCACACCTATTTTTGGGCAAAATCGGAGAGATGAGTGCTGGATTTGTTAGACAATCATCGCCACCATGCTCCAAACCTTTGACCCTATCGTCGACTGATTTTCTGGCCGAAAGTATCAAGTTGGGATGGTTATGCCAGAACGTCGAAGCTGAAGAAACAGGTCAACGCCATGTGGATCCGAAAGTCCAAGGTCGATGGGAAGAAGACTCGTTGTCGTGCATCTCGCCTTGCTTTTCCCGTAATTTAGCATGTATGCGGGCGAAATCCGGAGACCCTCCGGTCATTGCGTCCTCCATGAACAAATCGTCATCCTATTCCCGTGCTGCAAAGTGCTATCAAAAGAATAGCGGTTTCGTCTCAAAGACTGGCCGTTGAATTGAGAAAGCGGAGTCTGTTCTCTCTATGAGAGACATATCATGTTAGCTCCTACACTTCGAGCGGCCAGGCCCTTCGGTTTCAGATTCAAGAGGATTCTCTGGGTTTGCATTGGCCTCACTACTCTCTTTGTCTTTATCACGTCAGAGGTCCTTCTCGTTGCTGATTACCCGATGTACCATGCTTATCGTCTGCAGATGATCGCCGACCGCCAGCTGCTTATACCGCACACACTGGCCGGGATCTTCGCTCTTTTCATCGGACCAATCAATTTTTCCTCGCGGATTCGGCAGCGCCATTTCACGCTCCATCGCGTTCTCGGCCGCATTTATGCGGTTTCCGTCTTTGTCGGTTCGTTCACGGGAATCGCTCTCGCCTGGGGCCGTCCCGGCCTCCCCGGAACCTCCATGCAGGCCGCCGCGTGGATGGTCTGCACTACCGCCGCCGTCGTCACCGCGCGCAACCGCCAGATTGACGTGCATCGCCAGTGGATGGCCCGCTCATATGCGGTCACGTTTACCTTTGTATCCAGCCGGGTGCTCAATCTTGTGCCCGCCTACTGGAACCATCTCGGCGACGTCTTTTCCGCAGTTGGGGTCATCGCGTTCACCCTCGCGTCCCTGCTAATCGTCGAACTTGGCCTGAACTGGCACGAGCTCACTACGCACCGCAGGTGATGGTCGGCGAAAAGCGATAAGATTCTCAGGCCATCGCAAGATGCGCAGCTGATCCACGTCTGGCCTTCGAGATGCGGGTTCACAAAATGCTCTATTTCTGGAAACTGGTACCCTCCAGCTCCGAACTGACCACAGGCCCGTAACCACCGAGCTGTCCAACAACTCGCACCACCGCAGGGCTCCCGCCTTCCAGGATCCACACCATCACATCCTTCGGCCGTACGCCGATGAGCGTTGCAATCATGCCGAAGATGCCACCCAACTCAGGATGGATGCGAAACACCGTCGCCTTAAAGGTCTGTCCAGACTTTTGAAACGGTTGCTCTCCCTCCGGCGATATCAGGATCCGGATCAATCGCCCTCCGAAGACAGGCGCCAGTATCCCTACTCGAAACGGCGTCGTATTGGACCGCACATTCAACAGCAACGTTCCGACAAACCCATTCGCCAGGTCATCGGGCAGGTCGATGTGCTCGCGTTCGACGTGCATCTCGCCATTCTTTTCCGCTGTGCGAGTGGTCGCCACACCGGTAACGG
>Ga0210390_10004546_pt1 | contig 11698 bp, 10 predicted proteins | sample IncBWH11OmetaG_FD_161050 | JGI IMG/M metagenome (GOLD analysis project Ga0210390, IMG submission 161050) | Forest soil microbial communities from Barre Woods Harvard Forest LTER site, Petersham, Massachusetts, United States - Inc-BW-H-11-O ... | reverse complement strand
TGGCCGTGTCATCGAGCATCTCAGAGCGAAGGGGGTGCTCAATAATACCATCGTCGTATTCATGAGCGACAACGGCGGTGAGGCTACCAAGCTGCAGGCTCTGTATAGAGTATGATAGCAAGAACTTCGGCCTCAGCTACGAGCATCTCGGCGAAAAGGGATCCTACTCAGAGTGTGGCCCGGGATGGGCCTCGACCTCGATGACGCCATTCAGCAATTTCAAGGGATCGGCGGCAGAGGGCGGCGTACGCGCTCAACTCATCGTCAGGTATCCCAAGGTCGTTGCCCAGGGCGAGCGATCCGACGCCTTTGTCTATCTGCTCGACGTGGTGCCGACGTTGTTGGATCTTGCCGGAGTGAAGCCGAGAACCGACGCAGGCGCACCGATGACTTACGTGAAGAGGAATGGTGTTGTGGAGGTGCCGGACGGCTACAACGTCATCGGGCAGGCACAGAAGAACGCCGCCCGCAAGACAGGGGGATAGCGCGCCAGTCACACCGACAGTGCCGGCGCGGCGGCGGTGGGCTGCGCGTGCAGGGAGAACCGTCGACTGCTTCATGACGGCGTCATCGCTCAAAGTGGCCAGCATTACGAGGTGCTGTTCCCGGGGACGAGACGGTCGAATCAACGCTGGTCGGCCAATCTATCATGCGTCAGATTATCAGGTGATGACCCGCACGATGTCCTCCGGCCCTACTTCCCGCGTCTATTTCTCGCAGCGGCTGCGATTGCACTACGTGGACTGGGGTAATCCGGAGGCACCGCCTTTGCTGCTTGTGCATGGCGGGCGCGATCACTGCCGCAACTGGGACTGCGTCGCGGATGCGTTGCGCGACGAGTACCACATCATCGCGCCCGACTTGCGCGGCCACGGCGATTCCGCCTGGTCGGCGTCCGGACACTACACGATGGCGAGTTACATCCACGATTTGGCGCAGCTCATCCACCAGCAGGAGCTGGCGCCGGTCTCCATCGTCGCCCATTCACTCGGCGGCAACATCGCGTCACGCTACGCCGGCATCTACCCGGAGGCGGTCCACCGCCTGGTGGTGATCGAGGGTATCGGGCCGCCACCGCGCCTACCCGGTGCCAAGCCGCGCCCAACGATCGATCAGCGCATGCGCGACTGGATCGACGAAAGCCGCTCGCTGTCGGGGCGGCTGCCGCGGCGCTACGGCTCGATCGAGGACGCCCTGCGGCGGATGCAGGAAGAGAATCCGCACCTCTCCGCCGAACAGGCGCGGCATCTCACGCAGCACGGCGTTAACCAGAATGAGGATGGCACGTATAGCTGGAAGTTCGACAATTACGTGCGCGTATGGCCCCCTTATGACATGACGCGTGAGGAGATCGCGACACTGTGGTCTCGGATCGCCTGCCCGACGCTGCTGGTCTACGGCAAGGAGAGCTGGGCGAAGAGCCCGGCGGACGACGGCCGGGCCGCTTATTTCCGCAAATCGCGGGTTCTCGGTGTCGAGGGCGCCGGGCATTGGGTGCACCACGACCGTCTGGATGTTTTCCTGCAGGAGGTGCGCGGGTTTCTCGCCTGAGCGGCCGGCGGTTAACCCATTATTTCCACTCTGGCCCGAACTATCGCCATCATGAGCTCGGCCCTGATCTCCAGCGCGGATGCATCGCGCATTCTGATCCCTGCGGAAGACGAAGACGTCGCCGCACTCCGTCAAAGCGTGGTCCATAAGCTGACCTACGCGGTCGGCCGTGACCCCATTGTCGCCACCGACTGGGACTGGTTCATCGCGGCCGCGCTGGCCGTGCGCGACCATGTGCTCGAGCGCTGGATGGCTTCGACCCGCAACAACTACGTTTCCCAGGGCAAACGCGTCTATTACCTGTCGCTGGAGTTCCTGATCGGCCGGCTGCTGCACGACTCGCTCAACAATCTCGGCCTGGTCGATCGCATGCGTGCGGCACTCGCCGAACTCGGCGTTGACTACAACCGGCTGCGCGACGTCGAGCATGACGCAGCGCTGGGCAATGGCGGCCTCGGACGGCTGGCCGCCTGCTTCATGGAGAGCATGGCCACGCTCTCCATCGCCGCTCATGGCTATGGCATCCGCTACGATCACGGCATGTTCCGTCAGGTCATCCAGGATGGCTGGCAGCAGGAGTATCCCGAGAACTGGTTGAGCTTCGGTAATCCGTGGGAGATCACCCGGCCGGATGCCAGCCATCAGATCGGCTTCGGCGGCATCGTCGAGGCCCGCTCGACGGCGGACGGCGGTGCGCAGCACATCTGGCATCCGGCGGAAACCGTCGATGCGGTCGCTTACGATACGCCGGTGATCGGGTGGCGCGGACGTTTCGTCAACACCCTGCGGCTGTGGTCCGCACGTGCGGAGAATCCGCTGCGGCTCGATACGTTCAATCGCGGCGACCATATCGGCGCGCTGGAAGCGCGCGACCGGGCCAACGCCATCTCACAGGTACTTTACCCGAGCGACGAGACGCCGGCGGGCCAGGAGCTGCGTCTGCGCCAGGAATATTTTTTCACCTCCGCCTCGCTCCTGGATCTCGTCGCGCGGCACATGCGCCAGCAGAATGGCGACATCCGTATTCTGCCCGACAAGGTCGCGATCCAGTTGAACGACACGCATCCGGCGATCGCGGTCGCCGAGCTGATGCGCATCCTGATTGATCTGCACAATATTCCTTGGGACGAGGCATGGCAGATCACGACGGCCACGATCTCGTATACCAACCACACGCTGCTGCCGGAAGCGCTGGAGAGCTGGCCCGTCTCCCTGATGGAGCGGCTGCTGCCGCGCCACATGCAGATCGTGTATCAGATCAATCGCCTGCATCTCGATACGGTGTGTGCCTTGCCGAGGAGTGACGGGCCGCCGCTCGCGGAGCTTTCGTTGATCGATGACAATGCCGGCCGGCGTGTCCGCATGAGCTCGCTCGCCTTCCTTGGCTCACACAAGGTGAACGGTGTTTCCGAACTGCACACCGAGCTGATGCGACAGACCGTGTTCCGCGAGCTGCACCGCCTGTACCCAGACCGCATCGTCAACAAGACCAACGGCATCACGATGCGGCGCTGGCTGTTCGCTGCCAACCCGGAGCTGACCAGCCTGCTCACCGATGTCGTCGGCGAGCGCGTGCTGGACGATGCGGATGCGCTGGCCGATTTCGCCGCCGTCGCCGACGATAGCGGGGTTCAGGAACAGTTTGCGCGAATTCGTCGTGCCAACAAGCAGTCGCTGGCGAAACTGGTGGCACACCGAATGCAGATCGCGTTGGATCCCGACGCTTTGTTCGATGTGCATATCAAGCGTATTCACGAATACAAACGCCAACTGCTCAACATCCTCGAGACGATTGCTCTCTACAACGAGATGCGTGCGCGGCCGGTGTCCAATTGGGTGCCGCGCGTGAAGATCTTCGCGGGCAAGGCCGCGGCCAGCTATCATCGGGCAAAGCTGATCATCAAGCTGATCAACGACGTGGCAAACGTGATCAACGGCGACCCGGCGGTGCACGGGCTGCTGAAGGTCGTGTTCATCCCGGACTACAATGTCAGCCTCGCGGAGATGATCATTCCCGCCTCCGATCTGTCCGAGCAGATTTCGACCGCGGGAATGGAGGCATCGGGCACAGGCAACATGAAGCTGGCGTTGAACGGCGCGCTGACCATCGGGACGCTGGACGGTGCCAATATCGAGATCCGCGAGCGCGTCGGCGACGACAACATCTTCATTTTTGGCCTCACCGCGGAGGAGGTTGTCGAGCGTCGTCGGCGTGGACCGGGCGCTCGTGAAACTGTCGCGAGACTGCCGGTGCTGCAAGAGGTGCTGGACGCGATCTCCTATGGCGTTTTCTCGCCGGAGGAGCCGCAGCGGTATCGTGAGCTGATCGATGAGCTGACTGGCAACGACCACTTCATGGTGACGGCCGACTTCGCAGCCTTTGCTGCGATGCAAGGTCGGGTGGCAACGCGGTGGCACGATCGGCGTGCCTGGTGGCGTTCAAGTGTGCTGAACACCGCACGTGTCGGTTGGTTCTCCTCCGATCGCGCGATCCGCGAATACGCCGCGGACATCTGGAACGTGGAGCCGCGCACCTTGTAGGGATTGCGCCACCCCATCTGTCGCGCCAGCATTGCGGCGATGGAGGAGGGGAGCGCGATGGACCTGATCGTCCGCAACGCCAGACTGTCGCATGCACCGGATGCGCCGCCGGCTGATGTCGGCGTGATGGCCGGTCGCATCGCTGCCATCGAGACGACGCTGCGGGCGGACGGCCCGGTATTCGATGCGGGCGGCTGCCTGACATGCGGCGGCCTGGTTGAGACGCATATCCATCTGGACAAATCCAACATCATCGACCGTTGCGCGCCGGAGGAGGGGCGGCAAGCCGATTCGATGCAGCGTGTCGCGGCGGTGAAGCAGACGTTCAGCGTCGAGGATGTGTACGAACGCGCCAGCCGTACGCTGGAGAAGTGCATCAGGCACGGCGCCACGCGCATGCGCACACATCTTGAGCTGGACGGCGGCGTGGAGATGCGCAGCTTCGAGGCGATCGAGGCACTGCGGCGCGATTACGCCTGGGCCATCGATCTTGAGGTGTGCGTGTTCCCGCAGGAGGGGCTGACCAACAACCCCCGCTCGGAGGCGTTGTTGGTGGAGGGTTTGAAGCGCGGCGCGAAGGTGATCGGCGCCGCGCCGAATTATGATCCTGACCACGCAGGGCAGGTCCACCGGGTGTTCGATCTTGCACGCGAGTTCGGTGTGGACATCGACATGCATCTCGATTCCGGGAACTCGCCCGACGAGATGGACATCCATCTGGTCTGCGAACTGACTGAGAAATACAAGCTCGGTGGCCGAGTGGCGGTCGGGCATATGTGCAAGCTGGCCACCATGCCGGTTGCCGATCTGCGCACCCTCGCGCGGCGCATCGCTGACGCCGGCGTGGCAGTGACCGTGCTGCCGGCGACCGAGCTGTTCATGATGGGACGCGACCAGGACCACAACGTGCGCCGTGGCGTGGCGGACGTGAACCTGCTGGTGGAGCATGGCGTGAACTGTTCGCTCTCCACCAACAACGTGCTGAACCCGTTCACGCCGTTCGGGGACGCCTCTCTGCTGCGGATGGCGAACCTTCAGGCCAATGTCTGCCAGATCAGCGGTACGGAGCGGTTGCGCGATTGCTTCGCCATGCTGACCGAACGCTCGGCACGGCTGATGAATTTGAAGGATTACGGGATCAAGGTGGGCAATCCCGCCGACATCGTGGTGCTGGATGCCACGACACCGGAGCAGGCGGTGGCGGAAATCTGCCATCCGATCGCGGTGTTCAAACACGGCAGGCGCACCGTGACGCGAGCGCCGGCGGAATTGCACAGGCCATAAGCTGATGCCACTTGGAATCCCGCGGCGGCTGCGTCACATATTTGGTTCGGGCTTGCCGCGCAACTACAGCGACATCGTACCCAGCTATCAGCAATATGCAGATTTGCAGAAGACCCACTATCTCTCCTTCGAGAGCGAACAGCCGCATTGGCAGGAGGGCCAGCGGCGCTTCATAGTGACGCAGTTTTGCGACGTGCCGCGACAGTCTGCGATTCTCGATATCGCCTGCGGCGACGGGGTCGGTCTCGCCTGCTTGAGCTAGGGTTTGCCAACGTGACCGGTGTGGAGTTCAACCCGGTGAAGGCAGACCGTGCGCGGCGTCACGGTTATCCAGTGGAAAGCACTGACATGCACGATCTGTCGTGTTTTGCGGATCGCGCATTCGACGTCATCTATTCATCGCACACGATCGAGCATGCATATTATCCACATCGTGTGCTCGATGGGCTGATGCGCACATTGCGCGACGACGGCGAGCTGATTGTCGTCCTGCCTTATCCTGATATGGGGACCGAGAATGACCCGGCGCACGGCGCCAAGTACGAACTCGGGACCAATCGCGACGATGGGGGCGCGCAGGTGACAAGGTTCTTTACCCGCCGCGGACTTCGGCTGACCGCGCGAACCTTCGACAGTTTCCGTGAGCCGGAGATCTGGCTTCGCCTCGCTCGGATAGGATGACACGACATGGTGGCGACAGTGACGCGACGTACCGACGGCTTCCGCAGCAGCGACGGCAATCGCATCGCCTACACGATAGACGACTTCACCGACCCGTGGCGACGGCCCGCCACGCTTTTGCTGCTGCACGCCGCGATGGGATCCTCCAGGCGTTGGTATGCCGCGGTGCCGCCTCTCGCCCGCCACTACCGCGTCGTCCGCATGGACCTGCGCGGCCACGGCGACTCGCAGGTGCCGCCGCCGGAACCGCCCCTATCGATGGACCGCCTGGTGCAGGATGTGCGCGAGCTGCTCGATCATCTGGGCTGCGGCACGGTGCATATCGTCGGCAACTCCGCCGGCGGCTATGTGGCGCAGAACCTGGCGATGACCTCGCCCGAACGCGTGCGCAGCCTGATGCTATTCGGCTCGACACCCGGGTTGAAGAACAGCCAGGCACATACCTGGCTGCCGCGTGTCGCGCGCGAGGGGCTGCGTGGCTTCCTCGCCGCAACCATCGAGGATCGCTTTCCGCCCGGCCACGACCGCGGCCATATCGAGTGGTTCCTCGACGAGGCCGCGAAGAACGACACGGCGTATATCGGACGCTTCGTCGGCCTTATGACCACACTGTGGTGGGCCGACGAGCTGCCACGCATCAAATGCCCGACGCTGCTGGTGATGCCCGGCGCGGAGACCGTCGGCAGCACGCAGAACTATGAGATCATGCGCGCGAAGATTCCCGACTGCGAACTGATCGCCTATGACGGCCTGCCGCACAACATCTGCGATATTGTGCCCGAGCGCTGTGCGGCGGATATTCTCGCATTACTGCGCAGGCGGTTCCCATGAAACTATCGGACATTGCCCAGGTGATCCGCAGCAAGAATGCCGGCCCGCGCCGACTAACGCTGGATCTGATGTTCGCCAACGATGCGGACTACCAGCGCGTCGCGCAATCACCGTCGCTGAGCCGCGAACGGATCGGTGTGCTGTACGGACTGCCCGCGGACGATGTGACGGTGATCCCCTACCCGGTGGGACGTGCCATCAAGATCGTTCTGGCGCGGCCGATCATGGCGGGCGATCCGGGCGACCGCGACGTGTACGGCGCGCAGCAACACGCGCCCCTGTTGGGGGTTGAGATATGAGCGCCTCTGGCCGCGTCCTCGACGACATACGCCGCAAGCGGCGACCGATGCGTTTCCTCGGCGCCTCGGGTCAGCTTGGCTACGGTATTCCGACGCCGGCGTTCAATGCCGGCCTTGCACGCAAGCCGGACCTGATCGGCTGCGACATGGGCTCGATCGACATCGGCCCGACCTATCTCGGCAAGGGCGAAATGGCCACCGCGCCGGCAGCGACGCGGCGCGATCTGCGCAAGGCACTGCTCGGCGCGCGATCGATCGACGTGCCGCTGGTGATCGGGTCCGCCGGATCGGCTGGTGCCGCACCGCACCTGGAAGCGACACTCGCGATCATCCGCGAGATAGCGCGTGCCGAGGGGCTGCATTTCCGCCTCGGCGTCCTGCGTGCCGATCTGTCGCGCGAGGCATTGCGCGGTGCGGTGCGCGCGGGCGCTGTCAGCGGCATCGACGATATGCCGGCGCTCACCGAGGAAGAGGTCACCGAGGCCGCGCATATCGTTGGACAAATGGGCATGGGTCCCTTCCGACGCGCACTGTCCGAGGATATCGACGTGCTGATCGCCGGTCGTGCGTGCGACACCGCGATCTTCGCGTCGTTGCCCACGATGCTGGGATTTCCGACCGGCTTGTCCGTGCATATGGCGAAGATCATCGAATGCGCCTCGCTGTGCTGCTTGCCGGGCGGGCGCGATTCGATTCTGGCGACGCTCGATGACGATGGGTTCGAGCTGGAAAGCATGGCGGAGCAACGACGCGCGACGCCGGTTTCGGTCGCGGCGCACAGCCTGTATGAGCAGGCCGATCCGTACACCGTGTATGAACCGGAGGGCCGGCTCGATCTGAGTGGTGCGGACTATGCGGCGGTGGACGACCGGCGCTGCCGCGTCACCGGCGCGAAGTGGCACGAATCGACAGATCCATGCGTGAAGATCGAGGGTGCGCGACGGATCGGCGAACGCGCCGTGCTTCTGGCGGGTGCGGCCGATCCGCGCTTCATAGCGCAGCACCGCGAAATTCTGCCGGCGGTCGCGACCGTGGTGCGCGACCTCGTGTGCGAGGATGCCCCGGAGGACTACACGCTGCGCTTCCGCGTCTACGGCGTTGACGGCGTGCGTATGGCAGCGTCGGCGGGCGAGCCTCCACCGGGCGAGGTGTTCGTCATGGGCGAATGCATTGCCCCCACCGCAGAGCGAGCGGCCGAGGTGGTGCGAACGCTGAAGCAGTACCTTCTGCATCACGGCTATGCGGGCCGGCTGTCCACCGCGGGCAACCTGGCATTTCCGTTTACGCCGCCGGAGGTTTCACTCGGACCGGCCTATCGCTTCAATGTGTATCATCTGCTGCGGACGCCCGATTCGGATGCGCTGTTTCCGTTGGAGGTGGAGGCTCTATAGCTCGCCCGCCTCCCCTGGCCCCCTCCCGCAAGGGGAGGGGGAGTTTTGGCGAGGCCCGTCAGTAACCGTACGACTCTGTGCCGACCTGGACCCAGTGGCCGCCCTGCACTTGAGCGAGGAACGCTTCGTTCGAGCCCTGGTGCTTGGTGGCGCTGAAGCTCATTGTCGGTGAGCCGAATATGTCCTTGTAGTCCTTGATGCTCTCCAGCCCGGCGATGAAGCTGTCGGCCGTGAGGTCGCGGCCCGCCTTCTGCAACGCCAGGACCACCACTTGCGCCGCCGAATAGCCGATCTCCGCGGCGAAGTTGGGCGGATGCCCGTACAGCTCCTCGTACTTGGTAGCAAATTGACGCACGGCGGGACGCGGATCGCTCGGATCCACATAGAGGGTGGCGGTCATGGTGTAGATGCCCTCGGTTGCGCCGCCCGGCACGTCCGCCACCGACTGGTCGTAGATCGGTTCATTGCCCAGTATGTCCACGTGCCAGCCGACCTTCCGCATGGCCGAGACAATCTGGACGGTGTCGCGCACGATGGTGCCGAGCAGGACCACGTCGCAGTCGTCATCGCGCAGCTTGGCGACCGCGGCGCTGAAGTCGGTATCGGTCGGCTTGTGCAGTGTTTCACCCACAAGCTGCAGGTTCATCGCCTTCAATTGGTCGCGCGCGCCATCCATCACGTCGCGGCCGTAGTCGGTGTCCTGCGACATGGCACAGAACCGTTTCTTGCCGTACTTCTGGGCAAACACCTTCACGCCGGCCCGCTCCATATCGTAGTAGGACGCCGAATAGCCGAACTTCATGTGGTGCAGCGGCGTGTACATCGAGCGTGCGGCGGTATACGGGAAGATGTTCGGCACACCCTTGGCGAGCTGCTCGGGCATGGTGGCGTTGTTCATCGGCGTGCCGCCGTTGGACACCATGATAAACACATTGTCCCGGTTGATCAGCTTGTTGGCCGCCTGTACCGCCCGCGGCACCTGATACTGCATGTCCTCGACAATGTATTTGATTTTGCGGCCGTTGATGCCGCCTGCGTTGTTGGCCTCGTCGAACGCCATCCGATAGGCATTGACATCGTTGACGCCCCATACAGCCGTCACGCCGGACAGGTCAGTGTAGGTACCGATGACAATTTCGTTGTCGGTGACACGGGCATTCTCTCCCGCCGTGGCCGGGAACGCGAGTGCGACGGCCGCTACCGTCGCGATGAACAGGTTGCGCATACGTCCCTACTCCCTCGCCGAATTGTGTCTACCTTTCCCGCGGTGCGCGTCGGCGTTCGGCTACCGCAGTACGTCTCTCCTTTCCTACTCGGCGATCGGCCGGTACAAATACCGGCCGGTCGGAGAATGCGTCCTGTCGTTGGCTCAGTAGCCCATCGGCGTCGTGCTGACCGGCACCCACTTCCCGCCCTGCACCTCGCACAGGAACGATTCGTTGGAACCCTGATGCTTGGTTGGACTGAAGCTCATCGGCGGCGAGCCGAAGATGTCGTGCCAGTCCTTGATGCTCTCCATACCAGACACGAAGCTGTCCACCGTCAAATCCTTGCCGGCATTCTTCAGTGCCTGCACCACAAGCTCCGCCCCGGTGTAGCCAATCTGCGCCGCGAAGTTGGGTTCCTTGCCGAACTCCTTCTTGTACTGTTCGGCAAACTTCGTCACTTCCGGGTTCTCGCTGCTGGCCGCGACGTACAGCACCGGCGTCATCGAGTAGAAGCCCTCGGTCACGCCACCCGGCACCGTGGCGACGGCTTCATCGTAGCTCGCCGCCTGTCCGAGCATGTCCACTTTCCAGCCGGTCTTCCGCACAGCGGAGACGATCTGCACCGTGTCGCGCACGATGCCGCCGACCAGGATCAGATCGCAGTTGGCGTCGCGCAGACGGGCAACCGAGGCACTGAAGTCGGTGTCGGTCGGCTTGTGCAAGGTCTCCGCCGCGAGCTTGCTGTTCAGCGCCTTCAGCTCATCGCGCGCGCCATCCATCACGTCGCGGCCGAAATCGGTATCCTGGGACATCGCGCACACAGTCTTCTTGCCGTGCTGCTCGACGAATACCTTCACGCCGGCACGCATCTGGTCGTAGTAGGATGAGGCAAGCCCGAACTTGAGATGGTTCAGCGGCTCGTACATCGAGCGGGCCGAGGTGAGCGGGAACACGTTCGGTACGCCCTTAGCGAGCTGATCGGGCATGGTCGCATTGTTCATCGGCGTGCCGCCGTTGGCGACCATCATGAACACGCCATCGCGATTGATCAGCTTGTTGGCGGCCTGGATGGAACGCGGAATCTGATACTGGTTGTCTTCCACGATGTACTTGATCTTGCGGCCGTTGATGCCGCCGGCAGAATTCACCTCATCGAACACCATGCGCCAGGCATTGGTGTTGTTGACGCCCCACATTGCCGTCACGCCCGAGAGATCGGTGTAGGTGCCGATGACGACCTCGCTGGGCGTCACACCGCGCACACTGTCCGCCGCCATGGCGGGACCGACGAGAGCGACCGCAAGTGCTGCCGCCAAAAGCCTGCTACGCATAAGACATTCCTTCCATCACGTGCCGTAAGCTTCCTGCATCAGGGCCTGGTAACGCGCGTCCAATGCGGGGCCCCGTGCCGCCTGGCCGTCGATGTGCCGAATGGTGATGCCGAGTGCCGCAGCCCAGCGTTCGATCTCGGGCGCCAGCGGGGCGCCTCCGATGTAGCCGCATCGCAGCCGGCTGAGCCCGAGTTCGCGCCTGACCGCGCGCAGCACGAACAGGCGCGCCAGGACGGCCATGGGTCCGCCATGTGCACCTGTGGCGATCGCCCACCGATACAGCAAACGCTGCAACCGTGTGGCGCCGGTGGCGGCGCTGTCGATCCGGGCGTGCAGCACCTGCCAGATGTGCGGATCGGTGGCGAGCACCGTCGGCTGCAATTCCTGGAGATTCTCCATCCCGGTATCAGGATCCTCCAGGTAATTGCTGATCACGCGCGCATCGAGAGATAGATACAGGCCCAGCACTCGCTCCACGACATGGCACATTGGCAGCAAGGCAAGCCGCTCATCGCCGGCACGCAGCGGCAACAACGACCGCGCGTTGGCGATCAGGTGCAGCGCGTCGCCATGGGTCAGTA
>Ga0210390_10004544_pt1 | contig 11699 bp, 8 predicted proteins | sample IncBWH11OmetaG_FD_161050 | JGI IMG/M metagenome (GOLD analysis project Ga0210390, IMG submission 161050) | Forest soil microbial communities from Barre Woods Harvard Forest LTER site, Petersham, Massachusetts, United States - Inc-BW-H-11-O ... | reverse complement strand
CGTACGCGGGTCGAGCCGTGTGGAAGCGATCCAGAGGCTCCGCGCTGCACTGCGCGCAAGTGACGTCTCTGGATTGGAGACCAACCTCAGGTACCTCCGGCAAGTCTGCGAACACCCGAGTTTCGTCGAACAAAACATTACCACATCATTCCTGCGAGATTTTCCATATCACCCACGACGCGTCGAAGTTGTTGAGCCTGGCACGCAAACTACTATTCAGGATTTTCCCGGCCGTTTGGGCTACTGGCATGTTGGTGTGCCGCCGTCCGGGCCCATGGATTCGCTTGCGTTTCGTTTCGCCAATCGTTTAGTGGGCAACCCTCCTGATGCCGCAGGACTTGAAATGACAGTCACTGGTCCGACTCTGCGTTTTGCTTTTGATAGCTGGATTGCCTTCACCGGTGCTGATTTCCACGCACGCCTAGATGGGCAGCCGGTACCCCAGTGGCGAACCGTTTTTGTTCCGAGCGGCTCTGTTTTGGAGATGGGATCCTCACAAGGTGGTGGGGCTCGTGCCTACCTTGCCGTGAGCGGGGGCATTGAGGCTCCTCTCTATCTTGGCAGCCGGTCAGCCTTTATCCTTGGGAAGTTTGGCGGTCAATTTGGCCGCGTGCTTCGGACGGGGGACGTCCTGCACATTGATAACGCGTCTAGCGAGACGGTGGCGCCTCGTGAACTTCCGCAGAACCTAATCCCCAAATATGGAAATGCGTGGGAGATTGGCGTCCTTTACGGGCCGCACGGAGCGCCGGATTTTTTCACCTCTGAAGACATAGAGATGTTTTTCTCAGTGGCGTGGAAGGTGCACTACAATTCAGATCGGACTGGCGTTCGGCTGATCGGCCCCAAGCCTCGATGGGCGCGCAAGGACGGCGGCGAAGCCGGCCTTCATCCCTCCAATATTCACGACAATGCCTACGCAGTGGGCACGATCGATTTCACTGGTGACATGCCGGTGACCCTCGGGCCGGATGGGCCAAGCCTCGGTGGCTTCGTTTGTCCGGCGACAATCGTCGAAGCCGAATTGTGGAAGATCGGGCAGCTCAGAGCAGGAGACACGGTAATGTTCCGTGCGCTCACTCTTGAGCAAGCCGTCGAGTTATGTTCTTCACTGGAGGCGTGCCTGGAAAGCTTCTCCGGAGAACTGCCAGCGTTGCAGAACTCGCGCACTCTGATTCCCAGCAGCCCAGTCATGGCAGGGTCTCGCGACGATTCAATCCTAGGCCGTCGCGCCAGCGCGAACGGCGCCCCCGCGGTCGTCTGCCGGGCAGACGGCGACAGGTGCTTGCTGGTGGAATACGGCCCAAACGTGCTCGATCTGAACTTGAGGTTCCGTGTTCATGCCCTGGAGCAACAATTAAGTGGAATGGATCTTCCAGGCATCATCGATATCACCCCCGGTGTGCGCTCGTTGCATGTGCACTACGATTTCCGCTTACCCCGAAAGGCCTTGCTGGAGGCGCTCGAAGATTGCGAGCGGCGCATCCCTGACCTGGACGATCTCTCGGTGCCGTCGCGCGTAGTTCATCTTCCGCTTTCCTGGAATGATCCCGCAACTCAGCTTGCCATTCGAAAATATATGCAGGGTGTGCGGCCGGACGCTCCCTGGTGTCCCAGTAACATCGAATTCATCCGCCGCATCAACGGCCTCGAGTCGATCGATGAAGTGCACAGAATTGTTTACGGCGCAAGTTACTTTGTGCTTGGGCTTGGCGACGTCTATTTGGGAGCTCCCGTAGCCACGCCGGTGGATCCACGTCACCGCCTTGTAACCACGAAATACAATCCTGCCAGGACGTGGACACCGGAAAACGCCGTAGGAATCGGCGGCGCATATCTCTGTGTGTACGGCATGGAAGGACCTGGCGGCTACCAATTCGTTGGCCGGACCGTGCAAATGTGGAACACCTTTCGATCGACCAAAGAGTTTCCGCCGGGAACGCCTTGGCTGTTACGATTCTTCGATCAGATACGCTTTTTCCCAGTCAGTGCGGCTGAGCTCCTGGAGATACGCGATGCGTTCCCCCACGGTCAGTATTCGCTCCGTATCGAGCCAACAGAATTCCGGCTTCGTGATTACCGCTCGTTCCTGAAATCCATCGGTCCGGATGCACGTCAGGTCAAGATGCGTCAGCAGCAGGCTTTCGAAGAGGAACGTGAGCGATGGGCTGCAGCTGGCCAGCCCGAATATGTCGAACCTCCGGAAACAACCGTAGCATTGGAAGATGATTTCCGAATATCCGCTGGCTGTCAGCCCGTGCGATCCCCGATCTCGGCCAGTGTATGGAGCTTGGCCGTCGAAACCGGACAGCGGGTGAAGGTCGGAGAAAGACTGGTAGTGCTCGAAGCAATGAAGACGGAAATCCTTGTGGTGGCCCCGAGCGCAGGAATTGTGGAAAAGCTGAACTGCGCACCGGGGTCGCTTGTTTCCACGGGGCAAGTCCTGCTGTCGTTTCGTGCCGAGGCCACGGAATGAGCATTTCAACAGAAGTTGCGGCAATTTATGACCGACTGGAAGCCGCGCCTCTGAATCCTATATGGATTTCGGTGATTCCGCGTGAAAGTGCGCTGGCCCGGGCGCATGAAATTGAATCCACCCCCTCCGCTCCCCTTGCTGGAACGACATTTGCAGTCAAAGACAACATCGATGTTCGGGGCATCCCTACGACCGCCGGTTGTCCCGCATTTGCCTACACTCCGGACTCCAGCGCGAGGGTAGTCCGCCGGCTCGAAGATGCGGGCGCAATCCTGATCGGTAAGACGAACATGGACCAATTTGCCACCGGATTAGTCGGAACGCGATCGCCATTTGGCGCTTGCTCCAGTGTGTTCAACGAGCTCTATATTTCGGGCGGTTCGAGTTCGGGTTCAGCGGTTGCCGTGGCGAAGGGTCTCGTAACATTTTCCTTGGGAACCGATACGGCGGGTTCGGGCCGAGTGCCTGCCGCGTTCAACAATTTGATAGGCCTGAAACCAACGCGAGGATTGGTCAGCACCGCCGGCGTGGTCCCGGCTTGCCGGTCGCTCGATTGCGTTTCCATCCTTTCATCCACTTGCGATGTGGCGCACAAAGTGTGGCGCGCTGCCAAGGGTTTTGATTCCAGCGATCCATTTTCGCGGGTGCCTCGGCCAGGGGAAGATGCTGCGCCATGGCTGAATGCAACTTTCCGCTTCGGTGTTCCTCCTCCTGAACAACTTGAATTTTTCGGCGACAGAGATGCCCGAGAGAAATTCGAAGAGGCTGTCCATATTTTAGAGAATTTGGGCGGCCAGAAAATCGAAACTGATTTTTCGATTTTCCGCGCTGCCGCCGGCTTGCTCTACGAAGGCCCCTGGGTGGCCGAGCGGCTAGCCGCCATTCAATCTTTCATTCATGGCCATTCGAATGAAATGAACCCCGTCGTGCGCGGCATTATTTCCGGCGGGGAGCGCTTCAGTGCGGTGGAAGTGTATGAGGCTGAATATCGCCTCATGGAATTGCGCCGCGCGGCCGGCAAACACTGGGCCGCCATGGACGTCCTTGTCTTGCCGACCACCGGTACCATCTACACCCACGAACAGGTCGCTTCAAGCCCCGTGGAGATGAACACCAATCTCGGCTACTACACCAATTTTGTAAACCTGATGGACCTTGCCGCTGTTGCCGCCCCAGCAGGTTTTCGTTCGAACGGCCTGCCTTTCGGGATTTCGTTCATTGGCCCGGCCTTTTCAGATGAAGCGCTGCTCGCACTCGCGCACCGCTACCTCGGTGGAAAGACTCCACTCCTTGATAAGACGCCGGGGTGCGTGGAGCTTGCGGTGCTAGGCGCCCACCTTACGGACCAGCCTTTGAACTCGCAATTAACGCGGCGCGGCGCGCGCCTAATAAAAACATGCCGCACGGCACCTTGTTACCGGTTGTACGCGCTGAAAGGTACCAGGCCACCTAAACCCGGTTTGGCGCGTGATGACCAATTCCAGGGATCCGGGATTGAAGTGGAAGTATGGGCGATTCCGGAAGATGAATTCGGCAGTTTTACGGCGGAGATCCCCAAGCCTCTCGGCATCGGCAACGTTACGCTGGAGACCGGCGAATTCGTGAAAGGCTTTATCACCGAGCCTTACGCGCTCGCAGCGGCAACGGAAATTACACACTTCGGAGGGTGGCGCAATTACTTGGCGTCATTAAATTCGTGAATCGCGTTTGAGGCCGCTTCCTGCGCGCCGGCTATTTTTCCTTGTGCTGTCGCACTACTTTTGCGATGGCGTTTACCGCGGTCTCGTAAAGAATACGCCCCTTCTCTACGGTTGCTTTTACAGGAGACACAAGGCATCCCGACGCCGGCGTGAGTCCCGGATCGGGCGGCAAGACGTCGTAGGGCGGAAAGACAGCCGGCTCGTTCGTGGGCGCCAAAGACATATTCACGAGGTGAGGGTGCAGAGATAACATCAGCGAGGTTTCCATTATTCCGGCGTGCTCCAGCGCCCAGCCCGGAAATCCATCAGGAAAAACTTTCGAGAGCGCCTCCTCTCCAATGAAATCCCAATACGAAAGCGTGACCACCTCGAAATCCTGAATGTTTGCAGCTGCGAGATCGCGAATCGCAAGATCGGCGCCCTCGAGCAGGAAGCTGGAATTCTCGAAGTGCCCGTTTAGAAACACGACGTGCCTGATTCCATGGCGCGCAAGCTCCCGCAGAATGTCCCTCGCCACGCAAGAAACTGTATTTCCGTCCAGGCTCGTCGTTCCGCAAAAATGATTTCCGCCGCCGCTCCTCTGAATGGACTTGTACCCGTAGTTGAAGGCCGGAGCGACGATGGCGTTTTCTCTCCGCGCCACCTCCAAAGCAATCGCCGTCGGGATCAGCACGTCCGTGCTAAGCGGCAAGTGCGGGCCATGTTGCTCAGTGGAGCCGGTAGGAACGAGGCAGGTCTTACCCGCCTCCGTTACACGCCGCGAATACTCCATCCAGGACATCTCGCCCATGGCCACCGTGCTTGTCATTGTTACTCCCTCTCCTCTTGCGCTCGGCTCGATGGACGTACGAGTTCATTGCGCTCCACAATACCGATGCAATTCGTGCGGGCGGGAAGCCAGCCCGGGACAATACGATGCGATAATTGGTTCAACCTTATCAAAGAGGGCTCGTGCGTCAGCGGTGTCAACATCCAAACGTGACCGTGCTTCCTGGACTCGTTGAGCCAAATTCTGCAAATCGAGAGTAAGCAGCTTCCGGTCGACCACCACGAAGCGGCCACCCACCATCACATGACGAACGCTCATGCCATCCTCGGTATAGAGCAGTTGGTTCACTGGATTGTTCATGGGCAGCCAGTTGATCGACTGCAGGTCAAGAAACACAAGGTCGGCCTTTGCTCCCGGCGCCAGCCGCCCCAGGCGGTCGCCAAATCCGAGCGCGCGCGATCCTCCGCGGGTGGCGGCGCTGAAGGCTTCCTGGGATGTGAGCCAAGTCGAAGGATCCGGGCCGTACACGCGCGACACGTAGGATGCGAGGCGCGCCGCCTCGTACATGTTTTGGTTATCGGAGGAGGCCGAGCCGTCGCTGCCCACAGCGACATTGACTCCATGTTTGAGCATGCGCCGAATGTCGGGGAGACCGTTGCCCAGGCGCATATTGCTGCCGGATTGGTCGCGACGGAAGCTCCGACGGCAGCTAGCCTTTCCATGTCGCTGTCGCTTAGCCAGACCCCGTGAGCCGCTGTAAAGCCAGCTCGAATCAATCCGTGGGAATCGAGATGAGCGACGATGGAAGAGTGATAGCGGATTTCGCCCGCGATCAACTGCACCTTGGATTCAGAGACATGGCTGTGGATCCCCCAGCCCGTTTTGTCCGCGAATTCGCGACAGCCGCGGAGGAAATCCTCCGAGCAATGCATCGCAATTGTGGGGCAAATCGCAAGGCGTTCTCGATCTGAGTCAAGATGCGAGGTTTTTTCAAGCGACTCCATGACTTCCATCGATTTTTTCCAATGCGGGCGACGATCACTGCTTACGGAAGTCTTCAAATCCGGTGGCAGCGCATCGAGCAAGCCCGGCACGGCTTCGTAGAGGCCTATATCCGAGAGCATAGGGGCCATAACCACTCGAATCCCGACATCCCGATATGCTCGGATCGCTTCCTGGATTCCCTCAACGGTCGGTTCGGGAAATTCGAAGAATAAGTCGTAGGCGGCGGTGCAGCCCTTCAATACCATTTCCGCGGCATTCAGCGCCGCCGCTAAATAGCGGTCTTCGGTTGTGCGGCGCCCCGAAATCCATGGTCCGGCTCCGAGAAGCAATTCGAGCGTCCAGCGGTCGCCAACGCCCTTTTCCAGGGAGTTGTGGCCGTGAGTGTGCGCGTTCACAAAACCCGGATGAATCAGCAGACCTGTCCCTTCCAGAAAAAGAGCGCTCGCCGGCGCCTCAAGGGCTGGCCCGATGGCGGTAATCGTATCGTCAGTGATGAGAACGTCTGCAACTTCGCCACGCCAGCGATCCGCGTCGAGCAGCTTTGCATTGCGGATAACGCAAGGGCGATTGTTGTCACGGCGGATTTCTGAAGTGGTCGTGTTCATGGTCCCGGGGTTAATCCATTCCGACGGCGAGAAGAGTAAATCGCCCGTCAAGCCAGCAGTGAGTCAGGTTCCGTTTTTCCGCGTCTGCTTTCGCAGTCAGCACGACTGAAAGTTGGCGTTTCTTGCCACGGGAGTTGTCACCAACTCACTAGATGAACCCCTTCGTCACAACTCGTCTCAGGCCCCGCGCTTGGGGCGCTTTGCGATTGGCCGTATATCTTCCCGGATGAACTCGAAAAAAGGAAGAGGAAAACAGGGGCGCCCGACTAAATGCAGGGAAAGTTAAATCCCGATTAGGACTCCCTTTTGCTCTGTGCGGTAGCCTTCAGCCGGGAGCCAATCACGAACCCGATGAGGACGACAAATAAATACACCAGGTATATGTATGGGAGCTTACCGTACGGGCCTTCCGGGACCGGATACAAGTTTCCGACAAGCGCGAGTATCATCGCTAAAAACCCAATCCACGGGATTGTTTTTGTTGCAGCGTTTACCACGCCGTGGTGATCTTTCAAGTAGCGCGGAAGCGCAAGGCACACTAATCCGTATGTCACGATAAATCCATAGGTGGCGAGGGACCCAAACCAGCCGTATACGTCGAGGCCGCTAGCTCCCCGGGCAGCAAGGATGGCCACCGGAATCAATGCGGCGAGGCCGGTCGCAACGGTGGCGGCGGTGGGTGTTTCATTGCGCGCATGTGTCGAGCGCAGAGACTCGTGCGCAAGTCCATGGTGGGCCAATAGGAGCAACACCCGAGCCGCTGCAATAATGCACGACAGAACTCCAGAGAACAGTGCCACTAAGGCGCCGAGGTCAATGAGCGTTCCCAGCGCGGGCAGCCGGCTAACGCTTGCCAGCACCTGCATGGGCATATCGCTGGTTGCAAGATCTTTTCCAACCATGCGCAATCCCATCACTTCTGTGTAGGCGCAAACTATAAAAAAGAAGCCTCCTAAAATCGCGGTCCGCATCACAGCCCGGGGAATCGTCTTCAGCGGTTCGCGCGCCTCTGCGCCTAAAGTCGTCGCACTTTCGAACCCGGCGAAACTGAAAATCGCGAGCACCAGTCCTAGCCGAAGACCGCTGCCCGTCACGCCATGCAGGTGAAATTGCTCTGGGTCGCCGTGTAACCCGTGCCGCACCAGGACGAGCCCTACGATCAAGATGATTAAGCTGACGGAAAGAGCCTCCATCGAGAGCATGAGACGTGCCGAAATCTTCACGTCGCGCCACGCGAACCACATCGTTCCAGCCGCCATCGCCGTCGACAGCAATACCGTGGAAGCCATATGCCCACTGGCGGCGCGCAGCATTACATTGGCGTACTCGTAAAAACCCCCGATATTGCTCGCGCCCGTGGCAACATACGCGAGGAACAAACTCCATCCCGCCGTTGCTCCGAGCCACGGCGGCAGGATCTTCGTCACGTAGGAGTAGAGCGACCCGGGAGATGAGGTGTAGCGCGCAAACCGACCGACGCACCAGGCGACGAAGAGGATCGCGATCATCGCCAGCACGTAGGCGAGCCACGTTCCGTTTCCTGCAAGTGCGCCCACGAGAGGGATCGTCGCAACCGGCGTCAAGGATGGCCCAACAGTGGCGATCGACTGGCCGAGGGTTTCCATCGGCGACAGTACTTCACGACGTAAGCCGTAGGATGCGGCGGGCGCATCGGTTTTTAACGGTTCTGAGGATTTCGCCGTTGCGAGTGAAATCGCGCCTTCGTCAAAATGCGGAGGTGAACCCATACAGTCAGTGCAGCGCGGGTGCGCGAGGTCCGAGTATCAGAGACGGGGAGTGAGGAGGAGCGAAAGAGAGAAATTTCCAGTCCTTTTTCATACTTCCCCCTGCGAATCTTGGCAGAGCCAATCGCCGAGTCATCGACCAGGACGCAATTGATTGAGGAAGACTAGGCCAGGGGGCAGGGAAAGAGAAACGCATTGTTTCGATTATCAAAATCACTTATTTCGATTAGGTATCGTGAGGCTTGCAGAAAATGGAAGCCTTCAATCGCGTCGAGGGAAGTTACCGGCTTTTTTGGTGACCCGCACGAATGTGCTGTGAGGCAGGTTCCACTAGGAAGCGTTCGGTAGATCCGCAATCTTCCGCGTTGCCAACTCGGCTTGTTGGCTCGCACTCACCGCGGACCTCAGCATCATGATCGCGGTGTAAACGACGATTGCCAGGACCAGCCAGCGCACCGCAACCAGTGGGAGCGAGCGGACGATGAAAGCCGCCAACACAACCGCGGGAATCCCACCGAGCGTCAGCCCCAGCGCCGATTTCAGATTGTAGCGGCCCGCCCGAATAAACGGCACGCTCGCAAGCGGCCCCGCAAAAGCAATCGCGCCCATCATGATTGGATAAGCTGCTTTTGGATTCATGCCGAGCAGGTAGAGCACGATCATGCACGGCGCATAAAATCCGATTCCGATGGCCTTCAGCGCCCCGAGGACTGCGCTCACCACGACCGCCAATATCAGCCTCGGACCGTTGAGCCCAATCAGATCGCCCCCTCCTGGAAACAAATGGAACTGGGTCATCAACCCGAAGGTGGCCGTGGTAAGGAGTGCAATCCCCATCCCAAGTTGGATCTTTCTGCGGGGCCAGGAAGACACAACTCCAGCGCCGAGCCACGCGCCGAGAGCGGCTGCCGCGATCATCGCAGTCATGGTTGTCACATCCACCTTGACTACCTCAATGTACACTGCCGCCTCGAGAATTCCGGGGATGGAAAGCCCCGCATTCAATGTTCCGGGCATCTGCTCGTCACGCACCAGACCGAACAGCCTGAAGATGGCAGTTGTCGGAGCGAACGCCCCGATTCCAAGAGAATCTAAAAAACTCACTAACAGCCCGATGCCGCAGTCCATGAGATTGGGCATCTTTTCCTTCAGCCCGGCCGACATGGCCGCTCGAATGAAAATCAACAGATATCCGGCGGCAAAGATTGCCAAGCTGACTAATAGAGCCGTCTTCATGCCGGGATCCCCCGGTATCCCAGTTGGGCGGCCGCGAGAGCCATTCCAACGGCTGCCTGAGTAGGATCGATCACCGGTATTTCGAGAACGCGCTCGAGCTCAATTCGGTATCGCGCCATTCCCGCGCATCCCAGCACAAGCACATCTGCTCCGTCTTTGTCGCGAAGCTCGCGGCCGGTTTCTGTCATGCGTCTCATCGTGCGCTCTTCATCGGCCAGATCAAGCACACCCAGGTTCACCGCCCGGTCTCCAGCTATGCGGCTGTCTAAACCCAGGGATCGAAAATATCGATTATGGCGGCGCACCGCGATTGGCAGGATCGAAATAATTCCCACGTCGTTGCCCAGATTCAATGCTGTCGTTACGCCCGCTTCCGCAATACCGAAAACAGGCCGTCGCGTCGATGCTCTTGCCAGTTGTATGCCCGGATCGGAGAAGCAAGCGATCACAAATGCCGCCGCACTCCGTTCGTCGGCAATCAGCCGGCACAATGGCAGGATCACTTGCTCAATGTCGTGCTGAGTTTGAATGCCAGGCGGCCCTTCTTCGAGTGTTCTGCACTCGATCGTTGCGCCTCCAGGCAGGCGGAGAGGCTCGAGCGCATCGTCGATTCCCCGTGTCACAGACCGAGTGCTGTTGGGATTGATGACAATGACGCTTGGGCAGGTCAACTGCGTCTCCCTATCTATTCAGGTGGCGGCACGGCTCCGATGCGGTCCACGATGATCTTGTAATGTTCCGGGCGACGATGCTTGGCGAAATTGAAAATTGTCTCTTTAATGGGCTTGCACATATCCAGATCGATTTCGTAGGTGAGAAGTTCATCGTCAAGACTATGAGCCACAGCCACCAATTCGCCCGACGGGGCTACCACACAGGTACCGCCGATCAGCATGCAGCCGTCCTCGAGTCCCGCCTTGGCCACCGCGACAACCCAGGTGCCGTTTTGATAGGCGCCGGATTGAACGCTTAAGTAGTGGTGCATCATCCGATGGTGCGCCGGCTCCCGGATCGCCGCATTCAATTCGGGGGTGTTGAAACCGAGCATGATGAGTTCCACACCCTGCAGACCCATCACCCGATAAGTTTCGGGCCAGCGCCGGTCATTGCAAATGCACATTCCCATGATGCCGCCGAAGGCGCGCCAAACCGGCCAGCCGAGGTTTCCCACCTCGTAATAGCGCTTCTCGAGATGCTGAAATGGCCGCTGGGGGTCATATTCGGAATGGCCGGGAAGGTGGATCTTGCGATATTTACCGATTATGTTGCCGTTGCTGTCGGTCAGGATAGCGGTGTTGTAATGGTGCCGCTCGCCATTCTCTACCGCGAGCTCGGCATAACCCAGGTGGAAGCCAATGCCCAATCGGCGGGCCTCTTCAAAAAGAGGTTGAGTCGCCGCATTGGGCATCTCGAATTCGAAAAATGCGTCCACCTCCGATTGGTCGGTCATAAACCAGCGTGGAAAAAAGCTGGTCAGCGCCATCTCAGGATAAATCACGAGCTGGCATCCACGCTCGTGCGCTTGATGAAGAAGATGAATCAGCCGCTTGACCACCGATTCGCGAGAGTCGCTCCGCTGAATTGGACCGAGCTGAGCTGCGCCTATTGTGAGTGTGCGGGCCATCAGCACTCCTAGTCCGCGGCACGAGCGAGCCGCGTGCTGACCGGCTCAAAGGAAGTCACTGAACGCCCAAGTGGCTTGGCCGCCGCAGAAATATCGCAGCGGAGAAAGCGGCCTTTGCCACGCTCCCCAACAAATTCACCATTCTCAAAGACCGGTTCTCCGCGTAGCAAGGTCACCGTCGGCCATCCCTTCACGACTTTGCCCTCATACGGCGTGTAATCCATTGCATCGTGCATCATCTTTTGGGTGATTGTAACCTCTTTATTCGGATCCCAGATTGCCAGATCAGCGTCCGCGCCGACAGCGATCGTACCCTTTCGTGGGTAGAGTCCGTAAAGTTGGGCTGCGTTGGTCGCGCTGAGTGAGACAAACTTTGCCAGGCTGATCCGGCCTTTGTTCACGCCTTCCGAAAAAAGCAATGGCAGGCGCACCTCCAGACCGGGAACGCCATTCGGCACCTTCTTGAAGGGTGCGTTCTCACCGTATTTCATCTTTCCTGCCGGGCCATTGTAACAATAGCCCGCATGATCCGAAGAGAA
>Ga0210390_10004543_pt1 | contig 11699 bp, 7 predicted proteins | sample IncBWH11OmetaG_FD_161050 | JGI IMG/M metagenome (GOLD analysis project Ga0210390, IMG submission 161050) | Forest soil microbial communities from Barre Woods Harvard Forest LTER site, Petersham, Massachusetts, United States - Inc-BW-H-11-O ... | reverse complement strand
TAAAACCGCGAAACTCGCTGCGACAATTCAACGCTTAACGGTTGTGGGAGTGACGAATTTTAAGTGTTCAAACACCCTGGAGCTCAAGATGCTACTGGAGGCTGGCGCGAGGGACGTGCTGGTCTCTCATCTAGTGACTGGGGCAAACGCTATTCGCGTAAAAGACATTGTGAAGTCAAGTCGTTGCCGGATCTCGGCCCTGGTCGAACATGCGAGCCAGGTTTCTGCCTGGGAAAATAGCGGAGTGGATCTGTTTGTGGACCTAAATCCAGGAATGGATCGCACGGGTGTGGCAATCGATGACGTTCGATGCATCATTGAACTTGTGGAGTACATCTTGAAGAACCGAATAAAATTCCGAGGTCTCCACTTTTACGACGGGCATCTGGCGCATCTCCCGTTTGCAGAGAGAGTGTCGAGGGCTCATCAAGGTTACGATCGGTTATTGGAATTGGTCGACAAGATAACTCGAACTGGGATACCCATCGAAGAAATCATCACGTCTGGAACACCCACCTTTTTGGCTGCACTCTCCTATTCTGGATTTCGTGGGAAATCGTTTAAACATAGAGTTTCACCTGGGACGGTGGTATATGGCGACCGCCGCAGTGCCGCACAAATTCCGGAGAGGTATGGGTATCGGCCGGCCGTGGTCGTACTCTCAACCGTGGTGAGTCACCCTGCGCCACATTTGATCACCTGTGACGGAGGTAGTAAATCGGTTTCGGCGGACTCAGGTGTTCCGACATGCGAGGTCTTGGATAGGCCGGACCTTAAACCGCAGAAGCCGAGTGAGGAGCACATTCCTATTGAGATAACGCTGAGCCGGCAGAAGCCGGCAATCGGCGAGACTCTCTATTTGATTCCAAGTCATGTCTGTACAACTGTGAACAACTTCGATAGAGCATGGTGGGTCGAAGATGGAAAAGCCAGAAGGTCTGAGGCGGTAACGGCACGAGGAAGAGAGGTGATGACCTGTGATCGCACAGAAGACGACCATTGTTTCGCTAGGTAGGGCGCTTGGACAAAGTTTGAGAACGTTTTTGAGGTAAGACATCTAGATACTGCGAGGGCTTGGCAATTGGAAAAGAACAAGACAACGATGAAAGGTCGGCAAGGCTGCGCTCAACAGCAGTGGATTACTCGCAGAACTCAGATGGTGCGCTACCCAGGTTGCTCGACGAGAGGCTTGGCGTGGATAGACCAAGGTATCAGAAGACTAGGAAGGAAGGCCTAGCCTATATGGACATCTGTGATCCTTCGGCGGAGCAAGGAGACTTAGGGAGGATGATTCGACACATAGCCCAGTTTCCGGAACTCCACAATCGGCTCCTCTCGGAATGAGCTACTGATGCGAGAGGCTCATTCACAAGGCATGGTCCGATCCCTTTTGCAGCACAATGCTCGGTCGAGGAGAATCCGTTGATACGTCTTATATCCCTGATCTTAATTTCGTGGCTGGTGCCTTGGGCTCTAGGGGATTCACCTCAGAATTTGGATGTCTTGATTACGGGAGCCAGAGTGGTTGACGGTTCCGGCAATCCCTGGTATTCCGCAGACGTCGGAATCCGCGCTGGAATCATTGTGGCTATCGGAAACTTGAAAGGGCAGAAGGCCATCCGAGTCATCGATGCGAACGGTTTGGTTCTCGCGCCAGGGTTTATCGACATGATGGGCGAATCGACATTGCCCCTTCTGTTGGATCCAGTCACGGCGCAGAGTAAACTCCGCCAGGGTGTCACAACGATGATGGCGGGTGAGGGCACTTCGCTCGCCCCTCAGAACGAGTTGACGATACAGGAGCTAAACCTTCCTCCAGACATCCCTCACTGGGAATCTTTTCGCCAATACAACCAGTTACTTGAGGCAAAAGGCCTGGGCCTGAATGTCATTCACAATGTTGGTGCAGCGCAAGTCCGCCGTGTGGTTATGGGCGACGTAAATCGGGCGCCCACACCGCATGAATTGATCCGGATGCAACACCTGGTGTCCTTAGCTATGGATGACGGAGCGGCAGGGCTATCTACGGCTTTGATTTATCCACCTGGAGCTTATGCGAACACGGAAGAGCTTATCGATCTGGCGAAAATAAGCAGTGAACACGGTGGTCTATATTTCACACACATGCGAAACGAAAGCGATCATTTGCTGGAAGCCATAGAGGAAACGATTCGCATTGGCGGAGCAGCGCACCTTCCGGTCCATATCTACCATCTGAAGGCGGCGGGCGAAGAAAACTGGCCTTTGATGCGAAAGGCGCTTGCGCGAATTGAACGTGCACGTGACTCTGGGATAGACGTGAGCGCCGACGTCTACCCGTATATCCGCAACGGTCTTGGCCTTAGTTCCTTCGTGAACTCCACTCACTTTGGGTCAGGGGCAGAAGCCTTCCTGTCCACTCTTTCCGATCCAAAGGCTAGGCAGGCATTGAAGCAGGAGATAGAGAACACCTCAGATTGGGAAAATTGGTACCAGCATGTGGGTAGAAATTGGGCAAATGTATTGGTAGTGCAAGTACCGACCGGAGTGGACAAGCGATACGAAGGCAAGTCGATTGAAGAAATCGCCAAAATCCGGGTCCAAAATACTTGGGACACGTTCTTTGATTTGGTCCAAAAGGGACCTGTTGAAGTAGATCCCAAAACCATGGACGAAAACCAAAAAGAACTCGCCTTGAAATCCCGGTTCGTGAGCATTAGTTCGGATAGTGGACCGATGAATCCCACGGTTTCCACCTATGCTCATCCTCGAACGTTTGGTACCTTCGCGAGAATCCTTGCGAAATATGTTCGTGAAGAGGGAATCATCGATCTTGAAGATGCGATCCGCGAGATGACTTCACTGGCGGCAAACCAACTTCGGCTTCTCAATCGAGGGAGAATTGGCATTGGGATGGCGGCCGACGTCGTGCTGTTCGATTCAAAACTGGTTAAAGACACTGCAACATTTGAGAGACCGATGTCTTACGCAATCGGAATGGAGTATGTGTTAGTCAACGGCCAGCTGGTGATTGATCACGGAGATCCAACCGGAGTTACGGCGGGAGTAGTGATCCGCGCCAATAAACAAAATGCACTGAGATGAGGATGTAAAAGCGTAAGTGTGGCCGTCACCGTGACGCAAGAAACACCAAACATTTCAGCGTCCCAAACTGTTCGTCGGTAACTCCAGTCGCGCCCTCGTCGATGTCCGTGTTAAATCGATGCACAATCACGGTGTCGATTTGGGGTATCACAAGAATAGAGCGGCCTCCCGCACCCCAGGCAGCGTCCGCTCCCTTCAGATTCACGGTTGGAAACAGGCACCCGTCAATGGCACACCACCACAAGTAGCCAAATCCCCCTTTGACGCCTGCACCGCGGCCTGGGACTCGTACTCTGAGTTCCCATGATCCCTGTATGATTCTTTTCAAGCCCAGCGACCGTTCCGCAGGTACAGAAGTCCGAAACGCGCCATGCCTCTTGCAGTCATTCGGAATAGACATGCGCAATGGATTGACCCTGCGCCACTGATGTACTCGGTCTCTTCAAGGCTAAAATCCTCGATACCGATTGGATTCACGATTTCTTTTTTGAATTGAACGAAGAGTACAGCAACTCCGCCCGTCTGAGCGGAAAACCTGATCAACCAGTCGTGACTAGTTACTTCACGATCTATTTCCTCAACTCACCGTCTACGCCATCCCAGTCTCTCGCTCCGGGTACAAGCAGAACCACCCATCGCGTAACGCGCTACTTGCAGCAACAAACCAGGAGTTGGCGGATCGCGTTAGTTTGATGAGCCAGTGAAAATAGGCGGGAAGGCTAAAAGGCCCACTCGTAGATCGCGACGTTAGAAATGCCGCTAAATCTCCGGACCCGCCCCGGCTCGCATTGCATCCGGCTATACTAAACTGAAAGCCTCAGTCTTCATTTTCTTCGCTCAGGTTATGGCGGCTGTCGGGGGGTCAAGAGACATACGAAAGGAGTAGCGTGTGACATAAGGAGCCCAGTCCTGAAGTACGCCGAGAGTCATTGACCTCCCCTGGCCCTTCTCGAACTCCCTAAGCCACTCCCGTACTGCTCTGATCTCCGGACTACCCGAAGCGACTGGTGCTGATTCCAAAGCTCTCGACAGGTCCCCTAAGGTTGCGGTTCGCTGCTGACCAAAGAGGCAACGGAAGAAGTCGTTCGATACGGGTTGAGCACCGGTTATGACGCTCAATAAAAACATCACCGCTTGGTGATTTGTCCCCTCGCTTCTGCTCTCTGTTAAGGCGGATAGCTGGCCGGACGGCAGCCTAGCCCTGACGATGCGATAGATATTCAAAAAACGTTTCGCGGCGCGCGGAGAACGGACAAGAATGGGAGTCAGCGTTTTCATGAATTCAACTTCCTCACGCTGTAGCTGCAGACTCTTGGGTTCGAGATCGATTTTTTTCGTGAGGGCAACATTGCTGACCTGCGATCCGGCACTGTCTACAGATGTGGCGAACGAGTTATGCAGGTCAAAGGTGGATGACAAATGCTGAGGATCAACGCTGTTCTCAAGCACCTCATCATCAGCGTCCTCCGGATGAGTAGTTGATTCTAGCATTGGGGTGGCCCTTGCGGATGAAGATTGGGAAGGCACGATGGGTCCAGAGCCGACCAGCCCTTCAATGAGGTGTCCGCAAACATCTGGGCTCATGCGACGCAACCAAAACGGAATCTGGAAAATCTTTTCAAGGTAATCCAGGGGGGAAGCGCGAACCCGCGCCTCGGCGTGGTTTGAATCCGGACCAGAACTCGCACTGTTTGTATCGTCAGAGGAGAGGAGCGGATATTCCTCCATCAGGGAACGCTCGACCCATCGCGAGTCCACACCCACGACAACTACGAACAAGTCGAAAGCGAGGAGGAGATGGATAGCTTCCAGAACTTGCACGACCCTCTTCGGCGGACAGCGATCCAAGTCATCGATATAAAGAATTATGCGGTCGATTCCAATGGGATCGTCCTCGTTGAGGCCAGCATGAGCAGCCCTTCGTTGGCGCATGAGGCGAGTAAGAGTTTCTAAATCCCTGCGAATTAAAGCGATGATTCCAAGATGTCTTCGATAGTCCGCACTCGCTGCGCGGGACTCAATAAACTCAGCAAGGATGCGCGTCGGGGTAGTTGCATCCAGCTCGGCTTGGGCGGAGGCGACCTTCTGTTCCGCTTCGGCAAGCAGCCGGTTAGCACTCTCTAGTTCGCGACTTTTGTTGTCGAGTTCATTTTCAAGTTGTACAACCTTCATCTGCTTCTGATTGCGCGCATCATCCAGCTGCTTATCTACCCGTCGACCAGCCGATTCGAGAACGTTCAAGGCCTTTGAAGCCTTCTTTAACTGCATACGCAGCCAAGCAGCTAAGCCTCCCACTAAGCTCGCCAACTGAACCGCCTTCGAGATAGGATCCTTGTCCTGGATCGTGCGCCCGTTAAGGGCATCTAGGATATGGAGTGTCAGCCAGCTGATGACTGGAACGGCAAGGACGATGACCATGAGAAGTATTGCTCTTCGCCACCAACCGGGAGCATTGAAGGTCGAAAGAAGGAGAGCGCGCCCTCTGCCCAAGAGTGTTCTAGTGTCTCCGATCGCGGTGTAAAGTTCCCTGGCAGATTCAGGGAATTGTTCAAGCCCAAGATCATCCATCGCCTTGTCGACTTTGGATTTCAGCTCGCGCGGGATTACAACCTCGTGCCAAACATCTCGCGAGACAATTTTCGACAAATCGGACGAAACATCGTCTCGCTCCTTTTTTGCCGAGATAACTTTCCCTTCAGCAACTTTGCGGCTGGCCTCAGCTGAGTTGTACTTTTGTTGAGCTTTGGCCTTCAATTCCTTGGAGAGTTCCAGGTTGTCGAGCGCCTCCTTCTTACGTTGCTCGACAAGATCCTCCGACTCCTTGCTAGAAATCCTCAGATTTTCGAATATGTGCTCCACGAGGCTTGCCCAAAGGTTGCCTTCGACGTAATGCCAAGCGTTGAATTCGATTTGCACGATTCTTGAGCAGTATGCTGTCCTTTTGGACGTTTGTTTTGCTTCGTGAGCCGCATTTGCGATGAGCTCGATTCTTTCCTTTAACTTCCTCGTGAAGAAGCTCTTTCCGGAGCCCCAGTCGGCAAAGAGGCCGATTGCGAGAGGTGGATTCAAGTTTTCGGCGGCCATGACGGAGGCAAACGCATTTACGTCGTGCCCGATTCCGATCAAGTCTTGCCCTGCCAGGTCTTCGGGACTAAAACCGGGGAGAAGCGCTTCGAGTGGGCTGGGGTGCACCGGCTCTTGAGGTTGGCTGAGTTGGAGATCGTCTTTCTCACTCGTTGGCTTGGGGGTGTCCGTTTCCAAGCCGGCGGCAGCGCATGCTGGATCCAATGGCAGGACAACTCCGCCAGCGCGAAGAGACAAGAGATAGAGGTAAGTTGCGAGCTGGTGCTGACAACTAGGATCGATTTTCACCGCGGAATTGGGCGGTTTAACCTCGACGGGGTTTAGTTCGATTCGTCCCAAGACATGCTCATACGGAGACCGAGGCGGCCGTCTTGGCACCCCATCGGCCCGATTGGTAATACGGGAAGTATTCGGCACTCTTTTGTTGTAAGTCTGTACGAACTGCCGGTCTCCGGTTCGCGGGCTCGCAAAGGTGTAGACGGCGGGTTCGTTAAAGGGGCTGGACCCGTTGGCCGCCAGGTCTAGGGCGAGCAACGTTGCGAGCGCACCTCCTAGGCTGTGTCCACAAATCGTCAATGAATTTACGGGAAGCTTCCAAGGCAGAGCGGACAACAATGCTGCCACATGAGGAGTTCCCTCAGTCGCCCCGACCTTCAGGGAATTGTAAACTGCTGTGAAACCATCCTCGGTTCTGCCAGCGTTCGCGAGGAAATGACAGGCCACAGTGCCAAAGTGGGCGTCTTGAACCCATTCCGTGATAGCTTCCGTGCCACGAAGCGCGATGACAGCATCTCCTGTGGCTGGCGCCTGGACGATGAGGCCAACGGAGATCAAGACTTTGCCGCGACTGGGATTGACATCCGTCGCGAGGTCGTTCCCATAAATCGTTGCGATGACTTCGTAGGCAGTGCCGTTCGGGCCAAGCCCCAAACTAAAAGCTTTACGAGCCGAGTTCGTAAGGTGGAGTGAAGGAATATCGTAGGTTGTCTTCACCAATTGTCCGAAGTGGATAGCTTTGTTCAGGTCCATGGTTCATAGCCCTCGCCAAATATTCGAATCGAGAGGGACTTGTTGTGTGCGCGAAGCCGAAGTGCACGGGAAATGTTTTAATGCTGAGCAATGTTCTTTAAGTATAGAGAGTGTAAACCATTGCGAGGACATTATGAAGGCACAAGGCAAAACGCTAGAAGGTGCGGTGGAGATGGCGGATGCCGCAGACCCCCAAAACCCATCATTTTGGACGCCAGTTCGAAGTCGAAATGTGGCGGTCACTTCGCTATGAAGATCATCGAGGGAGTCTGCTGAGCTCGAGGAGGCACAGAGTCAGCGAGTCGAGTGCCTCAATTTCACCCGTGGTGCCCAAGCTCGTCCGGGTCGAGTCAATCCACATGTTTCCGGGCCCCTGGCTTTCAGGGCCAGCACCGAGGATCGCCCGCGCGATTTAGAAAAGAGCCTGAGGGACTTTCGCTATACGATATAGCGTAAAGTTCCCATAAAGTGCGAACTTGTAGTATCATCGTATAGCTATGGAATCGCTAAAGGACTCCCTACCAGCTCACCGCGCACGCCTCAGCACAGTGCTCCGAGCCGCAAAGGAAGTCGTGTCGGTTGATGTTACGTCTCGGACACTCGGGATCGACAGGAGTGCTGCAGCCAAACTCCTGTCGCGGTGGAAACAGCAGGGTTGGCTCCGGCGGATAGGACGCGGGCTTTACGTTCCTGTGCCGTTGGATCTAGCTGGCAGCGAACAGGTCATCGCAGATCCCTGGGTCCTCGTACCATCGCTCTTCAATCAATGCTACATCGGCGGCTGGACCGCCGCCCATCATTGGGAACTTACCGAGCAGCTTTTCAATGAGACCCTTGTCTTCACGACACGGCGGGTTACAGAAAAACGCGTGGTCGCCCAAGGCGCGGTTTTTGTATTGCACAATGTGAAGCCGAAACGGTTCTTTGGATTGAAAACACTGTGGCGCGGTTCCGTCAGAGTATCTGTATCAGACCCCGCGCGTACGCTGGTCGACATGATCGCCGCGCCAGAGGTAGGCGGTGGCATCGACCACGTAGGCGATAGCCTAAGTGCGTATCTCGCAACGAAAACCTCTGATCGTGATTCGTTGATTCGGTACGCGACCCAATTTCATAACGGAGTTGTCTTCAAGCGTCTCGGATATCTTGCAGAAACGCGCTTACACGATGACAAGCTCGTAGCCGAGTGTCGCTCGCGATTGACTCAGGGCTACGCCACGCTTGACCCTGCGCTCCCCAGAAAAAAACTGTCCACTGCTTGGCGCCTCTGGTTGCCGTCTGCCAGGAAACGAAGCGCCCCATGATCGACAAGCGCGAAATCCTCGAAGCCGCCTCGTCGTTTTCACTGCTGCCTAGCATAGTCGAGAAGGACTACGTCCTCGGCTGGATACTCGCTGGTATCAGCTCGCATGAAGAGCTTGCTGAAGCCTGGGTCTTCAAAGGCGGCACATGTCTTAAGAAGTGTTACTTCGAGACGTATCGCTTCTCGGAGAGGAAGCCTTCGGAGAAAAACTGCGCGCGCTCGGAGAACGCACGCGCCCCCGCGACCTTTATGACGTGGTGAACCTCTACCGGCACACGGACAGCAGGCCCACGGCTAGTGTGCTTCTGGACGTGCTCCGACAGAAATGCGATTACAAGGCAATCCCGGTGCCTACGTTCCAGTCGCTCATTCCTAATCGCCAAGCGCTTGAGGCAATGTGGTCGGACATGCTGTCACACCAGCTCCCCGTGCTTCCTCCGCTCAGCGACTTCTGGGATGCGCTGCCCGAAATCTTAACCTGGATTACGAGCGGCGCTCCAGTTCCGCAGCGCGCGCTCATCCAGCACGGTGTGGGCGAGATCCCCATCCGCTCGCGTGTGCTGCCGATCAGCGTTCCGCTCCCCTCTCGTTCGACTCTGGAAATCATCCGCTTCGCCGCAAGTAATCATCTATGTGTCGATCTCAGCTATGACAGCAGCGTACGTCGTATAGAGCCGTATTCGCTTCGGCAAACTGCCGATGGATATTTTGTGCTGCACGCAATCCGCAGCGATTCAGGGGAGCATCGTTCCTATCGCGTGGATCGAATGCAAGGGGCGACGGTGACTTCGCAAGTTTTCGCGCCTCGTTATGCGGTCGAACTCACTTCGACGGGACCGCTTACAGTTGCACCTTCAGCCGCGATGCCGCGCTTACCAAGAATCCGTCGGATCGCAACGAGAACTAGACATCAAGGACCGACCTACGTGTATCGATGCACAGTTTGCGGAAGGACATTCAATAAGAGACGGATGGATGGTGCCCTTAATCCTCACAAGAATCGTCGCGGATCGCCGTGTCACGGGCGGTATGGCGTGTATGTCAGAACGAAATACTAATACTAGCTTTTGCTCATGGACCGCACTGTAGGCGTAGGATGTGTTGCGCTTCGTTATTTGAAACGTTGACACAGAGCAATTGGCCGAAACTCGCGCCGCTCTGCGTCAATAATCCTCATTTCCTTTTGTGCCTGTCCTCGTCAGCTGAGAAAACAAGACTCCATTTGACAGTCAGCCGCATTGACAAAACGAGTTCGCCCGAAGTGCCGCTGCCAAGCGAACTGTGCTCTCCAGTTTGCAACCAAGATCGACCGATCTTCTTAGTGTTCAACGGATTTATCCGTGAGTTCCAAGCCGCGGTGGATAATGGCAAAACCATCCTCGAGTTCCTCTTTACTGATGCAAAGTGGGGGATTTGTAAGAAAAGCATTCCAGCGTATAAAGGTGTAGAGACCATGTTGTCGAAAGAACTCTGCCAGTGCCGTCATTTCTGTTGAACCCCCGTTGAACGGCGCCAGCGGTTCTCTTGTGCGGGTGTTGCGAACTAATTCCACAAAACCGAATAGTCCGATCGAGCGGACAGCCCCGACCGAAGGGTGCCGATTTGCGAGTTCGGCCAGCAGCTTACTCATCACGCTTCCCATCTCTTTTGCTCTTTGGATCAGATTATCTTCCTCATAGACTGCGATCGTTGCCAGCGCCGCAGCGCAGGCAAGAGGATGACTATTATAGGTAAGTCCGCCATAGTAGACATTGTCCCGGAAATGGTTTGCGATATTGCGGCGCATTCCCACGGCCCCAAGCGGAACGTAGCTGCTGGTTAGTCCCTTGGCCATAACAATGATATCGGGAACGACTTTCCAATGGTCGACTGCGAACCACTCGCCAGTGCGACCGAACCCAGACATGACTTCATCCGCGATCATCAGGATCCCGTGCTTGGTGCATAATTCTCGCACGCCTTTTAAATATCCATCTGGCGGCACAAGTACGCCGTTTGTTCCTGGGACGGGCTCCAGCAGGAAGGCGGCTATCGTATGAGGGCCCTCGAGTTGGATGACTTCCTCTAACTGGGCCAGCGATTGATCGGCTGAGTCCCAGTCTTTTTCGATTCCGTGATAGTAGTCGGGCACTCGAACAACTCCAGGTATGCCAGGTTCGTTGGCCCAACGTCGTGGATCTCCGGTGAGTGTCATGCTTCCAGCTGTGGCCCCGTGGTAAGAACGGTAACGTGCGAGGATCTTGAATCGTCCCGTGAAGGAGCGGGCGATTTTGATGGCATTTTCGTTCGCTTCGCCGCCGCCACAGGTAAAGTAGAAACAATCAATATCTCCAGGCGTAATTTCCGCCAGTTTTGCTCCGAGTCGAGCGCGTGGTTCTGTAGCCATGTAGGGGTTGACATATGCCAACACAGCGGCCTGTTCACTTATGGCCCGAATGACGCGGGGATCACCATGGCCAATGTTGACACTCATTAACTGGCTGTTGAAATCCAAGAACTTCTTGCCCTCCGGTGTCCAGAAATGGACGCCCTTGGCACCGGAGACCGGAATCGGGTCGACTTTCGATTGGGCTGACCATTCAAATAGCGTGTGTTTTCTAGTAAGGGCGCATATCTCATCGCCGGTCATGTTTGTTGAAATCGTCTTTGTGGCCACCGTTTGAACTCACATTCGCGAAGGGGATTGGTGATGCGCCGCAGCACTGGTCTCGTGGGGCTTCCTTCTCGATGTTGCGCAGTACGCCCCGGGAAGCTAGGACCGCTACGAGGTTTGTATATCAGGACAAGAGTCCGACCTACAAGGGACAAGAGAGGACATTTGACGAATTTTTGTATATTGTCTCGATAACACGATGCGCTGTCGCGCAGGGTATGTGACAGAATGCAACCAATGAAGATTAGATCTCTGGCTGGTGAGGTCTGCCTGATTGTTTGCGGGGCCGTATCAGTGATGGAGCCCGGGACACTGGCAGATCCCGCCGATGACGAAAAAGCTAGGGATGCGAGAAGCCTTCGAGTTCGGTGAATTATGCGAGAAATTTACTTTACACCGCCATCGGTGCCGGCGGTGCCGGCCCTGCGGGAGGAAGAAGGAGCTTAGGTTCAGTAAGATAAGGGACTGCACGTCTTTTACTGTGATATCGGGAGCCAGTTCTCGGAGAACAAGACCTTGCGGAGTGACGCCGACAAAGGCAAGCTC
>Ga0210390_10004540_pt1 | contig 11701 bp, 9 predicted proteins | sample IncBWH11OmetaG_FD_161050 | JGI IMG/M metagenome (GOLD analysis project Ga0210390, IMG submission 161050) | Forest soil microbial communities from Barre Woods Harvard Forest LTER site, Petersham, Massachusetts, United States - Inc-BW-H-11-O ... | reverse complement strand
ACTGACTTCAGTGCCCGCCGGCACCGACCGGACAACGCCGAGATCCTGCGCTCGCTCGCGATGAACTGGCGCATCGTGCTCATCGGCATGCTGCTCGTGACCATGACGACGGTGTCCTTCTACATGATCACCGCCTATACGCCCACGTTCGGCAGCCGCGTGCTGCACCTGGCGAGCGAGGACAGCATGCTGGTGACCCTGTGCGTGGGGGCCTCCAACCTGCTGTGGCTGCCGGTCATGGGCGCGCTGTCCGACCGCGTCGGCCGGCGGCCGCTGCTCATTACCTGTACGCTCCTCATGCTCCTGACCGCGTACCCCGCGATGTCCTGGCTGGTGCAGGCGCCGTCGTTCGCGCGACTGCTGGGCGTGGAGCTGTGGCTGTCCTTCTTATATGCGAGCTACAACGGCGCGATGGTGGTGTTCCTCACCGAGGTCATGCCCGCGGCGGTGCGCACCACGGGCTTTGCGCTCGCCTACAGTCTCGCGACCGCCGTGTTCGGCGGCTTCACCCCGGCGGTGAGCACCTGGCTGATCGACGCGACCGGCAACCGCGCTGTCCCCGGGATCTGGCTCGCCGGCGCGGCGCTTTGCGGGCTGGTGGCGGCGCTGCGCGCCAAGGTTCACGAGCCCGGTGGCCGCTTGCAGGGATAGGCACTCGCCAGCACCGCGGCGATGAAGCGCGAGGCATCGAGCGAGCGATCGGCAGGCGCCGCGGCGAGACGTTCAGTCAACCTGGCCTTCACGAACTTCTGCAGGTCCTCGGCCGACATGCCTGCGGGCACGCACGGACGCGCGCCGCCGTGCTGCGCGAGGCTGATCCCGACGCGCACTCCCTGCGTCACCCCGAGGATGTAGATGCGGCAGGCGTTCTCACTGACGTGGTCGGTGCCTGCACACAATTGTTGCAGGTCATCCGCACTCATCGCGGCATCCTCGTCCGCGCGGCTCGCGCTCGCGCCCAGCAGCAGCGCCGCCGCCAGCATCAGCCGTGCGGGGCTTCTCGTCTTCGGCAAGGCATACATCTTCGTAGTCTCCTGGAGTGCGGCGCGACCAGCGAGCGCTAAGGTGCATTATGGCGAACGCGCCGGCGCAGCAGGTCACTCCCGCCGCGATTATCGGCTATGATGCCTGGCAAAAATAAGGTCTCGTTTCGTGAAGTCTTGGGGTCTCCGCAGGGGTGATCGCTTCCGCGCACGGCGCGGGCGGATCGCGCTGTGCGCGGTTCTCGTCTGTGCGCCGCTCGCCTGTGCGCCGCTCGCTGCGGCAGAGCGGCCGGAAGTATTCGCGCAGCTCGGTCACTCGAACGTCATTCACACGGTGGCGTTTGCCCCGAATGGGCGCACTCTGGCCTCCGGCGGCGAGGACGGCGCAACCAAGCTGTGGGATTTGGGCACGCAGCGCGAGCTGCGCGCGCTGAAGCTCGATGCCAGCGGCATAAACAGCGTCGCCTTCTCGCCCGACGGGGCAATCCTCGCCACGGGAAACCGTGCCGGCACGCTCGTGCTGTGGGAGGTGAGCTCGGGGCGGGTGCTGCATACCCTCAAGGGCCACGCGGGAGCGGTGAACGCCGTGACGTTCGCGCCCGGCGGCCACATGCTGGCCTCGGCCGGCGCCGACCACAGCGTGCGCCTGTGGGACGCGGCGAGCGGCAGCGCGCTACGCACGCTCGCCGCGCATCACGATGCCGTGATGGCGCTGGCCTTCGCCCCCGACGGTCACACGCTCGCCTCCGGCAGCGTCGATAAGACGATCAGGCTCTGGGACGCGGCCGCCGGCAGCGAGCTGCGCACGCTCAGCGGGCACACCGACCGGCTGAGTGCGCTCAGCTTCTGCGGCGGCAGTGCGACGCTCGCCTCCTCCTCCTGGGACCACACGGTACGCCTGTGGGATGCGGCCTCAGGCCGGGAGCTGCGCACCTTCAGCGGACACTCGAGCGAGGTGTGGTCGGTGGCGTGCACGGCGGACGGCCGCACGCTCGCCTCCGGCGGCTATGACCACAGCATCAGGATCTGGGATGCCGCCAGCGGCCGCGCGCTGCACGTTCTCGACGGTGACGCGCGCTGGGTGGAGGCGGTGGCCTTCGCCCCCGATGGACGCACGCTCGCTTCGGGCGGCGCCGACCACGCGGTGAAGCTGTGGGACGTGGCCAGCGGTCAGCCGCTGCACACCCTCGTTGGGCATGCCGCCTATGTCAAATCGGTGGCCTTCTCGCACAACGGCAAGCTGCTGGTCTCGGGCGCTGCGGACCGCGCGCTGCGCCTGTGGCTGGTCGCCGATGGGCGCGAGCTGCGCACCATCCAGGCGCAGGACAGCTGGGTCGGCGCCGCAGTCTTCACGCCCGACAATCACACCGTGGCCTCCCGCGGCGGCGATGAAACGATCAGGCTCTGGGACATCGTGAGCGGACGGCCGCTGCGCGCACTGCGCGCCGGCCCCCCGGTCGGCGGCAGTGCTTCGCTGGCGATTTCCCCGGACGGACGGCTGCTCGCCGCCGGCAGCCTCAACAACACCGTCAAGCTGTGGAGCGTGACGGACGGCAGCGAGGTGCGCACCCTGAGCGGGCACGCCGCGGGCGTCGAGACGGTGGCCTTCTCGCCCGACGGACTCACGCTGGCATCGGCCGACGAGCGCGGCGCAATCAAGCTGTGGAGCCTGGCGACGGGGCGCGAGCTGCGCACGCTCAGCGGGCATTCGAGCTGGGTCGACGCCCTCGCCTTCGCGCCCGACGGCCGTACGCTCGCCTCCGGCAGCGGCGACCGCACGGTGCGGCTGTGGGACGTCGCCAGCGGGCGTGAGCTGCGCTCGCTCACGGGCCACGCAGCGCCGGTAACCGCAGTCGCGTTCGCCGCGAGCGGCGCCCTGCTCGCCTCCAGCGATGAGAGCGCGGTCATCAGGCTGTGGGACGTGCCGAGTGGCCGCGAGCAGCGCACGCTCTTAGGTCACACCGACCTGGTGGAGTCGCTGGCATTCTCGCCCGATGGGCGCCTGCTGGCCTCGGCGGGCTCGGACTCGACGGTGCGGTTGTGGGATGCGGCGAGCGGCGCGGAGCGCGTGCGGCTCATCGCCTTCGACGACGGCAGCTTCCTGCAGATCACGCCGCAGGGGTATTACGACTTCCAGGGGGACGCCGCCGAGGAATACCTGAACGTACGCGTCGGCGACGAGGTGTCCGGTATCAGCGCCTACCGCGAGAAATTCTATCGCCCCGACATCGTGCGGCACGCGCTCAGCGGCGAGCCGCTGCCGGCGACGCTGCCCACACTCGCGGCAGTGAAGCCCGCGCCCGATGTCGCGTTCATCGACGCGCCCGCCGCGGTGGACGCCGAAGCGCTCGACGTGCACGTGAGCATCGCCGACCGCGGCGGCGGCATCGGCGAGGTGCGCACCTTCGTCAATGGCAGCGCGGTGTCGGCGAGCCCCGGGCGCGCGCTGGAAGTGGTCGCAGCGGCCGGCGTACCGAGCCGCACGCTGCACCTGCGGCTGGTGCCGGGCAGCAACGACATACAGGTGATCGCCTTCAACGCCGACGGCTCGGTGCACTCCAACCCCGCGAAGGCCACGGTAGTCGCCCACTACACCACGACCCACAAGCCGCAGCTGTATGCGCTCATCGTCGGCATCCAGGACTTCGACAACACGAGCCTCGACCTGCGCTACTCGGTGGCCGACGCGACGGCCATCGCGCAGCTGCTGCAGAAGAAAGCGGCACCGCTGTTCGACAAGGTGAATGTCGAGCAGCTCACCACGCAGAAGGCGACCACCCGCAGCGCGCTCGAGGGCGCCTTCGCGCACTATCGCAGCATCGATCCGGCCGACGTGTTCGTGTTCTACGTCGCCAGCCACGGCACCGTCTACGGCCCCGACCTCACCGACCGCGAGTACTTCCTGATCTCCTCCAACGTCAGCACGGTCACCATCGAGGCGATCCGCCGCGATGCGGTGAGCGATGTGGAGCTGCGGCAGATGGTCGCGAGCATCCCGGCGACGCGCAAGCTGCTGCTGCTGGACACCTGTCACGCCGGCGCGATGGGGGATGCGATGCTCGAACAGCTCGCGGCGGTCAAGGTGCTCTCCGGCGCGGTCGGCAGCACGGTGCTGTCGGCCTCGAGCAGCGACGAGGAGGCGCTCGAAGGCCAGGACGGCCACGGGCTGTTCACCTGGGTGCTGCTGCAGGGGCTGAACGGCGATGCCGACGCCCGCAAGCACGGCTACATCAACACCTTCGATCTCGCCGCTTACGTCGACGACGAAGTGCCGCGCATCGCCGAGGAGCACTTCAAGCGCAAGCAGGTGCCGAACCTGCACAATGCCGGGCAATCCTTTCAGATCGTGAGCAGCCGCTAGAGACACAACCTTCGGAGCCAACATGCCGGTGCAATCACAACAGGCGCAACGCCGCGCCACCCGCGGCACTCGCTGCATGCTCGCCCTCGCCGCGCTGCTGCCGGCGCTGGCGGCCGTCGCCCAGACTCAGCAGAACCCACCGCCCGCACCAGCGCCGGCACCACGCCCGCAGGCCGCTCCTGCGAACCCGGCGCAGGCGCACCCGCCGCTCAACCCCGTCGCGGCAGCCGCGGCTGCCGCCGCGCAGCGCCGTGCAGCGCTCGCCGCCGCTGCGGCCGCCGGCAACAAGAGCAACGCTGCGCAGCCCGCAGGCAGTACCCGCAACACCGCTGGCGACCTGCACGTCGCATCGCTCGATAACGCCCGCGCCACGGCGAACCTGGTGCAATCGCGCACCTTCGTCGGTAACCCGGGGCCGCCCGGCAGCAAGGAGACGCGCACTGCGAGCGGCAACATCGTGCGCACCGCGGCCGACGGCTCGGTCATCGACGTGCGCAATCCGCGCAACGGCATGACCATCCATCACGGGCTCGACGGCAGCCGGCGCATTCTGGTCGAGCAGCCCGACCACTCGCGCATCTTCGCGACCACGCGCGGGCTGCCGTACGTACAGCACCCGTTCGTGTTCCGCGGCCGCGTGCTCAACCATCGCACCTACCCGGTCGGCGGACAGCTCGTGCACCTCTTCTATCGGCCCTATAACTTCGGCGCCACGGCGCTCGATGTCTACGCTCCGACGCGCTACTACCAGCCGCAGTTCTATCAACAGGCGAGCAGCCCCTTCCAGGCACCGATGCGCTTCAACTGGCCGTACGCCAACAACGCCACACCCTGGTACGGGTACTACAAGGGATACTTCACGCCGGACACGAGCTACACCACCCCGACAGCGTGGCTCGCGGACTTCGTGCTCGGGGCGAGCCTCGCCATGGCATACACCACCGCCAAGCCGACCGCACCCGCCCCGGCCGCCGGCACCGCCCCCGCCGTCACTCCCGAGGTCAAGCAGATGGTCGCCGACGAAGTCGGGCGCCAGGTCAAGGAGGAGTCGGTCGAAGCGCAGCAGAGCGCCGCCAATCGCGACCCGCCCCCCGGTGCCGGTGGGGTGGTGCAGGAGCTCGGCGACGGGCAGACCCACGTGTTCGTCGTCGCCGCGGATCTCGACCTGGTCGATCCCACCGGCCGGCGCTGCATGATCAGCGAGGGAGACGTCGTGCAGGTGGTGTCCGCGCCGCGGGCCGACACCAGCACCGCCGGTGCAGTGGTGCTGGCGAGCAAGGGCGGCGAGGAGTGCGAGCGCGCGGCGCAGGTGCAGATCGCCGTCGCGGATCTGCAGGAGATGCAGAATCACATGCGGGAGACGATCGACTTAGGGATGGCGAGCACCGATGCCGGCAAGAAAGCCGCAACCGCGACGCCGGCATTCGCCGCGGCGGCGCCGCCGCCGGACCCCAACACCGCCCACGAGATCGAGCAGCAGCAGCAGCTCGCCGCGGCCGCGGATTCCTGAGGTCCCGCGCCAGGGCATGCCCATGCAGTCAGCTTTCCCGTCATGACCGCAAATACCACACGTGCCGGCGCGGTCGCGGCGCTGCTGGTGGTGGGCCTCGCCCAGTCGCAGACCCAGCAGACCACCCCTGCCGCGCCGCCACCGAAGCGCACGACTTCCACGCCTGCCCCGGCGACCGCGCAACCGCAGACGCCCGCCTCGCGCTGGCACCTGCCGTTCACGCACCCCGCGGGCGGCAGCGCCACAGGTAACAACGCCGCTAACAACAACGCTGCTGCCAACAACATCGCAGCCGCCAGCAACAGCGCCGCCGCCAATTCCACGCCGACGCGGCGCTTGTTGAACCTTCTCCCGGGCAACCACGCGAGTACCGCTAATGCGGCGCACGGGACCAGCGCGAGCCCCACCGCCTCGCGTAATCCGTTCGGCTCGCTCTTTAGTCACAAGGAAACGGCGCCGGCACCGGGTCCGCGTCCGGGGACGGGGCAGGCCACCGCCGGCGCTTCCGCCAAAGGCACGCGGCTCGCATCACTCGACAACGGGCACGCCGGCTCCAGCGCGGCACAGTCGCAGACGTTCCTCGGTCACCCGGCACCGCCGGGCAGCCGCGAGATGCACACCGCCAGCGGCAGCATTGTGCGCACGGCCGCGGACGGCTCGGTGCTCGACGTGCGCAACCCGAAGTCCGGCATGACGATCCATCACGCGCTTGACGGCAGCCGCCACGTACTGGTCGAGCAGCCGGACGGCTCGCGCATCGTCGCCCCTTCCCGCGGCGTGCCCTACGTCCAGCATCCCTACATCTTTCAGGCGCGCGCGTTCGACCATCGCACCTTCTACGATCGCGGGCAGCTCACGCACCAGTTCTACCGGCCCTATAACTTCGGCGGCACCACGCTCGATGTGTATGCGCCACAGCGCTTCTACCCGGGCAGCGTCTATCAGTGGGCTACGAGCCGCTACCGCGCGCCGCTCGTACCGTCGTGGAACTACGTGAGCACTTCCGCCCCCTGGTTCAACCATTACCGCGACTACTTCACCCCGGAGACGTCCTACAGCAGTCCGCTCGGCTGGCTCACCGACTTCGTGCTCGCCACGAGTCTGATTACGGCCTACGACACGCACCGCCCCGCTGCCTCGCAGCCGTCAGCGCCGTCGAACCCTGCACCCGCGGTACCGCTGTCTGCAGGCGCCGCGGCACCCGCGCCGACCGCGGCCATCACGCCGCAGGTGAAGGACATGGTCGCCGACGAAGTCGACCGCCAGGTGAAGCAGGAGTCCGTCGAAGCGCGCGCCAGTGCGCAGGACAAGCCCCTGCCCGAGGGAGCCGGCAGCGTCGTCGAAGAACTCAACGACCGCGATCCGCACGTGTTCGTAGTGGCCTCGGATCTCGACCTCGTCGACCCGGGTGGACGGCGCTGCATGATCAGCGAGGGCGACGTCGTACAGGTGATTTCGGCGGCCAACCGCGAGACCAGCTCAGCGCAGGCGGTGGTGCTGGCGAGCAAGGGTGGGATGGAGTGCGAGCGGGCCGCGCAAGTACAGATCGCGTTGAGCGACCTGCAAGAGATGCAGAACCACATGCGCGAGACCATCGACCAGGGCATGGCGGGTACCAGCGCGGGCCGGAGCGCCGCCACCGTCACCCCCGCGTATGCCGCTGCCGCGCCACCGCCGGACGCCAACGCGGCCCGCGAGATCGAGCAACAGCAGCAGATCGCCGCCGCCGCGGAAGGCTAGAGCCGCCGGCGCGGACGCTGAAGCGTCCGGGCCGCGAGCCACCCGCGTCGTAGCTAGGGTGTGACGCGATCGGCGAGGGAGTCGAGCGCCACGGCAGTCACTTCACCGGCGCGCTTGCCGCCGCGCTTCGCGCCTCTAGCCGCTGCGCGGGCACCACGCGCCAGTACCTTACGTCCGGCAGTCGAGGCGCGCGCGGCGCCGACCCGCACCAGCGATCGGGCGACACGACCGGCACTCACCACCAGACGTCCGGCAGCGACCTTCACCGTCGGGGTCGCGCCGGTCCCGCGTCGGGCTCTGCCAGAGCGCGAGGTCGCGGCCGCTGCGCCGCGCCTGACACGGGAGTTGCGCGCCATCGCACGCTTTGCGGTTGTCGTCCTGCCAGCGCTCCTGCGACGCGTCCGACGCTTGCTTGTGGTCATCGCTTTCTCCTCTTGTTACCAGCCGCACTGCGAGGCTCGGTCGCAGCAGCGTGCCGGGACATCCTAAGCGCTCAACGTGTGCGAGGCAGTCGCCTGAAGGGACTTTGTGGCGTGGGACTGTGCCTACATCTGATGAGGTATGCTGCCGGCCGCGGTCCGAGAGGAAATCACAGCAACACCATGAGGCGTCCGGTCGGGCGACGGCAGTTTCTGGCCGGCAGCGGCGCCGCGCTCGTCGGCGGTGCGCTCGGTGGCTGCAGCGTCGGCTGGCTTGGGACGCCGCAGCGCCCGCCGGCGGCTGCCGTGCAGCTGACACCACTCCACGCGGCCCCCGACCGCATCACCGCGATTACCGTTTGTACCCGGCCCTTCCGTGCGGAAGGTCCGCGCCTCGACGTCGAACAGATGCTCGGCAAGACCATCGTGCACAACTACGGACACGGCGGCAGCGGCTGGTCACTGTCCTGGGGCTCGAGCGCACTCGCGGTCGAGAAGGCGCTGGCGGGCGGCGAGCGGCAGGTTGCGGTGATCGGCTGCGGCGCGCTGGGACTCACCTCCGCGCTGCTGCTGCAGCGTGCCGGCGCCCGGGTGACGATCTATACCAAAGAGCTGCCACCGCTCGTGCGTTCCTCGCTCGCCACCGGACTGTGGACCCCGGACTCACGCATCTGCTTCGAAGCGAACGCCACGGCGGCCTTCAGGCGCACCTGGGAGGATATGGCACGGCGCTCGTTCGCCACCTACCAGGGCTTCCTCGGACTGCCGGGCGAACCGGTCGAGTTCATCGACGAGTACTTCGTCTCCGATGAGCCTGACCCGCCACCGCGCGGCCTGCCGCCGGGGGATACGCGGCCGAGATTCGCCGAGCTGCAGCGCGAGTTGCTCCCCGACCTGACACCGCGACGTGAGATCCTCGCGCCCGGTACACACTCGCTCGGTCATCGCTATCTGCACAGCAGCCCGCTGATGATGTTCAATCTGACGGCCTATCAGCGGCTGTTGATGACGGACTTCCGCAGCAACGGCGGCCAGATCGAGATCGAGGAGTTTCACCAGCCTGAGGATTTCGTGCGCGTGCGCGAGAAGACCCTCATCAACGCGACCGGCTACGGCGCGCGTGCCCTGTTCAACGATCAATCGGTGATCCCGGTACGTGGCCAGCTCGCGCGCATGATCCCGCAGCCGCAGGTCGGTTACGGCCTCATGTACCGGGGCGTGGCGTTCGTGCCGCGCCGCGACGGTCACGTGTTCCAGGTGCTCGGCCCGGACGATTACTACGGTTTCAACGACACGAGCACGATGCCCGACCGGGCGGAAGCGGAGCTCGCGGTCAATACCATCGCCGCACTGTTCAGTACCTGACACCGTCCGCGCGGTGTGCGCGACGGTTGAACCTTTCCCGTCGAGTTGCACTCGAAGTGCAGGACTCATCGCGTGAGGCGGGGGGGATGGGCGCATATTCCGTGGCGCGCCGCCTGTGCGTGCTCGTTCTGGTAGCCGCGGCGCATCTCACCGCCCTCCTCCTGGTCGCGACCCTGACGCGAAGCGAGCGGCTTAACCTCAGCGCGCAGGCCGATGCGCTGCTGGTCGTCCTGCTTGCGCCGGAGCAGCCCCCGGTCCCGCAACGCACTCCGCGCCAGCCCTTGCGGGTGGCAAGGTCATCGCGCAATCCTCCAGCGACCGCAGTGCCGCCCACAGGTAACGCCCCCGCTACTGCCACAGCGACTAACGCGATCACCATCGACTGGGCGGCCGAGGCCACACGGGCCGCGCGGCTGCAGGCAGAAACGGACGAGCTGGCGCGCCGCCGTGCGGCCGCCCTGGCAGCCCCGCACGACCCCGCGTTTGATCCAGCCCCTCACCCACCCAAGTTCCACTGGGACCCGGTGGGAACAAACCGGGTAGTACAGCTCGAGGGCGGCGGAACACTCATCCGTCTCAACGACAACTGCGCGCTGGTCATCTACGTGTTGATTCCGCTGGCCGGCTGTACGCTCGGGAAGATCCCCGCGCGCGGCCATCTGTTCGAGCACATGCGTGATGCACCCGAATTCGGTGCGTGGAAAGACAGGTAGCGTCAGCGCAACGGTTCGCTACTGCCACCTGAGCGCGAACTCCCGGGCCTCGGGCCCGGGAGGGGTGACTTCAGGACATTGCCCCGGCGCTCTGGTGCAGGTCCGGGGGCAGCGGGATGAATTCCCTGTTATCGGCATCCGGCAGCTTCATGCGCCCGGCGCGCCAGTCCGCCTTGGCCTGCTCGATGCGCTCCTTCGAGGACGAGACGAAGTTCCACTCGATGAAGCGCGGCCCGACCGGCTCACCGCCGAGCAGCATCAGCACGCTGTCGGCCTGTGCCTGCAGCGCCGCGGGAGCGCCCGCGTCGAACACGATCATCTGGCCTGGCGCGACGCGCTGGCCGTTCGCCGTCGCTGCTCCGGAAACGAGGTAGGCCGCGCGCTCCGGGTACTCGTTGGGCAGCGCCAGCCGCGCGTCGGCCTGCAGGGCGGCGTGCGCGTAGAACAGCGGTGAGTGGATCCTGACCGCCGACCGCAGACCGAACGCCTCGCCCGCCAGCAGCCGCAACCACACGCGGCCATCGCGCTGCAGCGGCAGCTCCTCAGCTGCGTGGTGCGCGAAAAGCGGCGTCGTCTCCTCCGCTTCGTTCGGCAGTGCCACCCACGCCTGGATCGCGTGCATCGGTGCTCCCTGGCGCCGTGCCTGCTCGAAGCGCTCGGAGTGCGTGATCCCGCTGCCCGCGATCATCCAGTTCACCTCCCCGGGGCGGATGGCCTGTTCGATGCCGGTCGAGTCGCGATGCACGATCTCGCCCGCGAACAGGTAGGTCACCGTCGACAGCCCGATGTGGGGGTGCGGGCGGACATCCGCCTCGCGCGACAGACCCTTGGGAAGATCCACCGGGCCGAGATGATCGAAGAATATGAACGGCCCCACCATGTGCCGCTGCGGGTGCGGCAGGACGCGGCCCACCTCGAAGCTGCCGATGTTGCGGCGCCGTTGCTCGATCAGCATCGCAGTCATGAGTCCACCATCCCCTCGGGGGCTCCCCGTTGCAGCACGTCTGGCAATGCCTGCCCCTGCCCGGTGAAGGCCAGTGATACCGAGTTCAGGCAATGACGCTCGCCGCTCGGCGGTGGTCCATCCGGAAACACGTGACCCAGATGACTGCCGCAGCGCGCGCAGACCTCTTCCACGCGGATCATTCCATAGCTGCTGTCGCGCACGCGGCGGATATGCGCTTCATCGTAGGGCGCGAAGAAACTCGGCCAACCCGTGCCCGAGTCGAACTTGGCGCTCGAGCGAAACAGCGGCAGGCCGCAAAAGCGGCAGGTGTAGATGCCCTCCTTGTGATTGTCGAGGAACACGCCGCAGAACGCCGCTTCGGTGCCGTGCTCGAGCAGCACGCGTCGCTCGTCCGGGCTGAGACCGGCCGTGATCTGCGTACGCTGCGCGGCGCTCGGCGGCCGCAGGTCAAAACGAGTCATCGCGCTTCCTCCCGCACCTGACGCCAGCTGTAGCGAGGCACCAGCGAAAATCTCTGCAGACTGCATCCTGGGCAAATCTTATGCGCACCGCGCGCAATCAGGAATATGCTTTTCCGCAGCAGGAAGGCACGCTGCGCTGGACCAGTCGTACACAATGGTGAGAAGACGCGTCTGGCGTCTGA
>Ga0210390_10004539_pt1 | contig 11701 bp, 8 predicted proteins | sample IncBWH11OmetaG_FD_161050 | JGI IMG/M metagenome (GOLD analysis project Ga0210390, IMG submission 161050) | Forest soil microbial communities from Barre Woods Harvard Forest LTER site, Petersham, Massachusetts, United States - Inc-BW-H-11-O ... | reverse complement strand
AAAGACGGTCCTCAGCTGCCCGGTGACAGCCTCCGCCCGGCCGGCCCGCGGCCCCCCGCGGATCAGGCGCTGGAGATGCTCCGGCACGCGATCATCGGCACGGCCGTCGACCTGGTCTCCGGCCCGGGCGGGCTGGCCAGCTTCCTGCGCACCCGGCAGCTCGGCGCCCGCCTGTCCGGGCCCAGCCTGCCGCTGGACGTCGGGCACAGCGCCGAGATCCCCGCCGCGATCCGCCGCGCGGTCATCCTGCGCGACCAGCACTGCCGCTGGGCCGGCGGCTGCGACCAGCCCGCCGCAGCCTGCGAGGTGCACCATGTGACCCACCTGGCCGACGGCGGGAAGACCAGCGTCGACGGCTGCGCGTTGTACTGTTTCTTATGCCGACATCGGCATAAAAAGCATTATGCCGACGTCGGGATTATGCCGAGCTGGCGGTGAAGCTGCTGGTGGCGGCGGGGTGGGTGGCGGGGAGGTCGGCATAATCCGGGCGTGGTGATGCAGACTCTCTTGTCCGAGTTGCGGAGAGGAGAGTGTCATGGGTGATCCGTTGCGTGTCCGGGTGGCCGGGCCGCTGCAGGGGTACGGGCCTGGGTTTGCGGCTGAGCTGGCCCGGCTGGGTTACACGGCCGGCTCGGCGAGCGTTCAGATGTTTACGGTGGCGCATGTGAGCCGCTGGCTGGCGGTTGAGGGGCTGGAGGCGGCCGGGCTGACGCCGGCGGTGGCGGAGCGGTTCCTGGCTGATCGCCGTGCGGCCGGCTATACCAGGCATCTGTCGCCGCGGGCGCTGGCGCTGCTGCTGGGTTATCTTCGGGGGCTGGGCGTGGTGCCGCTGCCGGCCCTGGCTGAGCCTGGGACGGCTGCGGAGGTGCTGCTGGGCCGGTACCGGGCCTATCTGGCGGGGGAGCGGGGGCTGGCGCCTGGCACGGTTGGCCATTACGTGGCGGAGGCCGGGCTGTTCCTGGACCGGGCCGCGGGAGCGGATCTGGGCGGGCTGGCGGACCTGGCCGCTGCCGGGGTCAGCGGTTTCGTGGCGGCCGAGTGCCGCCGCCGCGGCACCGGGTCGGCGAAGATGCTGGTGACGGCGCTGCGGTCGCTGCTGCGGTTCTTGTTCGCAGACGGCCTGCTGGCAGCTGATCTGGCCGCGGCGGTGCCCGCGGTGGCGGGCTGGCGCGGGGCCGGGCTGGTGACGGCGCTGCCGGCCGGTCATGTCGCGGCGCTGCTGGGCTGCTGTGACCGGGAGACCCCGGCCGGGCGGCGCGATTTCGCGGTCTTGATGCTGCTGGCGCGGCTGGGCCTGCGGGCGTGTGAGGTGGCCGCGCTGGAGCTAGATGACATCAGCTGGCGGGCCGGCGAGATCGTGATCCGCGGCAAGGGCCGCCGGGATGAGCGGATGCCGCTGCCCGCCGACGTGGGCGAGGCGCTCGCCGGTTACCTGCGCGGCGGCCGCCGGGCCGGGGCCGGCTCGCGGGCGGTGTTCGTGCGGGCCCTCGCCCCGGCTGGCCCGCTGTCAGCCGGTGCGGTCAAGGCGGTCGTCCGCCGCGCTTGCCGCCGGGCCGGGCTGGCCGAGGCCGGCGCGCACCGGCTGCGGCATACCGCGGCTGTCCAGATGCTGCGGGCCGGGTCGCCGCTGGCCGAGATCGGGCAGGTGCTGCGGCACCGCAGCGCGGCGACGACCGCGATCTACGCCAAGGTGGATCATGCCGCCCTGGCCGCGCTCGCGCGGCCGTGGCCGGGAGGCAGGCCGTGAGCGGGCTGCGCGACGCGCTGGCGGACTACCTGGCCCTGCGCCGCAGCCTGGGTTTCAAGCTGGAGCGGCCCGGCCAGCTGCTGGCCGGGTTCGTCGGCTTCGCCGAGCAGGCCGGCGCGCCGACGGTCACTACCGAACTGGCCCTGGCCTGGGCGACCGCGCCCGCTGATGCCGACCCGGCCTGGTGGCGGCTACGGCTGGCCGCCATCCGCCCGTTCGCGCGGTACCTGGCCGCGGTGATCCCCGGGACCGAGGTGCCGCCGGCCGGGCTGCTGGGCGGCCCCGCATCCCGCCGGGCGGTGCCGTATCTGTACCAGGCGGCCGAGATCGACGCGCTCATGGCCGCGGCCGGGGCGATCCGCTCGCCGCTGCGGGCGGCCACCTGCCAGACCCTCATCGGGTTGCTGGCCGTTACCGGGATGCGGGCCGGCGAGGTGATCCGCCTCGACCGGCCCGACACCGACCTGCAGGCCGGGCTGCTGACCATCCGGCAGTCCAAGTTCGGCAAGTCCCGCCAGCTGCCGCTGCACGCCACCACCATCGCGGCCCTGGCCAGCTACGCCGCCCTGCGGGACCGGCACCATCCCCGTCCGGCCACCCCGGCGTTCTTCCTCTCGCTGACCGGGACCCGGCTGATCTACAAAAACGTCCACCGCACCTTCCGCCAGCTGACCCAGCGGGCCGGACTGCGGCCGCGTTCGCCGGCCTGCCGGCCGCGGATCCACGACCTGCGTCATTCCTTCACGGTCGCCACCTTGCTGAACTGGTACCGCGACGGCGGCGACGTCGCGGCCCGGCTGCCGCTGCTGTCGGCCTGGCTCGGCCACGCTGATCCCGGCAGCACCTACTGGTACCTGACCGGCACCCCGGAACTGCTGGCCCTGGCCGGGCAGCGGCTCGACGAGCACCCGCGGGACCGGCCATGACCGCGCTGGCCCCCACCCTGCAGGCATTCTTCACCGACCGGCTGATCCGTCAGCGGCGGGCCAGCCCGCACACCATCGCCGCCTACCGCGACACCTGGCGGCTGCTGCTCGGCTACGCCTCCCGGCAGTCCGGCACGCCGCCCGCCCAGCTAGACCTGGCCGGCCTGGACGCGCCGCTGATCGGCGCGTTCCTCGACCACCTCGAAACCAGCCGGGGCAACAGCACACGGACCCGTAACGCCCGGCTGGCCGCCATCCACTCGCTGTTCAGCTACGCGGCGCTGCGCCACCCCGAGCACGCCCAGGCGATCGCCCGGGTGCTGGCCATCCCGCCCAAACGCCACGACAAGGCCCTGGTCACCTGGCTCACCGACCCCGAGATGGCCGCCCTGCTCACCGCCCCGGACCGCGCCACCTGGACCGGGCGGCGCGACCACGCGATGATCCTGCTCGCCGCCCAGACCGGGCTGCGCGTCTCCGAACTCACCGGGCTGACCACCGGCGATATCCACCTGGGCACCGGGGCGCACGTCTGCTGCACCGGCAAGGGCCGCAAACAGCGGACCACCCCGCTCACCACCTCAACCGCCGCCGTGCTCCGGACCTGGCTGGCCGAACGCGGCGGGCAACCCGGCCAGCCGCTGTTCCCCACCCGGACCGGCAGCCGGCTCAGCCGCGACGCGATCGAACACCGCATCGCCAAGCACACCGCCGCCGCAGCCGCACGCTGCCCCTCCCTGCGCAGCAAGACCATCACGGCCCACACACTGCGACACACAGCCGCCATGCGCCTGCTCCAGGCCGGGACCGACACCACAGTGATCGCGCTATGGCTAGGCCACGAGCAAGCCGAGACCACCCAGATCTACCTGCACGCCGACCTCGCACTCAAAGAAAAAGCACTGGCCAGGACAAAACCGCCCGACGTCAAGCCCGGCCGCTACCGGCCGCCCGACAAACTGCTCGCCTTCCTCGAAGCACTCTGATTATGCCGACCTCCCCAGCCCGTCCACCGCCGCCACCAGCGGCTCCACCAGCCACATCGGCATAATCCCGACGTCGGCATAATGCTCCTACCACCATCAGGTCGTGATCCACCGGTGGGGCTGGACCCTGGTCCTGAACCCCGACGGCACCACCACCGCCTGGAACCCCGACCGCACCAAGGTCCTGCACAGTCACAGCCCCCCAGCCCGCACCGGGTAAACCGCCCGGCCGCGTCTACAACCCACCCATCATCGGGTCTCGGATCGGCTCGCCTCGAGCTGGCAGTGCTCACAGCCGGCGAGGCACGCGCCGCGCCGGATCCCGGCCCCGGCCGTCGAGCCGGACAGTGAGTCGGCAGCAGCCGCCGTGAGTCGGCCGCAGGTTACGGCCCGAAGGCCCGATAATGGCGCCATGCGGGGCGAACTGACGCGCGGCAAGCTGATGGCGATACTGGCCATGGGTGCCGTCGCGTTCGGGGCGGCGGCGTGGCTGCTGCTCGGGCCGGTGTGGACGGCCGCCGGGGCGCTCGCCGGCTCGCTCATCACCGTTGTGGTGGTGGCCAGCGTGCGAGTGGTCACCTCGCCCGACGCGGCCACCCTGCTGAACAACGACCAGCCGGTTGAGGCCATCGCGCGGCTCCGTAACGAGATGCCGAGCTGGCGGACCCTGGCCCGGATCTGGCCCAGCCAGTTTCGTGATGCGCTGGCTAACCGGCTGATCGTCCAGTCCGGCGCGCTGCAGGCCATGAACCGGGACGAAGAGGCGCTCCGGGCCGCCGACGAGGCGGTGGCGATCTACCAGGACCTGGCCACCGAACGCCCCGGCAAGTACGGCCCGGACCTGGCCGAGGCGCTGGACCATCAGTCGCGTCTGCTGGCCGCCGACGACCGCCTGGCCGAAGCGCTGGCCGCCATGCAGGTGGCGGTGCGGTTGTACCGCAACCTCGCCTCCGCTGAACCCGCGCGATACCTGCCGCCGCTCGCCGAGTGCCTGACCTGCGAGGCGGGCTGGCTGGCCGAGATCGAGCTGGCCGGCGACGCGCTGGCCGCCGTCCACGAGGCCACCGACATCTGCCAGGACAAGCTGCCCTGGCAACAGCTTCCGTCCTGCGCGGCCCGGGCCATGCTGTTGGAGGGCGAGCTCCTGTGCGGGCAGGCCTGCTACCGCGAGGCGGCCCGCCTGCTGGCCAAGGGCTGGCGCATGGCCGCCGTCCAGCACATGCACGCCGGCCAGCACCTGCAGGACGAGCTGCGGGATGCGACGCCCGCGATCCGGGCCGCCTACCGCGCCGACCCGGACCACTTCGCCGCCGTGTGGCACGCCGAAACCGGCGCCGAACCCCCGGACTGGCTCACCGCCTAGTCCGGCCCGAGCAGCACCAGCACGCCAGCCACCAAGACGGACCAAGCCCGCGCCGCCATCCCAGCATCATGGCCGAGGATCCCCAGCCGGACCGGGGATCCTCAGCCATGGGCTCAGCGGACGTACAGCTCGCCGGTCTCGTACTCGGTGAACTCCGAGTTGGCCAGCACGTCCTCAGCCATGCCGAACTCCTGGAACACGGGGAACAACTCCTCGGCCGCCCACCGTTCCTCGTGCGCCCGGGACTGCCACACGGTCACCACGTGCAGGCCGTCCTCGTCCGAGCCGACCGCCCGGGCGAGCAGGCCGTCGATGTCCTGGGGCGGGCTGTGCTTGGCCGAGACCGCGCGGAAGTCCTCGATGCCGCGGCCCTTCGACTTGGTGATGTGAACGTACGCCATGACTGTCCTGCCTTTCGATATCTGCGCATGTGTGCGCTGGCAGGAATGACGTTAAAGAAAATCCCGGAGCCGGCCATCCGGGAAAGTACTCAGCCGAGTACTCATTCACGGGACCATGCGGCGATCTGGCTGCGGTTGCTGAACCCGAGCTTGACCAAGATGTGCTGGACGTGGTTCTCCGCCGTTCGCTCGGACACGAACAGGGTCTCGCCGATCTGCTTGTTGGTCATCCCGCGCGCGACCAGCTTGGCCACCTCGACCTCGCGCGGGCTCAGCGGGGAGCGGCCCGCCGACGTGGCCGGTAGCCGAGAACGCAGCTGGTCGATCCGCTTGATGAACGGAACCATGCCGAGCTGCTCGGCCTCGCCCGCCGCGGCGTCCAGCACCGCCTGCGCCGCAGAAAGGTCAGCGGGAGCAGGAGCCCGCCGGCGGGCCAGGGCGGCGGCCAGTTCGACGCGCGCCTGCACGGCGTACCCGCGGGCGCCGTTAGCGTCGCAGATCGACACCGCGGCCTCCAGGTCGCGAACCGCCGCGTCCAGGCGCCCCAGCGCCGCGGCCGCCAGCCCGGTCTGCAGTTCGACGGGGCCCATGTAGACTCCCGGCCCGGCGCCGTTCGCGGCGTGCTGACCTCGGAATGGCTCGAGCTGCGCCGCCAGGAACTCGATGTCCTGCGTGCGGCCCAGGTCGATGGCGACCATGAGCGCGTGTCCCCAGGCTCCCATGCGCATCGCCGGAGACGGCGTCCAGGACCGGACCGGCCCGGCCAGCGCGAGGGCCGCCTCGGCCCCGGCCCGGTCGCCCTGGTGCAGGCGGATCAGGGTGAGGGTGAGCGCCGGGAAGATGGTGGCCACCCCCTGGGTGGTGTCCACGGCCTCCGGGCGCAGGTGCGCGGGGATGTGGTCGAACAGATCGACCAGGCCGGCCCGGTCCATCCCGATATGCGCGCCGGACTGGGCCAAGATCACCGCCAAGGCGCCGAACGCGCCCGGGTGTCCCATGTCGCTGAACAGCTTGAACCCCTCGCGAGCCAGCCGCGCCGCCTCGGCGAAGCGCCCGGTGGCCAGCGCGAGCGTGGCCGCCAGCTCCAGGTATTGAAAACGCCCGACCGGGCCGCTCAGCCGGTCCAGGCAGGAACTGAGGTCGGTGAGCTCACGCTGGATGAGTCGCAGTTGACCGGTCTCGAACAAAGTGTCGATATGCCACATCCGGCCCCACATCTCGACCCAGGCGCTGCCGAGGGCGTCGGCCGCCTCGAGCATCCGGCCCGCCAGGACGATCCGCTCGGCCAGGCCCTCGGGGGCACAGCAGGCCAGCTGCCGGGCCCGGAGCGCGTCGACCAGCGCGACCGTATCGCCCGCCGCTTCGGCGGCGGCCAGCGCATCGCGGCTGACCGGCCCCGCCCGGTCGTACTCGCCGCGATATACCAGCGCCTGCGCGTACCGCGCGGACACCCGGGCCCGCAGGTCGTCGGGAAGCTCGTCTCCGGCCCCGGAAACGGACAGGGCCTGCTCGCAGACGCGGCAGATCTCACCGTCCCACTCCGGAACGCCCGTGGCCTCCATCACCAGCGCGGTGCGAGCCAGGCCGAGCCGGTCGCGCCGGCGTTCGGCCCGGCGCCCGACCCCGGCCGCCGTCTGCTGCGCTCCGGGCATGTCGCCGCTGAGATGCAGGGCTGCGGCCAGGGCGAGTTCGAGCCGGTCCCGATCGGCCTCGCCGATCTCCTCGCCGCCAGCCGCCAGTGCCTGCCGGTACAGGCGTACCGCCTCCTCGAACGCCAGGGCATCCCAGGCCACGGAAGCGGCCGTCTCGCAGGCCGCCACCGCCCGCGCCCGGTCGCCCGGCAGCGACGCCTCGACCCGGTGCCTGGCCACCTCCGCCAGGTGCAGGCGCACCTGCCCCTCGTACAACGCCTCGATCGCGTCCGCCGCCGCGGCGTGCAGCCGCCGCTGCTCTTCCGCGCTCAGCCGGGCCACCACCGCCGAACTGACCAGTGCGTGCGAGAACCTCTGGTCGCCCGGCCGGTCGCCGGCGACCAGGAATCCGGCCGCCGCGCACTCCGAGAGCGGGCCGAGCAGGCTGAGCACCGACCGGTCCAGCATCTTGGCCACCACGCCGGCCGAGAAACTGTTGCCGGCCACCGCGGCCGCCTGCAGCACCTCCCGGGCCTCGTCCGACAGCTGGGTGAGCCGGTAGGCCGTGGCCTCGAGCACCCGTCCGGGCACCGATGAACCAGGCGGCCCGGCCAGCGTCCGGGCCAGCTCCCGGACCAGGAACGGATTGCCGCCGGTCTCGTCATGCACCCGGCGAGCCCGGTCCCGCGACGCCTCCAGCCCGGCGGCCAGCAGCAGGTCCCCGACCGCCTCGGCAGGCAGGCCGTGCAGGTCCACTCGCTCGGCATTGGCCTCCGCCGACAGCCCCGCCAAGACCCCCTCTGGCGAGTCCCTGTAGGTCGCGAAGGCCAGGATGCGCATCCCGCGGAGCTGGCGGACGACCTCGACGAGCAGCACCGCCGACGCCTCGTCCGCCCATTGCAGGTCATCGAGGACCAGCAGCAGCCCGCCGCGCCCGGCCGCCTGCGCCAGCCGCCCGCGAACGTCGGCGAACAGCGCGAACCGCTGCGCGGCGCCGGACTCGGCGCCCAGGTCGGCGGCGCCGAACCCCGCCGGCCACAGGTCAGCCGCAGAACCGGAACCGACCGCGGTCTCAGCCAGCACCAGCCGCCACAAGCCGTACGGCGGCGAGCCGCCCCGGTCGGCCGCCCGCGCCCACGCCACCGCCACCCCGCGGGCCGTAGCCGCTGCGGCCAGCTCCTCGGCCAGCCGGGTCTTCCCGATCCCGGCCTCGCCGGTGCACAGCACCAGGCGTCCGCGCCCGGCCAGGGCGTCCTCGAGCAGACCCGTGACCCGCGCCAGCTCGCGGTCACGGCCCACCATCACCTGGACCGCGTGACCCCCCACGGGGCCACCATAAAGGCCGCGAGCCCGGCTGCCTAGAGAACAGGATCAACCAGCCGCAGCGCGTGCGCCTTGGACGCGGCCTCGCTCCGGCTGGCCGCGCCGAGCTTGCCCAAGATGTTGGACACGTGCACGCTGGCCGTCTTGGGCGAGATGAACAACTCGTTGGCGATCTCCCGGTTGCTACGCCCTACCGCCACCAGCCGCAGCACCTCCAGTTCACGGCCGGTCAGCCCGACAGCATCAGGCCCAACCGCAGCAGCAGGGGAAGTGTCCAGTACGATCCGGGCCCGCCGGGCCAGCAACGCGATCTCCGCCGCCAAAGAGCCGGCGCCCAGCCGGGCGGCCAGCGCGGCCGCGAGACGCAGCCGGCCGGCGGCGCCGTCGCGGTCCCCGCCCGCCAGTGCCGCCTCGCTCGCGTGCAACAGCGCCTCCGCCTGCGAATAGGGCTCGCTGATCCTGCCCCAGGCCGCCGCGGCCTCATCCCAGGCCGCTAGCCAGCCGCCAGCATCACCAACGCCCGCCACCTGGGCATCGGCCGCGACAAAGGTCGCCTGGCTGGCCTGCTGGGCCGAGCCGGACGCCTCCAGCTTCGCCGCGATCGTGCGTAGCCGGTCCGCCAGGGCGGCCACGTCGGCCCGGAGCCGCTCGTCCCGGGCGGCGACGACGCACGCCAAGGCCGCGCCCGCCACCAGCGGCCAGGCGTACCGCGGGCTGCCCCCGGCCAGCTCGTAGCCGTCCACCACCTGGGACGCGACCTGGAGCGCGGCGCCGGGCCCGGCCACCGCGAGCCGCAGCCCGATCTCCAGCACGCCCAGCGGGAACTGGCGCTGGTCGTCCTGCGGCGAGCCGCGCAGCAGTTCGGCCGCGGTCCCCGCCGCCGAAGCGGCGGCCTCGACATCACCCCGGGCCAGCGCGATGCGCCCGGTGAATACCGCGAGCATGGACCGGTGCAGCGGCAGCGAGCCGAACTGGAAGTCCCGCACCGCCTCGGCGACCGCGAGCGCCTCGTCCCACCGGCCCAGCGCGAACAGCGGCTCCACCTGGTTGAGGGCCAGCAGGCTGCGCGAGGCGCGGGCGATGTAGGGCGTCTCCTGGCCCGCGAAACCCCGGCGCGCCGCCTCGACGGCCAGCTCGTGCCGGCCGGCCCCCTCCAGCAGGTGCGATTCGTTGATCGCGGCCTTGGCCAGCAGCTCGTGTGCTCCGGTCCGCTCGGCCATCGCGCGCGCCTGCGCGATCAGCTCCAGGGGGTCGCTGCCCACGTCGGCATGCTGTCCGATCCCGGCCCGGAACATGGCCAGCGTGAGCAGCGCGTTCGCCTCGTTGGCGACATCGCCCGCCGCGCGGGCCAGGGCCAGGGCCTCCTCGGCGTAGGAGCGTTCCACGGCCACCAGGGGCACGCAGCGCGCCGCGGACAGCAGGATCGGGATCCGCGCGGCCGGCGCGTCGACGGGCACGATGGCCAGCGCGGCCGAAAAGTCGTCCCGGAACTCCTTGCGGCCCAGGTTCATCTTGAAGTGGCCGCGGTTTTCCAGCAACTGCGCGACCCGGACCGGCGAAGCCGAAGGGTCCAGCTCCTTCAGCGCCGAGCTGGCCAGCGCGATGCCCCGCTCGAACTCCCCGGCCTCCTGCGCCGCGCACGTGGCCTCCTCCAGGACCCGGACGTGATCGGCGCCGATCCGCTCCGCCGCGTCCGGCACCTGGTCCCACAGCTCGAGCACCCGGGCCAGCAGCGACAGCCGCTCGGCGGGGGCCACCGCCCGGCCCGCCTGCGCCGCCGCCCGCCACGCGCCGATCAGGGCCCAGACCGAGTCGTGCGCCGCGTGCCAGTGGTGGGCCATCTCGATCGCGGCGCGGCCCGGCGGCACCAGCGACGGATTGGCGTCGATGGCCTCGGCGAAGCGGCTGTGCAGCCGGCCGTGCTCGCCGGGCATCAGGTCCTCGTGCACCGCCTCGCGGATCAGCTCGTGCCGGAACGTGTAGCCGCCGGCGTGCACGCGCAGCACGTTGGCCGTCACCGCCGGGCGCAGCGCGCTGGTCAGCGCCGCATCATCCAGGCCGGTGACCGCCGCGAGCAGGCCGTGCCCGGTGGTCTCGCCGCCCGCGCTGGCCACCCGCAGCATCTCCTGGGTGTCCTCTGGCAGCCGGCGCATCCCGTCCAGCAGCAGGTCACGAAGCGACTCGGGCAGCTCGCAGTTCAGCTCGCCGTCACAGCCCAGCAGCGTCTCCACGAACAGCGGGTTGCCCTCACTGCGCCGGTACAGCGCGTCGGCCAGGTCCGCCGCGAGCTGGCGGCCGAGGATTCCCGCGGCCAGCTTGGCGGTGTCGTGGCTGGTCAGGCGGGGCAGCTCCACCCGCTCGACCCAGGTGATCCGGTCCAGCGCGGCCAGCATCGGGCGCAGCGGATGGGTCCGGTGCAGCTCGTCGGAGCGGAACGTGACGATGATCAGCAGCCCGCTGATGGCCCGCTGGTTGCCGATCAGGAAGGTCAGCAGGTCCCGGCTCGACCGGTCCGCCCAGTGCGCGTCCTCGATGACCAGCACCACCGGCGAGTGCCGGGCCAGATGGTCGAGCGCGCTGAGCACCTCCTCGAACAGCCGCGCCCGCGCCTCGCCCGGGTCAAGGAAAATGTCAGAGCTGGTGTCCGGCTCGCCGAGCTCGGGCAGCAGCCGGGCCAGTCCCCGCGTCGTCCGGCCGGGCAACATCGAGGCCACCGCGTCCGCGCCCAGCTCGTGGACCAGGTCGCGGAGCACCGCGGTGAACGGCGCGAAGGGCAGCCCGTCGGTGCCCAGTTCCAGGCAGCCGCCGGTCAGCACCCGGGCCCCGGCCGCCGTCGCGGCCCGGCCGAACTCGCTGACCAGCCGGGATTTGCCCACCCCGGCCTCACCGCCAAGCAGCACAGCCGTCGGGCCGCCCTGGCGCACGCTGTCGAACGCGGCGTCCAGGGCGGCCATCTGCTCGTCCCGCCCGACCAGGAAGGGACTGGCGGCTCGCCCGCTCATCTCTGCTGTCAGCATGCCATTCGGCCCCGACATTCCAGGAGCAGGCGCTGGGGCGGTCACGACCCGCCTCAGGCCGCGTGCCGGGCGGCAGGCACGGGCGCCTCGGACCGGAACGAGCCGTCTACGTAGTCCGGGATGGCGGGGACGACGAACGCGTCGTCCTCGTCCAGGTGCCGGGCGTGGCGCCGGATGGCGCGCCGCCCCTGGCTCACGGTCCGGGCCAGGTGCGCCCGATGTGCCTGTTCCCGCAGGTCACGGCCGCGCTGCGCGGTCAGTTCACGCAGAATCTCGGGATGCATGGTTCCTCCTTGGCCCCCGTGGG
>Ga0210390_10004538_pt1 | contig 11705 bp, 17 predicted proteins | sample IncBWH11OmetaG_FD_161050 | JGI IMG/M metagenome (GOLD analysis project Ga0210390, IMG submission 161050) | Forest soil microbial communities from Barre Woods Harvard Forest LTER site, Petersham, Massachusetts, United States - Inc-BW-H-11-O ... | reverse complement strand
GCCAACGAGTTCACGTTTTCTGTGAACTTGAGTTCACGTTTTTCGTGAACCACCTTCACGTTTTCTGTGAACTTGGGATTCAGTTTTAAGCCAACGCCAGCCTCAAGCGATCCGATTAGAAATCCTCTTTTCTTAAGGCTTGAAACCATGTTGGAAATCCGAGCGTCACTGACGGCCATAAAAGACGCCAGATACTGCCTTGAGGCGGATGTCGCGTCCACCTCATCGCTCAATGAGTCAATTTCTGCCAGAAAGATGATTTCAGTCTTCTTCAAGTCCGGATGAAGCCATATTTCCTTTGAAATCCAAATTCCCTTGAACTTTCTGGAAGGAGGCTCTGTTTTGACACGATTCATTGGCAACCTCCTGCCTCAAAATATGCCTCAATCTCGCTAATATCGGCTTCCTCTAGCCGAAACCACTCTCCGCGAACTCGCGATCTTGAAAACATTAAATGAAGATCGCCCTCCACAGTTTTGGCAGCAGGCCAAAATTTAATCATGGCAACTTCTGGCTCTTCCGACTGAAGCGTGGCTTCTCGCGCTTGTGGATTTCTGGAATAACCGATTTTATAGAGGCCGTTTCTTTCGTTTTTCATTAAATAAACGAAGGATGGTCGTTCTGGTTCTAGGTTTGGCGGTCTCGGTGCGAACACAATTTCAGACGGCTCTTTATATTCAGGCACTCCCACAAAACCACGGCTGCGAAGCACTGCGTTGGCGATGGCAATCTTTGGAATCTCAATCTTGGAATAGCTGTCTATTCCCGGCCTAAATAATGCGTGTGCATTGCAATAATCGGCCATGCATCGGTCTAATTCTTCAATCATAAATAAAAACGCCAGCCGCTTCGGTGTAATGAAAGAGAGGCAACAGCGGCCCTACACCTAAACGACTGACGTAAACTTACTGCTGTTTAATTTACAGAAGCTTTCACACCTCTGGCAAGCAAATCTTGCGGTTAATGAGGCAACTTGGCTTAACCGCTCCGCCAAGTCAACTTCTGGCGAGAACTAAATTACCAAAAGGTCTCCTCTCGGTTTGACTGAACCGATTTTGAGGCGTAGAGATAAGACGAATTTAAGAAGATAATTATGAGCCAATTTTACGGAAAATCAATCAGTCAATCGGTTTACGACGCGGACGCCCTGCGTTTTGAATACGTCACCACCTGCGTCGGATTTGACGACATCCTCGACGAGACGCTCCGCGATAACATCCCGCAGGTGGACACTGCAATTGTGGTCACTTCCCACGCCGATAAAAGAACGCAACGCGTCTGCCAGAAGCACGGCGCGACGGCAGTGCAAACAGACTTATTTTTTAAGGATAACAGATCTTTTAACAAGGGAGCCGCTGTAAATTCAGGGTTTAACTATTTTAGATTTTACGGCATGAGAGCCCACATGGATGTTGATGTTCTGCTGCCCGCGAAGTTCCGCCATATTTTATTCAACCACACACATCTTGACCGCAATCATCTCTACGGATGCGACCGCGTGGACATCCTTGGGAAATCAAATCTGGCCAAATGGCGTCAGGGAAGGTTGCAGCACGAGGATCGGAAGATTTCTGCCGAAGGAAACATCGGTCATCGGTGGGTGGACAACATCGACGGTTATCTTCCACTTGGTTTCTGCCAGATTTACCATGCGAGCAACCAGAAGCCCTACCCATTCTCGCTTGGAGATGCTTCCCACGACGACCTGATGTTCTCGGCGACGTGGCCTCGGTCAAACCGGATTCATCTGCCGACAATAATTGTGGGACATCTTATTCCAAACGCAAGTTTCGTCGGTGAAAATTGGGAAGGACGTAAATCAAAAAGACTACAATAATGCCAAAACACACACCATTAAATTCAGGCCAGAAATTTAATCATTGGACTGTCATCCGCCGCGCCGAGGGAGTGGAAATAAAGGTTGGGTCTGCTTTATATTTGCGCGTGTAAATGTGGGTTTCGCAGGCTGATTCCGGCACCACAACTAACCAGTGCCGGAACAAAACAATGCTTTCAGTGTGCTATTCTGGCGAAAACAGGAAGACCGCAGCCCGGCAAAAGAAAGACCCATGCAGGTGATAAATTTGGGAAGTGGACACGCTCGCTCACTTATCGTCTCCTTCCACCCATAGAACTGTTGCTGAGCAAGCGCCACCGAGCGACTCCATGCACTCGTTCACCATGTTGACCATTTCCGTCCGTTCAGATTTGGTCGCCGGAGCGTTATCTGGTATGCCATCGCCGAGTATTTCAATTAGCATTTTCATTAAAACGTTTTTCAGATGGAACCGGCCAAGAAGCTGCCATTACCGCCGCCGGCACCACGCCTGCCCGACGCCTCCCTAGAGGTGGTCTCGTCTTGCAGCGTTCGGCATACTTCAGGTCGTCAAGCCGGTCTTGCTCCGCCTGATTTGTTTTGACGCGTTCGATGGCAGCTTGGCGGCGTTGTTCGTATGTTCCGCGTTGTTTGGCTTGGCCCATGATTATTTGTCCTCCTTCTTCGGCACAACTCCGCCCGGCCAGACGATCCAGAGCGTGACACAGGGAATCAGGTTGATGCACAGACGCTTGTTGGCCGGAGACCAATGCGCTCCAATCCAGAGACTGCCGAGACGGAATAGCCAGCCGTGTTTCATAGTTAATCTTTATACGGATCAAATTCATTTCCAGCCATTGCGACTCCGATGGGCGTCAGTTGGTGGATGATGTTGATGGTGTTCTTGTGAGCCTCCAGAACTTCGGAAAGGCGTTTATAGCAATGCGGCGATTCATCCACTCCTGCTCCACGAAGCTCGACTCCAGCGCCAGAGACCCATTCATCCATCATGGCCTGACTTACCTTGCCCTCGGAAACGCGCGTCTTCTTGCCCTGACGCCATTTTGATTTGCCAGCGGCCTCGGTGCGCGACATAAGCCTGCCCGCGCCGTGAACGGTTGAATGAAGCGCAAGTGTGGCTTCCACCGTGTCGCGGCCTTCAAGAATCACCGAGTTCTCACCCATCGTTCCTCCAACGAATCCTCGCTGAGTTGGAAAAGCCGGAGTAGCACCCTTACGGACGACCCACAGGTCTTCACCGTCATGTTTTTCCAGCCAAGCAAAGTTGTGGTGGTTGTGAACCGATTCAACAATGGTTGCTCCGAGAATCTTCGCCACGCGGTTGCAGACCCATTCGCGGCCAGCGTAGGCATACTCTCCACAAAGCTTCATTGCCGAGATGTATTCTTGAAATAATTGTGGCTGTGTCTCGGCACTAATGACTGCCGGTTCAACAAAGATGCCGTCTTTGCCTCTGGCCTCCTTCAAGAAGTGTGTGGCTGTCTTGTGGCCGAGTCCGCGTGATCCAAAGTGAACGCCGATCCAGACCGATGCTTCTTCGTCGTAGAAAACATCGACGTAATGATTGCCAGAACCAACCGTGCCAAGCTGCTCCCTCGCCAAGTCCTTAAGCGGAGACATTGATGGAATGTTCCAGTGCGGCAGGTCAAATAAAGAACTATCCACTGTCTCGTTATTCTTTCTGCCAACACCAAACGAGATGGTTTTGAAAATGTCGTCCATGATTGTGGCGATGGACGATTTAATTTCAGCAACGTGGATGTCAGTCTTAACCGCCAGATTGCCGCAGGCAATGTCGAATCCCACGGCGGAAGGCGAGACGGCGTTCCTGTAGGCCACAACACCACCCACAGGGCAAGAGTAGCCGAGATGATGATCGCCCATCAACGCGGCTTTGTGCGCCGTTCGCAGGCAGGTCTTCATCTGGCCAACTGCGTCCATCAGCGGTTCGCCCCATACTGGTATTCCATCAATGATTTGCATATTTATTCTGGCCGAAAGTGAAGTTGCTTGACCGTGCAGTCCTTTTCATCCACGTCATCCCGCACAAATGTCCCGTTGTCATTCATGCACGGCGACGACTGGTAAAGGATGCCGGAGGATCTCAAAGCATAAAGGTAGCGGAGTTCGCACAACATATTTGGACGAAGAGTCTCAATCAGTCCGCGTTTAAGCACCGTGGTCATGCCGCAGGAAACCCACTTCTTGCCATCGAGCAGTTCGCACTCAATGGAGTTCTTTCCATCGGGCTTGATGGCGAGGATGCGGGCGGTCAAACTATGCCAAAATTTCACTTTTAATTGCGAGCCAAGACTGGCCGGTCGACCTACCGTGAATGGTGCGTCTTTCATTTTGAACACGACACCTTCTCCGCCTTCCTTCTTAATCCGGTCAAACATTGCCCGCTTCTCGGCGGTCGTCCACGCCACTGGAACGAGCTTGATGTGCTTCAGGATCGGCTCCTCGTTCAGGATGGCCGCGAGCATCTTGTATCGCTTCTGGTAGCCCATTGGCCGGTAATCCTCCTTGCCGAGTTGCAGCAGGTCGTGGGCGTGGCAATCATCTCCTATTCCCTCGGACGGCATCACAAATCCAACGGCTATCTTCTCGGCGTCCTTGAGGACTTTATCCGGCAGAGCCACCACAAGGCCGAGCTTGTTGATGCCGTTGGTGACGCCGTTCTTGAAGATGGTCAAATTCCTTCCATCATATTTGGCTTGGGCGCAGTAGGCGTCGTCGGTGATATACGCCTCGGCCTCTTCCTCGGTGATTGGGTTAAGCAACTGCGGAAGATGACCGGAGGATTTCTTTTCAACCGGCGTGTAGGCCGATGGCTCTTCGGAACGCTTGGCGGGAGACTTGGCCTTTGCCATCTCGCGGTCACCCTCAAGAACGCCGTCAGAAGATACAATCTTGTAGCCCTTCGCCAGCTTTTCTTCGAGGATGCTTCGGAAGACGTTCTCGCAGTTGGCCAGCGGCGCACCAACCAATTTTGAGCCTGTGTTTTGTGTTGAACCGATCCGCCCATAAGAAAAATTTACCGAATAAAGCCCGGCGGGCGTGGCGTCAATGCTCAGGCGGTAGCACTTGCAGCTGGGCGGAACCGTGTATTCTAGGTATGCTGATTTCATATCTTTATCTGCGTTGAGCTTGGTTTATTTGGCGGCGGTTGTCAACTTGAATATCAAGCCAGCATCTTGCCGTTGAGCGGATACTTGAACATCACGTCCTTGATGTATGATTCAGCAATGGCTACGATTCCAGCAACGGTCGGCTTGCGCTCGCGCTGCGTCCATCCGGCGAGGTTGAATGATTGGGTGCGGTATTTCAGCAGGACGCAGAAGCCGCCGATATATTTGTTCCGCGAGGCGACCAGAACAAGGTCTTCATTCGCGGCCAACACCAAGTCCAATGTGATTTCAGCCTCGTTGACTTTGCGGGCGACCTGAAAGCCTTTCGTCAGGTGCGTTTTAATTTCCAATTTCGGATTCATATATTATTTCTTTCTCGTTGCTCCGAGTCTTCCCCGCTGCAACTGTGGACAGCATGGACGAAGAACCGCTTGCCGTCAACCGAAATAATCAAGAAAGACGTAAGTGTTTGACACTGAAACGAATGAAAACGCTAAAGAAGATAGCCTTGGCCGAGGCGATTGGCGATTTTCTCACAGTAATCTTTGGAAATTTCACTGCCGAGTGCTTTTTTACCAGCTTCCTTTGCCGCAGCAAGTGTTGACCCGCTTCCGGCGTAGGTGTCCACCACGGTCTCGCAAACATTGGTCAGGACAAACTCAAGCAAAAGGCTCTGGCTTTTTTCCGTGGGATGAAGTTGGGTCAAAGAACCGACGCGGTCTCGTTGAACGATGTCCTGCGGACGGCCTTTTGCCCACTTGTGGTTCTCCTTCGGCCAAAAAGCGCAAGCCTCCCACTGTTTCGCATAGGAGTGTTCGAGACTCCCTCCACTCCAGTTATTTTTCCACCAACCAATCAGTGAATCTGGCCGCAGGTCTTTCGGCCAATCAAAAAGGTTGTCCCACCGGCAGAACGCATAGGCCGCAACGTCTGAATTATTTACCAGCGTCCGGAGCGTCTCAAAGTCATAGGCATCGTCGCCGTGGATTGGATCGAAGGAATTGATGCGGTGCCCGGATTTCCATTGGCAACCGTAAGGCGGATCGGTCAGAAGCACATTCCATTTCTTGACGTGCGGCAGAAGCAGTTTGCAATCGCAGTTAAAAAGCACCACAGAGCCGTCCTCGTAGAACGGAGCGATGCCGGGGTCGTCCTTGAAGAATGTGTCCATCCACCACTTGCTCATGTGTCACAAACGATAGGAAAATAGAACTTGAAAGGCAAGGATTGATTCTGCACGATGGTCGGCCAATGAAACAGAACCTATACGCCACGTCAGTCTCAATGGTTCGTGCTAATAATCCTCAAAAGCACTTTGCCGGATACTTTGGTGCGGTCTCTGGCCAAGAGGCGATTGGAAAAGCCACTGAACGATGTCTGGCCGAAGTTAAAGACGGTGCGGTCAACGGAGCAATCGCCATTGAGGTTCCGCTTGATGAACTGAAGAAAATAATCGCCCAACACGAAACGCCATGACCAAGACCATTGAAACAAAAGACGCGGTCGTCACCTACAGGTGCGATCAAGCAACCAAGGACGCTGTGTTTGAGCGTCTGGTTAAGTTCTTCGCCAACCACGAGGCGTTCTCCGGCGAGGCCATTTGCCAATGCGATGCGCCACAAATTGACTCCATTCAGACAATGGCCGAGATCGCTGACAACCTCATGGGATTTGAGATAACCGAAAAGTAGGCCGCGATTATTCAAGTTGACAAGGTGGCCGATTCATGCTATCCTGTCCTCAATTGAAATGGCGAAGAGCCGAATCAATAGAAAGAAATAAAATATGAAGCAAACGATTGGAAACGGTGTTCACTCAACCATAACGGTTGGCGATGTGATGCGGGTTAATGGCAATCTGCTTATTTGCTATAAATGGTCGGAAAGTTGTGCGGCGCTTCGGCCTTTGGCCAAACGCGTCCATGTCATCAAGCCTCGCGGGACGGACGCGCATGGCGACAAGGAAACCACGTTTGTCGCACCTGACATCCGAGTGGAACACTTCAGCTCGATGACGCCGGGCCCGTTCGTGGCGCGCCTCGGCGACAACTGGCAGCAGGCCGACATCAAGACCGCTGTGCCGGGATTTGATGGCGAGCTAAACGCGGTCGGCAAGACCAAGGTGGAGAAGGCCGTGGAAAAGCTGAAGAAGAAAACGCAGAAGCTCGCCACGGTCGCGCCGATGCCAGACGAAGCATTTGTTGCAGAAGTCGCATCTAAATTGAATCCTCCGCTGGCGAAGTTGGCAGAGAAGCTTTGGGATAAGCATCCGAACAATCCGAAGAATAAAAGCGACAAGCCGCAGGGCAAATGCGCCTTCATGCGAGCGATGCTGCTGGAGGCCAAATATACACGCAAGCAAATCATCGACGCAACGCTGGCCAAGTTCGGCGGCGAAGAACTGGGAACCAGCCGCACGCTCTCCAGCCTGCCGAGCATCATGAAGAAGGATGGACTGGTTGGGAAATGGGTGGAGGCATGAGCGTCCACGGCCAAATTGATTACGCACAGGTTGACGCTGCGATGCGAGAAGCCACGGAGAAATTCAATCGCAATCCAACGCTGCAAATACTTTTCAACAGGTCTAATTCGGCCTATCAACACTATCTTTCTAATGGCCGAAATAAAGATGACTGGCGTAAAAGCATCGGGGCCACAAGAAACCCGCACCGCTACGCTGAATACTGTAATGAGCTAGACGCGGAAGGGGTTGTGGTGTAGATTGGCCGAAATGCCAGACGAACCAGTTTTAGCCGTAGCCACAACCACCGAGGATGATTCTCGCGGCCCAAGCGGGTCGCTGTTTCAAAGAACCGATGTTCAGCGGGCTGAAGACGATTCGCTGATTGCCGACCTAATCCAGAAGGGCGTTACCAACAAGCGCGAAATCTGGCGCAAGGTGAATGAGAAGAACTCTGGCCGCTACACGCTATCAGAGCAGACGGTCAAGAAGAACATGGCAATGATTGAAAAGCAATGGGCCAAGGTTCTCACTGGACGGACACTTTCAGAATACAAGGCCAGCCAGTGGTGGAGGGCCGACCACCTGTTCACCGAGGCGATGGACGCTTGGGAGCGGAGCAAGCGCGAAGGCCAGACGATGAGCGGTGCGGTGGGTGCGACTGGAGAGCCATCAGGAAGCCGGAGCGTGACAAAGACGAGACGAGATGGTGATCCCAGGTGGATTGAGGTCATGCTGAAGATACTTGAGCGTCAGGCGAAGATTGTTGGCATCGATGCGCCGATTAAGCTTGAGGCGTCGGTCACTGGCGACACGAATAACCTTGAGGCATTGCGTCTGGCCTACCGTGAAAGAATCAAAGCCGAGGTCGTTTCTAACTTGCCTCGTCGACCAGAAAATGCCATAGTTGACGCAGTGGTGGTGGACAATAAGCCGCCGAATTAAAACGAAAGAATAACGATATGACAAAAGAACAAGAATCCGCACTGATTAAGTTTGGCGACAGTTATGATTGCGAGTGCTTTGAGTATTGGACGAATCCAGATGGAACTCCAAAACATGACGAAAACACGCAAGATGACCAATGCGGCAACGGATGCTTTGCTCCAGATGGAGTGTGCTGTCCAATTTGCAGCAAAAATTATGCCAAACGAACTTGAAAAAGAGCTTGCACTGAAAGGCATCGAAGAACTTTCAGACATTCACGCCACGCGACCTTGCGAACATATCGGGTCAATACATGCGCGAATTAAGCGACTGGGAATGGATTTGTCAGAAATGCCACATGAAGAAGGATGGTAGAATGGACAAGTTAATCAAAAGGAATCGAAAACCATGAGTGGCGCTTGTTACCGTTGCGGCCAGCCCATTGAGGAAGGCCAGACCGAGTGCGATAACTGCACCAGAGGTATGCCGCCGGGCATGGCGCAAATGGGCGAGATGCTGGCCGGTCTGAAGTTCGTCGAGATTGACTGGGACAAGATACGCTCACTTCCAGAGGCGGAGAGGACTGAAGCGATAATCACCATCGTCTCCACAGCCATTCCTGCGGTCGTCCGCAACTCGCCGCAATACTTTAAGATTTTGAAATATATTAAGACATGAAAGTAACCAGATTGGCCGTTTTTGAAACGGTATCATCCTCGCAACACTCTATAACTTTGTCCACCGGCGTTCCTTCTCGCGTGGATATGCTGCCGCGAAGCGACGATGGCTACCACATTTCAACCGGCGAGTTTGGATGGGGAGTTGACCGATTCACCGATGCGTCGACCAAGGCTTCTTATTGCCTGACTGACAACAAAGAAAACCCAGAGCGGCTTCAGATGCTCCGTGAGACGCTGGAAGCTGAGGGCTTCGTCCCGCTTCACTTTGATGGCATGGACGACGGATATGTTGACCACCAAAGCGTCGGCACATCGGAAACTGCATTTGAGTCCAAGAGCAAGCTGCTGCGATTCATTTTCGATCCTCAATGCGTTTTGGAAATCAGCAACGACAACCTCTAAATGCTCGCCCACTACACAACAGGAAACGTCAAGGTGACGCTGGCGTCGGACGGCACGTCCACGCGGGAGTGGCCGGATAATGAAAGGCCGCGACCAGAAAGTCCGTGTAGCGTGGATTTGAAGATTACGCAGCAATGCGATGGTGCAACAATTTGTAGGTGGTGCCATGAATCATCTCATCCGCGAGGAACACACGCGGACGCTGAAAGATTGATAAAAATTGTTGATGGACTGCCGAATGGTGTTGAAATAGCCATTGGCGGTGGCAATACGTTCGCGCATCCGAGACTGCTTGATATTTTGGCCGCACTCTCAGATGGACTGATATGTAATGTGACCGTTAATGCACAACACGTCGCCGCGAATCTTCAACTGATTAACTACTGTCGCAAGGAACACTTTATTCACGGACTTGGCATCTCATACATTCCAAAGTTTTTCAAAGACATGGTTTTGGCCACGGATTCCAACACCGTCATCCACTTCATTGCCGGAGTCCACAATGTCTGGGACGCAATTGAGTCTCCGTTTCCGAAGGTTCTCGTCCTTGGTTACAAGCACTTTGGATTTGGCGTAAAATACCACACCACTGCGGTGGACGATAATCTGAAGCAATGGCGGAACTGGGTGCATCGGCTGTCAAAGAACCGGATCATCTCGTTCGACAATCTGGCCGTTGAGCAGCTTGGAATCAGAGAGCGCGTAACTGGGCTGGAATGGGAGAATCATTATCTCGGAGACGATGGAGTGTTCTCAATGTATGTGGATGCCGTCAAAAATGAATACGCGGTGTCTTCAACGTCAGAACGAGTGCCAATGGGCGACCTGACGATTAAAGAAGCATTTCAAGAGATGCGGAGGAACGCCGAGTGAAAGATTTGCTTGGCCGAGAAAGAACCGTCGAGGAGGCGCGAGAGCTTGAAATCAAAGGCAAGAACTTTTGGAAGTTTCAACCTTCACTTGACGTGAATTGCAGATGGATACGGCTGTGGATTTGCCACGGCTAATTACCTCCGCGTTTGGGTGATTGAATGCACCCGAACCAAGAATGTCCAGCCCGCGAAGGCGGATGTTCTTGGCTCCGTTTTCGTCCGCACAGGACGCATGGCCGCAAAACAAACATTCAAACTCATCGCGAGTCTTCCTGTTCTTTTTGTCGGTGTATCCGCACTTGCTGCACATCTGGCTGGTGTAACTTGGATCAACCTTGACCAATGGAACACCATTAAGCTCCGCCTTGTAGGATATGAATCCTCCAAGTTGCGCGAAGCTCCATCCATGCAGCGTCGCTCGCTCGCTCTTCCTAGCCTTTATCCGGTCGCGTATGCCAGTGAGTTCCTCAATGGCGATTGCACGTCCGGTGCATTTAGCGTTTTGAACGATTCGTTTGGAAATTGTATGATTCACGTCGCGGGCGAACCGTGACTCCTTACCGCTTCTTTTCTTCAAGAGTCTCTTGGCAGACTTTGTGCCTTTCTTTTGCAGCTTGCGGCGCAGAGACTGGTTGCGGTGCAGAATTTTGTTCAGAGCGTTTCCACTGAACTTGTTTCCGTCGGAGTCCGCCGCGATTATCGCAATGCCGAAATCAACACCAAGCACATCGGTCGCCTTGATTTCCATCTCATCTGGCAGCGCGACGGCTACACTCAGAAACCACTTGCCATCCCGCCGAAGAACAAGGTCGGACTGCTTGATATCGCCTCTTTCTATGATTTCTTTCTGATAATCACCACAAGCAAAAGGCATTCTTTCCCTTCCGCCCATTGTCCAAATTGAAACCTGATGTTTAGACATCAATATTTTCATATTGCGTGCATCAAAAGCAATGCTGCCAAGCGGCCTAAATTTTCGCTGCGTCTTCCTGTCCATCTTATAGGCATCGGCGACTTTTGAAAAAAGCCTTATGGTCGCCTCCGATCCAATTCCAAACCGCGAGCGAACCTCTCTGTAGAATCTTTTCTGAAGTTCAAACTGGTGGAAAACTCCGCATTCAAATCCCTGTTCAGAAGTCCAATCGGCGGCCTCATTGCAGGCAATCAGCGTATCGCGTAAGGCGAGCGACTGTTCCGCATTCGGCATCAGTTTCAACTGGACTGTAATCGTCATTTGTTCAAGTATAGAACGGAATCGGATTCTGTCAACTGCAACATTGTCATATATTGTGTTGATTGTATCACGGTTATTCTGCACATTATCAGGAGTTATGAAAGATAAAATCATGAGCGCAAGAACCACAATGGGCGGCAAGCCAGTATTTAATGTGCCTGG
>Ga0210390_10004536_pt1 | contig 11707 bp, 12 predicted proteins | sample IncBWH11OmetaG_FD_161050 | JGI IMG/M metagenome (GOLD analysis project Ga0210390, IMG submission 161050) | Forest soil microbial communities from Barre Woods Harvard Forest LTER site, Petersham, Massachusetts, United States - Inc-BW-H-11-O ... | reverse complement strand
CGAGCGTCGAGGACAAGAGTGCGGCGCCGCCATAGGCGAGCCCGTTGATCGCGCCGATCAGCGGCTTTGCAAAGGTTGCGACATGCCACGTCGCCTCGCTGCGAAACGCCTGGCGCTGCGCCAGTTCCTCGCTTGTGAGGCCGGCCATCTCGTGAATGTCGGCGCCCGCGGAAAAAGCGCGCTCGCCGGCACCGGTCAGGACCACCGCCTTGACCGCGTCGTCTCTCTCGAATTCGGTCAACGCCTCGTCGAGCTCGCGTGCCAGCCCAAAGCTCAGCGCGTTGAGCTTGTCCGGCCGGTTCAAGGTGATCACAGCGACCCCGTCGCTGCACTCGGTCAGGATGAATTCAAAGGCCATTGCGGCGTCCCTTTGCGGCTCGTTGGCAGTTTGACACTATGCGGAAGCGGGTGTTAGCTCAACCGCGACGCCGGCTTGGCGCGGCGCAACCGCACGGAGGCGATGATGGGCGGAGCTCTCGACGGGATCAGGGTCTTGGAGCTGGCGCGCTACCAAGCCGGGCCGCGCGGCGGCATGATCCTCTCCGACCTCGGCGCCGAAGTCATCAAGATCGAGAAATTGGGCGGCGAGGAAACCCGCCAGTCGCCGCCGCTGGTGCGCGGGCAGAGCGTCTATTTCTCGGTCTACAACCGCGGCAAGAAGAGCCTCTGCCTCGACCTGCGCCACCCCCGCGGCAAGGAGGTGTTCGCGGAGCTGGTCAAGACCGCCGACATCGTATTGCAGAATTTCCGCCCCGGCGTCATGGACAAGATGGGCTTTGGCTATGACCGGCTGCGCGAAATAAAGCCCGATATCATTTTGGGCTCGGTGTCGGGTTTTGGCCAATACGGCCCCTATCGCGACCGCCCGGCCTTTGACCCGTTGGGCCAGGCGATGAGCGGGCTGATGCACCTGACCGGCACGCCGGTCGGCCGCCCGCTCGGCACCGCCTCCTCGATCGTCGACCGCTACACCTCGCTGCATGCGACGATCGGCATGCTGGCGGCATTGCATCACCGCGACCGCACCGGCGAGGGCCAGGTCGTCGACGTCTGCCTGATGGACTCGGCATTGACGATGGTCGAGATCCCGACCTCGTATTATCTCGCGACCGGCGAGGAGGGCGGCGAAGGCGGCCGGCCGCCCTATGCGGCGAAGGACGGCCACGTCGTGATCTCGGCCTCGGGGCGCGAGATGGGCTCGCGGCTGATGCGCATCGCCACCGGCGACCCCGACGCGGTCGCCAACACCGGCGCCTTCACGGGCAGGATGAGCCTCGACGACTCGCCGCGCAAAAAGGTCGAGGCGTGGTGCCAAGCGCACACCGTCGACGAGATCGTCGCGACCCTGGTCGAAGCCGACATCCCGGTGGCGCCGGTCAAGACGATCCCGCAGGTGGCCGAGGATCCGCATTTGTGGGAGCGCGAGATGCTGGTCAAGATGCCGGACCCGGTGGCCGGCGAAATGTACCTGCCGGGGGCGACGATCAAGATGTCGAAGACCCCCGGCCGGGTCGGCCCGGTGCCGACCCCCGGCCAGCACACCGACGAGCTGCTGTCCTCGATCCTCGGCTACGACCGCGCCACGTTGGCGGAGCTGCGGCAAGCAAAAGTGGTCGCCTGAGCTGGTGCTAGCGGCGCTAACCGGACAAACGACTCCGCTAGCCTCCTATCCGTCGCCCCGGCGGGGCGACAAGGAAGAACGAGAGCCTCGCCGGCAAAGCGAAGCTGCCGGAGCTCGATCTCAGCGAGTCGCTGATCCGCTGAGCCGGGACTACAGGTAGTCCCGCACCCGCTCAAGCTCGTCGAGCGCGCTCGCCGGCGAGATCACCAGGACCTCGTCAAAGCCGATCCGCTCGATCCGCTTCAGCCGCGGGCGGGCCTCGTCGGGCGAGCAGACCAGCGAGACCTTGGCGCGTTCGGCGAGGCTGCCGGGCTCGGGCCGGTTCGCGAGGTCGACCACGACATTGGCCAGCACCGCGTTGGTCCCGCCCGCCTCGCGATAGATGCGCATGCCGCTTTCGAGGTCTTCCCAGCTGCTGTAGAGCCCGGAGGCGATCCAGCCCTGGCAGTGCGTGGCGGCGTACGCGATCCACCGCGGGTTGCGCCAGGCGCCGAGCAGCACCGGCGGCCCGCCCTCGCTGCCGGGCCACGGGGTCAATGTCCCGCCGTTGACCGTGTCGCCGCGCCAGGTGTGGCGCATCGTGTCGAGCGAGGTCATCAGGGTGCGAAAGCGCTGCGCGTAGTCGGCGCCGAACAGGTCGAAATCCGCTTGGGTCGAGCCGCTGCCGACGCCGAGCCGCAGCCGGTTGCCGGACAACGCCTGGACCGACTGCACGCGGTGGGCGAGGTCGACCGGATGGCGCAGCGAGACCTGCAGCACGGCCGTTCCGAGCTCGACCCGCCGGGTCACGGCGGCGAGTGCCGCGAGCGCCACGATCGGGTCCAACGTGGCCCGGCCGCGGCCCAGCGAGTCGGTGACCCAGATGCCCGGAAACCCGGCGGCCTCGACCCGCCGCGCATAGCCGGCGATGCGGTCGAGCGACTGGCCGCGCGGCTCGGCGCCGGGATGCATAAAGGTGACGATGCTTAATCTCATATCCGGATTCTCCGCGCAGAATTCTCCGCGTAGGCGCCGCGGGTGCTACCCCCAGAGAAACGATCTGGGCGCGACAATGCCCGGCGCCGCCGAGCCTGCCAATGGGCGAATTGGCTCAGCCGGCTGGCGCGCGAAAGAGGATGGTCCCGCCGAGCGCTGGCGGCAGCGTGACGGCGACCCCGTCGGCGACCGGCCGGATGGCGAGGCCCGCCGCGTCGGTGGCACGGCGCAGCCGGTCGAGGCTTGCGACCGCGATTTCGTAAGCCGCGAAATAGGGCAGTGGCGGCCCCGGCATGATGCCGAATTCATGCTGCAGATAGCCCGGCGGGGCGAACCGCAGGAGGCCGCGCTCGAGCGCGATCGCACTGACGTCGCCGTCGCGCCGGGCCGGGCGTCCGGTAAAGAGCGCAAAGCGCGCCGCGGGCTCGTCCGGGTCGAGCGCGGCGATCCACAATGCCGCGAGCGCCTGCGCCCCGTTCGGATGGTCGAGAAACGGCTCGCGCCAGACGAGGTGCTCGGTGTGGTGGGTCAGAAACTGCACCCGGCCCTCGGGCATCGGGCCGGGGGTGATCCGGGCGATTGTAAACCGCGCCTCCTCCTCGCCTGTGCCGGTCGCGACCGGCCGGCGCATGTCGACGAGCGGCAGCACCGGAAAGCCGGCGGCGCCGAGCCGGCGCTGCTCGCCCGCGGCCTCGGCGCTGCTGAAGGCGGCGAGATGGACGCCGACATGCCGCATCAGCCGCTCCTCGAGCTGATGGGCAAGCGCGGTGTCGCCGGTCGCGGCGAGGAGCTCGACATAGCCGCGCCGCAGCATCGCGCAGCGGTTGCCGGTCCCCGCCGGGACCAGCTTGCCGTTAACCCGGTTGGTCTGCGCCGTGAACGGGGTCAGCCGGAACCCGCAACGCTCCAGCGCCCCCGCGGCGGGCTCCATCGCGGGCACAAAATGAGCTATATGATCAAGAAAAACCTCACTCGGGTCAGGCAATTGTCGGCTCACGACGGTTCTCCGCTCGGCTCTCGTCGGTTCGGCGTCAAAACGGCGTGCGCGGCGTTTGTCGGTCGAACACCCAGCTCGGGACGGCTTTTTTTGTGCTGCATCGGCGCACCTCAGTCGAACAATCGCTCCGCCGCGCGACCGCCGGCGACGGCCCCTTATCGATCTTAACCCCGGCGGCGGTTGTGCGATGACACTCCCGTTTGCGCGTGTGTCGATTTCGACGCGGCGAAAGCTGTTCTCGATCCTGTTGGCGGTGGCGATCTTCGCGGTGCTCGCCGGGTTGGTGACCGTTGCCGAAGGCCACTCGCCGGTTTACGGCGTTTTCAACGCGGTCTTGGCGGGGACCGGGGTCGGCCTGTTCGAACAGTTCTACGTGCAAAGCCTGCGCGGGCGATGGATGCGCAACGCCCATCCCCTTCTTTCGATTTTGATTTACACGATCGTTGTCGCGGCGCTGTTTTTCGCGGCGATCAACTTTTCGCACGCGGTGCTGCATAATCTGTACCCGGTGCCGGTGCCCTACCGCCGGCTGCCGCTGATCCTTCCGGTGGTGCTGGCATTTTCGGTCATCGGCATCGTCGTGATGCGCGCCGCGCATTTCATCGGCATCGAGACCCTGTTTCATCTGATGGTCGGCACCTATCACCGCCCGGTGGTCGAGCAAAAGGTTCTGGTTTTTGTCGACATCAACAATTCGACCGGGCTCGCCGAGCGGCTTGGCGCATTAAAGATCAAGTCGCTTGTCGGCAAGTTCCTGTTCGACATTTCCCAGCCGATCACCGACCACGGCGGCGATATCTACCTTTACAAAGGCGACGGTCTGATTGCGATCTGGGACTGGGACGAGGCGGTGCGCCGCGACAAGATTTTGCGCGCGATCGATGCGGTGTTTGCCGCGGTCCGCCGGGAAAAGAGCCGCTATCTCGGGCAGTTCGGCGTCGTGCCGAGCTTTCGCATCGGGGTGCATGGCGGCGATGTCGTCGTCAGCGAGCAGGGCGACACCAAGCGCTCGATCGGCATCTACGGCAGCACGATCAACATTGCTTCACGCATGGAGGAAGCGGCCAAGGCGCATGGCGTCGCTTGCGCCATATCGGGGGATTTGGCGCGGGCATTGTCTGAGCCGGCCGGTCGCCTGCGTCAGATCGGCGTCGACAAGATCAAGGGGATTTCCGCCGAAATTCCGATTTTCGAATACCGTGAGGTCGAGCCGGGTGCTGCGGCGGTCCGCCGAGACTGGCGGCCGGGTAGCCGCAATCGCAGGCGCGCCGCCCGGGCTCTCTAGGACGGCGCGCCGGCCCCCGGTCGGCGATGGCGCCCGCGCGCTGGTCAGCGCCGGCCGGCAGGCGGAGCGGTTTCGCGCTCGGCCGACGAGGCCGGCGGCTTTGCCGCGCAGCCCGGACGCGGGACCGGGCCGCGCCGCTCCACCGGGACACGGCAGTTGTTAACGCGCTGCGCGTCGGACGCCTTGTCGGAGAGCCGCTCTTTCAAGGTCCGCGCTTCCTGCGCCGGGGCGGCGGAGGCAGCCACCATCAACCAGACCGCCGCAAGGCAGATCGAGCACTTGACGATCACAGCGCTTTCCGCAAGGTCAAATTGATCCGGGTGGCGCCGGTCAGCGGGTGGTCGCCGTCGGCCAGCGGCGCTATGCCATGGTAGGCAAGGCGGGCCGGGCCGCCCCACACGACGACGTCGCCGCTTTCGAGCCGGACCCGGGCCGGCCGGCCCTTGCGGCTGAGCCCGCCCCACAAAAAGACCGCGGGCAAGCCGAGCGACACCGACACGACCGGCGCCGACAAGTCGCCCTCGTCCTCGTCGCGATGCAACGACAGCTTGGCGCCGGGGGCGTATCGGTTGACCAGGCAGGCATCGGGCATGAACCGGTCGAAGCCGCCGGCCGCCGCTGCTCGTTCGGCCAAAGCCATTAGGAGGGGAGGCATCGCCGGCCACGGCCGCCCGGTCATGGGGTCTTGCGCTGAGTAGCGGTAGCCGGTGCGGTCCGTGACCCAGCCGACCTGCCCACAACTCGTCATCGCCACCGACATGCGGAATCCGCCCGGCGTCTCCATGTGGCGGAACGGGGCCGCCCCGGCGACCTCGCCGACCGCCGCGACCAGGGCTTTGGCCTCGGGCGACGCAAAACGCCGCAGCAACACCGCACCTTCGGCCAGCCGTTCGACAGTCTCGCGCGGCGCAGCGCCGGCGAAAAGGTCGCCCGCTGCGGCCAAGCAGCCCACCGTCACCCGAGCGGGATTTCGCGTAACGCGGTCGTGTCCGCCCGCGCGCCGGCGAGCACATAGTTGACGTCGGTCCCGGCGATCACAAACCGCGCGCCGAGCCGAACCAGCTCGCCCTGCAGCGCGACATTGTGGCGGATGCCGCCGACGCCCAGCACCTTGCCATGCGCCCGGCACGCCTGTGCCACGCGCTCGTAAGCTTCGCGCAGCCGCGGATGGTCGACCTGGCCCGGAATGCCGTAGTCGGTCGTCAGGTCGCCCGAGCCGATCAGCAGCACGTCGACCCCCGGCACCGCCGCGATCGCCTCGGCGTTGTCGATGCCGGCGGCGGTCTCGAGCATCACGACGACCGCGGTCTCGGCGTTGAGCCGGGTGTTGAATTCGCCGAGCGGCAATGCACGGTACCCGAGGGCCGGCCCGAGCCCCATGACCGAGCGCTTCCCCAATGGCGGAAACCGGCAATGGCGCACGACCGCCTCGGCCTGGGCACGGTTTTCGACATCCGGAACGATCACCCCTTGCGCGCCGCCGTCGAGCACCCGGCTCATCCACTCCCCGCCATGGCCCGGCACCCGCACCAAGGGGGTGATGCCGACGCCGAGCGAGACGGCGCAGATCGTCGCGGTGGTGTCGATCGAATAGGGCGCGTGCTGCATGTCGACATAGAGCGCGTCGTAGCCGCCGGCCTTCGCGACCATCGCGATGTCGACCGTGCGCGCGAGCCGCAAATTCATGCACAGCACCAGTTCGCCCGCCGCGAGCTTGTGCTTCATCGAGTTGCGGCTCGCTTCTTCGGCCATCGGCGTCCTCCCAGTATTCGTCGCGGCGCCAGCCCTTCCGAAACCGGCGGCGCTTGTGTCATGGCCGGGCGCGTCCCGGCCATCCACGAGCAGCTTTTGGGCCGCGCGAAATTTCGTGGATGCCCGGCACAAGGCCGGGCATGACGGTTAACGTAGGCTTTCGTCCGTCCCGTCCGCGAGGAGCAAGCTGTGGTTACCCGCAGGCGACGGCGTAAACGTCGCGCACGCCTTCGGGAAGCCGGGTCTCGCTCCAGCTTTTGCCGCCGTCCTGGGTCCCGAACACCTGGCCAAAGCGCGACACGCCAAAGACCTGGTTCGGGTCCTTCGGATGCACCGTGACCCCCATCATCGTCGCCTCGGCCTTGATCCCGTGGTCGAAGCGCTTCCAGGTCTGGCCGACGTCGTCCGAGCGGTAGATCGAGCCGTCGGTGCTGCGCGCCGCCGGGCTGAGGCAGGCGTACAACACCTTTGGATCGTGCGGCGACACGCGGATGTCGCGGCCGTAGGTCAGGGGCGAGAAGCGACTGATCTCCATGTCCTGCCAGCTCTGGCCCTTGTCGTTGCTGCGGAAGAGGCCCATGCGGTTGGCGAGAAACACGGTGCCGGGGGCGGCGGCGCTGCACGCCAGCGCGTGGCCGTCGAGCATCCCTTCGATCTCGGTCTGGCTGCCGATGCGGCTCCTGTATTTCGGCTCTTCGCAAAACCGGATCAGGTCGGCGGTGCAGTCTTCCCAGCTTTCGCCGCGGTTGCGGCTGCGCATCGCCCCGTTGGCCTCGAGCGTCGCGTACACGTCGTCGGGCGAGTTCGGGTCGACGTCGAGCCGCATGACCCGGCACGCGAAACCCATGATGACGCGGTCGGGCAGGCCCGGGTCGGCGGTCTTGCGCCAGGTGTCGCCGCCGTCGTCGCTGCGGTAAACCGCGGGCGGTGTCGCGCCGGCATAGATGACGCGCGGGTTTTTCGGGTGGATGCAGATCGACCAGATGTCGGCGTCGCCGGGTAGGTTCAGCCGCTCCCAGCGGTCGCCGCGGTTGGTGCTGCGATAGGCGCCCTTGGTGGTGCCGAGATAGACCGTCTCCGGATGCTCCGGGTGAACCGTGATCGCGTGGACCTCCGCCCCCTCGGCGAGGCCGTTCGACAGGCGCTGCCAGCCGCCGTCGCCCGCGGCTTGGCGGAACACGCCGCCCATCGTCCCGCCCATCGACGCCGCAGCACCCGCGTAAACATTGGTCGCCGCCATGCTCTCCTCCCTCGGATTAAATCCCGTGCCGATCATACGCCCCGTCACGCGCGAGCGGCAAAACTTTACCGCACCGAGCGTCGCTGACCGCGCTAGATCGCGCCGCGCCGGCCGGCAACGCGCCTCGCACCGGCGAAGTCGCACCCGCGCCCCCGGCACCGACGAGACCATGGTAGAGACGAATAAGGCCGATCTTCTAAAAGACGGCAGGCCCAAATATCAGGGTCAGGAGATCGTGGAAGGACCACCGACCGAAGGCGTGAAAGATCCCGTCGCAGACCATCGGCATTTGCCGTCAAGGCGTCGTATCGTCACCGAGCACGATCGGTGAGGGGCGCCGCCCGATGATCCAGCGCTATAGCGACCACGCGGCGAACGAGCGGACCTTTCTGGCCTGGGTGCGGACGGCGATCGCCGTCATGGCATTCGGGTTCCTGGTTCAGAAATTCGACCTGTTCCTGAGGCTCGCGAGCGAGTCGCTCGCGGCGCGTTCCGTGCCGGCGGGCGGGAATGAGATCGTCGGCACCGTCGCCGGGCTGCTGCTGATTGTGCTGGGTGGGGCGATGATGGTTTTCGCCGCGCTCCGCTTCCGCAAGACCACCCTTGATATCGACGCCGAAGAAGTGCGGCCGGGACCCGGGACGCGGTTAGATATCACGATCGTGGCGCTGCTCTTCCTGCTGGGCGCAATCTTGTTCGTCTATCTGGTGTACACGGTCGTCAGTCGGGTGTGAGACAGGCCGGAAATTTCCCGACTCCGCGGCGGGGCACGCCTGGCAAAGGTCGGGAGGCGAATGTCTTTTCTCTTGCACCGGCGAAAGTCGCGGCTCCTGAATTAACCGGAATTGCCGCCGAAAAAACGACGGTACCGGAGGACGCGATGGATTTTGCCGACAGCCCTGAGCATGCCGCCTTTCGCGCCGAGTTTCGCCGGTGGCTCGATGAGAATCTTCCTGACGACATCAAGGTCGACGACGCCGCCGACCAGCGCGTCGCACCCGATCGCGAGACCCTCGAAAAGCGCGTCGCCTGGCAGAAGATGATGCACGCCGCCGGCTGGGTCGGGATTTCGTGGCCCAAGGAATACGGCGGGCGCGGCGCCAATTTCATGCAACAGGTCATTTTCGACGAGGAATACTTCCGCGCCAGGGCACCGATCCTGCCGGGTGCGAGTGCGATCAACCTGCTCGGCCCGACCCTGATCCAATGCGGCACCGAGGCGCAGAAACAACGCCATCTGCCGCGCATCCTCGCCGGCGAGGAGCGCTGGTGCCAGGGCTTCTCCGAACCCGGCGCCGGCGGCGACCTTGCGAGCCTACGCACCCGAGCCGTTGACGCCGGCGACCATTTCGTCGTCAACGGCCAGAAGGTGTGGACCTCGGGCGCGCACTTCGCCGACTGGTGCTTTTTGCTGGTGCGCACCGACCCCGACGCACCCAAGCACCACGGCATCAGCTATCTGCTCGTCGACATGAAGACGCCGGGCGTCACGGTGCGCCCATTGGTCCTGCTGAACGGCCACCGGCATTTTAACGAAGTCTTTTTCGAGGACGTCGCGGTGCCGAAAGAGAATTTGGTCGGCCAGCTCAACGAGGGCTGGAGGGTCGCGATCACGACCTTGATGTTCGAGAGGAGCGGTGCCGGCGGCCGCGACCATGCCGCCCAGATCGCCCGCCTCGCCGAACTGGCGAAGCAGTTCCCCAGCCGCCAGGAGCCCGCGTGGAACGACAGCCACATCCGCCAGCAACTGGCGCAGCTCGCGATCGACGTGAAGGCGTTGCAGGTGACGCGGCTGCGCGGGCTGACCCGCCGGCTGCGCGGCGAGCCGCCGGGGCCGGAGGGCTCGCTCCTCAAGCTCTTCGGCTCGGAATTGGCGCAGCGCATCGCCGATTTCTCGTCGACCCTGCTCGGGCCGTATGCGACGGTCGACGCGCCGACCGAGGCGGTGCCCGACGCGGCACGCTGGCACCACCGCGTGCTCGGCGCCCGCCAATACACGATCGCCGGCGGCACCAGCGAGATCCAGCGCAACATCATCGGCGAACGCGTGCTCGGCCTGCCGAAGGGGTGAGCTCGGTTTGGGAGGCATGGATGACCCCAACCGGGGTCATCACACTTTCGGCGAGCCAAGACACAATCTTGAACCGCTTGTTCGACAGTATGGCGGCGAGGAACGGGCCGCACAGGCGATCGAGAATGCGGTCACCGCTGCGTTCGAGGACGACGAACTGGTTCTCGATGGCGGTGGGTTATACAGGCAGGTGTTTGATATCGGCGGGCATTCAGTTACCGTCAGCGGGCGCGTAATTGACGGCGTGGTGCCACATTGCCACGGCATGGATCTCGCTTAAGCAGCGTGGATAGATGAAGACGTTATCCTCCGCAGAATTGCACATAATTCGATCGATGCTTGTGAAGCGATGCGGACTTAAATCGCCGTTTTTGGATCAATTCGCGGCTGCCCGCGTCGAAAACCGGCGGATGACCGGGGTTGGGGTTTTTGTCGATTTGCTGATCGTGGGACATGCTGCGGGCGTCGAGCAGGTCAATACGGAAATTTCCGAAAGTTATCGAACCCGTCTAGACGCCCCGCGCGATCTCGTTGGGTTTACCTTGTTCATTCGCAACGGCTACCTGAGCTTCCTCGAGGGCTACACCTTCGGCGATGGCAAATGGCCAGCAGAGCCAATCGAGGACTGGCTGGCCTTGGACGCCTCACACACCGGTTCGGGGTAGGGGTCGCGAGGGCTGCCACGATGGACATCGGTTTCACCGAAGAGCAGGAGTTGCTGCGCGAAACCGCGCGGAAGTTTCTTGAGGATGAATGCGACAGCCGCTTTGTGCGCGAGCGCATGGCGACCGCGGCGGCCGTCACCGACGAGTTCTGGCAAAAGCTCGCCACGCAAGGCTGGCTCGGCGTCGTCTATCCCGAAGAGGACGGCGGCAGCGGGCTCGGCCTCGTCGACGTCGTCGTCCTGATGGAGGAGATGGGGCGGCGGGTCATGCCCGGTCCGTTCTTCTCGACCGTGCTGCTCGGCGGGGCGGCGATCGGCGAGGCCGGCTCGCCCGCCCAACGCGGAGAGTGGCTGCCGCGGATCGCCGCCGGCGAGAAGAAGGCGGCGCTCGCCTGGACTGAGCCGCAGCTGCGCTGGGACGCCGCCGGCGTCATGCTCCAAGCGCGCGAGGCCGCTGGCGGGTTCACCCTCTCCGGGACCAAGCTGTTTGTCGGCGACGCCCATCTCGCCGACATCGTCGTCGTCGCCGCGCGCACCCGCGACGGCAGCACGATGGAAGACGGGGTCAGCCTGTTCCTGATGCCGAGGGAGGCGCCGGGCCTGACCGTCAGCGTGATGCCGACAATCGACGCCACCCGCAAGCTGTGCGAGGTGCGGCTCGACAATGTCGCCCTGCCGGCCGCGGCATTGCTCGGCGAGATGCATCAGGGTTGGGCGCCGCTGGCGCGGGTCGCCGCGCGCGCGACCGTCGCACTCTGCGCCGAGATGTGCGGCGGGGCACAGCAGGTGCTCGACATGACCGTCGACTACGCCAAGCTGCGGGTCGCCTTTGGCAAGCCGATCGGCAGCTATCAGGGGGTCAAGCACCAGGCGGCCGATATGCTGGTCGCGATCGAAAACGCGAAGTCCTTGACCTACTACGCGGCCTGGGCGGTCGACGAGGGCGCGGCCGAGGCGCCGCTCGCGGTGGCGATGGCCAAGGCCGCCGCTTCCGACATGGCGCGCAAGGTCGCCGGCGCCGGCATCCAGCTGCACGGCGGCATCGGCATGACCTGGGAGCACGATCTGCAGCTCTATTTCAAGCGCGCCAAGGCGAGCGAGG
>Ga0210390_10004533_pt1 | contig 11709 bp, 9 predicted proteins | sample IncBWH11OmetaG_FD_161050 | JGI IMG/M metagenome (GOLD analysis project Ga0210390, IMG submission 161050) | Forest soil microbial communities from Barre Woods Harvard Forest LTER site, Petersham, Massachusetts, United States - Inc-BW-H-11-O ... | reverse complement strand
CCGGAATCGTCCCTGGCCGTGCCCGTGGAGGTCGGGCTCGGGCTTGCGGTGATGGCAGGCGTGGCGCTGATCTGGCTGCAGCAGGGCGCGGCGCCGCTGTTCGCCAAACTTGGTCGGCGCATCGCCGGACGGTGGTTCGAGAACGCGCAGGATCGAGTCGACGTGCTTCAGGCGGAACTGACGCTGATCTACGGCCATACGGTGCGGCTGGCGATCGGCTTCTTGGTCCATCTGCTCGGCTGGCTGGGTACCGGCGTCGCCGGTTGGATTACCTACCGCGCCCTCGGCGTGCCAATCGACTTCGACGATGCGCTGGCGATCGAAGCGCTGCTCAGCGCGTTGGCAGCCATAGCGTTCCTGGTCCCGGTGAACGCTGGGGTGCAAGAGGCAGGGTATGCTGGCCTGGGGGCAATCTTCGGTGTGCCCCCGGAACTGTCGCTCGGTGTCTCGCTGGTACGGCGGGCGCGCGACCTGGCGGTCGGGATCCCTATCCTGCTGCTCTGGCAATTCCTCGAAATGCGCCATCTGCGTGCCGCACAACGCATCGCGGTGCGACGGTAGTTTACCGGATCAATGGGGGCCGGAGAATTCACCATTGCCGGTTTCTTGTCCCGTCAGCCGTGCGACGCAGCGCGCCCCAAGCCAGACCTCCATCGTGGAGTAATCCCCGACCATTTCCAGCGCCTCCGCCTGGGCCTCCTCGTCAGAGCCGCAATCACGGTTCTCCGCGGCCTTGATGTGGCCATCTGAGCCGAACCAGTAGAACCGGTACAGGGCCATCACCCCTCCATCTGATGTCAGGGGAGTGCATGAACCTTCCGCCTCGCTGTCCTGACTGCCGTACCTGCTGGCGGTAGCCCATTGCCACATGAATGGCACTACGTGTCCAGTTATCTTTCGATCGTCTAATTACGGCCATCAATCATCCAATTCCAAGGAAACGCGTCGTCCTGCGAGAGCCTGTTCCGCCCACTTGCTGGACATATTAGCAATGAATTAATTCTGTGTAGAATTACCGTCATCGCTAACGGCGTCGCCGCCGAACAGGCGCCGGGGCCGAGACACATGACTTCCTCTCACCTTCGGAATGATAAGCTATCATTTGTCAGCGCCTGCTTGCCGTCCCTTGTGCAGACTCCGCACAGTTCTGGTTCGGCCGAGCCGACGGACAGAATGACGAAGACGATCATGAGCAGTGCGTACAAGGGCGCATGCCTCTACGTGCCGTCGAGACGAGCTGACCGGACAACCCAATGCCAAGGGCTATTGCCATTGCCGATCCTGCGGGTCCTGGTCCGCCAGGCCGGTGAACGCCTTCACCCTGTGGTCGCCCGAGGGGTGACGGTGACCAAGGGCAAAGATGACCAGCTACCCGCCGTTGCAGATGGTGGACGTCTGCGCGGCTGATGCGGGATCAGCCAATGCGAGGCCACGGGAGGCAGCATCGTGGCCTTCAGCGGCGCGACATCGTCGGAACGGTTGAGTTGGATGATGCTGCGGTCAATCTCGCTGATCGGTTGCTGACCTTCCGTGCCAAAATTCGGCCATGTGGCGTCAATTCGAGTCGCCGCGTAAGGCGCTTGAACAGTGCAAGCCCAAGCTCTTCCTCCAATCCACGGATGCGGTGACTGACTGCGCTCTGCGTAAGGCTCAGTTGGCTCGCGGCCTCAGTGAAGCTGAGACGCCGCGCAGCCACGGCGAAAATCCGTAGCGTGTCAAGCGATGCAGTACCGGGTAAGTGCTGTTGTGGAGATGAGGGGCCCGAACATGGTGTGGGGGTCGATCCGATCAATGCATGGATTCTGATCGCTTGCATTATGAGCATTGAACCTTTGTCATCCTGACAACTCCTGCGTAATTGCGCCGCCGTCAGCCAATATTCTTATCGATTGCTACCGGTTACTGAGACGATACACCTCCAGGTTGAGCGCCTCACCTTCCTTCTCCAAATCCATTTGCCTGTGATACAGATCACAGCGGCCGGTCGGGCTTCGGGGTTCTCTGGAAAAAACGCGGGGAAAGTGAATGGTCCGGAATCTCAAGCCCGATCGAGGCCTGTGCCTCGACGCTCCATCCGCGAATTCGCCAAACGGCGTCGGATTTCCGTTCGCCGTGCATCGCTTGTCAAATAGTGACCTGATTGCGGCAATCGCAATGGCGCTCGTCAGTGCCGCGATCCTGGTTGCCTATGCCACGCTGCTGCCGCGGGACAGCCTGCCGTCAACCGTACCGGCACTGTGTGCCGTGCTGCTGGCTTCCACGCTTTCGAGCATCGCCGGATTCGCCTTCTCGGCGATCTGCGGCGTGATGCTGCTGCATATGATGAGCGATCCACTGCAGGTCGTGGAAACCATGATGGTGTGCAGCATCGCCATCCAGTCGCTCAGCGTTGCAGCGTTGTGGCGCGATGTCGAATGGCGCGAACTTCTGTCGTTTCTGGCCGGTGGCACGATTGGGCTGCCGTTCGGCGTCTGGCTACTGCTGAACCTCGGGCACGCCGGATTTAAAGAAGCGGTTGGCGCGCTTCTGACTGCATATGCGGCCTACGCGTTGCTCAAACGACCGTCACGATCAGGTCCGGCGGCAATCTGGTTAACTCATGCGTCGGGTTTCTCGGCGGAATAACCGGTGGACTGGCTGGCTTTCCCGGCGCCGCGGTGACGATCTGGTGCGGCATGCGAGGCTGGGACAAGCGGCGCCAGCGCGGAATTTACCAACCCTTCATCCTGACCATGCAGGTCCTGGCGCTTTTGCTGATCCAGATCATGCGCCCCTCGGCAACGCGAAGCGTCGGTCCAAGCCTCGTTCCACTCGAGTTTGTTCCAGCGGCCCTGCTCGGCACCTGGTTCGGCCTTGTGATCTTCAGGTGTCTGTCCGACCGGACTTTCACGTTGACCGTAAATCTTCTGCTGCTTGCCTCGGGCTTCGGCCTACTGGTCTGAACAAACCCGTTGGGCAGAGATCTACCGCCCAGATTCCATATACCTCTGCTGTACCGGCGTGCCCGACATTCAATCTATCTGAGGTTCCCGCTTGCTTTCTGGGCTGCCTCCTCGATGACCACCGGTCATCTGCTGCTCGGGCTGGCGACCACTGGCCATATCGCAATTCAGCTCGAAGAACACGATCTCATCCAGATGTTCTGCGAGCGGTATCGCTGCTACCGACAGCAGGTCGCCATGCTGCGTCCACCGGTCAACACATTCATCGGGCTTCTCAAGGATACCTGCTTCCGGGGATGGCCTGTATCGTGACCACTCCGGACGCGGTTGAATGGTCGGATGGCGACTCGCAGCACCCCAGAACCACCTGGCCTCGGAGCCCTGTTCCTCAGCTTCCTGACCATCGGCTCGACCAGCTTCGGCGGCGGCCTCTTGGGTTGGATCCGCCGCGAACTGGTCGAACGGCGCCGCTGGATCGACGACCAACAGTTCCTCGTCTTCTACGGCATCAGCCAGATGGTGCCTGGGGCAACCAACGTTAACCTCTCGGTGATCATCGGCACACAGCTTCGCGGCGTTCCGGGCGCGTTCGCGGCGGTCGCCGGACTGCTGCTGGCGCCTCTGGCAATCCTGCTCGCGCTCGGCGCGCTGTACTTTGCGGCCCGCAATGTCCCTGGCAGCCGGCTGATCAACGCCGCCCTGATTGGCGCCGGAGCCGCGGCGATCGGGTTCAATCTGGCCACCGGCATCCGGCTCGCGCATCACAACATCCGCCGCATCGGACCGGCGCTGGTCGCCGCGGCCATCATCATCGGCATCGGCATCCTGCGCATCCCGCTGCTAGAGGTCCTACTGGTCATGCTGCCAGCCAGCCTGCTGGTCACCCTGGCGGAGCGCGCGCGCTGATGGCGACGCTGCTGCAGATCGCCGCGGTGTTCGGCGTGCTGTCGCTGCTCGCGTTCGGCGGCGGCGCGGCGGTGCTGCCCGACATGCAGCGCCAGGTGGTGGACGTCCATCACTGGATCACCTCGCGCGAGTTCCTCGACATGTTCGCGCTGTCCCGCGCGATCCCGCCCGGCTCGATGATCGTCGTGCTGATCGGCCAGAAGACCGCCGGCATCGCCGGCGCACTGGTGGCACTGCTGGCGATGTTCGGACCCTCCTCGCTGCTCGCCTTCGCCCTGGGGAGGATCTGGCATCGCGCCGGCGCAGCCGCCTGGCGCGAGACTCTGGAGCAGGCAATGGCGCCGGTATCGATCGGCGTCACCATCGCCAGCGGCATCGCGATTGCTCGCAGCACCGAGCATGACTGGGCGACCTATGCGGTCACTGCGGCAACGACGCTGCTGCTGGCACTCACACGGCTGCATCCGCTCGCAGTGATGGCCGGCGGCGCGTTGCTGCTCGCGCTGGTCGGCGGCGGCTGACACACCGTGCTTCTCCTGCGCCGGGACGGCTGCTAATACCAATTCCAGTGACCATGGTGGGGCTTGGCCGGCCATTACGGAATGAGTCGCACTCGCCAGGGCTTGGTATAAAAACCGAAGGACGCCATGGCGATCCACATCGGGATTGGGATCATCACCTGCGATCGCAAGGACGTGCTGGCGGAGACACTCGCTCGCCTGCGTGCACACACCGCCTCACCCTACACACTGGCGGTGGCGGACGACGGTTCCACCGATGGCACCGCGGATCTGGTTCGATCGCAGAACGTAACCCTGGTGACCGGGCGCAATATGGGCATCGCCTGGAACAAGAACCGCGCGCTGTTCCTGCTGGATGCCATCATCCAATGCGACGTGGTCATCCTGCTGGAGGACGACTCGTACCCCACCCAGGACGGCTGGGAGCATGAATGGGTACTGGCGAGCCAGCGCTGGGGGCACGCCAACCTGGCGGGTGCGTGGTTGAGCGACAGCTTCCTCGCTGGCACCGGCACCGTGGACGATCCGATCCTCAGCATCAATGTCAGCGCTCAGTGCAGCAGCTTCTCGCACACTGCGCTGCTGTACGGCGGCTATTTCGACTCACGTTTCCGCGGCTATGGCCAGGAGCACGTTGAACATACGCGCCGCCTGCTGCGGGTCGGCTACGGCGGCAGCTACGAGGAGATAGATGGCGAGGTCAGACCGCTCTATAAGCTCCTGAAGAGCAGCATCGCGGTGACCAATCCGGGCAGTTTCTCCAACACGCCCGACCGCGACCGCAACTTGCTGATGTGCCACGAGCTATTGTTCGACGAAGCCTACCGCATGCCCTGGCGCGACGACGCAGAGCTTATGCAGTTCCGCCAGGAGATGGCGAACGCAATGCGATAGCAATCATCAAACCGACAGCGCAAATATGCCACGACAGATCGTTGAGCCTGTCGCTGTCTGCGTGTTCTGCGTGATCTTCTTAAATCTGCGTTAAGGTCCTTACTTTTCGACGTCATGGCACGCGATCCGCTGGAGTGGCATCGGCAGAACCTGGGTGTTTTGCCTTGACACGGCTGGGTTTCTGCGGGAAGCGCGACCGGTATGCCGTCCGCAAGTGACAAACCGGAAGCGACGTCCTTCGCCGATCTGGGCGATGCTCTGTCCGGACTCTTCGATCCGGCCTGGTATCTGTCACGCTACCCGGACGTCGCCGCCTCAACTACCGACGCACTGCACCATTTCGTCCACTATGGCGCCGCCGAAGGCCGCGATCCCAACCGCTTCTTCGACAGTGCCTGGTATCTTGCGCACTATCCGGACGTCGCCGGTTCCGGGCAGCATCCGCTGCTGCACTATCTGCAGATGGGCGCTGCCGAGTTGCGCAATCCGCATCCGCGCTTCGATGCGGCGTATTTCGTGGAACAGCATCCCGAGGCCACAGCCAATCCGCTGCTCTATCACCTTCGGTTCGGCGTGGTAAGCGGGTGGCTGACCGAGAAGCCAATTGCGATCAGGGACTATTTGCCGAGCCGCGCCAGGTCACTGTCCGCCCCGGCCGATGTGGCCGTGGATATTGTCATACCGGTCTATCGCGGACTGTCGCAGACGAGGCGCTGCATCAACTCGGTCCTGGCTGATCCCGCTCGTCCGACCGGACGGGTGATCGTGGTGGACGACCACTCGCCGGAACCGAAACTGTCAGCATGGCTCGATGGTCTGGCAAAGAAGAGACACATCGAACTGCTGCGCAATCATCGCAACCGCGGTTTCGTCGCATCGGTGAATAGCGGCATCGAGGCGGCCGGTACCCACGACGTGGTGCTGCTCAACAGCGACACCGAGGTACCGCATGGCTGGCTGCGACGGCTGGCCGGTCACGCCTATGCGACGCCGCGGGTGGCGTCAGTTTCGCCGTTTTCCAACAACGCGACGATCTGCGGCTATCCATCCATCACAGGCGGGCCACCTGCGTTCGGTCTCGGTGTGGCCGAACTGGACGCTGCCTGCCAAACGGCGAACGCCGGGCGCAGCGTCGCGCTCCCCACCACGGTCGGCTTCTGTATGTACATCCGCCGTGCGGCGCTGGCTGAAATCGGCCTGTTCGATGCCGAGACGTTCGGGCGGGGATACGGCGAGGAGAACGACTTCTGCCTGCGCGCGAGCGCGCGTGGCTGGCAGCATCTCCTCGCCTGCGACACCTTCGTCTACCACGAAGGTTCCGTCAGCTTCGGCGCCAATGCGTCCGCCACGGCGCGGCGGGCCATGAAGGTGCTTTGCGAGCGCTATCCCAGCTATGCGCGGCTGATCGCGCAGCATGTCAAAGTCGATGCGGCCGGACCTCATCGCCTCGCTATCACCATGGAGCTGTTCCGCCGGTCCAATCTGCCGACCATTCTGATGGTGACCCACGATATGGGCGGCGGTGTGCGCCTGCATATCAGGGACCTGGTTGAACGCACCACGGGCCAGGCCAATTGCCTGCTGCTCGAATCAACCGCGCGGGGCGCGGCGCTGTCGGTGCCGAAACTGCCGGGCCATCCCGAGCTTGCCCTGCCCGCCGATCGCATGAACGACCTCGCCATGGTGCTGAAATCGGCGGGCGTGACGCGGGTGCACATCCATCATCTGATGAGCATGGACGTCGATGTCCGCGCTCTGGTTCACCGGCTCGGCGTGCCGTTCGACGTGACAGTGCACGACTACTTCGCAATCTGCCCGCAGGTGAACCTGCTGCCCTGGCCGCATGGCGCCTACTGCCACGAGCCTGACATAGCGAGCTGCAATGCATGCATCGCCGATCGTCCAAGCCACGGTTCGGGCGACATCGTGTCCTGGCGGCGCAGCAACGCCTGGCAATTCCTCGAGGCGGAGCGGGTCATCTGTCCGAGCGAGGACGTCCGTGCACGCCTCGCACGTCACGGTGTCGCCCGTCACGCCGTCGTTGTGCCGCACGAACCGGTCACCGTGGGTCCGTGGCCGCTGTCACCATCGATGCCGGGCAAAGGCCGTCCCCTGCGCGTCGCGGTGATCGGTGTGTTCAGCAACCATAAGGGCGCGGCCACCGTGATGACCCTCGCTTCGGCAGCCAATCCGGCCGAACTGTCAATCCACGTGATCGGTCACGCGGACACAGAACTGCCGAGACCGCTCGCAAAGCGCATCGCAATGACCGGCGAGTACGAGGAGGCTGACCTGCCGGCCGTGCTCGCCATGGTGAAACCCCATGTCGTCTGGTTTCCCGGGCAATGTCCGGAGACCTACAGCTACACACTCACGACGGCGATCAACGCCGGCCTGCCAATCGTCGCCACGCAAATCGGCGCGTTTCCGGAGCGATTGGAGGGGCGCCCCCTGACCTGGCTGGTCGATCCCGAGGCATCGCCCGAGGAGTGGCTTGCAGTGTTCGCCAAGTTGCGCGGCATGCTCGCGAGTCAGCGCAAGCCCCCGGTGGGCAGGCCGCGTCGGGCCGTGGCGGATTACTACCGCGATCACTACCTGAAGGCACCCGTCGTTCGCGCCGCAGGTGAACTGGTGGATCTGCGCAGCGACGAGCGCGTCAGCGTTGTGGTGATACCGGAGCGCTTTCCCAGCGGTGCGCTGACACCGTGTTCGTATATACGCCTGCTGCAGCCGCTCGACCATCCCGCGATCGGCGGCGACTTCGAAATCGTGCTTGCCGATGCGGACGAGGCGCTGAAGTACCGCGCCGACGTCATCGTCACGCAGCGCTACGCGGTGGAGGATCTTGACGCCGCCGAGAGTCTGATAAGGCACTGCGACGAGCGCGGCATCACGCTGCTGTACGACGTGGATGATGACCTGCGCCACATTCCCCGGGGTCATCCCGATGCACAGCTGCTGCGGCCACAAGCGCGGACAGTGTCGCGGTTGGTGCGCAGCGCCGACGCCGTGTGGGTATCGACACCGGCGCTCGCCGCGACCTTGGCGGAACTGCGTGACGACGTGCGTGTGATGGAGAACGGGCTCGATGAACGGCTCTGGGTGGCAGCGCCACCATCAACGCCACCGCGCCAGGGGCCAGTACGCATTCTCTTTATGGGCACCGCCACCCATGACGCCGATTTTGCCATCGTCGAAGGTGCGCTCGCGCGGCTGAAGTCGGTTTTTGCCGAATATGTAGCGGTCGATCTCGTCGGTATCAGCAGCCGTTACGATATGCCGTCCTGGGTCAACCGTATCGGGATGCCGGTGCAAGTGGGTGGCTCGTATCCCGGCTTTGTCAACTGGATCACGCAGCAGCACTGGGACATCGGCATCGCTCCGCTCACCGATACTTCGTTCAACCGCTGCAAGTCCGCGATCAAGACGCTGGACTATGCGGCGATCGGCTTGCCGGTGCTTGCGTCCGACCGCGAGGCGTATCGTGGCTCGTTGGCCGACGGCCCCGGCGGTTGGCTGCTGCCCGATGATGAGAACGCCTGGTTCGTGGCACTCGCCCGTCTGGTGCGTGACGCGCAACTGCGGAGGCGCCTTGCCGATGGTGCGCGCGCCGCCTTCGCCGCCGGCACGCTCGCGGCGCAGGCCGCCAAACGTCGCGCTGCCTGGCTCGACCTTGTGCCAGCCAGGGAACGATCGAAGCGCGCGACCCTCGCCGCACAATAGCGGACATCACGATTCGGTTCCCCGGCGCAACCGGCAGCAATCGCATCAGTTCAGCGATGCGAATGCTCGTACCGAGGAGACAGCCATGATGAAGGTCCGCAATCTCGCCGCGCTGATGGCGCTTTCCAGCGTTGCCGTTCTGCCCGCCTGCTCGTGGCTAGGCATCGGCGACAACAACCGGCAGACCAACCGTGCCGCTCCCGCCAGCCAGAACTACGCGGCTGCACCGACATCCCAGACGACGGCCGCGCCTGAACTGACACCCGACATGATCCGCAGCGTACAGCAGAACCTGCAGCAGGGCGGCTTGTATCATGGGCGCGTGGATGGCGTCTGGGGACCGTCCACGCAGGCCGCGGTGCGCACCTATCAACAGCAGCACAACATGAATGCGACGGGGCAACTGGACCAGGCCACGCTGGCCGCAATGAACCTGGGCCCGGCCCAGAACAACGCCCAGGAGCAACCGCCCAACCAGACCTACGGCAGCAACTACAATCCGCCGCCGCCGAACAGCACCAACAACCCGCAGCCCGGCAACCCGAACCCGCCGAATACCAATACCACGCACTGATCCGAGCCGGGCGCGGTCAGAGCATGTCCCGCGCCCGCTCGATATCCTCGAGCACGTCGTGGTGCGAGACGAGAAGGATCTCGTCGAAGCCAATCTGCTTCATGCGGTTCAGCTTCTGACGCACCTCGTCCGGTGTGCCGATCAGTGCCGGCTCGGCGACCTGTGCGAGTTCGGCTGATCCAGGCCGATTGCCGAAATCCACGGTGATGTTGGCGAGGACGGCGTTCGTGCCGCCGGCCTCGCGAAACACGCGCATGCCAGCCTCAAGATCATCCCAACTGCTGTAGCGGCCCGACGGGGTCCAGCCCTGGTATTCCTTGGCGGCCAGAGTGATCCAGCGATGGCTGCGCCATGCGCCGATCAGGATGGGCGGACCGCCTTCGCAACCCGGCCACGTCGATAACGTCCCGCCGGTGTTGGCAGGCTCGCCGCGCCATGCGCGACGCATGATGCCGAGCGAGGAACGCAGCATGCGGAACCGCGCGTCGTAATCGTAGCCGAGCAGATCGAAGTCAGCCTTCGTCGAGCCGCTGCCGACACCGAGCACAAGACGGTTCCCCGACAAGGCCTGCACGGACTGCACGCGGTGCGCTAATTCGATCGGGTGACGCAGCGGCAACTGCAACACCCCGATACCGAGCTCGACCTTCTGCGTGACAGCGGCCAGTGTCGCGAGTTCTACCAATGGATCGAGTGTCGGTCGCCCGCGACCGAGTGAGTCGCCCACCCAAATTCCCGGGAAGCCGCTGGCCTCGATCCGACGAGCATAGTCAGCGACCCGGTCCAGCAATCGGTCATGTTGGTCGGTGCCGGGACTGAACCGTATCATCGTGCTCACGCGCATGATCCACCCATCCGTCAGTGGTTGAGGACGGCGAGATTGCAACACATCCGCTACGCGCGCCATTCTTCCCCTCGCTGCCATTCACTGGGGAGGCCACGACCATGCCGAAAGAGGCCCTGCGCTCGATCCTGCCGGTTGCCGGCGTATCCGCTGCACGCGCTGACAGCGTGACGTTCACCGGCGGCACCGATCCCATTCTGCCGACACCGTTCCGCATCGGAGTGGCCGGTGCGGCGACACTGGCCGCAACGGGGCTTGCGGCCGCGGATCTGTGGGAAACGCGCACCGGGCGCCGCCAGTCCGTTTCGGTCGATGTGCGGCAGGCCACCGCGTCGCTGCGCAGCGGCCACTACATGAAGCTGGGCGATGGCGAGGTGTCGCACCGGCGCAACTCCATCATGGGCGTGTATCCCACCAAGGATGGCCGCTGGAGCTACCTGCACTGCAACTTCCCCAACCATCGCGCCGCCGCGCTGAGCGTGCTCGGGGTGGCCGAGGACCGCGACGCAGTGGCGAAGGCGGTGTTGAACTGGAACGCCGCCGATCTCGAGGAAGCGATCATCGCCGCCAAGGGTGCCGGCGGAATGGTGCGAACGAAGGCCGAGTGGGCACAGCATCCGCAGAGCGCCGCCATCGCCGGCCTGCCCTTGCTGGAGATCGTGCGGATCGGCGACAGTCCGCCTGAGGCGCTGCCCGCCGGCAATCGGCCGATGTCGGGTGTCCGCGTGCTGGACCTGACGCGTGTGCTCGCCGGGCCGACCTGCGCACGAACCTTGGCTGAGCACGGCGCGGACGTGCTGAAGATCACCGGCGCGCATTTGCCCAATCTCGGTTACCAGGAGTTCGACACCGGGCACGGCAAGCTATCGGCACAACTCGATCTGCGCGAGCAACGGGATGTGGACGTGTTGCGCGGGCTGGTGAGCGAGGCGGACGTGTTCTCGCAAGGCTACCGCCCGGGCACTCTGGGCATGCGTGGACTGTCGCCTGGGGAACTGGCGGCGTTGCGGCCGGGACTGGTCTATGTGTCGCTCTGTGCGTTCAGCCATGCGGGGCCTTGGGCATCGCGGCGTGGCTTCGACACGGTCGTGCAGACCGTCAGTGGCATCACGTCGCGGCAGGCCGAGGTGGTGCCGGGCAAGACGCCTGGGCCACAGTTCTATCCGGTGTCCGCGATCGACTATTGCACCGGCTACCTGATGGCGTTCGGTGCGATGGTCGCGCTCGAGCGGCGTGCGCGCGAGGGCGGCAGTTGGCTGGTGCGCATTTCGCTGGCGCAGATCGGCAAGTGGATCGTCGATCTGG
>Ga0210390_10004532_pt1 | contig 11714 bp, 10 predicted proteins | sample IncBWH11OmetaG_FD_161050 | JGI IMG/M metagenome (GOLD analysis project Ga0210390, IMG submission 161050) | Forest soil microbial communities from Barre Woods Harvard Forest LTER site, Petersham, Massachusetts, United States - Inc-BW-H-11-O ... | reverse complement strand
CCTGGCCACCCTCGGCATGTCCGGGGCAACCGACGCGGACGCTGGTCTTGTGTCCGGGTTGTTCAACACCACTCAGCAGGTGGGAGCGGCCATCGGCGTGGCGCTGCTCTCCACCGTCGCGGCCGGACGGACCACCAGCCTGCTCGGCGCGCACGAGAGCACCGCGCTGGCGCTGACCGCCGGCTACCGGCTCGCGTTCACCGTCGGCGCGGCCATGTCGGGCGCGGCGCTGGTGCTCGCCGCGGCCTTGCTCCGCCGCCCGCGTGCCACCGCAGTCCGCCCGCGTGCCGCCGCAGTCCGCCCTCGCGCCGCCGCAGTCCGCCCTCGCGCCGCCGCAATCAACGAGACCGGCCCCGCCCAGCGCATCCCGCAGCCCTCGGCCTGCGCCGCGACCGGCCAGACAGCGGCCCCCACGAACTCCAACTGACCGGCTGCACCTCACCTAGTGCCCGTGCCAGTCCCTCTCCGCCCGCATCTCGGCGAACAGCACCAGGCCCTGCCTGAACGCTGCGAACCCGTCCTCCCCAAGCTGCTCCCGCACCCGCGCATTGACCTTGGCGGTCACCTCGGCAGCGATCTCCTCGGCCGCCTCGCCGCGCGCTGTCGCCCTCAGCACCGCGCGACCGGCGTCCCCGGCCGGCGTCGCTCGCGACAGGTACCGGCGCATGACCATCGTGTCGATCAGGTCGCCCACCGCCTGCTTGCGCACCCCGAGGCCGTCGCTGAGATGGGTCAGCTCGCCGGTATGGATCAGCAGCGCCAGGGTGAAAACGCCATTGCGGGGCAGATCGTCGAAGCCCGCCTCGGCCAGCACGGCGCCGATGACCGACGCGTACGACCCGCGCGCCGCCCGCATCAGTCCGGGAACGCCGACCGCCGCGTGCCAGGAGTCCTCATTCATGCCTGCGACCATAGTCGTCCGCTCTATTGACTGTCAATTTGCTTGACGAGCCGGGCGCCATCAAGCCTCCCACAGCACGAGCTGCCTCCGTTGATAGCCTGTGCCGAAACGAGGCGGGAGCAGACAGGAAGGTGCCATCAGGCATGGACGAAACTCCCGCCAAGCCAGGTCCGCTGGCCGGGCTGCTCGTAGCCGACTTCTCCCGCGTGCTCGCCGGGCCGTACTGCACGATGATCCTCGGCGACCTCGGCGCGGAGGTCATCAAGGTCGAGGGACCCGGCGGCGACGACACGCGGCACTGGGTGCCGCCGGTGCACGAGGGCGTCTCGACCTATTACCTGTCGATCAACCGCAACAAGCGCTCGATCCAGCTGAACCTCAAGGACGATGCGGACCGCGCCGCCGCGCACGAACTGGCCCGGCGCGCCGACATCCTGGTAGAGAACTTCAAGCCCGGCGGCCTGCGGCAGTTCGGCCTTGACTACCACAGCGTCCGGGCGGCGAACCCGGCGCTGATCTACGCATCCATCACCGGTTTCGGCTCCGGCGGCGGCGCCCACCTGCCGGGCTACGACTTGATCGTCGAGGCCATGTCCGGCCTGATGAGCCTGCAGGGAGACGCCGACGGGCCGCCGTACCGGGCCGGCATCGCGATCTTCGACGTGATGTCCGGCCTGCAGGCAACGATCGGCGTGCTGGCCGCGCTCGAGCATCGGAACCGGACCGGCGAGGGCCAGCTCGTCGAGGTTAATCTCATGGCCACCGCCCTCGCCGGGATGGTCAACCAGACCGGGGCGTTCGCGTCGGCCGGAGTCGTGCCGCATCGCATGGGCAACGCGCATCCGAGCCTGTTCCCGTACGAGCCGCTGCCGACGGCGGACGGCGACCTGGTGATAGCGGCGGGCAACAACGTCCAGTTCCAGAACCTGTGCGCCGTGCTCGGCTCCCCCGGCCTCGCGACCGACGAGCGCTTCGCGACGAACTCGGGCCGGACCGCGAACCGCGACCAGCTGCGCCCGCTGCTCATCGAGCGCCTGAGCCAGCACAGCGCGGCCGAGTGGTTCGACAAGCTCATCGCGGTCGGCGTGCCGTGCGGGCCCATCAACAGCGTGGCCGGCGGCGTCGAATTCGCCGAGCGGATTGGCCTGCGACCAGTCATTGAGGCGGGAACGGGCCTGGCGGCGGTACCCGGCATCCGCAACCCGCTGACGTTCTCGGCGACCGAGGCGCGGTACGACCTGCCGCCGCCCGCCCCGGACGAGCACGGGGACGAGATTCGCGCGTGGCTGGCTGCGGACCCGGATCAGGCTAGCTAGCTAGCTGGCTCGCTCGGTAGCCTGCTGGGCGATCTGCTTGAGGCGCTCGATCTCCCCCGGCCGGACGTTCCTGTCGGTCATCCGGTTCTCGGCCACCGACGGTATGTACGGCCCCGGGTCGTCGCCAACGCCCGCCAGGAAGGTGGCGATCAGCGTGGCGCGGACCCTGCGCACGGCGGGCCGGACGAACCACGGAACCTGATCGACCTCGGAGCTGGCCATGATCAGGTAGGCCATGGCAACGTCCGCGCCGGGCGCGCCCGCCGAGGCGTTGGTCCAGTCGATGACGACCGGCCCGCGGGAGGTGAGCATGACGTTGCCCGGGTGCAGGTCCAGGTGCAGCACCTTGCCCCCGGCCTCGCCCGATCCAAAGGCCTGGCGAAGCCCCGGCGGTGCGTCGATCTGATGCAGCCGGCTGTGCAGCTCGGCGAGCACCTGCCCGTGCTGGCGAGCGCGCCAGGGACGGCTGCCAAGGTCGGCCAGCATGTCGCGCCCGTCCAGCCGCTCCATGACGAGGTCGCGCCCGCTGACCTCATACACGGCAGGCACCGGGAACCCGGCCGCAGCGAGGTAGATCATGATGTCGGCCTCGGCCTGCATGTTGTAGTCGGTGCGGAACCGCCGCAGCACCTTGCCGGGGGCGACCGCGAACACGTCGGCCGACCGCCCGACGCCGATCAGCTCTCCTGGCTGCTCATCAGCTGTCATGACGCAATCATCGCAAACTCGCCCCAGTCCACCCAAGCGCGGCCCTTATGGCCTGCCGGTACCGGGGACATCGACCGGCAGGGCGAGGGACACCCCGCGGCGCATGGGGCGAGCCACCGAGCTGAGCCGGGGAGGCCCGGCGAAGCCCGCCTAGCGGTCCAGGGCCCGGTCGAACGCGTCCTGCTCGTCGAACGGCCCCACGACCGCCAGTGCCTTCGGCCGGCCGAGGACCTCGGCGGCCACCTGCTTGACCTGATCGTGGGTGACGGCCTCGATCTCGGCGAGGATCTCATCGACCGGCTCGAGCGCCGGGTAGACCAGCTCGGACTTGCCGAGCCTGGTCATCCGCGACGACGGGTCCTCCAGGCCGAGCACGATCGAGCCGCGCAGCTGTCCCTTGCCGCGCAGCAGCTCGTCGTCGGTCAGCCCCGACTCGATCACCTTGGCGATCTCCTCGTGACAGATGGCCAGCACATCGTCGGCCTTGGCGGGCAGGCATCCGGCGTAGATGCCCCACTGCCCGCAGTCGGCATGCTGGGAGCTGAAGCTGTAGACCGAGTAGGCAAGTCCGCGCTTCTCCCTGACCTCCTGGAACAACCGCGAGGACATCCCGCCGCCGAGGGCCGCGTTGAGCACCCCGAGGGCGAACCGCCGCGAGTCGTTGCGGGCCAGCCCGCCGCAGCCGAGCACGAGGTTCGCTTGCTCGACCTGGCGGGAGAGCAGCCGCACGCCGGTGCCCGTGGCGCTGTCGGCGTCCGGGCCGGCGAGCCGCGCCGGGGCGGGCGCCACGCTGCCATCGGGTGCGGCGCCGAACGCGGACTGCACCAGCGCGACCACGGCCTCGTGATCCAGGTTGCCCGCGGCCGCGATCACCAGGTTGTCCGGCGTGTACCTGGCCCGGTAGTGCTCGTAGATGCGCTCCCGCGAGATCGAGTTGATCGAGTCGACGGTACCGAGGATCGGCCGGCCCAGCGGCGTGTCGCCAAACAGCTGCGCGGCGAACGCCTCATGCACGAGGTCAGCCGGGTCGTCCTCGTTCATCGCGATCTCTTCGAGGATCACGCCCCGCTCGGCGTCGACCTCCTTGGACTCGATCAGCGAGCCGGTCACCATGTCCGAGAGGACGTCGATGGCCAGCGGCAGGTCCTCGTCCAGCACCCGCGCGTAGTAGCAGGTGTACTCCTTCGCGGTGAACGCGTTCAGCTCCCCGCCGACCGCGTCGATCGCGGCGGAGATGTCGAGCGCAGTGCGCCGCGCGGTGCCCTTGAAGAGCAGGTGCTCGAGGTAGTGCGTCGCGCCGGCGTGCGGCGGATCCTCGTCGCGCGAGCCGACCCCGGCCCAGATTCCGAGGGCCGCCGACCGCACCGACGGGAGCGACTCGGTGATGACGCGCAGGCCGCCCGGCAGGACGGTGCGCGTAACGCCTCCGTCGCTGCCGGTCAGCCGCTGCGTTCCAGCGGTCATATCCATGGTCCGCCGATCAGGAATTGCCCGACCCCTCGCCGCCAGAATCCCGCGAGATCGCGGACCCGCCGCGGCTGCGCTGGCGGTTGCGGTGGTGGTCACCACCGCGGTCCCCGCGATGACCGCGATCCCGGTCACCGCGGTCCTCGCGCTGACGCGGCTCGTCGTGCCCGCCGAGGTCCTCGCCGGCGGCCTCGCGCTCGACGACCTCGACCGGCACCAGCGACAGCTTGCCGCGGTCGTCGATCTCGCGGATCTCGACCTGGATCTTGTCGCCCACCTTGATCACGTCGTCCACGTTCTCGATCCGGGCGCCGCCGTGCAGCTTGCGGATCTGCGTGATGTGCAGCAGGCCGTCCCGGCCCGGCAGCAGCGACACGAACGCCCCGAACGTCGTCGTCTTCACGACGGTGCCCAGGAACCGCTCGCCGATCTCCGGAATGTGCGGGTTCGCGATGGCATTAATAGCGGAACGGGCGGCCTCCGCGGAACTGCCGTCTGTCGCGCCGATGTAGATCGTGCCGTCGTCCTCGATCGTGATGTCGGCGCCGGTGTCCTCCTGGATCGAGTTGATCATCTTGCCCTTGGGGCCGATGACCTCGCCGATCTTGTCCACCGGGACCTTGATCGTGATAATCCGCGGCGCGAACTGGCTCATCTCGCCCGGCGCGTCGATCGCCTCGCGCATCACGTCCAGGATCGTCAGCCGCGCGCCGCGGGCCTGCCGTAGTGCATTGCCGAGCACGGTCGCCGGGATGCCGTCGAGCTTGGTGTCCAGCTGCAGCGCGGTGATGACGTCCCTGGTGCCGGCGACCTTGAAGTCCATGTCGCCGAACGCGTCCTCGGCGCCGAGGATGTCCGTGAGCGTGACGTACTCGCCGCCTTCGTGGATCAGGCCCATCGCGATGCCCGCCACCATGTCCTTCAGCGGCACGCCCGCGTCCAGCAGCGACATCGTCGACGCGCAGACCGACCCCATCGAGGTCGAGCCGTTGGAGCCGATGGCCTCCGACACCTGCCGGATCGCGTACGGGAACTCCTCGCGCGTCGGGAGCACCGGCACCAGCGCCCGCTCCGCGAGCGCGCCATGGCCGATCTCGCGCCGCTTGGGCGAGCCCACCCGGCCGGTCTCGCCGGTCGAGTACGGCGGCATGTTGTAGTTGTGCATGTAGCGCTTGGTGCGCTCGGGGTTCAGCGTGTCGATCATCTGCTCCATGCGGAGCATGTTGAGCGTGGTCACGCCGAGTACCTGAGTCTCGCCGCGCTCGAAGAGCGCCGAGCCGTGCACCCGCGGCAGGACGCCGGCCTCGGCCGACAGCTGGCGGATGTCCTCGAGCCCGCGGCCATCGATGCGCAGGCCGTCGCGGATGATGCGCTGCCGGACGAGCTTCTTGTTCAGCGCCCGGAACGCCTCCCCGATCTCCTTCTCCCGGCCCTCGAACTGGGCGGCGAGCTTCTCGGTGGCCAGTGCCTTGATGCGATCGGTCTCGGCGCCGCGGTCGTTCTTGCCGGCGATCGTGAGGGCCTGCGCGAGGTCGCTGCCGACCTCGGCCTCCAGCGCCGCGAGCACGTCGTCGCCGTAGTCGGCGAACACCGGGAACTCGGCGGTCTCCTTGGCAGCGTGACTGGCTACCTCGGACTGGGCCTCGCAGAGCTGCTTGATGAACGGCTTGGCCGCGTCCAGGCCCTGCGCCACCGTCTCCTCGGTCGGCGCGACAGCGCCGGAGGACGAGTCGCCGATCAGCCGGAGCGTGGTCGGGGTTGACTCGGCCTCGACCATCATGATCGCGACGTCGCCGTCCTCGAGCACGCGGCCGGCCACGACCATGTCGAACGTCGCGTCCGCGAGCTGGCTATGGGTCGGGAACGCGACCCAGTGGCCCTTGATGAGCGCCACCCGGACGCCGCCGATGGGGCCGGAGAACGGCAGCCCGGCGAGCTGAGTCGACAGCGACGCGGCGTTGATCGCGACGACGTCGTACAGGTGATCGGGGTGCAGCGCCATGATCGTCTCGACGACCTGGACCTCATTGCGCAGGCCCTTGACGAACGACGGCCGCAGCGGCCGGTCGATGAGCCGGCAGGTCAGGATCGCGTCCTCGGACGGCCGGCCCTCGCGCCGGAAGAACGAGCCGGGAATCCGGCCCGCCGCGTACATCCGCTCCTCCACGTCGACCGTGAGCGGGAAGAAGTCGTAGCCCTCGCGCGGCGCCTTCGACGCCGTCGTGGTGGACAAGACCATTGTCTCGTCGTCCAGGTAGACGACCGCCGAGCCGCCGGCCAGCTTGGCCAGCCTGCCGGTCTCGAACCTGATCGTTTGCGTGCCGAACGTGCCGTTGTCAATAGTGACCTCGGCGGTAAAGACACCCTCCACGGGTGACCTCCTTGAACTGAAGGTCCCGCGCCTGTCCGCCGCAGAGTGCTAGGGCCGGCCAGCGGAGCCGCGATGTGCTGGGCTCCGCGTAACGCCGGGGTCCGGCTGCCGACCGGTCTTCGATCGAAGCCCTCGGCCCCGGCCGCGGCGGCAAACTGCCGCGCTGCCGTGACCCGAAGACCACTACCGAGGACCGGCCCCTTAGGCGCTATCAGCGCTCTCGGCCGGAGGCCGCGGGACGGGTTATGTCTGTCTTATTTACTTGTGAAAAAGCGCGCGGCGGTTGCCGCGCGCTTGCCTACCGGCGCAGACCGAGCTTCTCGATCAGCGCCCGGTACCGGCTGATGTCGGTTCGGGCCAGGTACTGCAGCAGGCGACGACGGCGGCCGACCAGTAGCAGCAGGCCGCGGCGGCTGTGGTGATCGTGCTTGTGCACCTTGAGGTGCTCAGTCAGATCAGCGATTCGCTTGGTCAGCAGCGCGACTTGGACTTCCGGCGAGCCGGTGTCACCCTCATTGGTCGCATGCCCAGCGATGATTTCCTTCTTCACCGTGGTGTCGAGCGGCACGTTGCTCCCTTTTATGTCAAATGCGGGCGTTGGGTGGCGCCGCACCGAGCGGAGCTGAGCTCCGAAGGCGGGCCTCCCCTGGCTAGCCGCCTGAGGGCGCAGCTAACCGGGCCAGATGCATCTGGCCGATCCACAACGTTACCATGCGCCGGGCACCGCCGAGACATCAGCCGCGGAGCCGCTTGCGTCCCTGCGGACCGCCCCGTTACCTAAACGTTACCAGACGGGCAATCCTGACCGCGGGTCCCGGCGTGTATATCCGTCGAAGGGGCACCACGGACCCGCGGCAGGAGCTGATGGCGCGTCCACGTGAGGACTTCCAGGAGTTCTACCAGGCTAGCTACGGCCGGACGGTAGCGATGGTCGCGGCCGTGGCCGGAAGCAGGCACGAAGCCGAGGACATCGCGCAGGAGGCCTACGCCAGGGCCCTCGCCCGGTGGTCCCGGCTGCGCGCCTACGACCTGCCCGAGGCCTGGGTCCGCAAGGTGGCGCTGCGCCTGGCCATCGACTCCGGCCGCCGGCTGCGCCGCGGCGCGCTGGCGTCCGCCAGGCTCGCCGCCCGGCGGGATGCGCCTGAACCCGAGCCCGGCGACGACCTGAAATACACCGCGCTCGGAGCCGCTCTCCTGGAACTGCCGGTCCGCGAACGGCAGGCGGTCGTGCTCTTCTACCTGGCCGATCTACCCGTGGACGCGATCGCCCGCGAATGCGGGCTGCCGGCGGGAACGGTCAAGGCCCGGCTGGCCGCCGGGCGGCGCCATCTCGAGCAGCGCCTCTCCCAGCAACCCGAGGCGGTCGCCTAGTGAACGATGCCGAGATTCGCGAGCACTTCGAGCGGTGGGCGCAGCCGCTGCGCATAGTTGCGCCGCCCCCGGTTGACGAGATCCACCGCCGTGCGCGCCGCCGGACGACCAGGCTGACGATCGCCGCCGGGTCAGCGACAGCCGCGGCCCTGGCCACAGTGGCCGTCGTCGGTCTGGTGACAGCGGCGCCACCCGTGCCCATCCTGCCGGTCAGCGGTCATCACGGCGCGCCCGGCCCGACGCCTGCCGGCAGCCCGCAGCGGGCGATCGGCATCTCCGCCCTTCACCTGCCGCGGCCGCAGATCTCGCAGCCGGTGACCGGCAGTACGTGGGGTACCGGGAGATATCCCGCACCGCCGGCAGCACCGTTCCTGATGACTCTTTCGATGGCGACGCAAACCGCCCTCGTCGTCAGCGCGTCACGGGGAGCGGTCCAGGCCACCCTGCACCCTCGGGTGGCCGGGGATCAGTTCACCTGGGCCGCCGCGGCGCCCAACGACCAGCTGTTTATGCTCGCCGAGGAGCACGGCTTCGGCGTGACCTTCGACCAAGTGCAGATCAGCCCCTCGGGCCAGGTCAGCGGCCCGCACCGGGTGCTGCCGGCCGTATCGCTGAACGTGCAGATCTACGCAATGGCCATCAGCGCCGACGGCGCCAGGCTCGCGCTGTCGGTGCTGCCGCACAGCGCCACGGGGCTGGACAGCGTCCTGGTCTACAACCTGCGCACGGGCGCTCTGACCGGCGACTGGTCCAGCGCGTCAGGCAGCGCGGTCGGCCTGTCCTGGGGCACCGCCGGCGACCTGGCCGTGGGCTGGCAGGATGACACTGGCTCCGCGCCGAGCGGCGTCCGGATCCTGGATACCGGCACCGGGCGCGGCGCGCACCCCCAATCGCTGACCGCCGACTCGGTCCTGGTGGCGCCGGTCCGTGGCTTCGTGTCCGGCATGATCACGACCGATGGTGCGACGGTCCTGGCCGTCAGCACCGGCGGAAGCCAGGTGCGGCTCGAGGAGATCGCCGCCGACTCCGGGCGCGTCCTCGCCTCGGTTCCGATCGGCACCACCGGGGACCAGGCGAACAGTCCCGATTTCTGCGGGCTGCTGTGGGCCAGCAAAACCGGCAGCAGACTCATCACGCAGTGCGGCTCACACCAGCAGCTAGTGGTCAACGGCTCGCCGACCACGACACGGCTCGCGCTGACGATCCCGGACTCGGTCGTCGGCTGGGCCAACACCTTCGCCTGGTAGTAGCGCCGGCCAGGCGCAGCCGGAAGCGAACGACCGCCGGCGGAGGGCCAGGCCGCGCCGGTCCCAGGCCGGCGCGGCCTGCCCGCATCAAGGGCAGCTGCCGAGGCCAATGCCTACGATCAGCGGCGTGGACACCGACTCTCGGGAGAGCCCGAAAGCCATTGCCTCGACCGGCATCGACGTCTCGGCCCGGCCGTCGGTCTGGTCCGGCGCGTCGATGTCGGCCTGCTGCGGCACGTAGACGCAGACGTTCAGGCCCACCGCGCTGGATTCGCTCACGACGCTCCCGGCCGAGACCCAGTCACCGTTGCCGACCGCGCTCAGCAGCTCGCCGTAGGTGTCGCCCGGTACTGGTTCGACGACGTCGCCGCCGGCCGGCTGCGGCTCCTCGATCTCCCCCGGCACCGGCACCGTCAGCGGCAGCAGCGCCGGGCGCGCGATCGATGCCCCGGTCCGGACCGTCAGCGCCGACTCCGGGATCGCGCACACGTAACCAGCGGCGCATTCCGAGGCCGGCTGTTGGGCCGGCGCGGCCGTCGCGCTCACGATGACCGGCCCGGCCAGCGTGACGGCGACGGCACCGCACCCGGCTAAGACGCTGCGGAAGACCTGACCGCGAGATTTCCATGGCATGGTGATAATCCCTCGGAGAAGAATTGGGGCACGGTATTTCCCGGCGAGAAACAATCACTGCAAGCACTTCTGACAATAACAATTGCTTTCCGTGCGCCGCAGGACGCTGGCGTTACCCGCGCATTTGCCGCGGGTCCGCGGATCCGAGCCGGATGCCCAGGTAAGGGCGCCGATGTCGAATCAGAGGGCGCCGGCCGGCTGACGCGCCGACCGCCCGGCGGCCTTCTTCATACGGCTGCTGACGAGGATGCACAGCCGGTTGCTGACCACGGGGGCGAGGAACAAGATAATGATCGAGTAGGCGAACGCGTTGACGTTGATGTGGTTGTCAATCAGGAAAACGCCCACCGAGTGGGTGAACCAGTGCTCCACTCCGTAGACAAACAGCAGGCGCAGGGCGGTGAACCCGATCCAGATCGCCGCGTACGGGTAGCCCGCGTCGGTCCACGCCTGGCCGTTCTCATCGACGCTGACCCGGATGAAGGCGAACGTCAGCATCCCGATCGCGACGCCGAGCACGAGCGCCCCGAGTTCCAGGTAAAGCCCGTTCCCTGAGGCGTTCCAACCGGGTGCGACGAATGGGACAATGAAGACACCCAGCAATGGGCGGATCAACGGGAACAGCGTGACCCGCCGATGACCCCAGTCGCGCGCCAGCAGCAGGGCGACGACTGCGAGGCTCACGACGGTCAGGGCGGTGGACATGGCAGCCAGCGTAGGCAGCCAGCCGGGTGGAGATCATCAACCCAACGGGTGGAGAAGTTGAGCAGCGGAGCCGGGCCGGTGAGCGCGCGCGGGGCGGCCGGCATCAGCGTGGCAAGGCAGCGGCTGGCTCTCGGCGCTGGCCTCGCGGCCATGGTGTGGGCGATGACAACCCACCGCGGCGGAGCGGGCCTCCACGGCAGCGGCCTGCACATCTCGGTCGCGCTCGCGGTCGCGTCCGCGTGCTGGCTCGGCTGGATCGCGCTCGGACCGCACGGCGACACGCTGGCGCTGCGCTCGCTGACCGCCTGCACCGCGATCAGCGGCGCCGTGCTCCTGCTGCTCTACCCGTCGCTGGCGGTCTACTGGTTCACGTTCTGGGCGTGTGTTAACGCGGGCCTCAACTTCGCCGACCGGGTAGCGGTCCCCATCACCGCCGCGAGCGCCGCGATACTCGTGGGCGGCTACCTGACTCACCGCGGCACGATCCTGGCCGCATTCGCGGCGGTCGCCTTCGTCGGCTACACCCTCGGCCGCGAGCGCCGACGGTACCTGGCCGAGGCGCGCGCGGCCACGCTGGCCGAACGCGGCCGCATCGCCCGCGAACTCCACGACGTGATCGGCCACTCCCTCACCGGCGTGTCGCTGCAGATCGAGTCGGCCGCCGCGGCGCTGGAGGCCGCGGCGGACTCCGATCGCGCGCTCACTCACCTGGAGCAGGCAGGCAGGCTCGTGCGCACCGGCCACCAGGAAGCGGTGGCGGCGGTGCGCACGCTGCGGGAGGGCCAGGTCGCGATGCACGCCATGCTGGCGGGCCTGATCGAGTCCCACCGGGCGGCCGGCGGTCACGCCCAGCTGTCGGTCACCGGCATGCCGAGGGCGCTCGATGCTGCCCCCGCGCTCGCGCTTTACCGCGTCACCCAGGAGGCACTCACCAACGCCGCCAGGCACGCGCCGGCAAAGCTGGCGCACGTCCAGGTGGGTTACGGCGACAGCGA
>Ga0210390_10004531_pt1 | contig 11715 bp, 8 predicted proteins | sample IncBWH11OmetaG_FD_161050 | JGI IMG/M metagenome (GOLD analysis project Ga0210390, IMG submission 161050) | Forest soil microbial communities from Barre Woods Harvard Forest LTER site, Petersham, Massachusetts, United States - Inc-BW-H-11-O ... | reverse complement strand
AATCGGTAAATAGCTTAGAAAAATTCGGCGAATATACACTCATTAGCACGGCAGCTGGCGCAGCAAACGGTGCTATAGATGCAGGAATTTTAGGACACAATATCGGCCAGGGCGCCTTAAGTGGAGCTGAAAGCAGCCTCGAATATGCTGGCATTCAATACGCAGGATATGGCGGCGAACAAGTTGCAGCACACAGCGGCTTTGCTCGTTTCTTCGATAGCTTCAAAATATCGATCTTCGGTCACAGTTTAAATCTGCCCCAAAATCCCAATTCGATAGAATATGGGATCTCATTTGACTTCTACAAAGGCAAATTTAGTGATGTTTTAACAAAAGCAGTGGAGGGCGAATTTATTCCGGGCTATGGCCTCTATGCGAAATCGGACGATTTTGACCGAAACGTTACAAGCAACTATTCTTACAAACAATTCACGGAAAATAATTTGTTGGATGATTTGACGAGCGAGTTCTCGTTGCATCTTAATGTTGCACAGCCAGGCAAAGAGTGGCCAGAGAAGCTAAACATTGCTCCGCAAGTATACGGAAACGACACATCCAAAGATAAATAGCATCGCTCGGAATTGCTATCCTTACGACCGCCAGTCGCACCCAGCTAAAGCAGGGTGTGAATGGTGCCGCTGGCTGCGGTCCCCAAATTTAGAGATGCGGTCTCATCCGCCTGCTGCCTGCTCTACATTTGTATTGACAGAATCCAGCGCCAGAACCGACGCTCGCAGCATCAAGTAACCGCGTGCGCACATTGGACAAAATAATTGGAAAATGGCTGTGGAAACCGGCCGGTTTCGTTCCTTCCCTGGATGCATTGGAAGAGTCGCATGGCGTGGCGGCTAAGTGGGACGTAACGGCAGCCGTCACTGGATCAAAAGAAGGAAATCCATTGGCGGTGGTCGAGCTGGCGGGGGGCAAGATTATCGGCGATCTGCGTATGGTCGCGACTGGTGACGACATCGTCATCGGCGGCATGCAAAGTTTGCCGCCGGGCGTGGATCCCGCGAATCATTATCTGGCGCGCCGGCGTCGTTTCCGGATGCCAAAATTCCGGCGCGGAACGGCCCTGCTTTTGGGCGCGGCCAACAGCGATAACTATTACCACTGGATGGTGGACAGTGTGCCTCGCTGGAAGATGTTTGAGGCGGCAAACCGGTTGAACTATGACTTCGTCCTGCTTCATCCCAAACCTTCGCGGTTCCAGGAAGAGGTCCTGGACCGCCTGAATGTGCCGAAAGCAAAGCGCCTGCGCTGCGCCAAATATTTTGTTCATCAATTTGAACGATTGGTCGTGCCATCGATACCGTTTCCGCCGGAACAAATTGCGCCCTGGTCCTGTTCGTATCTCCGTTCGCTCTTTCCGGAAACGTCTTCGGGCCCGGAAAAGATTTACCTGCGCCGTGGAGCGGGCAGGCGGCGGCTTGCCAATGAAGCGGAGTTGGAGGCGGCATTGGCGGAAATCGGATTTGTCGCGATTGACCCGCAGAGGCTGACCGTATTTGAGCAGGTGAAACACTTAAGCGCGGCGCAGTTTGTTGTCGCGCCCCACGGCGCTGCCCTCACAAATATGATTTTCGCGCCTCCCGGCGGTCTGATGCTTGAATTGTTTCACCCACACCACAAAAACAATTGCTATGTAAATATTGCTGCTACCTGCGGCCTTCATTATGAGGGTCTCGACGGAGAACCGCTTGGGGGCTCTGAACGTCAGATGCTCGAGTACTCGATTGACATTTTAGGTGTGTTGGAAACACTAAGGCGCGCGGGGCAGATGACCGCTTCAAAGCGAACATAAACCAATCAGAAACATGGCGCGATATCTTGCCGTAGGAAATCTAAATTCCAGTGACGCAGTTTTAGACACTGCGGCCATGAGGTTTTTTTTGGGCAATCCTGAGGTTGAATTTCTCCATACAGGTTCCAAGAGAGACGTTCTTGTAAAACAGAGGCAATCGCCAAAAGAGGCAGTGAGGAAGGCTCTGGATGGCAATTTCGATCTGATCATTGCAGGAGAAAATGATTTTCCCTATCCGAATCCGCGAAAATCCTGGGCCAAAAACATGGCCAGGATTATCAGACAGCTTGTTCGATATCCAAATTTGTTAAATGCTTTTCGATTTCCGTATTCGAAAGTGGGTTCGCGCCTGGCTGGCATCGACATGCGTGACCGGCCGGTCATTGACAACCGTTGGTTTGAGATTTTGGACTCCTGCGTTTGTTTTTTCAAACGCGAATTACCTCAAAATCCTTGTAACGCTTTTCTCTACACAACGGCTCGAGCTGAGGTGGCCGAAAACCTTTTCGGATCAGAACAATTTCCTCGCTGGTTGAAAAAACTGCGTCCTATATCACTGGGCATCGCACCCGAAACGGTGTTGCAATATTCAGAGCTGAGCCTTCCAAAGAAAACGGACGTTTTTTTTGCGGGCGAACTAAAATGGCGGACAAGCCGCCTTGCCGGATTTGAACAACTGGAACAGCTGAAAAAGGACGGGTATGCTATTGACATAGCGTCGGGAAAGGTACCGCACGATGAGTTTATTCGGCGATGCGCCCAGGCAAGCATCGTATGGTCTCCGGAGGGCGGCGGCTGGGACTGTTTCCGGCACTACGAGGCGGCATTGGCCGGTTCGGTGCCACTCATGTCCACACCGACCATTCGGCGGCATGCGCCATTAGTTGATGGAGAACATGCGCTGTACTATTACGTAGAAGGCAATGACTTCAGTTGTCGGATTCGCGAAGCATTGCGGGACCGCAAAAAACTTCGTACGATGGGTTTGGCGGCGCGACAGCACGTGTTGCAGTGGCACACTTATGAAGCCTTAGGCCGTTACGTCATAGATGAAACAAAACGGTCGGCTGTGGCAAACCAGGCTTAATCGCCGGGGGCGACGCGTTGCTCCAGGAACTTTCTCGAAACCTCCCAAATGCCGCGATACCGGCGGTATTTCATCCATGCTTTTGAGTTTGGCGGCTGCAAGCGGGAAATCAGGTTGTTCCAAAGCATGCGGAATCTCGCGCGCCGCAGGTCCCGCTTTGCCAGAAAAACGCAATCTTCCGGCGGATAATGTTTCTGTCGAAATTTCAGCAGGCCCCGTAGCTTTCGCATCGAAGATTCGTAGGGATCACTCAGGTTTTCGCTCGAACCGCCAACATGCGTGACGGCGACCTCCGGAATATAACCGATTTCGTAACTCAGTTCACGAACACGCAGGCAAAAGTCCGTTTCCTCGCTGTAGGCCGGGAAGAACTCAGGATCAAAACCGCCGAGTTTTTGATAAATCTCGCGTCGGACAAACATGCTGGCACCGAGGATCCAGGCGATTTTTCCCGGAAGCTTCGAAAAATCGCGGTGGACGTGGCGTTGTGCCGGATACTGAACGTCGGGTAAGCATTGTACGCTCCCATCCAAAGAGAGCACTTTGGTCCCGGCCATGCCCCATTTCGGTTCCGAGTCCATTTTTTGACAGAGTTTGGCCAAATCATCTTTTTTCATCAGCCAGGCGTCGGCATTTAGGAGGAATACGTAGCGGCCGGTGCTGACTGAAAATCCCTTGTTGTTGCCCGGACCAAAGCCGAGGTTTTTATCGCTGGTAATGACCTTGCACTTCAAGTTATTGAGTTTGGCTAGCGTGCCGTCTGTGCTGGCGTTGTCGACGACTATGGTTTCGCAGGTGACGCCGGTCTGTATAAGCACGGACTCCACGCACCGGGCAATATAATTGGCTGAATTGAAACCTATGATGATGACGCTGACATCCATTCCCGAATAATGACAAATCAAGTCTAGGCGGATAGCCCCGAACGGGCAAGGTCAGAGTCAACGGCAGGGACGCCGCTCTTCGCAAGTGGCGCTGCCGCCGCCGTCACTGCCCGCGTAGAGCGGGCGGAACATGCGCGGTACGACATTCGATCACATTCGTTGCGCCACCAAATGCACCGAAACGGAAATTTCACAAAAAACACTGGCTTTTCATCTTTTGGCCAACATCATTTTGCAGGAACTGATGCATACCGCCCCGAAAATTCTCGCCATTCAGTTTAAATACTTAGGCGATGCCGTTTTGCTGACGCCGGCGCTGCGCGCGATTCGCGAGGACATGCCGGATTGCGAATTGCATGTGTTGGCGCCTGAAGAAGTCACGCCTGTTTTCGAACATTTGCCATGGCTGAATCGGGTTTGGGCCATGCCGCGCCGGCGCGGACGCGGCAACTTGTCGCAGACGTTGCCCATTATCCGCGCTTTGCGCCAGGAACGATTCGACAGGTCCGTGGATTTCGCCAGCAACGATCGCGGGGCGATAGCCAGTTTGCTGATTGGCGCAAAGGATCGGCTGGGATGGGAAGAATCAGGAGGATTTTGGGGCCGCAGATTCTGCTATCATCGCCGCGTGGCGCCCGAAACAAAATCGCTCCACGAATCCGCGCACCTGGTCCATCTTCTGTCCGGCTGGAATGTCCCGCCGCCGCGTTCACTCGAATCTGAAATACACGCCGACCCTTCACTGGCTGAGACGGCGAAAAGAATATTTCCCGCGGAAAATGCGATCATTTGCCACGTCGCCTCAAGCCAGCCAAAAAAGGAATGGCCATTGCGGAATTGGGCGGCGTTGCACGGCATGGCAACCCGCGCTGGAAGGAATCTGGTTTTTACGACGGCTCGCGGCGAACGCGAACAGTCGCTCATTGCTGAATTTTCGAAGCTGACGCCGGACGCCCTGATTCTACCCATGATCAATGACTTGCCGTTGCTATTGGCGGTCCTTCGGCGAGCGGTGTTGTTCATTTCCGGAGACACCGGTCCGCTGCATTTTGCCGCCGGGCTGGGTGTGCCAACCATTTCGCTATTTGGGCCAAGTCCGCCTGGGCGATGGGCGCCCCTAGGGCCCAACCATCAATTTCTCACCGGCTCCGCCTGCCGATGCGATGGAAACTCAGCGGTGTGTACCAGCCAAAGTCATTGCATGGCGGCCATTTCGCCGGAACAGGTATGGGAACATATAAGAAAATTTGAGCACACAAAATTTCGATCGCCCGATTAGATTTCTGGGCCTTCCATTGTCGCGGTTGCGCGCCGTAATCAACTTTACACGCAGGGAGATAACGGTATCGTTTCGTCAGATCTTTCAATGCATCCCCATCAAAAGAAGAGATTGATAGCCGCATACGCGGAGCTTATTCCGGGGAGCAGCGTTGCGCCGTGATGACAACCACTTCTACCAGTCGTGATCTGGTGCTGGCGGTCATGCATGGCGGTAACTTCGATTATGTTGCCCCGTTTGTCATTTCCTTGAAAAATTCCGCTTTTCGGGGCTCCACGGTTTTGTTCACAAGCGGTGTGGACAGCGACTCGCTTAACAAGCTGAAAAAATGCGGAGTAACTGTTGTTCCGTTTCGCTTTTCCGACCAGGGGGCACGCGCGCCCGACCGCCGGCGAATTGCCCGGCTTTGGCCGCTTTGGCGCTTGCTTTTTTCCGCCGGACTGCCGCGGGGCGCGAGATACGGGCTGGCACACTGGGTCTTTCATTTACGCTACCGGCGGTATCTATTGTATTCGGAATTTCTTGAGCGGCACACGGCGGATTTTGACCGTGTTTTTCTGGCTGACTGCAGGGATATTTTTTTTCAGGCCGATCCTTTTGCATGGGACTGGAAATCCGGTGTCCATTTCTTTTTTGAAGAGACCGGGCATCGGATGATTGAGTGTAACGCTCACCGAAATTGGTTGAGCCGCCAATTTGGCCGGGAATTCTTTGAACAACACGCTCAGAGGACACCGGCCTGTTCCGGAACTACTTATGGCGACATGGCAAATATACGCCAATACCTCAATTTGATGGTTGCCACAACCATGCGTGCGCTTAACCTGGGTAGAATGGCCGGGGGCGACCAGGGTATTCACAATTACATTCTCATTAACAATTTGATAAACAACATCACCGTATACGAAAACCGGCGCGGGCCGGTGATGACGATGTTTTGGATGCGCGAGTCCGATATTCCAACTGATGCCGACGGGGCTGTGGTTAACGATGACGGCAGTATTGTGGCTGTACTGCACCAATACGACCGATTCCCGGCATTGAAAGCGCGTCTCCTGAGCCGTCTTTGAGCTTCCTGGATAAAGCTCGCTTTGGTCGTTCCTCGCCACCATATTGTCACCGAGTTCATGTTTGATTTTATTGGAAAAATCTGGAGTCTGGCAAAACGGTATCGCCTGCGGCTGTTCCTGGGCGTGGCGACCGGCGTGTTAAGCGGTTTAATGCAGCCGTTGTTGATGGGCACGATTCTGTTTCTTGTGGGCGCAGTTTTCCCTTCGGCTACGACGACTTCACCAAATACAGCCGTAAGCCGGCTGCCCGCATTCGTCCAGGCATGGTTTACCCAGGCGCGCGATGCATTGACGCATGGCGTGCATGAACAAACGTGGTCACCGGAGGTGAAGGTCACCGTTGTGGCCCTGGTAGCCGCTATTCCGGTTGTTATGTTTCTGCGCGGACTTTTTGGCATTCTGAATGTGTATTTTCTGCAATGGGTGGCCAGCCGGTCGATTGCGGATTTGCGCGCCCGGCTGTTTCGGCATTTGCTGGGTTTGTCCGCGGGATTTTACAACGAAAATCCAAGCGGCCAGCTCATGGCGCGCGTGATCAACGATACCGGGGCGTTGCAAAACATCTTGAGCGGGGCCACATCCGTGATAGTGCGCGATCCCGTAACGCTGATAACGATCTTTGGCGGTTTGTTATGGACGCAGCCGAGGCTGACTCTCATGACGATGGTCGTGATGCCGGCGTGTGTGATTCCGATTACGATCTTTAACCGAAAGATACGCCGCTCCAGTCGCGAACTGCAGTCGCAATCGGCCAACCTGACACAGATCATGGTCGAGGCTTTCACCGGTTATCGCATCGTCAAGGCCTACAATCTCGAAGACATTGTCACGGAGGATTTTCGTCATACGACGCGCGGAACCGTCGGCCACTACATGCGCATCATTCGCGCGAGCAACATTCCCGGGCCATTGATCGAATTTTTTGGTTCCTGTGGCGTGGCGTTGCTGATTGCGTATATCATCAGCCAACCGCAACCCCCGGAAAACTTCGTCGAGCTTCTGACCGGCGTTTTCCTGATTTATCAGCCGTTGAAAAACCTGACTGGTTTGCACAATCAATTGGCCCAGGGCCGAGCCGCCAGTGAGCGCGTGTTTGAGCTTCTGGCCACTAAAACCAGCGTCCCCGAACCCGCTCAGCCTAAAAAGCTCAACGCCAACGGGGCGGACGTCGTGTTTGAAAACGTCAGTTTCAATTACGGCGAAAAGGCGATTCTGAGAAACGTCAATCTCACCGTCAAATCCGGACAGTTGGTGGCGCTCGTGGGAGCGAGCGGTTCAGGCAAGACCACGGTAGCCAATTTGCTCCTTCGGTTTTATGACCCGCAGCAGGGCGCCATCCACATCGGCGGCATGGACATTCGGGATGTTTCCACGGTCGATTTGCGCAACCAAATTGCCGTCGTTTCACAGGAAATCATTCTCTTTGATGAAACCGTCCGAAGAAACATAGAACTGGGGCGGCCCGGCGCAAGCGAAGACGAGATAATCGCCGCGGCCAAACACGCTCATGCATACGATTTCATCATGTCGAAACCCGAGGGTTTCAACGCGCGCATCGGTGAAAAAGGAATCAAATTATCCGGGGGCCAACGGCAACGCATCGCCATAGCCCGCGCTGTTTTGCGCAATGCGCCGATTCTCGTTCTGGATGAAGCCACCAGCGCGCTGGACAACGAATCGGAGCGGGCGGTGCAGGCGACCCTTGACGAGTTGATGACCGAACGTACGACGCTTTGCATCGCGCATCGGCTGTCAACCATCAGGAACGCGGATTTAATTGTAGTGCTGGATCAGGGCCGAATCGTGGAAACCGGACGACATGAAGAGTTGATTCAACGGGGCGGTATTTATCAAAAGCTCTATCTGTTGTCCGAAGGCGGACGGCTTGCCAGCGCCGACAAGGAACAGGTTATTCTCCGATAAAATGGACCACGGCCCGACGCGAATGGCCGTGCAGCCGATGTTCCCACAAAAAAATTCCCTGCCACGTGCCCAGCGCCATTTCCCCGTGACGCACGGGAATGCTTAAGTTCACGGTCGTCAGCGCCGTGCGCACATGCGCGGGCATGTCGTCATCTCCTTCGATTATGTGCTCAAAGATGGCGTCGCCGTCCGGGACCAGCCGTTCGAAGAATTTTTCAAAATCGCGGCGCACATCCGGGCTGGCGTTCTCCTGGATTAAAAGCGACGCCGACGTGTGCTGTAAATGGATCGTCAGCAGGCCGTCACGGAATTTGTTTTGGGCAATCCATTTTTCCACTTCCGGCGTGAACTCATAGAGGCCGCGCCCGCGCGTCGGAATCGTGATCTCATGAAAAGACTGGCGGAGCATGCGAGTCCCGGGCTTTTTTATTTGCTGCTGGCGGAGGTCGTATTGAGCATTTGTTCGATTTGCGGGCTGGCCGGCACTCCGGCCACCAGGGCTTTTTCGTAATGCCACCGCGCCATTTCGACCATCGGCGGGACGGTGCTTAGGTAAATTATGGCAAGATTCTTGTGGGCGTCGCCGTAATTGGGATCAATCTCGACCGCTTTGCGGAAAGCGGTTTCGGCCTGGACGCGGAGTCCTTTTTGCGCAAGCGCAACACCGAGGAAATTTTGGATTTGCGCATTTTGCGGATTGAGTTTTACGGCGTGATCCAGGGCATCGAGCGCGCCGTCCAGGTTTCCTTCGCTGAACCGAACGCGGCCGAGTACGGTTAGATCGAACGGGTCATTTGGCTCCAGTGCCAGCGCGGCATGAATGTGCGCGTCGGCATCGGCGGTTTTATTCTGCTCCAGTTCGGCCGACGCGAGATTCGCCAGGGCGAGCGGATTGTTTTGGTCGTGTTTCAGAAGTTCCTCATAATCCGCGGCGGCTTTGCCATATTGGCGGTTGCTAAAATAGCTTTGGGCTTCCGCGACCAGCACGGCAGCGCCTCCTGATAGCTTGCGATAGGATTTCTTTTCGGTTTTAGGATCAGCCGCAAGCGGTTCCGGCGTGAACAGCGCCAGCTCTTGCGGAGTGTAAGGCACGGTTTCTCCTTCGTCCACTTCCACCCGGTCGCGGAGCGTCTCAATCTGTTGCGCGAGCGCATCCATTTGCGCCGCGACGCTTTCGTTTTTGCGGCTCTTCAGCTTCCGGTTCGCCTGGCCCAGTTGCGCGAGCAACTGGTCCCGTTCGAGCTTGAGCTCGCGGATTTGCGACTGCAAATCCGGTTGGTCCGGCGCCCCGGCTTCAACGGCTCCGGCGAGCGACGCCGCTTGTAGTTGTTGGACACGATTTTCGAGCGCGGCTTTTTCCAGCCAATTTTCGGAGGCATCGGATTGCATCCTGGTGACCAAAGCCTGCAACTGGGTAACTTTTGCGCGCGCGATGGCGAGATCTCCCGAGTCGTTGGTCGCCACAGGCAAATGGACGTTGGCCAATTCCTTTTTCAACACCTCGTTCTCGCGTCGCAGCGCCGCGGCGGCGTCCGCATCGGTCGTCAGGGCCAGAATTTTAGCCTCCAAAGTTTCGTTTTCCTTTGCCAGTTGTCCGGCTCGGGCGGTTTGCTCGGTCAGGTCCTGCTGCATTTTGGCATTGTCCTGGCCGGCGACCTTCGGTGGCGGGGCGTTGGTCATTCTTGCGGCAGTCGCCTTGAGTAAATCATTTTCCTTTGTCAATTGACGGACCTGCTGCTGCAATTGGTCATAGGCGGTGGCACTGGCGCCTTCGGGCTGAACGCTTAGCGCTTCCTTGAGTTTGGCCTGCAGGGTTTCGTTGTCGCCCTGGAGTTGTCGTATCTGCCCGTTTAAGTTGATCAGTTGCGCCTGCCAATCCGCCGGCGTGGGCGCCGGCACAACCTTCACTGGCGGGGCATTGGTCGTGACGGGCGGCGGCGTGAGCGCCGTGATCTTCTCGGCCAGGTAGTTCAGGCGATAATTCACGATCATCGGGTTCCAATCCGAATAAACCTGCTGAAACTGTTTCAGTTCGCGCTGGGCTTCTGCGTAATCTCCCAATGCCTGTCTTGGTTGGCCGGCATTCAGGCTGGCATCGCCCTGTTGGATCAAAACATAGATGATCACATACTGGTCGTCGGGACTTTGCTGCGCACGCACGACCGAAACCGCCAGGAAGAAACCAATGATAAAAGCGGCGAAAAATTTCATTGTACCAAAATAATGAATCGCCGCGGATTTGGCAAAGATTCAATTAAAATCCTCGCTTTTTGGGCCGCAAGATTTTAAACCGGTTTCCATGGAACGTACATTTGGTGCGATGTCTCTGGACTGGTGCGAATGGGAAACTGGCAAAAAATGAATGGTCCTGGCGCCAAATTCCATTTAAAACAAAACGCCATTTTTGGCGTTGTCTGCGCCGCCACCGTTGCGATTTTTGCCTGCACCGCGCAAACCGGGGCATTGAATTCAGCAAGTCCGCATGCAAATGACTCATATTATAATCTGCTGGTTCAAGGTTTTCGCGCGGGGCAACTTAACGTCAATCGCGAGCCTCCGCCGGGCCTGGATCGGCTGCCAAATCCCTACGACCCGGCTCAAAACAGGGATCTTGTATGGGAGAAAGATCACCTTTGCTACGAGATGAGCTACTACAAAGGCAAGCTTTACCTTTATTTTGGCGCCGTGCCGGCCATCGTGCTTTTCTGGCCTTACCTGGCCGTGACCGGCCATTATCTTCCGGAATTAGAGGCGGTCGTTATTTTCGTGGCGGCCGGTTTCCTGCTGGCCGCCGGATTGGTGCGCGCCATTTGGCGCCGTTATTTCCCGGAGGCGGGCATCGGGTTGGTGGTCTTTGGCACTGTTGCCATGGGATTGGCCACCGGCATCCTGCCAATTTTATCATCGTGTGAGATTTATGAAATTACCAAGAGTTGCGGACTCGCCTTTATCCTGCTTTCGTTGGCGGCGGTCTGGCGGGCGTTGCACGAACCAAAGCAGCGAATCAAATGGCTCGCGGCGGCGAGCCTGGCCTTTGGCCTGGCTGTGGGCTCGCGCCCATCTTTATTGTTTGGGGCAGTACTCCTCCTGGTTCCGATTTTACGGGAATTCCAGGAATCCAGGGAGCGAAACCTGAACCGGGTGGCCGACCAACCGTCAAACACCGGACAAAACAGTCCTGATACGCCGCAAAAGAAGCCGTGGCGGATCGCAGGTTTATTGGCCGCGGCCACGGGACCAATTACGTTGATTGGCATTGGACTTCTAATTTATAACGCTTTGCGCTTTGACAATCCGTTTGAATTTGGCTGGCATTACCAATTGACCAGTTGCCAGAACGGGGCAGCCAGGCAATTCAGCCTTGGATATCTCTGGTTCAACTTTCGTTTCTACTTTTTGATGCCGGGCCAGTGGAGTATTCACTTCCCATTTCTGCATGGCCGCCCGATACCGGCGTTGCCCCGTGGTTATCTTGGAATCGGTGAGTCTTCCAGCGGATTCCTGGCAAATTATCCGGTGGTGTGGTTTGCTCTTTTTGCCCCGCTGGCCTGGAAGCATCGGCAGGAGGCGCGGAATTCTGCCCTCGGCTCGTTTGCTGCCGCGGTTTTCCTCCTCTTTTTGAGTTGCGGGCTGACGATTCTTCTCTTTTTTGCGGCCGGTACCGAATA
>Ga0210390_10004530_pt1 | contig 11715 bp, 13 predicted proteins | sample IncBWH11OmetaG_FD_161050 | JGI IMG/M metagenome (GOLD analysis project Ga0210390, IMG submission 161050) | Forest soil microbial communities from Barre Woods Harvard Forest LTER site, Petersham, Massachusetts, United States - Inc-BW-H-11-O ... | reverse complement strand
GGTTTTCAGAATTGAGCGAATACGACACCAAGGATCAGCTGGATATCCGCTTTGCAAGTGGTAGCATCACGGTTTCTCCAGTGAATCAAGAGGCGCTAAGAAAGTTAGCCCACAATGCCGTCAATTTGACGGGCTACATCATTCAAGTAAAGGGCTTCGCCGATTCGAGCGGCAATCCGGCAATGAACCAAAAGCTCAGCATGGACCGCGCACAAAACGTAATCGCCTTTTTGCTACAGAACTGCAACGTGCCGGTTCGTCACATTATCGCGCCAGGGGCCATGGGAGAGGCCGCTCCAGCAGCCTCCAACGAGACCGCAGCCGGACGCGCAGAAAATCGGCGCGTCGAAGTAAAGGTTCTCATCAATAAAGGGTTGGCTGGAAGCTGATTCTTCGCATTCCCAACGAGAGGGTGCACTTCCTGCACCCTCTTTGTTGTGTGCTTGCACCGAAAAGAGAGGAAGATTCGTACACAAGACTTGGAAACTGCCGGACATCAAGCCGGTGAAATAATCGCAGCAAACGAATCCTTTCAGGTTAACTCCCGGTCAACCACCATCGGAAAAGTGTGATTCCCCGCTTAAGACAAAGCGACCAATGAGGCCATGAGGCGCAGATTGCCTCGTCATTTTTGACAATACCATCCGATGAAAGCAAGTGAAAGCATAGGGGCAAGCAAACTTGTCGTGCTGCTTCTGGAGATGAATCATGAAGAAGATGCTGCTCGGACTTAGTTTGGCCCTCGCACTAGTTTTTCCAGCTCTGGCCCAAGACAAGGAACAAGATCGCGTCGAGAAGGCCGGAAAGGTTACGAAGGAAATTCTCGACGCTCCTGACAGCATTCCGCAGAGCGTTCTTGACAAGGCCGATTGCGTAGTCATCCTGCCTTCTGTGTTTAAAATGTCTTTTGGCCTGGGTAGCAGCTATGGCCGTGGCGTCATGACATGTCGCGGCGGAAAAACGTTTCATGGCTCCTGGGGCCCGCCAACGATGATGGCCCTCGAAGGCGTTAGCGCTGGTTTGCAATTCGGCGCACAAGCCACGGACTTCGTTCTTCTACTCATGAGCCAACGTTCGGCCTCGAGTATTCTCAGCAGCAAGGTTAAACTTGGTGGTGATGCTACGACTGCCGCCGGCCCAGTTGGCCGGACTGCGTCAGCCGCGACCGACGTCACGATGCAGGCTGAAATTCTTTCCTACTCCCGATCCCGTGGACTGTTCGCCGGTATCTCCCTCTCAGGTTCTACTCTCCGCGCTGACAACGGCGCAAATAAAAACCTCTACGGTAAAGAAGTAAGCGCACCTGCCATCGTTTTCAAAAGGGAAGTGCCAGTGCCAGATAGCGCAAAGGAACTCCTCGAAACACTCCAGAAAGCCTCTCCCGTAAACAAGAGCGGGAAGTAATCCGCGGTTCGAGTTTCCGCTCCGCAGCGCGACAGTTCTCTCAAGTCGTCAAATAGAGGTAATATTTCGTTTGATAGCATACTGCACGAGCTCGGCATTAGTCTTCAGCTGTAGAAGCTCCATCGCAGAATATTTGTGTGCAGCGACAGTGAATGCCGCGGCTCTGGACCCAAAGAGGCTAGAAAAGCAGCCAGCAATCGTAGCGGTGAAGAAAAGATTTGGGATCGCCGATGATTTAATTCAAGCTTTCTTTCCGCCTTATATTTATGTCAATCACAATGTGCAGCGCGAACGCGGTCAAAACCCCATAGAAGTGCAACGTGCCGCCTCGGATGAGCTGAACAAGATGGACGGCGTCTGGCTCGCCGTACCGAGCGGCAATCTCGATGAGGATCGATTTCGGACACGCCTTTGAATGAAATGATCCTACGCAACTACAATGCAAAGCGGTCGGGCGGCATCTACGTGGTGCTGAATCCGAGTTCGTTCATCAATGATTTTTACGGTTTAACGGTCGCCTCCACCCACGATTCTCCGTGGCGCTACGATCAGTTCGTGCCGATCATTTTTGTCGCACCCGGATTACTGCGCCAGAGTGTATTCCGCCAAGTGTCGACGGTGGATGTGGCTCCCACGCTCTCGGCGATCCCGGGAATTACTTATCCGTCCGGATCAGTCGGCAAGCCGCTTGTCGAAGTGCTTCAAACTGCGCCCGGCGCAGCAACCGATGTTAACAAGTGATTGTTTTCAAGTCCTGGTAATTTACATTACCGGTAACTTGCGGTGTCTCTCAGGGCAATCGTTGTGAGCTACATTCAGGTGCCCGGCGCTCGGGACCTCACACTAGCCTAACCAGATCTACGTAAGAGGAAAGGAGCCAGGCGAATGCTTCAAGGATTCCTCCACTATCGCTTTGGTATTTCGTTAGGACTGATTTTCGTCATTGTCGTAGCTCCGTGTGTTGCGAAGGTCAAACGGCATGACACAGTCATCATGAAGAACGGAGACCGGCTAACCGGCGAGGTTAAGAGGTTGGAGCAGGGCATCCTGTACATTGAGACTGATTATTTCTCGGGATCAGTAGGCGTTGATTGGCTACAAGTAGAAAAGGTGGAAAGCAAGGCAACGTTCCAAATTGTGCTGAGCGACGGAAAAAGAATAAGTGGATCGATTTCAAAAGAGGCGGTCTCTGTGCCGGGCGAAGATTTCAAAGTACACGCTCCGACGGCGGACGTATCGGTATCCGGCGGCGATGTAGTGGAGATCGAATCGCAGAAGCAAACCTTTTGGCGGCAACTGAAGGGAAGCATCGATCTCGGATATAACTTTACAAGCGGAAACAATCAGTCGTCCCTCAGTACATCCGCATCGGCGGTGTATCCGGCGGAGCGCTGGGCGGCCGGAAGCTCCTATAACATTTCTTTCAGCGGACAATCCGGAGGGACGACGACCAACCTATTCGAGTCGCAGACATTTGCAGAGCGATTTTTGAACCAAAATTCTTTCATGATTGGATTGGGCGACTTCCTACACAGTTCACAACAAGATCTCGCCTTGCGAACAACGTTGGGTGGAGCCTACGGGCGATACCTGAAGCGCAGCAACCAGAACTCATTGCGATGGCTCGTTGGCGCTGACTACACGAAGGGCAATTATCAGGCTGGACTGAACCAACCGACCCAGAACAACGTTGAATTGCTCCTAGGTGCGGAATACCAACTGTTCCATTTCGACAGATACACTTTGCAATCCCAATTCCTATTGTTTCCTGGCTTGTCTGACTTTGGCCGCGTTCGATTCACAACGAAAGACACATTTAGCATGCGATTGTCAAACAATTTCCATCTGGACTTCTCCTTCTGGGATAACTTCGATAGCAATCCGCCCCTTAGCGCTAAAAAGAACGCAACAGGTTTGAGTACCGGCCTGGGCTGGACATTTTAGTCTTTCCCGAAGTCAGGCTAACTTGAAGTTGCCAAAGCGATAGCGGGCTGGGCCTACGGGGCGCTGGCACCGATCTGGTTTTATTCAGAAATATGTTGCGCATAAATGGACACGCTAAGCCCCTACGAGAGTCCTCTTTTTTTGCCGCAGGGCCTTGCCCGACTATTACGACTACCTTCTCAACTATCCCGATGGCAAGCCCGCCAGCGTGGATAACATGTTCTATTGGACAAAGGTGAAGTTTGGTCTGAAGCCGACACTGCGCGTGGTGCCGGTTGTGACGATGCAGGGCAACAATCCCACGAGCCGGCCTACACCATCGCTGAGAAACAACTCTACTCGAGCCATTACCTTGAGACAGCCCTCGAACTCACCTATTGCATTCGCAGCGACGATCCGAAACAAGCTGGCTTTTACCTCATTACGTTAATGGGATCCGAACAAGCTGGTCTGACCGGTTTCAAAGGCTTGACCCTCGGTAAGATCGCGGTGGACAAATCCGCTTCGTCTCTGCAGAAATCGTTGGCATCGATCAAGGGCAATTTAGAGAAGAACCTATAGGTTTCCGCCGGGGAGTGGACTCACTTACGGGCCACTGCCGCTGACAGGCACCCGAAAAAGCCAAAGCGGTGAACCGTGAGTTGTCTTTAACTCGGCCTCGTGGGTGTCAGGGGTTGAGTGGGAGACGCGGTATAGTGGCACGAGAAGTCTATGTACACGAAGGAAACAACTAAATTAAGGTTACCTCTCTGTTGTTGGCTACAGCGATAGGCGCTGCTGCGATCGTTAAAGCGCCTGGCTTTCTTACGCTACTACTGCTGCCGCTGCTTGCGAATCGCCTCTCAAGAGGAACCGGGCGAAAGCAGAATCTTGATTCAATCCGCATCGACCGGCCTTCTCATGGAAGGAGGTGACCCCTCTAAGTATGGTCTGCAGTGGATTTCAAGGGAGCTGTCCGAGGCGCATTGGAATCCGGAGTTTCTCTGATGAGTTCATTCCAATGGTACTTTTGACAGTTCCCAGCGGAACTCGGCGGTCCTATGCTTCAGCCTTCTTAACTGAATTGAGCCTTGGAGAGGCATTCTCGACCCTAGCGGGGGGGGATCCGGCTCGAGACACCACACCCCTGAAGGTCGGGCGGGATCCTCTGCCCCGAGCCGCCAGGACAGTTAGGACTAGGCCAACTTTCACTCCAGGGAGAAGCGCGTATGCCTGCCTCGGGGATTGCTGCCGTATCCGTGGACGTGAGATCGCAATTTCTCGCAGGATTGATTTCCGCTGATCGCAAGACCATCTTGGCGGCTGCCACACAACGCCGATTCCTCGCCAATACCGTAATCACGAATCAGGATCACCCTGCCGACCATTTTTACCTGCTGACGAAAGGACTGGCCAGATTTTTCTTTGTTACAGAAGAGGGCAGGAAGCTTCTCTTTCAGTGGCTTGGACCAGGAGATCTGTTTGGGGGTCGGACCATTTTGTCGAGCGATTCTTCTTATCTCTTCAGCACAGAAACGGTAACGGAAAGCTCGGTGTTGGTGTGGGATCGCCGAACAATTCGGGGTCTTGTCGAACGGTATCCCAGATTGTTGGAGAACGCATTATTAACTGCGTCAGACTTCCTGACTTGGCATCTCGCATCCTACATAGGTTTAGCTTGCTACACCGCTCGACGTCGGGTTGCTCAAGTACTCGTCACTCTTGGCCGGACTATCGGCAAGAAAGATCCGCGTGGTGTTGAAATCCGCGTCACAAACGAAGAGTTGGCCAACGCGTCAAACGTCACGCCTTTCACAGCAAGCCGCCTGATGAGTGAATGGCAACGTGACGGTGCGCTGGTGAAGCGTCGCGGCTCGATTCTACTCCGATCAGGCGAACGGCTGTTCTTGCGTATGCCCTGACCGCTATTCAGTTTCTGCCTCTTTTCCCACTACTGTTGGATTCCGAAATTGCGCTTGAGCAAGCCCAAGGTTGCTTAGACGCAACGACGGGGTCCATTGCGCATGGGATGCTTCTACGTGGAGCAATTCGCGCTCAACACGCGGTCCGTCGCTAACTCAGGAGCTTGATCCCGATGTGGTAGGCGCAGCTCTGTTGGGGGGCACGGTTACCTAATTAAGTCGGATGCTCACAGCGAACTATTCGTCGCTGTAGAAGCGGTCATGCTCGGAAAGAGGTTCGTGAGCCGCGGATTGGCTGATCATGCGATTTGAGATTCGATGACGCCACGGTAAAGAAGCTGAAGAAAACCCATTCTCATTCTACTCTTTGTTACTTGAGCAAGGAAATTTGCAATGCCCGCCTACTTCAGAATCGATAAGGAACGCAAACTGGTGATGAGCACTATCTCGGGCGTCTTCATCCTGACCGAAGGATTGGCGCACCAGGAGAATCTCCTGAAGGACCTAGATTTTGACTCTAGCTTCGCTGAGTTGGTGGACTGTACCCACGTCACCAAAGTCGAGCTGAGACCCGAAGATGTGCGCAGACTAGCCCAAAGATCCATATTCTCACCCAATTCTCATCGGGCTATCCTAGTCGGTAGTGACTTGGTTTTTGGATTTGCCCGGATGTTTTTGATGTTTCGTGAAACCTTTGGGGAAACAGGAATTCGCGTCTTCTACGACCTCGACGAGGCACTTCACTGGGTTTTTTCGGGCTGAAAGTCCTCTCTACTCATAATTCGCCTCGTCTTAAATGCCGCTTGAACCAACCCATGAATATGGAATCTCGATTCGAATCGAGCAACTGAGTAAGAGCGTTTCCTGCGGCAACGCGGGAGCGCTGTTTGTCGCCTTTCAGAGACTGCAGAGCGCAGTACTGATTCGGAGCGAATGTAGAGCCACAAGGTACCAATCTGTTTTTATTCAGAAAATGTTGCGCATAGCTGGACACGCTAAAAAGTCCTGCCGAGAGTCCTCTTTTTTGCAGGAAAATCCGGTTCGCCCCAGGTCGGGAATGTTTGCGCTGCACGAATGTTTTTCGACTAGCGCTTGTCGCGCAGCTTCTTCCTCCAAAATGACGAGTGGATCTTGGCTCCACGCAAGCCGGAAGCTTCGAGGTTATCCTACTGCCGGCTATGGCCCAGTAGTACAGAGACTTCCTCTATTGGCACGCCAACAAGCAGTAATTCGACAGAAAAAGTATCGCGTAGCCGGTGACAGTAGCCGTTTTCGACCCGGCCAATTTGAAGAGAGTTCGGAGCGTGCCAGGTGCCAATTGCCGTGTGCAACGTCGAATTGCCGGTCCAAAAAGAAGTATCTCTCACTCAAACGTGGCATCGTCCGCAAGGCTTCCGCCACGAAGTCCGGCAGGACGCAGCAGACAGGGCAGCCCGTTTTCGCTGTGCGGAGAAATAACCTATTGCCATCGAGCATCTTGTACCGAGGCTGACGGCGTCCCCGATCCTCAAACCGGAAAAACGGAGGAGCAGGCAAAAGGCCCGAAGGCGCACCGCGTTCGGACGTGATTTGAATAAGTACCCGTTTGATCGCTATGACACAACTGTGCGGCTTCTGATGACCACGCCTACAGGAAATGTCCAGCCGCAGGTGTCGAAGGTACCCGCAAGTATTCCTGAATTCCCAAACCAAGCCGATGAATTGGAGGTCAGCCCAAGTGCGTTGCAGCGTAATACCCAGTCGCGCTTTCAGTCTCAATATCGGCTTCTATACCAGGCATCCGATTCAATGGGAATGTGTCGCGGGGCAACACGCAAGAACCCACGGGGATCGCCCTGCACCTCACTCGGGCGAATAGTGTGATTACGGCGTCGCTGTTTGTGATGTTAATGATGACAGTCTTGTCGATGAGTTTGCTCGCGATGGTCATAAGGGCAACTATGGTAGGAGAGAAGACGGATTTATTACCTCTCTCCGTTTCGATTTCGCTGATTTTCGGATTGCCGGCACTTCGCAATATTCAGCCGGGCGTCCCGCCAGTAGGGGCGATTGTGGACTACGTTGCATTCATCTGCGCCGAGTTGATCGTTGCGGCGTCGGCCGTCATCATCGTGTGGACTTGGCTGTTGCGATCGAGGGCTAAATTGTAGTCCCTGCCCCGATCAATACCCCCTTCGATACGTGCTATTAACCCCATTGGTCCATGTATTTCAATAGGGTGAGATTTAGGGAAAATATAAACACGATTCAGGTATTCTTTCTGAACGAGTGTAAAGGTTAGGCATAACGAAAAGTTACGCCTTCAGACAGCAACCCTGTCCAACCGCAATCCGCCAATCCAGGAGGGTGAGATAGGCGACAATGATAAGGCTCGTCGCCAACGAGCGGGTTCGCAACCGAAGGGCCCAACGCGAATATCCCAGTTGTCGACAACTGGGTCCTTTGTGAAAGTAAACACCGGAAAGAACAAATCGTACCCCGATGGAAAACTCTTCCGCCAATACCATGCATAATCGATTTCTGGCGCATCCGAGGACGATGCTCGAGCGTTTCGTCCACAGCGAAACTTCCGGTTCGGTCCTACTCTTCGGCGCCACCGTTGTCGCCCTCGTTTGGGCGAATTCGCCATGGAGCGGTTCCTACTTCGCGATTTGGAAGCTCCCGTTGAATGTGGGCCGCCGCCCTCTTTTCTCGATGGACCTGCATCACTGGATCGATGACGGATTGATGGCGTTGTTTTTTCTCGTGGTCGGGCTTGAGATCAAGCGTGAAATCGTGAAGGGTGAGCTGTCTTCGTTTAAGCAAGCGGCCCTTCCCATCATGGCAGCGCTCGGTGGGATGATCCTTCCGGCGCTTATCTATTTCGCCCTAAATCGCTCCGGCGTAGGGGCGCCTGGGTGGGGCATCCCCATGGCGACGGATATCGGTTTCGCATTGGGTGTTCTCGCGTTGGTCGGCAAGCGTATCCCTTCGAGCCTGCGCGTGTTTATGCTTGCGCTGGCCATCGTGGACGATGTAGGGGCGATACTTGTAATTGCGTTCTTTTATACCCCTCAAATTTCTCTATCAGCTTTGGCGGTGGCAGGCGTTTTGTTGGTGGTCCTTGTAGCCGTCGCAATGCGTCAGGCTCCGCTCTCGGTATATGTAGTTGTGGGCTTTTTTTTCTGGGCCGCGGTTCTGAGTTCTGGAGTGCACGCCACGATTGCGGGAGTGATTCTGGGACTAATCGCGCCTATCAAGCCAAAATTCCGCCCTGAAGAGCTGGTTAACGGTGCGGAGGCGCTCCTGAGAAATTTCCGAAGCCAAATCTTGAGCAAGGACAAATCATCGGCGGAGGCCACGCTCACAGAACTGGATCAACTTCTCCGCGGCACTGATTCTATTGCAGAGCGCCTGGAAAGAATCGTGCATCCCTGGGTCTGTTTCCTGGTGCTTCCCCTATTTGCCTTGGCGAGCGCGGGAGTTGCTTTATCCACCGAACAGTTGAAGGTGACATTTTCGAGCCCAATCGCGCTGGGTATCCTGCTGGGATTGCTCGTTGGGAAATTCGTGGGGATAACTGCGTTCTCTTATTTTGCCTTGCGGTCAAAAATTGCTGGGATGGCCGAGGGTTTGACGTGGGCGGGAATTGCAGCAGTCGGAATTCTTGCGGGCCTAGGATTTACTGTTGCCCTGTTTATCAGTGGCCTCTCATTTGAGGACGAGGCGATAGTCGCTACTGCAAAGGTCGCGGTTCTTGCAGCGTCTTTAGCGGCCGGATCGATTGGTTACATCTCGCTTCGGTTGATGCTGAAAGATAATTCGTTGCGATCCTAAGCGTCAATCACAGAGACTCAAGAGTCATCCAGAAGACCTCGGAGTATCAGCGAGGCAGAGGCCCGCTTCGGGGCGGCGTGTTCGCAGCCACCTACGTCGGTATAAGAAATTTCGCAGCCAATCAACCTGCAATTCTGAAACGATGCACCTCGCAGGTCAGCGCCAAGCATATTGGTTCCTGACAGGTCGCTGCCATCGAGACACTGGCCTTGCAAGTTCACGTGTCGCCAATCTCTGCAGCGCAGGTCTTGCTTGCACAAATTCCAGCCAACAACACGATCAATTTCGCGGCCAAGTCGGTCGCGAATGATCACGGCTGGCAAGGGCTTGGGCTTGCTGAACTTTCGAAAATACCCTTAGTCTTGCAACCGCACAAAACGAGACGATTTGTTTTGAGGCCGCTGAGGGCCGGAGCTTATCCAATTCGAATCGACGTCGAAGCCGAGCCCAATTCGCGGGCCCATCGCTTACAAGTGCTGCGTCCTCAGCCGTTCGCTGAAAAATGATTCATCCTAATGACCTCAAATAATCGACGTCTGAAATCGCACGAATTGTGCCTCAGTTTTCTGCACCATTTTCGACATTAGAATTGAGGGGAAGATACGCGGCGGATACGCGGGACCATGCACGGTGCGCGCGTGCTCTTGTCCGAAGAATTTCTTTGCAGCAAGTAGAGACACCAAAGCCGTCAGGCGGGTCCCTTTTTTCTCTTGAAAATCCGGTGTCGACTCGATCTACAGGCCAAAAAGGCCACATGAAGGTCGGCTAGCTATTGCTTGAAGACTACCGGAGGTCCACTGACTCGCTTCCCTTTCAAGGCGACATTCACTTCAACGCGATCGGCAATCTTGATGAAGGGAATGCCGCTGTTCATCCCATATTGTTTTCGGTCGAAGGCCATCGTCCCCTTAACCTCGCCTGAGCCAGTTCCCTTGCCGGATAGCGTAAGTGTCAGTTTCTCGGGTTTCGTAACACCGCGTATCGTAAAGTCGCCATCGACCTCAAAGGTGTTGGGCCCCGTCTGGACAATCTTTGTTGACTTGAACGTGATGAGTGGACTGTGCTCTACGTCGAAGAAGTCTTTGCCCTTCAGCTTTCCATTTTTCATACTGCTTCCGGTGTCCACACTGGCTGCCTGAATCTTGATGTCCAAAACGGCTGTTTCGACATCAGGAGATGTGAACACTAAAGTAGCGTCCCACTTGTCGAAAGTGCCTTTAATTGCTACCGACGCATCCACGTCGAACTTAACCGAACTTTCCACCGGCGTAATTTCGAACACCGGAGCTTGCGCTCGCCCCAATGACGGAAACACATCACATACTAGGAGGCAGAAGATAGACAGCATTCCTCTTGAATTGAGTCTGTGCCATTTCATAGTTAATTCGACACACTTGAAGTTATTCCCTGCGATGCCCATCTGTCGCCTCCTTCACGTCAACGATATTATTTCCCAGCCGAAACCCAGACGTTGTCAGGAGCGGCTATCTCTACATTTGGCGCTTCAGTGGTCAACTTTACGCGCTGAAGCTCGGGCTTCTTGCCGGGCGTGGCCAGGAAGACCAGAAAGTATTGGTTGTCGAAAATCTTCTGCAAGCGTTCCAGGTAAGGTTTGAAGCTCACGGCGTTCGACGTTCCAAGCGAAAAACATTCGCCGCCAGTTTCGTCCGCCAGCTTCGAAAGTCCGGAGAGGCCAATCTGCAGGTCCCAAGAACTTCGCGCGGATCGACCGACTCCGACCGCGTAGAATGAGTGGACGATGACGTTATACCGCTGGCTAATTTCGCTAGCCGAATCCACGTCGGGACTCATGGTGGGCATGCTGTGGTAAACCGGCCCGAAACGCGGTCCTAACTGGGAAGCGGCTGGCTTTTCGCCTCGTAGCCGATCGATTCCATCGGTCACCATCAGCACCTCGCGGCGGACGTTCTGTTGGGGCCAACTCTTTACCAGGCTAATGAGAGACAAGTACGGACTATCCATGGTTGATAGGTTCCCGCGTGGCAGCCGCAGGGCCTTGGCCGCGAGTGCGTGGTCAGGTGTGAAATTCTGAGCGATGTTGACGCCCGCGTTCGACATGTAACCGACACCGATTAGTGTCGTTGTGGGTTGCACGCCGATGAATTCCCGAATGTCGCTGAGATTGTTTCCCACGTGCGAGTCGAGAGTGTCGTCGATCAGAATGAATAACTGAAGTGCGGCGTTGTCTCCCCGGGCCGGAATTAATTGCGACACTTGAAGGACAGTCTTGCCTTTCATCACTCTTACGTCGCCCTGTCGCAGCGCCGGAAATTCGCTGTCATCGCGCTCTGATTCGGCTGTGATGACGACGTGAACCTGGACGGCGCCAGCAGCCGCCTTGTCCTGTGGATACGTGGTCCCGACCATAAATATCAATAGACAACACGCTACCAGTGGTACGCGTAGCAGCTTGTAGTTTTTCATTGATCTCCTCCGCCGCATTGTGGGTTTGAGTGTATTCCTGCGCGTGCCTTCTTCCGCTTCGTCCGGGATCAGACTGGTTTGCTCACTTTGCCAGTTCGAATTCACCGGGTTTCCAAGTCTTGTCGAACCACGGCTGTAGCGGACCATAAAGACGCAGGATGACGTTCCAACCCTTGCCTGGAACGGTCTGCACCCAATGCGCCTC
>Ga0210390_10004529_pt1 | contig 11715 bp, 10 predicted proteins | sample IncBWH11OmetaG_FD_161050 | JGI IMG/M metagenome (GOLD analysis project Ga0210390, IMG submission 161050) | Forest soil microbial communities from Barre Woods Harvard Forest LTER site, Petersham, Massachusetts, United States - Inc-BW-H-11-O ... | reverse complement strand
CCCAAAAACCAGCGGCCGGAGTTGTGGAACATTTTCAACTGCCGCATCAACAAAGGTGAAAGCATTCGTGTTTTTCCGCTTTCGAATTGGACGGAGCTCGACATCTGGCTTTATATCCAGGCGGAAAATATCCCCATTGTCCCGCTCTATTTCGCGAAAGAACGCGAAGTGGTGCTGCGCAACGGCTCGATTGTCCTGGTCCATAACGCACAGCAACTCTTGCCCGGCGAAAAAACACAAGTCCTCAAGTGCAGGATGCGCTCTCTTGGCTGCGTGCCCTGCACCGGGGCCATCCGTTCGGAAGCGGATTCCATCACGAAACTTATTGAGGAAATGGTTTCGTTCCGGCGTTCCGAGCGCGAGAACCGCGCGATCGACCACGATGAAGAAGGTTCAATGGAGCTCAAGAAACGGGAGGGCTACTTCTAGTGATCGCCACGGCACACGAAAAATCACACCGAAGATCCGGGGAACCTCTCGAACAGTACCTGCAGACTGAGCTTCTGCGGTTTACCACCGCGGGAAGCGTCGACGACGGGAAATCGACATTAATTGGTCGATTGCTTCATGACTCGAAAGCAGTCTACGAAGACCAGTTAGCCTCTCTGAAAAAGAGCCGCGTCAATCGTTCTAGTGGACCCATCGACTTCTCGCTGCTCACCGACGGTCTTCGCGCGGAGAGGGAGCAAGGCATCACCATTGATGTGGCCTACCGCTATTTCGCCACATCGCGCCGGAAATTCATCATCGCGGATACCCCCGGCCACGAACAGTACACGCGCAACATGACCACGGGCGCGTCCACCGCGGACCTTGCCGTGATTCTTGTGGATGCCACGAAGGGCATCCTTCCCCAGACGCGGCGCCACGCTTTTATTGCTTCACTGCTCGGCATTCGCAATGTTCTGGCTGCGGTGAACAAGATGGATCTTGTCGATTTCAGCGAAGACGTTTTCTTGCAGCTTGAGCAGGATATCCTCCAATTAACGTCTCAACTCGGTATTGCCCATACGCAGTGCATACCCATCAGCGCACTCGCGGGAGATAACGTCGTCGACCGCAGCTCACGGACGGATTGGTATCAAGGGCCAACACTGCTTGGACACCTGGAGACCGTTCCTGTCACCACGGGCGATGCCCTTGAAAGTTTGCGTTTCCCAGTCCAGATGGTCATTCGGCCCGATGCCAATTTCCGCGGATTTGCTGGCCGTGTGGCAAGCGGAGTGATTCGTTCCGGCGATAAAGTTCTCGCGCTGCCCTCCGGCAGAACAACGCGCGTGCGTTCGATCGTCAGCTACGACGGTGACCTTCCTGAGGCGTTCGCGCCTATGTCCGTAACCCTGCAGCTCGAAGATGAAATCGATCTCAGCCGCGGGGACATGTTGGTTTCTCCGGACCACGGCCCGCGGGTCTCGAAGAGATTACACGCCAAGGTGGTCTGGCTGCACGGAACTCCGATGGAAGTCGGACGGGCGTATCTCGTAAAGCATACCGCCAAGCAAACCAAGATTCGCGCGCTGCGGATTGGCCATCGCGTGAACATCCACACGCTCGAACCCGAAGACGCAACGCAGCTCAATATGAACGATATTGCCTACGTTGAATTTGAGACTCACACCCCTCTCTTCTTTGATCCATATACACGCAGTCGTGTAACGGGCAGTTTCATCCTGATCGATGTCGTCTCCAACGCCACCGTAGGTGCTGGCATGATTCAGGAATTTTCCGGTGACCGGCAAAACCAACAGGAACTGGAAATCGCTTACCCGGAAAGTGCCAACAACAGCGTCAGTGCCGAAGAGAGGTATCAACGCCATGGGCACCGTCCGGCTACCTTTTTGCTTCCGAATCAGCGGGGTCTTGCCACGCGACTGGAGCGCGCCCTCTTTAACCAAGGCTTTGAAGTATTGCATCTGGACGCTGCCGACGCGTCGCCCGAAACGCTAGTTGAAATGATTCGTACAACACACGCGCTCGGCGCCATTTCCATTTATCCCGGAGATGCTCTCGATCCCCGTGTGATGGAACGACTGTTCATTGAAGCAACTGCGGCGCTGTTCGATCTCTCTGCGGAAACCGAAAGTGCCAGCGAAGAAGAAATCCTCCGGCGCGCGTTGGCGCTCGCGGATTCTCTGCGAATTGCAAACTCGCGGAATCATCAGGAAGAGGTCAATTAAATGGACGTCGATAAACTCGCTCTGGAATTGGAAACTCTCGCGCCCGAACAAGCGCTCGAAGCCGTGCTGGCCGCGAACACGAGCACGCGCGTGTGCATTACCAGCAGCTTTCAAGCCGAAGACATGATTGTGACACAGCTCCTAAAGAACCATATGCCGGGTATCCCGGTGCTCTTCCTCGATACTGGCTATCACTTTCCGCAAACCTACGAATACCGTGATCGGATGACCCGGCAGTGGTCGCTCAATCTCGTCAACGTTCTTCCCGCCCAAACTGTTACCGAGCAGGAATCCGCCTTTGGCATTTTGTATCGCAGCGAGCCCACCCGGTGCTGCCAATTGCGCAAGGTCGAACCCCTCATGCGCGCCCTCGAGCCGTTTGACGTCTGGTTCACCGGGCTGCGCCGCGAGCAATCGCCCACGCGCAAGAATTTGAAGAAGCTCGAACTCCACCGCCTGCCCACTGGTAGAAACATTTGGAAAGCGAGCCTGCTCGCTGACTGGAACTGGGAACAAGTCTGGCAGTACGCCAACGCCAACGGACTTCCCCATCTGCCACAGTATGACGAAGGTTATCTGAGCATCGGATGCCAGCCATGCACGGCCCTCCCTCTCGATCCAAACAATCCAAGGTCTGGCCGCTGGGGCGGAACGAAGCTTGAGTGCGGAATTCACACCTTCTCCACGCAGGTGGAAAAATGAACTTCCTCATTGGGTTCCTTATTGCCGCGGCGGTCGGGTTGACCGGAATTGGTGGTGGCAGCTTCACCGTTCCTGCCCTAGTGCTCCTCGCGGGACTAACAGCGGGGGAAGCGGTTGGAACGGCTTTCTTATTTGCCGGCGTGCTGCGCCTGACCGCTGCTCCGTTCTATCTGCTCGGGAAGCAAATTCATTCGAGGTACCTTTGGCTTCTCCTCCTGGGAGCAGTTCCGGGTCTTTTAGTGGGCACTTGGGCGCTTCGCTTATTGAGTCGAGACGCGGGGAGTCCGTACGTAATCGTGGTGCTAGGGATTCTCCTGGCGGCGTCGTCCAGCGTCACCTTTATCAGGCGAATGCAAAATCCGGCGTTTGCTGCAAAAAACCATCGCTGGCTTCCCTGGCTCGCATTGCCGATTGGAGTTGAGTCTGGATTTTCGTCCGCAGGCGCTGGAGCGCTGGGAACAGTTCTTCTTCTGAACTATTCCGAAATGACACCCGCGCAAGTTGTGGGGACGGACCTGCTTTTTGGGTTGGTATTGGCAGTCATAGGCAGCGCCTTTCACTGGAGTTTTGGCTCGATCAGCATGCCAATACTCTTTCAGCTCCTACTAGGCGGAGTTCCCGGGGTGGTGTTCGGGTGCTTGCTGGCACGGAAGGTTCCTGCGGACAAGCTGAAGAGTGCTGTCGCCATGATTGCCATCTTTGCAGGGTTGCAGCTGGTGTGGACCGGAACCCACACGCTTGCGGCAAGACACGCGACCAACACCGCGAAAATCTCGGGATCGGTAAGTATCGGCCACGCGCGATAGCCAAGGGTTTTTGCGAAAGCATTCCTTGCTACCGGCAGAGTTGATCTGGCAGCGGCCGTCGTTATTTTTGGAGGCTTAGTGCACTGGAGAATCCTATGCGGAACCACTAGAGGCGTGGTCACCGTGGCCTTTGCCGTGATGGCGGCGCTTGTCCCAAGCGCAAGACCGCAGGACGGTCCGAAGAAAGTTGAATCCACTTGCGTAGATCGCGGCAAAAACGGTACGGATGACAGTCCCGTTGCATGTCCGGACGGCCAAAACAATGGACCAGCGCAGCTGTCCATTGAGAAAGAGAAAGGGAAAAAACGAAATTTGTTTCGCGCGTGGCTCGACCTGGGTGAGAAAGTGCAAGCTACGCAACCTGACTGGCTGTCTCCTCTTGCAACCACATCAGGACGCCTGAAACAGGAGTTCCGCTACGATATCTGGGATCAGCCTGCCGGTGGTGGGAACAGGAGTTACCAATTCGGCGGGAACAAGGGCCTGGAGTTTATCACCAGTTCGCGCACGCAGATCCTGATCGGTGTGCCGACGTATCTGCTGGTATTTCCGAATGGTCCGCCTGCAGGATTCGGTGACCTGCCCCTGATGTTGAAATTCCGCATTTCTTCGGCGGAGCGCACAGAAGGCAATTATTTGGTGACCTTCTTATTGGCGGCGACCGCGCCGACGGGTTCGCATCGCTACGGAGCAGGCGATGCGGTGATCACGCCGACAATGGCGTTCGGCAAAGGGTGGGGGCGATTTGACGTGCAGTCGACCGTGGGCGTCAATCTGCCTGCAGGAGACACGGCCAAGTTGGGAAGACAAGTGCTGTGGAACACGGCGTTCCAGTATCGAGCGGCGTGGAAACTCTGGCCCGAACTGGAAGCGAACTCCACGTTCTACACAACGGGAAAATATGCGGGCGAGACGCAAATGTTCCTGACCCCCGGACTTGGATTTGGGCGCGCGCACCTGGCGGGCCGATTTCGGTGGTCTTCCGCGGTGGGTATGCAAATTGCGGCGACCCAGTTTCATACCTACAATCATCGCTGGATGTTTTCAACGCGCGTCTCGTTTTGAGCGCAACTCTGGAAGACCGCTGATTGTGTTCTCTCAAGTCCTGACAAAACGGGCTAACCGGAAGCTATTCCGGGCCACAAGTCCGGTTCTGGGAAGTCTTGAATCGAGGATGCTGCCGTGACAGAGCACCTTGATCTGGAATTTCAAGCACTTGCAAGGAACACGGAGGAACAGAAAGCCTTGAAAAAGCATGGAAGGGAATTGTTAATGTTCCCGGATTGTTCCTTCGATTGAAGCGTCGGAGTTCCGAAACCATCTCAGTGGGCGGATTGGCACCGACGCCAAGAAAAAAGCAAATCTCTACCAATGCAATCAGATGTGATGGGTCTCCCAATCCGGACTCCTGGGTTACAGAACGTGCCGGCGAAGTCACGGCCTAGCTCATCGCACGTAGCGGAGCACACGTCCTCCTCGACGCACGACGCGCCAGCCGCCACTTCAGGACATGCGGCAGTCTGCGCTCCTGATCCATTAAGGTGTCGTGAAGGTTTTTACCGGGCTAATCACTCCATCGCTCGTGCCACGGGCATCGACAGAGTCAACCTTGTAGTAGTAAGTCGTCTTCGGCCTGAGGCTCTCCACGCGCACGCGGAACACCGTATAGGAATGGGTCGGGTTCAGCCTGATGTGAGACTTTGCTGTCTCGTTCAGGTTTTTTGCATCCGTGCCGTAGTACACCACGCCGAAGTGCTCGTCACTGCCCCCAGGGTTAGTGCTTGTCCACCGGATTATGGCCAAACTGTCTTTAGCCGATTCAAGTTCCGGCCCGTCAGTAACCTTCACGTGTGCCGCTCTCTTGGCTGGAGGAGGTATCTGAGCGGCTGTTGGCAGCGGCCAAACCGAAGCGCCCATAATCGCGAACGTCAGTATTAGAAGCAGTTTATTCATGCGCTGACCTCGAAATGAATTATTTGCAGCTTACCCGCGAGAACAGAATGCAGGAGCGCATGGAGGCCGCGAATGGCCCCCATGCTTCGCGTTGTTATGCTCCTGCTCATTGGTTTGTTTTAACAGTGACCTTTGGTGTTAGCCTTTTAGTGTTAGCTAATGTTTGCGTTTTCCATCAGGGAATCGGATTAGGTGCGGGCAAAGGTGGCACGCCGCAGATTGCCGATGGGCACGGTGTAAGTAGAGTCGGAGTCGGGATAAGGACGTTGTTACCCTGCCTCGACGGCGAACAATTGGGATCTGTGGCAGGGTTGCACGTCATGCAAACGCCTGTGAACGTATTGATGTCGGGATATGGCGTTGTGAAACCGTCCGTGAGAGTTTGGAGGAAGGCAACGATCTGGTTCTCCTCCGTATCTGTCAGGCCGAGCATACCAACCGTCATGTCAATGTTGTTGGGAACCTCGGGATTTGGCCAGCAGTCCACCTTTTCCGTCGTGCCCGCCGGGCAGTGCCCGGAAGTGACGTTGTAGTGATAAGCGGCCACGTCGCGCGTGTTATAGAAGTGTACGAGTTGCTTCAAGCTCTTGATGTAGCCGTTGTGGAAGAGCTCCTTCTGGAAGTACGATTGCCCTGTGCCGGCTTCGGTGGTGGGGCACTGTGGCGGCGTCATGGCCACATTACGCGCCGAAGAGGTCTGCATTTGGCCGTCCGAAGTTGGCGCAAATGGTATCCAATCGTCATTCGGGCTTGCCCAAGAGCCAAAGCCGCTTCGCAGGAAAGTTCCTAGTCCCAAATCACGGTAGCCGAAGCCGTAAGGATTTCCGGTGAAGCCGAAGAAATCCGGCGTGGTCTGATAATAGAAAGCATTCCTCGGATTCAGCGGCAGGCCGAGATTAGCCGAGCCGAAGCAGGTGAACACGGGACGCGTATCCGCGATCGCGCCAGTGTCTTCACTGTTTGGAAGTGTGCCGTCGGGAGGCGGAGGCGTGGGAGCAGTGGACCTGCCATCGAGATGGCAGGAGTTGCAGTTGCCTTTGCCGCGGAAGAGGTTGTAGCCGGCCACTTCGTCGGGAGTGAACGGATTCGTTTTGACGGTCCCGGCGAGGAACGCCAAATAGACGTCGAATTTCGAGGAGAAAGCGCTGACATCCGGCGACGTTTCGTATTGATCAATCGATTGTCCCCAGTGGTCGTAGACATGGTTTGCAATGGCGCGGTCCACTGGAGACAGCTTGATCGGCATGGTGTCCGTTCCGAATATGCTGGCGCCTCCGGGGGTTTCGCAGATCTCCTCAGTGTTGTGCGGGAACTTAATGGCATCTAAGTCATCGCCCCATAGTTCGGTAAAGAAAGACTTATACGCGGCGCTCTGAAGGCGGAACGCGACGCAAGCCGTATCCGGCAACATGTGCTCTTGCGTATCGACCGGAGGGCCCTGTGCCTGATTGGCATCCGGACTCCCCAGCAAATAGCCGGTGGCTCGCGAATCCCAGAAGTTTCCGCCAAAAAAGGCTTGCTGGGTACCGTTGTAATTGAGAACAGGGAAACTGGGTGCATAGGTGTATCTCTGCGCAGTCCGCTTGCCGGCTCGATACTGAAATGATCCGGGATACGCGACCATCGTCAGGTTGACGGAGGGGATCGGTCCGCTGAAGCCGGCGTACGGCATGTGGCAGAAAGCGCAAGCCCTATCCTTGAAAGGCGAGATATTCCTATCGAAATTCAGGGCCTTGCCCACCAAGACGTTTAATCTTTGTCCCGTGTGGGCCAGTAATGGCGGTTGATTTGTCAGCGTCGGCGGCGGCAGTGCGCGCAGCTGCGACAGCGCCTCGCTTTCGATAAAGTCGACTTCCCGCAGGACACGTGCTATTTCAGAATTCAAATCGGACGGCAGAATCCCCGGCGGGTAAGGGTTGTAGAACGGGGGCGGTTGGTCGCGATCACCTTTCTGTCCTCGTGCGCCTCCATTTTGTGCCGATACCAGCACGGTCTGAGAGGAGATGAGCAAAACGGTGACGGCCGTGACGAAGACCGCCGATAATAGAACTAATTTTTTTCGCCTCATGAGGCTATCCTTTCGTGATTTATCGCTGGGAAGGGATACGATGAATGGCGCGCCGGATGGATGTACTGCAGACTTCACTCGAGGCGTCATCCGTTAGCCTAAGGATTGAATGGCCGATCAAGGAAACGAGTTAGTATTCTTGTTTTGGGGTTACAGAGGTCGACCCATTCCAGAATCACGAGGCACCGACGGACGCGAATGGCCTGTGGAGACTCTGGCAGTCCGAAATGAAATCTCAAACTGACCTGGCAAGCAACCAGCGTAATTGCCCACGCAAATCCTGATTTCCGGCGTCTTGGATTAGGTTAGCGGGAGGGACTCGCCCGAAACCAATCCGTACAGAAATCAAACCGACCTCTCGGCGTCTTATTAACCTTCTCAACGGAACTGGAGTACTGAAATGATCCAGACACGGAAGCAAAATTCTTTGAAACTTCACATCGCCCCGCCTAGCGAAGCACTTGCTGCGAGCCGCATGATCATCCCGTTTTCTGACAATTACCACGTCCCAGATTTAATTGATTGGTGCAGTTTTTCCTGCCCCTTGCTGGTCGCGCCGAGGACAGCAAACAGAAGACGAACAGAAAAGATAATGTGCACAATTCGAGGATGACTCGCAAGAAGAGGGGGCAGACTCTCATCCTCCGAAACTAATTCTGGTTGCAAATGTCTGCAAAAGAAGTATTCTGGCGGCGTTGGCTTGTTTCCCTGGCGCTGCTGCAGAGTCCCCCTCGTACTTTGAATAAAGCGGCGGCTGGGTTGGAATCCCTGGGAAGCTGTTTCGTAACGAGGTGGGGAGGCCTAGATGGCTCTCGCCCTTCAGGTCGTCAGCTCTCACCACCTAGGCGCGCTCGACATAGAAAAGGCTCTCTCTGTGGAAGAGGTTCTTGTCAAACGCCTCCTGCCACACGCCGCCAGCGAAGCCGAGACGCTCAAGCGTCCGAATTGCCCGCGCCTTTTTCTGCTGGACGGTTGTTCCTTGAATTTGCCATTGGGTCCGTTGAGCGGCCGATTGCGTGCCAATTCGCCGGGTAGCAAATTTTTGGCCCTTCTCCCCCCCGATAAAAGCAGTGAAAGCGAAATGATGCTTTTATTTTATTGGGGAATCGACGGTTTCGTGGCCTTGCACAAGAAGTGGAAAACGGAACTTAGAAAAGCGGCCCTCGCTATACTTCGAGGCAGGCTTTGGGTACCTTCGGAAGTACTGCTGGCCTTCGTCAAGCAGATGAAGACATTGCTTGATACGCATCTTGCGGCGGGGCAATCACTGACAGCGCGGGAGAGTCAAGTGCTCCAGCTGCTTTTCAGGCGCCTGACAAACAAGGAAATTGCGTACCAGCTGAACATTTGCGAGCGTACGGCAAAATTCCATGTCTCCAACGTCGTCAGCAAACTCGGGCTCCAAAACCGCAGGAATCTCCTTGTCAGTACTTTGGTTGACTGATGACCAAGGGTATCTGGGCTCAACCGCGCGGTTCCAGCAGCTCGCAAACCTGCGCCGTTCATTTGACTGGTGCCGAAGGGTGTGGGTCCCGCCTACCAATCCTCGTACACTCAAACGGGAAGTTCAGCCGATGAGGGATAACCGTGCTGGCTGCGGCCCAGATTTCGGTCGTACTTGATTGTGCTTTTATATAGTTCGTACCGGCCATCGTCGAATTGTTTGCCGTGATCCCGAAGCAGCTGCATGGCGTCGGCGGATAGCGCCTTGAAATCGCGTAGGATCGTTAGGTTTTGGTCGAGGACTTCCATGGAATCCATGCCGCTAATGGTTGTGGCAACGGGAAGGCTCATGGCGTAGGCGAGAGCTTGCGAGGGAGTGAAGGCGCCTTTCGAGACGAGTTCGCCGGAACCACCCAGGCTCTTCATTCCGAGGACCGCGATTCCGCGCTCGTTGGCGAGGGGCAGAACGTTGCGCTCAAAGCTACGGAAGTTCGGGTCCAGTGGATTGAGAGGCATCTGGACAGTATCGAAAACATAGCCGCGGTTGAGCATCTCCAGATGAATCGCGGGGTGTTTGTGCCCGTCGAAGCCAACGAAGCGCACCTTACCCTGCTGTTTCGCCTTGGTAAGGGCTTCGAGAACGCCATCGAGCGCGTAAATCAGTTCGGGGTCGCTATGGTAGATAACCTCGTGAATCTGCCAAACATCGAGATGGTCGGTCTGGAGCCGCACAAGCGATTCCTCCAGCATGCGCATCGCGACATCCTGTTTGCGGCCGTGCGTACAGACGCTGCTCATAAGGATGACACTGTCTCGTCTTCCTCTGAGAGCGACGCCAAGCCGCTCTTCGCTGAGCCCATTGAGATATTCCCAGGCATTGTCGAAGACGTTGATACCATGGTCCGTCGCTTTGGCAACCATATTGTTGATTTCAGCCTGATCTGCAACGGTGGCGAGATGGAAGCCGCCCATGCCCAGGATCGAACATTGCAGGCCGGTCTTGCCCAGAGGACGCTTTGGCGCCTGGAAGTTGCCGAGGGCAGGTTCGTCTTTGGTTTCCGCCGCGGTAGGAATCCCGTTAGCTGGGATCACGGCGGAAACTCCTGCGATCGCGGCACCTTTCAGAAAGCCTCTGCGGCTTACATCAGGTCCGGCTTTGGGATTGTCTTGCATGACTGTGCCCTTCCCTAAACCTGAGGCCACGCGTGGCCCGTGTTGTCTGCTTCTTTGATCATGTCTTTGACCTCGACCTGCGCCGTGTCGAGAGGGTAGTCATGGACTAGCCGGGCTTCGGGATTATCGAATTTCATGGAAGCTTTATACAACTCGAAACGTCCGTCTTTCGCATATTGGCGGCAACGGTCGCGCAGTGCCTGCATTTCGGCAGGGGTCATCGGCACAAAGTTTTGTGCGATTTCCAGATTCTGCTGGATGATGCGCGGCTCTTCGGCCCCGGAGATGGTGCAGGCCACGGGAAGGCTCATGGCGTAACGTAGCGCTTCGCTTGCAGTAAGCACGCCCATTTGCACGGGATCCCCGTGTCCGCTGATAGGCTTCATTCCCAAGGGCGCGATGCCTCGCTGGTTGAGAACGGGCAAGACTTTCTGCTCGAAGCTCATAAAGTAAGTGGCATCAAAGGGGTTCAGCGGCATCTGCACGGAATCGAAGGGAAATCCGGTGTCGAGCATGGCGAGGTGCACGCCGGGGTCCTTATGGCCGGTGAAGCCAACGAAGCGAACTTTGCCCTGTTCCTTGGCCTTTTGCAGGGCTTCAGCCGCACCGCCCGGGCGAATGAAGAGCTCGGAATCATTCTGAAAAACAACGCCATGAATCTGCCAGAGGTCGAGGTGATCGGTCTGCAGTCGGCGCAGCGATTGTTCGAGCATCTGCATGGCAAGCGAAGCGTCGCGACCGTGGGTGCAGACCTTGGTCATCAAGAAGACCTTGTCGCGCCGACCTTTGAGGCCCAAGCCGAGCCAGGACTCGGTTTTGCCGCGATAGTATTCCCAGGCATTGTCGTAAAAGGTGATGCCCCCGTCGAGGGCACGGTGAACGATATCGATTGCAGTCTTCTCGTCCTTAGCGCCACCGAGATGGTGGCCGCCCAGTCCGAGTGCGGAGATTTGGACTCCGGTTTTACCGAAGTTTCGGAGAGGGATAGACATGTGCCTCCTTCGCAGCGGCACCCGGGCTCGATTGCGGCAAAGGCTGAATCCCGATCCAGGGCCCGGCGCTGCAGTCAAAGTCTGCCGAGGATTTAGACATAAAACGCAGTTCTGTCCATTTCCAACGGTTCCGGTGAGTCCTCAACCCATATTGGCAGCACCATCCATAGGGCCTTATCGGGGTAGGGCCATTGCGACCTACGCGGCGACGGTGTTTCTTGCCGGAGGCGCCATGAATTCGGGGCCGATCGGATTGGCGATCGTCTGCCGCAGAATCTGATCGATCGTCGCGCGCGTATCGGTGTCGAGGCTCCAGTCGAGGGCGCCCGCCACAGCTTCCAGTTCTGCAGGATGGCGCGCGCCCCACAGCGCCGTGGTGATTCCGGGCTGGTCCAGCACCC
>Ga0210390_10004527_pt1 | contig 11718 bp, 13 predicted proteins | sample IncBWH11OmetaG_FD_161050 | JGI IMG/M metagenome (GOLD analysis project Ga0210390, IMG submission 161050) | Forest soil microbial communities from Barre Woods Harvard Forest LTER site, Petersham, Massachusetts, United States - Inc-BW-H-11-O ... | reverse complement strand
CCGTCGGCGGCCAGGCCGCTACCCAGGTGATTCAGGGAGAAAAGCTGTTCGACCTGGTCGTGCGCATGGACCCGAAATATCGTTCCGATGCCCGCGAAATCGGCAACCTGCTCGTTCCCGCGCCCGGCGGCCAGCAGATTCCGCTTTCCGAACTTGCCACGCTCAAGGAATCCACCGGCGCATCCTTTATCTACCGTGAAAATAATTCGCGTTATATCGGCATCCAGTTTTCAATCGAGGGCCGGAATCTCGAAGGCATCGTCAGGTCCGGCCAGCAGGCCATCGCCAGTAAAGTGAATCTTCCCGAAGGCTACCGCCTCGACTGGGGCGGGGAGTACAGCGAACTGCTCGACGCGAAGGCGCAACTTTATATTATCGGGCCGCTGGCGATTTTTCTGATCTTCATGATCCTTTTCGCGCTCTACGGCAATTTCAAATTTCCGATCACCATCGCTCTGGGCGTTGTCCTCACCGAACCGGTCGGCGCCTTGATCGCGCTGAAGCTTACGCACACGCCGCTCAGCGTTTCCAGCGCCCTCGGGCTTCTCGCGCTTCTCGGCGTCTCCGTCGAAACGGCGGTCATCCTGGTCAGCTACATCAACAAGCTGCGCCTTGAAGGCAAGAACGTGCGCGAGGCGACTCTCGAAGCCTCTCTCCTGCGTCTGCGACCGATCATGATGACGGCGCTTGTCGCGTGCCTCGGACTGCTACCCGCCGCGATGTCCACCGGCGTTGGCAGCGACACGCAAAAGCCTTTCGCCATCGTGGTCGTCGCGGGACTTCTCTCACGTTTGCTCTTGGGCTTCTTCGTCAATCCAGTTCTCTACGAACTCGTCGCCCGCGAAGGTGACGTCCTACAGGTGTAGCTGCGGAACGCGCGATGGGCACCCATTGAAGGGATCGCACGGTCTTCCACGCAACACTGGGTTCGGCGTAAGTCTTGGGAGTGTGTTTGCAGACTATGCGCGTTTCGAGAGAAGCTCCGGCAACGCCTTATCCAGGCAATACTCCGGCCGGCGAAAGAATTCCGGCAGCGCACCTAACCGCTGCTGCAATTTTTCGCCCTGATCCGCCCGGACGGTCACGTGCCCAAGCTTTCTGCCCGCGCGCGGTTCTTTGCCGTAAAGATGCAGGTGCGCGTTCGAAACCCCAAGCACCTCCGCGCTATTCGGAACTTCGCCGATCAGGTTGATCATTGCGGAAACGCCCACCGCCGCCGTCGAACCAAGCGGCATCCCCAGAATCGCGCGCAAATGATTTTCAAACTGGCTGGTCACCGCGCCTTCAATCGTCCAGTGGCCGGAATTGTGAACCCGCGGCGCCATTTCATTCGCCAGCAGCCGGCCGCCAACTTCAAAGAACTCGATGCACAACACGCCCACGTAGCCGAGCGCTTTAAGCAGCTTCCGCGCCGCATTCTCCGCATCCTGCTGTAGATTCGGAGTCAAATTCGGCGCCGGCGCCAACGATAACCGCAGAATCCCACCGCGATGATGATTCTCGATCAGCGGATAAAACGCGATCTCGCCGCCGCGGCCTCGCACGCCCAGAATCGACAGTTCTCGCGAAAATGGCACAAATTTTTCGAGGATCAGCGGAACATCCGGCATTTCCGCCCGCGCCTTCTCCACGTCATCATCCGTTCGCAGCAGCCATTGGCCTTTCCCGTCATAGCCCATCCGGCAAGTCTTCAACATCGCCGGCAGGCCAACTTGCTTCACGGCGGCGTCCAGACCTTCCCCCTTGGCAATCTCCGCAAATTCCGTCGTGGGGATTTCGAGCCTGCGGAACAATCGCTTTTCCCGCAAACGTTCTTGCGCCTCTTCCAATGCGTCCGCGGACGGATATACAGGCACGCGTTCGGCGAGAAACTTGGCTGCCGCCACCGGCACATTTTCAAATTCGTAGGTCACCACTTCCAAGCCATGCGAAAACTTTGCCAGTGCCTGCTCATCGTTGAAATCGGCCGTAACTCGATTAGCGATGCGGCCCACCGGCGCCTCCGGCGAAGGATCCAGAAACCGGAAATGCAAGCCCAGCGGATAGCCCGCCAGCGCCAGCATGTAGCCGAGTTGTCCCCCGCCAAGGATGCCGATGGTCATTTCTTTTTCTTCCCGGAAAGCTGCGAGTGCACCGCTTTCAACGCCTTGCGCGCCGCGGGGGCTGGATCTGGTTGTGAGAGAACTTTTTTCGTTTGTGCAATTCGAAACGCGCGCAGCGCTTCGCGAATCGCGGGGCGTTTGGCGCCCAATATCGCCGCGGCCAGCAACGCGGCGTTGATCGCCCCGGCCTTTCCGATCGCCAGCGTGCCCACGGGAATTCCTCCCGGCATCTGCGCAATCGAAAGCAGCGAATCCAATCCCTTCAGCGCCTTCGACTCCACCGGCACGCCCAGCACCGGCAGCACCGTCTTCGCCGCGGCCATTCCCGGCAGATGCGCCGCGCCGCCCGCCCCGGCGATGATCACCTCGATGCCCCTCTTCTCGGCACTCGCGGCATATTCGAAAAGCAGGTCTGGCGTGCGATGCGCCGAAACGACCCGCGTCTCGTGCGGCACTCCCAGCTCCCGCAACGTGTTCGCGGCGTGCTCCATCGTCTCCCAATCGGACGTGGAGCCCATGATTATTCCCACCAGCGGCTCCGCTGAATTTTTACCCGCAACATTCTTTTTTTTCATCGGCTCAATTATTGCTCCGGAATTCTCCACTCCTACAAAACAGAACGCCGGCCGAGTGGCCGGCAACATCCGGAAAGAAGCCCCATTCTACGGTCTTTCTTATCGCGATGCGACTCTTCCGCGTTCCTTCCACGCGTGGCGCAATTCGCCCACCAAGTACAGCGAACCCGTAACAAATATCGCGTCTTCCGGCCTGGCCTTCGACAGGGCGAATTCCAGCGCCTGTTCCGCATCCTGGATCACCGAGTAAGTCGTCGCGTGATCGCCGGCCATTTCCGCCAACTGCTTTGCACTGACCGCCCTCGGCGTTGCGGGTTGCGTGAAAATCACTTCCTGCGCGCGCGGAAATAACATCCCGGTCACTTCGTCCACCGCTTTATCGCGCATCGCCCCAAAAATCAGGTACACCCTGCGCCCCGCGAAATTCTCCTCCAAAAACCGCGCCAACTCGCGCGCCGCACCCGGATTGTGCGCCCCGTCCAGATAAACATCCGGCCGCGTTTGCAGACGTTCCAATCGCCCGGGCCACTCCGTCGTGGCAATGCCGCTGCCAATATTTTCATCCGTGACGCGAAAATTGCGGCCCTGCAAAATCCGCGCAGCCGCAACGGCATTCAGGGCATTTTGCAGTTGAAACCGCCCGGCAAGTCTTGGTTCAAGCAGGTAGCTGCTCCCGCTCGAGATTTCCACCGCCGTGGCACGCGCAAAGCCGTCTTTGATTTGCTCGCCTTCCATGCGATAGGCTTCGGCTGTCTCCACCATCGGGCAACGAAGTTCCGTCGCCCGCTGCTGTAGCACGTGGTGCGCCTCCGGCGACTGCGGCGCGAAGACCGCCGGCACATGCTCCTTCAAAATTCCCGCCTTCTCGCCCGCAATTTCCCGCAGGGAATGCCCCAGGAAGTTTTCATGATCGAAATCGATGCGCGTGATGATGCACGCGAGTGGCGTCACCACGTTCGTTGCGTCCAGTCGTCCACCCAGCCCCACTTCGATCACCGCGAACTCCACGCGGGCCCGCGCAAACGCCTCAAACGCCAGCGCGGTCACGCACTCGAAGTAGGTCGGATGCGCCCGCAGCTTTCCCTCCGCCAGCAATCCCTCGATCACCGAATGAATTCGCGTAAAAATCTCCGAGAACTGTTCGTCGGCGATTTCCTCCCCGGAAATTCGGATTCGCTCGTTGATTCGCTCCAGATGCGGCGAAGTGTTCAGCCCTGTCCGGAAGCCCGCTTCACGCAAAATCTTTTCCAGAAACGCCGCTGTCGACCCTTTCCCGTTCGTTCCCGCGATGTGCACGCTCGGATATGCGCGGTCTGGCCGGCCCAGCCGCTCCAGCAAAATCGTGATGTTTTCGAGATTGAATTTGGCGGTGGCCGCCTGCGTGGGCGCCGCGAGTTCGCGGCCCAGGGAAAGTAGATAACGAACCGCGCTCTCGTAATTCATTTCAGGAGGTCAGCAGGTCGATCGCGCTGGAGATGAAGCCCTTCATGTCCTTGCGGTGCACCACGGCGTCCAGGAATCCGTGCTCCAGCAGAAATTCCGAGCGCTGAAAGCCCTCGGGCAACTTCTGGCGAATGGTCTGCTCAATCACGCGCGGCCCCGCGAAACCGATTAGCGCGCCGGGCTCCGCGATATTCAGGTCGCCCAGCATCGCGAAACTCGCGGTCACCCCGCCGGTGGTCGGATCCGTCAACACGGAAATGTACGGCAACTTCTCCTCGTCCAGCCGCGCCAGCGCGGCGGAAACTTTCGCCAGTTGCATCAGGCTGATGGTGCCCTCCATCATGCGCGCGCCGCCCGAGCACGACACCACGATCAGCGGCTGCCGCGTCTCCATGGCCATCTCGATCGCCCGCGTCACTTTTTCGCCCACGACCGCGCCCATCGAGCCGCCGATAAACCCAAATTCCATCGCGCAGCAGATCACCGGCTTGCCGTTCAGTTTTCCCTTGGCGGTGATCACCGCGTCGTTCATCCCCAGTTTTCTCTGCGCGTCTTTAATCCGCCTGGCGTAGGGCTTGGTGTCCACAAATTTCAGCGGGTCCGTCGAAATCATCCCCGCGTCGTGCTCCGTCCACTTGCCGTCAAACAGCAGCTCCAGCCGTTTTTTCGAGTTCACCCGGAAATGAAACTGGCATTTCGGGCACACGAACAGGTTCTCTTCCAGATCCTTCCGGAAAACGATCGCGCGGCAGGACTCGCACTTCATCCACAGCCCTTCCGTGCGCACCCGCCGCTCTTCCGGCGGCGTCACCTGGTCGATCGCTTTTTTATCCCGCTTGAACCACGACATGGAGAAGTTTTCAGTCCTTAGTTCTAAGTTTGTAGTCTGTTTCTTGCTTCCTGATTACTGATCGCTGATTCCTGATATCCGTCAGCTAACTGCCAGCCTGAACCGCTCCACACACTCAGTAGTCAATCCCCCGCTGCGCCAGTATACCCTTCGTGTACGGGTGTTTCACTTCCTTCATTTCTGTCACCAGGTCCGCGGCTTCCACCAGCTTGGGATGCGCGTTTCGCCCCGTGCAGATCACGTGCACCTGCTCCGGTCGCCCCGTCAGCGCGGCGACCACCTTCTCCGCGTCGAGCATTTTGTAGCTGATCGTGTAGTTGATTTCATCCAGCACCACCAGATCGTATGTTCCGCTATAAATCGCCGCGCGCCCCGATTCCCAGCACTCTTCGGCCATGCGGATGTCCTCGGGATCCGTCTCCGCGCCACCGATTTTCACGAAACCCCTCCCCATCGGCCGGATTTCAAATTTGTCTTTGCCCAACATTTCCGCTGCATCCAGCTCACCGTAGTGCCACGAGCCCTTGATGAACTGCACCATCAGCACGCGCAACCCTTGGCCAACCGCGCGAAACGCCGTACCCAGCGCGCAAGTCGTCTTGCCTTTGCCCGGCCCGGTGTAAACGATCAGCAGCCCTTTTCCTTCCGGCATAACTCCAATTCCTCGTCAGGCGCGCCATTTCGTGTGGATAATTCAAGTCTGCGGAGTTGCCCCAGAAACGTCAAGTTACGGCGCCAAGATTTCCGAGCGGGATTCCAAACTGAAAACAGACTGTGCAGCTATTGAATGTCGAGGCGCTTAACCAATTCGTGCGCGACGATTCGCGCGTGCTCCATCGCCACTTCACCCAGTGTCTGTTTCGCCGGTGATTTTCTGTCTTTCAGCACGATCCACAGCCCTGGCCGGTACACTTCGTCTCCCCCGGGACAAATCGCACCCGTCAACTGTGTAATTTCAAAATCGGGAACGTGGCTCAGTCCCAGGTCTACCAGATGCGTGGTGTTGGGTAACGGCGGCGGGTTGCACATCAACTCCGTCAGCACGCCGCGCGCGTCGTCAACCAGGTCGCGAAATCCCTGCGACACCAGCAGTGCATCGATATCCCGCGGCGTCGGTTGCTCGATCTGCTCCAGATCGTAATCCGGCAGCGGCTTTTCCAGTGGAATTTCGATCGCCACTGATGGCTGGTCTTTATCCGCCGCAATGCGTATAGGCATGATTCTTATCGTTGCACATCATTCCACGGAACGCCGAAAAACGCACGTCCCAAGCAAACAACTAGCTAACTAGCCTTGGCGGAGTCTACTTGGGATATGGGCTTCCTGACAAAATCGCAAATGCCCGGTAAATCTGCTCCGCCAGCATCACCCGCGCCAGTTCATGCGAATACGTCATCGCGCTCAGCGAGAGTTTTTGCTTCACGCGTTCCCGCAAACTCTCGGGAAACCCGTCCGCATCGCCGCAAATAAAAATCACCTCGCGTATCCCCCGATCCCGGTGCTCTCCCAGCCACTTCGCAAACGCATCGGAGTCGTAAACCTTGCCGCCGGCATCCAGCAACGCGGAAACCACCGCGCGATTCACTTCCAGGCGCTTCAGCACCGCTGCCGCATCCCGCGCCTCAACCACCTCAATGGGACACGAACGCGAGACGCGTTTTACATACTCGCCAAGCGCCGAAACCATTTCCGGCCGGCGCGTCTTCCCCAGCATCAGCAGGCAAATCTTCATCCCGCGAGTTTACCTTCCTCATCGAGCGCGTCTTCACATCGCGTACCTTCAGCCGACGGCTTTTCACAAATTATGTTTCGCTGCTATGGAAGCACCAAAGCAAAAAATTGTCATCCTGAGGCCCGCGTCTTTTGCGGGCCGAAGGACCTCAACGTAAAGTCTGCGTTGGATTTCAAATTTGAGGTTCTTCGCCCATCTCCGGTTTTTGGAGTCCGGTGATTCAGACTCACCTAGATTCCACCGGAGTCCACAAACCGGACCTCGTCGGATGCTCTCAGAATGACAACGTCTTGATTATTTCGCCAAGCAACAAATACGAAATACTTCTGAAGTTCCGCCTAACCCGCTTTTTCCGAAAGCTCGCTCCGCCGGTGCGTTTCCGGCTCGTCCGGTAGCGCCAGCGACGGCACCTGCCGCCACAACCGCTCCAGATCGTAAAAACGCCGCGCCTGTTCGCCGAACACGTGCACGATGAATCCGCCAAAATCCAGCAGCGCCCACTCCGCCGAACGGCGCCCTTCGCGATGCTCCGGCGAACGCTTCATTTCGCGATACAACACGTCTTCCACTTCGGAGCAAATCGCCTGCAACTGTGGCGTGCTGTAGCCTGTACAGATCACGAAATATTCCGTGAACGCGCTCAAGCCGCTCAGGTCCAGCACGGTAATCGCGCCGGCCTTCTTCTCCTGCGCCGCTTCCACCGCCAGTCGCACACCCTTCGGTAGCTTTTCGAGTTTCACCGGTACAACCTCTGTTTCAAGATATATTCCTCCACTCGCGCGGAGACCAACCCATGAATCGATTGCCCGCGGCTGGCCTTACGCCGAATATCGGTCGCGCTCACTTCGCTGGCCACGTTTTCCAATAAATAAACCGTCGTTTTATCCAGCCGCGCCACAATCGGCGAGCCGTGCGCCACGGTCTCTTCTTCCTTCTCACGCTTGGCGTCGCGCCGGCCGTGCAGGTCGGGAGGAATCACCAGCCTCAGCGCTTCCAGCCGGATGCCCGGCCGGTTGGCAATCACGAAATCGCAAAGGCCCAGCAGCGTTTCGTATTCCTTCCACATCGGAATATCCAGAAACGCGTCCGCGCCGATGATGAAAAAGATCCGGTCGCCCTGGCCATGGTACGCATGGCGGAAATACCGCACCGTATCCACGGAATAGTGCAGTTGCGTACCGCTGAAGTCTTCACCCGCTTCCGCCAGCGAAGGCACGAAATGCGGATGCTCGGTAGCCGCCAGCGCCACCATCGCGAAGCGGTGCGGAAACGGCGCCAGGTGCTGCTTTAATTTGTGCGGAGGACGGCTTGCGGGAATGAAATGTACTTCGTCGAAATTGAATCGCCGGTCTGCTGCCCGGGCTACAGCCAGGTGGCCAGAATGGATGGGATCAAACGAGCCGCCAAAAATTGCGATCCTTCGTGGATGGTGTTTCGCCGCCGTACGGTTAGCCTGCGCTGTCGTCAACCTGCCTCCCGGATGCTCCCCTAACCAATTCTCTCACGAAACGGAGTTTGCGGAACCGTCTCAGTCCTTGTTTTCCAGGTCATCCACGATCGCGGCGGCCTCTGAATCCTTTACTTCATTTACTTCCTCTACCTCATTTACCTCAGAATCCTCGTCCTCAACCGTTTCCTTCGGAATCTTATCCAGCGCGTCTGCGATCCCCCGCACCAGTTCCTTCACGCCTTCGCCCGCTGCCGCTGAAATCGCATGGAATTCGAATCCCTTTTTCTTGCAAAATTTCTGCAATTCCACCAGCTTCGTGCGGTCCGTCGTGGCATCCAGTTTCGTTGCCGCCACGATCATCGGCTTCTCCAGTAATTTTTCGCTGAACGCCCCCAGTTCCCCTTCGATAATTTCAAACGCTTTCACCGGGTCCAGCTCCGCAATGTCGCTCGTATCAATCAGGTGGACCAGCAGCCGCGTCCGCTCCACGTGCCGCAAAAAGCGAATACCCAGCCCCGCTCCCTGGCTCGCGCCCTCAATTAACCCGGGCAGGTCGGCCACCACAAACGTCCGGCCCAACTCCGTTCCGTGCCCACCGGTCCCGCCATCGGCGTTCACCACGCCCAGGTTCGGCTCGAGCGTCGTAAACGGATAGTTCGCAATCTTCGGCCGCGCGGCGCTGATCACCGAAATCAGCGTGGACTTTCCCGCATTCGGAAAACCCACCAGGCCCACATCGGCCAGTAGCTTCAGCTCCAGCCGCAAATTCCGCTCTTCCCCGGCCTCGCCTTCCTCTTTTTCCCGAGGTGCCTGGTGCCAGGGCTTCGCAAAATGCTGATTACCGCGCCCGCCGCGTCCGCCCTGCGCCACCAGCAACCGCTGCCCAGGCCGCTTCAAATCCGCCAGCAGCACATTTCCCGTCGCGTCAAAAACCAGCGTGCCCACCGGCACCTTCAGAATCGTGTCGTCGCCCGAAACGCCCGAGCAGTTCGAGCCTTCCCCGTGCCGCCCGCGGTCGGCCTTGAATTCCCGGTTGTAGCGGTAACGCAACAGCGTGTTGTCGTTGGGATTCGCTTCCAGGTAAATGCTGCCGCCGCGCCCGCCGTCGCCACCCGAGGGCCCTCCCCGCGGCACATACTTCTCCCTGCGGAACGCCACGCAGCCGTTCCCGCCGTCCCCCGCCTTCACCGAAATTTTCGCTTCATCAACAAACATTCTTCACTCTTCTCTGCGAACTCTGCGCAATCTCTGCGGCCTCTGCCTGCCCTGAGCGACGCCGAAGGGTGGTGAAGCTTTTTCTTTCCGTCCCGTCTGGCGAGGCCCATAAAGACAAAACGGCCCCGACTCGCGCCGGGGCCGCTCGCATGCCTTCGGACTTAGTTCGCGGCCTTCGCTTCTGCCGCCGCCGGTGTCACGCTGATAAAGCGTCCCCGGTTGCCCTTGTCCTCAAACTTCACATAGCCCCGTACCAGCGCAAACAGCGTGTCGTCCTTGCCCTTGGACACGTTCTCGCCCGGCTGGTGTTTGGTGCCGCGCTGCCGGATCAGGATCGTGCCCGCGTTCACCAACTGCCCGCCGAACCGCTTGACGCCCAGCCTCTGTCCGTGTGAATCGCGCCCGTTTGTGGACGAGCCGCCGCCCTTCTTATGTGCCATGACCGAATCCTTCCCTGTAGTGGCCGGACTTTAAACCGGCCATCCGAAATCGAAAAACCGGAAAATTGTTAAAGCTTGATCTCGCTGACCTGCACGGCCGTGTAATTCTGCCGGTGGCCCCGCTGAATCTTGTACTGGTTGGTCTTCTTGAACTTCAAAACGGTGAGCTTCTTCGCCCGGCCCTGCTCCACGATCTTACCCGTGACGCTGGCGCTCGACGCATCCGAACCCGCCATGACCTTCTTGTCGTCGGTGTGTACCGCCAGCACGGTCCCGAATTTCACCTGCTCGCCCACATCACCCTTGACCCGCTCAATGCGGATGGTGTCGCCCGGTGCGACACGATATTGCTTTCCCCCGGTCTGTATAACGGCGTACATCTGTCCTCCAAAGCCTAAAGGCAAACTACTATTATACTTGCCCACTCCCAATACCGTCAACGCGGTTATTAGGGTGCAATCGCGCGCTAGTCTTAGAAAAATACCGCGGGAGAAACCCGGAATCGCTTGCTCAGCCGCTCGATGTGGTGCTTATTGAGCTCCCGCTTTCCCCGGAGCACCTGGGACACTACGCTTTCTGAGCCCAACAATGGGGCTAAGTCCTTTTGTTTAAGGCCGTTCACTTCCATCAACTCCACAAGCACTTCCACCGGACTGGCAGTGCGAATAGGGTAATGCTCTTCCTCGTACGCCTCTATTAGAACGGTCAGCAGCTCTGCGAACTCCTTTTCCTTCGCGCCCAATCGTGCTTTCTTTTCAAGCCCCAGCAGCCCCGCGATGTACCGTTCGTTCTACGCATCCGACGTAATTACTTTCGTTGCGGCAATCCCGTCCAACATGTCTTTCTCAATCACATTCGTCTCGTTCTCATTGTTCAACTCCACTCCGCATTTGACAGCCCTAGAACTCGGCTCAAGTGTGGCATTATGTAGCCGTTTGAAAGCATTGCACGGGAGCAAGCCTCATGGCAAAGATTTGGAGGGAACCGCACAAAGACAGTGGCCCTGGCGAATACTCGGAACCCGCTGTCGTCATTGAACACCGCACGAAGAACGCTACCCTGATTCCTGAAGAGGATATCCTAGTTCGCGTCGCATCCTTTACGTTCCGCTTTTCTAGTTTGCGGCAGCTGCGGGACTGCCTCTCATATTATCAACAGAAAACGCACCGGAGCAGCATCATTCCAGAAAAGAAGATCATCGCAGAATTAGGTTTGGAGTGGAGAGAACAGCGCTCCTGGGAACTACCACGTTGGTTTGAGAAGCTGCCTATGTATCTCTTGGAGGAACCCAAGCGAAGGAAAGTAGTACACGCACTCACTGAGGCGCTGAGGCTCGTCGAAGACGGCAAGCTGTAGAACTATCAAAAATCGAACCGGTAGCCCAGGATCATCTTTGCCAGCAGGTGGTCAGTTGCTTTTGTCACGCCGACGCCGACCCCGAAATTGAACTCCCACTTCTCGGACAAGTTCAGGTCAATCGCCGGGATAATCTGCTGTTGCTGTTGCGCCACTGGATCGAAACCCGTCACCGGCCCCAGCGAACCGTAATACTCCACTCCTCCGGCCACTTTCTTCGTGATGTCGTAACTCACTTTGAAATTTGGAGAGAAGACAAAGCCCTGATTCTCGGTCGGGCCGTGAAACGACTTGTCGAACGTGGGGTTGAACGACAGGTACCACCGCCCCATCTGCTTGTCCACGATCGGCCGCAGTTCATAAGTCCAGGTGTCCGCCGAAAACTGCGCGCGCTGGTAGCCGAACTCCTGCGAAATACTCACGCCGACCGGCCAGTTCCACTTCTTCGGCACCCGCACGCGCGGACGGATGTGGTCGCCGACCCAATCCCACCCGTGGCCGTTCTGGGCGGCGGTGAAAATATAAAAGCCCACCTCGAACCAGTCGTTGAACCCA
>Ga0210390_10004526_pt1 | contig 11718 bp, 10 predicted proteins | sample IncBWH11OmetaG_FD_161050 | JGI IMG/M metagenome (GOLD analysis project Ga0210390, IMG submission 161050) | Forest soil microbial communities from Barre Woods Harvard Forest LTER site, Petersham, Massachusetts, United States - Inc-BW-H-11-O ... | reverse complement strand
GAGCAATGTAGCATAGGCTTCCAGCGTGTGTCGGGGTACGGGGATGAAACCGGGCTGAATCCCAACGGCCCTTTCCGGGCAAGAACCATCCCCGTCCGCACCTTAACTTCGCGCCATTCGACCCAGAGCTTTTTCCTGCATTTGGTTGAGCACAAGACGCTGGCGCGCGCGGGTCAGATCAGGGGAAAGTTCCGATCGTTTTTGCTCGGATCATTGCAAAGTCACCTTTCGTCGGAAACGGACCGGGCCCGCTGCCTGAAAACGGGGCGGAGGGTGGAGTTTGTGGCTCTGGATATGCAAGACGCTGAGGACCGCTACAAGTTGGAACCGGTCGATGCGCTAACGCCTGAAAAGGTAAGGTCAAAGTTGCCCGCGACTTTCTGTTGGAGATGCGTGAGAATCCTTTCATGCCGAAGTCACGTCTCGTTGCATTCCTAATCAAGGAGCTCCGGGAACTCGTGCCGCCGACGGTGTTCTTCGCAGTCGGCTTCAATCTCATCCTGCTTACGACAAAACTTCTTCTCGCTGATTACAGGGTGCATTTCGCCAACTTCATGGTCGCTACCATGTCGGCGTTGATTGTGGGAAAGTCGGTGCTAGTGGCGAATGCAATGCAATTCTTGCGCCATTTTGACACGGCTCCCAAGATCCTACCGGTCCTGTTTAAGACGACGGTCTATTGGGCGGTCGTTTTCTTGGTACGGTTCGTGGAAAAACTAGTCGAATACCTTCTTGCCGGAGGAGCCCTCAGCGCGATTCCTGAATACGTGGCAACTCACTTCACTTGGGACCGCTTTGCCGCTATCCAGATCTGGATCTTCGTTCTGTTTCTAGTCTACACCTCGATTGCCGAACTCAATGGTCGGTTAGGTCATGGCGAACTCGTAAAGATTTTTTTCACCAGGCATTCGGCGGAAATGAAATCGACTCGGCCGGCAGCGGATTCGCGCGTTCGTCAGGCTCGGCCGGAAAATCGAGATAGATAACCTGAGATGAGCTTGCCTGGGGTCGATCGCTAGAACCACAATCCTCAGCGTCGCCCCAAAGCCGGGTCACCGAGTTTACACTTTGCGGATTTGGAGGCGACTTCCATGTCTCTCAATGACCTTCAGCCGAGGTTTGTTCTGACCTGACGACGCACCGAAAGCCAATGTGGCTCATTCCGGTGTCGATCATCTGCGGCTGGCGCGCCGCTGGGCGGTAACGAAGACAGTAATTGGGAGCGCAAAGAAACGACCCGCCCTTAACGACCTTGCGAGGAATGCGGAACTGGGGCTGTGCTGAGTCGTAGCTTTTCTCTGGCGATACGATCCGAGGATTGACCGACGGACCGCAACACGGTTTGACCACTTCGTCGGCGTGTCGAGGGACGTACCAGTCAGAGGTCCATTCCCAGACGTTCCCAGCCATGTCGTGCAGCCCATAGCCGTTCGCCGGGAAGGCGCCAACCGGTGAAGTTCCCTCGTAACCGTCGAGAAGGAGGTTTTGCCAGGGGAATTCGCCTTGCCACGTATTGGCCATCGCCTTTCCCTCAGGGAAATGCTCATCACCCCACGTGAACTTCGCTCCCTGGATGTCGCCTCTTGCGGCATATTCCCATTCAGCTTCTGTAGGGAGATCCTTTCCGGCCCATTTCGCATAGGCCTCCGCGTCCTCATGGGCGACGTGTACCACCGGATGCTGCTCAAGGCCTTCGAGCAGGTCGGATGGACCATATGGATGAAGCCAACTCGCCCCTGGCGACCATCTCCACCAATTCGCGTAGTTCCGCAGATTTACCGGGCCTTTAGTCCGGTGAAAAACCATGGAGCCCGGAACGAGGTTTTCAACAGGGGCACCAGGAAAATCCGCGGGATTGAGCGGCCGCTCGGCGAGAGTCAGGTAGCCGGTTTCGGCGACGAAGCGGGCAAACTGTTCGTTGGTGACGATGTGGCGGTCGATCCAGAAACTGTTAACTGCTACTTCATGGACGGGACGCTCTTCAACGTAGAACTCGCTGGAACCCATCCGAAACGTGCCGCCTGGGATCCAAACCATGCCCGCGTGCCCCGCATCAGAGGAACCACTTAGCGATGCCGAGTTCGTCGGATAACTCACCTTTTCTTTGACGCCAAGCACAGCTTACTTCACCCCGCCGCCTGAGGCGGCTTGCAGCGTTTGTGCTTTCTGCTGGAGGTTTTCGAGCACATTCCCGATACTCCAATGTTCGGGTCGTTGTCTCGGCGGGAACTCAGCCAGACTCTTGAGCCACTGCTGGACCAGCGCTCCGGCCGGCAGCAACAAGAAAAGTCGATCCGCACGCCATTTGCTGTAGAACATTTGGGCGGCGACATCCGCGTTCTCGAAGGGGTCGCTACGGAGGTTGAAAAGCTTCGGCAGCCTCAACGGCACAAACGGCTCTTGCCACGCCAAAATTCCTTCCCCGCGTTGCTCCATGAAATGGACCTTCCAGTCGCCGTAGCGGAGGGCCATCAGGTCACCTTCGTCACTCCAGTAGAGGATTCCCGGGCGCGGATTCTCCTTCACCTCGCCCGTCAGGAAGGGAATGAGGTTGAACCCGTCGAGATGGACCTTGAAGGTCTTGGCACCAGCCTGGTGGCCTTTCTTAACTTTCTCGACGATATCCGGCTCGCCCGCCGCTGCCAGCAGGGTTGGCAGCACGTCTTGATGCGAGAAGATGGCGTTGGAGACTGTGCCCGGCTTGATGACGCCCGGCCACCTGATGGCGCACGGCACGCGCCAAGCGCCTTCCCAATTTGTGTCCTTCTCTCCGCGAAACGGAGTGGCACCCCCATCGGGCCAACTTAACTCCTCAGCGCCGTTATCGGTCGAGTACATGACGATGGTGTTGTCAGCGATCCCCAGCTCCTCGAGCTTTGCCAGGAGCTGTCCGACATGTCCGTCGTGCTCGACCATGCCGTCTGGGTAAACGCCCAGGCCCGTCTTGCCCTCGGACTCCTTCTTAAGGTGCGTGAAGACGTGCATCCTGGTTGAATTCCACCAGCAGAAGAAGGGCTTACCGGCCTTGTGCTGACGCTCGATGAAGTCCAGGGCACCAGCGGTGATCTCTTCATCCATGGTCTCCATGCGCTTCCTGGTCAACGGGCCGGTATCTTTGATCTCCTGCGTACCGTCCGGCTTCGCCCAGGAGTGCAGGACGCCGCGCGGTCCAAATCTCGCCTTGAACTCGGGGTTCTTGGGGTAGTCAGGGTTTTCGGGCTCCTCCTCTGCGTTTAGATGGTAGAGGTTGCCAAAGAACTCGTCGAAACCATGCACGGTCGGGAGGAACTCGTCCCGGTCGCCAAGATGATTTTTACCGAATTGACCAGTCGCATAACCCAAGGGTTTTAGGAGATCTGCGATAGTCGGATCTTCAGCCTGAAGGCCGATTTTGGCACCTGGCATGCCGACCTTGGTCAGACCGGTACGGATCGGAGACTGTCCCGTGATGAAGGCGGCACGACCGGCCGTACAGCTTTGCTGGCCATACCAGTCAGTGAACATCGCGCCTTCTTTGGCGATACGATCGATATTCGGCGTCCGGTAGCCCATGATCCCGTGGTTATAGGCACTGATATTGAACCAGCCAATGTCGTCGCCCCAGATGATCAATATATTTGGTTTACCAGCCATGCAGCTTTTCCTTTAGATCGAGAATTTTTGACATCTAAACCGGCAAAATTGCACCCCCTTTACCCTGTTCGCAATATGAGGAAGATCGTTCCTTTTGGAACGATCCTGGGCAGGTGTTTTTTTGCCGGCGATTCGTGCTCCGGGCGCCGACACACCCTGTTTTCACTGACGGGACGAACGTACAATTCTGGTCCCTGCTTGTCGAGCGTTCATTGCCAGGGGTTCGCGCACATACTACTGGAGGCTAGTGCACCAAGTCAGTGACAGGTGTAGTGGCGTTGCGCTCATCCGAAATATTCTACTGCCTCAAAATAGCGCTGAACAAGGCGAGGACACCCAGCAACGCGAAGAACGCTGCCATTACTCCTGTTAGCGATCGAGGCAGGTCCGGGCAGCGCTCACGCAATACCTTTGAAGCCTGCCGATGTTGCATGGTCGCCAACACCAGAGCTACGAGCCCTGTCGCGATCATGATGATGCCTATAGCTCGAGAGCCAAGAAGCGTTGCCCGCTCACCGTGTTTCTCGCGCAGGTACTCAAAAACCTTCGCGATGGTGAATCCAAACGAGATGAGCGATATAGCGGTTCGCACCCATCCCATCAGGGTGCGTTCATGGGCGAGGTAGGTGCGTTCGTAGGCGAGTCGCGTGGAAGTATCCAACGTGAGTTGTTTGTGCGTCGGTTCTTCGTTCATGGCCGACCTTTCCTCGCCCCGGCTAATCGCGCTATGGGTGCGCGCAGCAGCACCAGATAAGGAATGGTACCAGGATAGCCACCACGCTTGCCTCGCCAAGATAAATCTCCTGTCGATCGTGTCTTTCGAGCTGACTGGTGTGGTGCTCATGGTCTAGAGCTCACGATAGTGCGGCCGTTTCATGTGGCTGCCTGGAGCACAACGCGGAAAGCGGTGGACCGGAATCGTGGGCAAGCGCCAGTCGAGGATCCTGATTGAACGTTTTTTGTAAAGCTACCGGCGCGCGCTTCCCGGCCGGATCCTCAATTTGAGCGAATAATCCAGCGCCTTCTGCTTCCTGCTGCTTGGCCAAAGTAAACACTTCCTCTGGTCAATGATCAAGACGGACGGTTTGTCGGCCAGATCCCGTGGCTTGCCCAGCCTGAAGCGGGAAAAATTATTCGTTTCCTTCCTGACCTTCAGAACTACTATCTATGAATTGAATCAACCCCAAAACATATGGATAAAATTGTTCCCCTGATTGGCTCGGCCGAAGTCGGGCCGCTTGGCGTGCTTCACTTGCCACGTCTCTGGCTTAAAATCTCTCTCGACGCAAAAGGTGCTCTGGCGAACGGATATCCTGCCGTAGGTACAGGATTCGATCAGATGGTGCTCGATGGCCTCGGCCTCAAAAAGGACGCAGTAGTCGAATTTATTACGAAAAACAGGCCTACCTACTGCCAGTTCGAAGCCTGGATCAAGGAACAACCGGGTACGCGACTGGATTCGGCCTCGATTACAAAACTGAATGACTCTATCCGAGGTTACAATCATGAAGAAGGCACGGTACAATCCGTGCTCGGCGAGAATGAATTGCCGTCGGATATCGGTATTCGTGATGCAGTCACCCTTAACCGGATTGACGACTGGAAATGCTTTCATGAGGCGGTTTTGAAATAAGCCACGCGATTTCGCAAAACTCGCGCGCCTTGGTGTAATCCGGAGGAAAGCCGGACCTCCCTTCGAGTGGAGAAATACCAATGGAAACATGGGATCGGCGTTGCCTGTCTCCTCACGTTTCCGGCACTCAGGAACTGCCGGCGTGTGCGGACCAGACGTTAAAGTCTGGCGTTGGTGCGGGATCATGCTTTAGGCGTCGGCACCCTCGGCAGCAGTTGAGAACGCGAAAGCCCGTCGAGGGTTGAGGATCAGTATTCGCTCGATTAGCTCATCGTTAACGCCACGCTCTCGTAGTAGCGATGGCAGCGCAGTGAGCAGCCAAACCAAACCCGGCTTGCCGCCATGACCGTGCCAATAGCTGCGGCGAGCCAGGTCCATGCCAACAACGATTTGGTCTGGAAACTCAGGCGCGAGGGTGGAAATCAAGTCAGCCGTCGGACAAGTGCCGTCCTTAAGATACGATCGAAAATGATGGTCGTATTCCAGCATCACACCGGTTGAGAGCAGTGCGCGGTGATAGGCGATGTCCCGACGATCGGTATGGCTGAGCACGACGTGCATTGGCTGCGCTCCGCCCTCGAGCAGCAGTTGTACTTGCTCCTCCCCGGCCGTACCTTGCTCAGTGTGGGTGATGATCGGACAACCTGTACGATGAAACGTCTCGGCAGCGGCGGCAAAGGCTTCACGTTGATGCGCCGTAAGTTGTCCTTGGCTTCCAGCAACTTTAACAATGCCAGCTCGATAGGGTAGCGATCCCACTCCATCGGAAATAGCTTCGACGATCTCCCGCACAAACAAGGCGACCAGTTCGTCCCGATCCATCAACAGCATCGGGTGATCGGGTGGGTAGTATAGCGGCAAGTGTAGCCCGGTCGGGCAGACAATATGCACCCCGCTTTGTTGCGAGGCTTTGGCAAGTTTTAGGCCAGACCTCCCCGCGCCTGTGGGCATCGTATCGATCACCCATCCACCATTGGCATCGCGAAACTCTCGTAAATCCACGCAAGCCGCGTCGATATCATCCAAGAGAAAGTTCGGGTGTTTCTTAGCGATATACTGAGCATCAATGATGATGTGCTCGTGCGCTCCGCAGCGATTTAATTCATCGGCTGGTAGGTCACCAAGGATGGTTCGAACGAAGCTCATGCGTTGATTTTCTCTGCAAGTTTTCAGCGTACAATATTAGGCATGTCTCTTCAGGTTTTTGTCAGCTTGGTACTACGATTACTCGCCCAGGCGTCCGAGCCAGTTGAGGCCACCCCGCGAGGCCGCTCAAGGACCGCACCAATGCTCCGGAGCTGATCTTGCAAGTCCTTGATGTTGATGTTTCGAGCGCCAACCCCGGTCTCCAAAGAGATCGCTGCAGCAAATCCTGCCGCTTGACCCATGCTCATCGTCTGACCCATGCTACGGCAGCTCGCGTGCGCATCGTGTGTTGCGCTGAAGCAACGGCCGACTACCCACAGCTCTTCGCGGCTCTTTGGCACCAGCGTTCCGTACGGCACGCCGTAAGCGCCAGCCTCCTGATCGACGTAGCCCCAGACAGTTTCTTCCTCTCCTGCCGCATTCTGGCTATGGTCCTCAATGGGCGCACCACACAGGGCGATCTGGTCGTCGAATTGCCGGCCGCCGAGGCAGTCTTCCTTGGTCAATCGGTACTCACCATAAACGCGCCGCGTCTCGCGCACGCCGATGTGATGAGAGAGGCCAATGATCTTTGCCCTTCCGTAGCCGGGCACCATGTCGCGCAGGAAGTCCTCGTAGATGAAGGCCTGCCGCCGGCCCTCGATTTCGGCGGCAGTGAGTTGTTCCGGGTCCGTCGCATCGGTATCGCCAACACGCACGGCGACGGTGGCAATGCAGCCCTCATGCACCATCGCGTGGGCGCTACCCTTCTTGCGAGGCAGGGGGTGGCGGCCCGACTCTACGGCTTCGGCCATCTTAGCCATCAGCATCTTCTTTCCACCCTCAGCCTCGAAGCGGTCGAGGTCCACGTTACACATCCGGAACGTGGTCGTGAGTGTCTGCGCTGGGTCAATGTCGCCCGCCTTTTCATACGAAATACCGGCGAGATGGCAAAGGTCTGCGTCGCCGCTGGCGTCAATGAATCGCTTACCGCCCACGCGCAAAAAGCCTCTTTTGGTGTGAACGATCACTCCAATGATGCGACCGTCGCTAGCCGTCTCCACGTCGCAGAGCCAGGCGTGCAGGAGCATCTTAACCCCGGCGCCTAGCAACAGTGTGTCCCAGACAAGTTTAAGCCGCTCGGGGTTGTAGGTGACGCCGGTGCCGGCACCGTAGGTATTGGGTCGAAGGAAGACGTCGCCGGTAAAATCAAGCGCATCGACCACGCGATCAGGGATGCCGCCGACGACCTTTCGTGGCTGGTCACCTGGTGTGAAAAAGCCGTAGAAGGTGTCAAGAATCTGCGTGCTGGTGCCGCCGGCGAAACCGTACCGCTCGATTAACACTACCGATCGTCCCGCCTCGGCGGCGGCGATCGCGGCGCAGCAGCCTGCGCTCCCGGCACCGACGACCACGACTTCGGCCTCGTAGATCGCCGGTATAACTGAGGAAGTTTTCATAGGTTCCGCCCTACGTCTGCGAAAAGCTTGGCAAGGCGATGGGCATGTTCGTCGTAGGCCGCTTCGAACACCTTTGCCGCTCGCTCCTCGCCGAGGATTACCCCGGACGCCAGCGCCTTCGGCGGTTGTCCGGCCTCGATAAGGCGCTTGGCCAATTCGGCTTTGATGCAGTTGACAATGAGGCAGCCGCCGATCGTGCTACCGGGGGCTACCGACTGCTCCAGCCCATCGAGCTTCACCATCGCATCGCCGACTGGCGCGCCTGTATCTAGTACGACATCAGCGAAGTCGCCAAGCTTTTTGCCATCGGCCCGCTTACTCTTGCTGGCATCGCTATGGACCTGGCTGACGATGGCGGCGACGAAAATCCCTCGTTGCTTAAAACCCTCGGCAATCTCGATCGGCACAACATTGCAACCGCTGCTACTGACCACCAGCGCGCTATCGATCTCCTTCAAAGCATAATTACGCAGAATGCGCTCAGCGAACCCACTGACGTTCTCGAGGAACATCGCTTGCCGCTGACCGTTGGAGCCGACGACGGAGTGGTGAAAGCTCAGCGAAAGCTCCACCATCGGGTTAAACCCTGGGAAGCTGCCGTAGCGTGGCCACATTTCCTCGACCATGATCCGGCTGTGGCCGCTGCCGAACAGGTGTACCATCCGGCCGGCGAGGATAGTCTGCGCGAAACGATCCGCAACATCTTGGATGGCGTCGGCCTGACCGCGGATGCACTCGATCAGACCAACACACTTATCCAGGTAGTCTTGCGCGGGAGTCTTGCTATTCTTCATATAGGGTATTTCTCGTCCAAATCTGCGCCGTATTTTTGTGCTTTTGCTGCGTCAAGCCGCGCCCGGTAGTCTTGATAAAGTTCGGCATAAGGTTCGATCCAAGCCGCTACCGGCTCGATCTTCCGCAGATTAAGTTCCTCTCCAAACGGCGCTGCGACACCTGTGACGCCTTGCGCAGCAATCAGCGCCGCACCGATCGCCGTCAGTTCAGGCTCGTCAACGACCGTCAATGGCTGGCCGAAAATGCTGGCGCGCAGTTCTATAAACGCGTGCGAACGTGCCCAGCCGCCGGTGGCGAAAATTGGCGCAGGCCTGGCGCCCGCCGCCAATATCTCATCAAACATCCGCCGGGCGTAGAAGGTTGCAGCTTCTAACACGGCTCTGACATCTACTTCGGTCGGTTCGTTGCCGGAGGGTACGAGCAATTCGCTGGAACCGGGGACCGGTATTGGATGAATGCTAGGAATACCCGTAATGCGTTCGGCGGCAAGTAAGCGCTGGACGAGATCGGTCTGCCTGCGAAGCGGTTGGATCGTCGCGGCCAATTCAAAGACGCCGAGACAGGATAGGCCAGCGTTGCCCATCGCTGGCACCGAAAAGGCCAAGTATGGATTGAGCCTCGGCTCAGTTACCTCGGTCGTCTCGCCGTAAACGAGATTGGCCGTTCCCATAGAATCCACCAGAGCGTCGGGATGTAACCGCCGGATCGTGGCGGCGGCGACCGGATGATCGTGTCCACCGGCTGTCACTATCGTTGCTGTGGACGCGGCTCCGCTCTCGCGCAGAAGCCCTTTCCACACATTGCCCAGGACCGTGCCGGCTGGCACCACGGGTGGAAGCGTCGGCGCGCCGGCAGCCGTCAATAGCGGCTCAATCCAGCGGCGTGCATAAACATCGTAGCAGGCAGTTCGAGCAGCGAGGGTCTCGCTCATGAAGGCGCGACCCGTCCAGGCAACGGCCGGGTAATCGCTGAGAGCTACCCAGAATGAGGAGGATAAGAGGTCCGCCGGGCGGTTCTGTCTAAGCCAAAGCCATTTAGCTGCCGATCGGGAATAATCGATAGCTATTCCGGCCTGCGCGGCATAAGCGGAGGTTCGTTGGAGATCCTTAGCCTGCGTTGCCGCCCGCTCGTCGAACCATGGAAGCGCTAACCCTGTTGGTGTAAGATCGGCCCGGACGCCTACTCCGTCCTCCCCTACTCCTGCGGCAGCGATCGCTCGAAGTGGCAGCGATCTGCCATGCAGCCGCCAACCCGTAATGATCATTTCCTCAATCATCGCGACCAGTCCAAGTGCATCGGTGGCGCCGCCATCGTCGGAAACGCGCGGGGTTGGAACTGCCTTAGTCCAAACCGCATGGCCGCGCTCATCCACGAACGTCACCTTGACGTTTGTCGATCCAATGTCGACGCCGCAGCTGAGTGCACTCATTGCGAAGACTTTCGATCCAAAAGGGGGCCGGAAACCATTCGATAGCTCCGAAGGTTAGGTCCCGCGTCAAGCTCTTCTGGGCGAGCAAGCCAGCTGTCGCGACAGGAACGTTTATCAACATGGCCAGGGCAAGGTTGAGCAAGGTTTCCCGAACAGGAAAGCGGACGGGGGCAAAACGGCGACACGGCTCCCTCTCTTCCAGCAAGCCTGGCGCCTAGGGTAAACGCACCAACAGAAACCTGCCGTTTCTTTAGCCGTGAGAACGGCAGATAAAATGGCTCCGGAAGACTGCAGCCAATGCCATCTTGAGTAAAACTGGTTTTAACCATTCGTCTGGGGGGTCGTCCGTCTTATCTGTAGCGTACGGCAACATTCGAAAGCTGCGAAACGTTATCGAATGCGCCGTCATTTTTGCTCAAGGCGAGGCTCAGAACTTCGATCTTCCGCTGACCGGTTCCTCAGTCGGTCTAACTACTTTTGGAGCACGATCCGCAATAAGTCGAATCGATTGGCGCCGAGTCTCTGCCGATCGGCCCCGTCCGGCATGCGATCAAGATTCCAGGGGTGAAATCGCCTGGATTACCGGCGGTAACGGCTGCCGACTGTTTGATGCAGCCATACAGATCACGCTTAGGTAAACGTGATGCACTAGCCGCGTAGCTTCAGCGTGATGAGAGCCACCCGAACGCCATAAGTTTCCGCCGTGGCAATGTCGCCGGCGGCAGGTGCATCGCCGGGCTGCACTTGAAAACTGGCCGCCATGGGGCCGGTAAATGACCCAACCCGGTTCGAGACTTCAGGACCGGGTCCGGTCACGGAATTCATCGAATCTCGATCGCTCGCAGCGGGCATCATGCCCAAGCCAACGTAGATCATCCCGTGCTGCATGGCGTTGATAACCAATCCGAGGAGAGTGTTGAGCTTGTCTCCGGAGAAGGAGGACGAATTGGTAAAAGCTCCGGCCACCTTGTCTTTCCACGCCTGGGTGAACCATTTCTTGGCCGCGACCTCGATGAATTTTTTCATCTCGGACGACATGCTGCCCATGTAGGTCGGGCAGCCAAAAATAATGGCATCGGCCGCGTCCAGCTCGTCGAGCTTCTCAATTGCCTCAGCGGAAGTATAAAGCCTCGCCTCGATTCCCTTAACGCTGGCAGTTCCCCGATGAACCGCCTCGGCCTGCAGTTTGGTATGTCCGAATCCGCTGTGATAAACCGTCGCGACAATCGCCATATTCTCTTCCTTTCGTTGTTTGGTGTTCAAGATGTATTACAAACTTGGCCCCCGAAACACTGTCGTCGATTTGAGCCGCGACCTACTAAAGATGATGAACGTCCGCAATAAGTCAAATCTAAGGTCGATCCTGCAGCAGCGATAATGACCGGCTTGGATGATCAGATCTTCCTTGGACTGGCAGTGGCCGTAAAAGGCTCCGTGCGTCAGCTCCGCCTCCTTCATGTGTTGACCACGCCAATTCCGTCGATTCCGCGCTCTCTGGACAGTCGGCCTGCCGTTTCCAGGATTACCACAATCCTGACCACCGATAGAAAGATTAGCAACAAAACCTTCGCCCCGTTAATCGCCCATAGGGGCATTCCTAACATTTCAGCGTTTGAATTGCTGCTGTCGCTGTTCCATACGGT
>Ga0210390_10004525_pt1 | contig 11719 bp, 14 predicted proteins | sample IncBWH11OmetaG_FD_161050 | JGI IMG/M metagenome (GOLD analysis project Ga0210390, IMG submission 161050) | Forest soil microbial communities from Barre Woods Harvard Forest LTER site, Petersham, Massachusetts, United States - Inc-BW-H-11-O ... | reverse complement strand
ACCGCCGACCGTCGTCCTCATGGCGGGGTTGCAGGGCGCGGGAAAGACGACGAACGCGGCGAAGCTCGCGCAGTGGTGGAAGCAGCAGGGGCGCAACCCGCTGCTCGTCGGCGCCGACCTCCAACGCCCCGCCGCCGTCGAGCAACTCCGGGTCCTCGGCGAGCAGGCGGGCGTCACCGTCTTCTCGGAGCCGACCGATCCCGTCAGCGTCGCCAAAGCCGGCGTGGCCGAAGCACAGAGGCTCGGCCGGGACATCTGCATCATCGACACGGCCGGCCGGCTCACGATCGACGCCGAGATGATGGGCCAGATCAAGGACATCTCCGCCGCCACCCAGCCGCACTACACGTTCCTCGTCATCGACGCCATGATCGGACAGGACGCCGTCGCCACCGCGAAGGCGTTCCACGATGCGCTCGAGCTCTCCGGCGTGATCCTCACCAAGCTCGACGGCGACGCCCGCGGCGGCGCCGCGCTCTCCGTGAAGGGCGTCGTCGGCCGCCCGATCGCGTTCGCCTCGACGGGCGAGCGCCTCGTCGATTTCGACCTGTTCCACCCCGACCGCATGGCGGAGCGGATCCTCGGCATGGGCGACGTCCTGAGCCTCATCGAGCAGGCCGAGCGCACCATGGACACCGACGAGGTGGCGAAGAGCGCCAGCCGCCTCATGCAGGGCCAGTTCACGCTCGAGGACTTCCTCTCCCAACTGCGCCAGGTCAAGAAGATGGGTTCGCTCGGCGGCCTCATGCGCCTCATGCCCGGCATGAACAAGGAGATGCGTGAGGCGGCCGGCCAGATCGACGACGGTGAGGTCGCCAAGGTCGAGGCGATCGTCTGCTCCATGACGCCCGCAGAACGCAACGACACGACGATGATGGACGGCTCCCGCCGCAGCCGTGTCGCCCGCGGGTCGGGCACGTCCGTCCAGGACGTCAACTCCTTGCTGAAGCAGTTCAAGGAGATGCAGAAGATGATGAAGGGTATGGCGTCGGGCAACATGCCCAACCTCCCCGGTATGCCTTCCATGTCCGTGATGAGCGGCCGAGCCGCTCGCAAAATGGCCCAGCAGGCGGCCGGACTCGGTGCCCCCGGACAAGGGCCTGCCGTCGGCGCCCCCGGCGGCTCGGACTTCGACATGCTCTCCCAACTCATGGGTGGCGACGCCTCCGAGGCCGACCTCGCCGAACTGGCCAACGGGTTCCCCGGCCTGCCGCCGGGTGCGGGGGCGGGGGGCACGGCTCGGCCCGTGGTCAACGTCAACAAGGGGACCAAAAAGAAGAAGAAGGGCGGGCGGGTGACGCCGCCCAAGAACCGCTAGGCGACGCTCACGCCGCGCCTGACTTCGGCGCGCCCTCCGGCGCGTTGATGAGGTCGATCACTGCTTGCTCGACCGTGCGTCGCAGCCGTGCCCGTGACCCACGACCGCCGCTCAGCTTCTCGAGCTGCGGAGGACGGGGGAGCCAGTCCGCAATGGTCTCACCGTGCTCGAAACGGTCGATCACCCGGGGGTCCACGTAGGACGACCGGGCTACGGCGGGCGTGTCGCCGAGGTAGTCCGCCGCCTCCGCGATCGCCGCCACCACCGCCCGCTTCCGTTCTCGTTTGCCACCATCGACCGTGCCGTTTTCGGCGAGGGCGGCCGCCGCCAATACCGTCGCCGACCACGTCCGGAAGTCCTTGGCCGAGAACTCTTCACCTCCGGCGGCGTGCTTGATGTACGCGTTGGCGTCAGGGGCGTGCACCTCGATCCACTCACCGCCGTCCTTGTAGGCAAAGAGATGCTCGCCACCGGAGCGGCGGCGACGAAGCGAGTCGACCACCGGACGGACATCGTCGTCGCGGATCTCGACGGCGCGCTCTTTGGAGTCCTTCGCCGCATAGCGGAACACCATTGACCCGTGATGGATGTGGACGTGCTCCCGGTGCAGGCTGGTCACGCCGAAGGTCTCGTGCTCGCGTGCGTACTCCTCGCCGCCCACGCGGAAGAGCCCCACGTCCAGCAGGCGGACGACGGCGGCCAAGACGCGGTCGCGGCCGAGTCCCTCCTGGGCCAGATCACGCGTCACGACGGCCCGCACATCAGGGAGCACGGCGGCGAAGTCGAGCACTCGCTCGAACTTCTCGCGGTCACGGTGGACCCGCCACTGGTCGTGGTAGCGGTACTGGCGCCGCCCGGCGGCGTCGGTTCCGACGGCTTGGATGTGGCCGTTGGGCCAGGGGCAGATCCACACGTCCGTCCACGCCGGCGGCACGGCCAGGGCCCGGATGCGATCGAGCGTCTCGGGGTCCTGCACCCGCCGCCCACCGGGATAGGCGTAGCTGAAGCCCTTTCCCCTGCGCTGCCTCGTGATCCCGGGCATCTCACAGTTCGACCGCCGGAGCCGCATCAGCCCCCTCTCACCCTTGCCATGTGCCCGTTCCGATACCCCCGTGGCGATCCGTCCTACCACGGGTTGCCCGTCCACGGCGCGGCGGAATCGGGGCCGGACGCAGCTGCCCGGACCCCTCCGGATCAGATCCGGCGGAGGTGGGAGGCCGCCGCCCTCCCCATCTGGCAGAATGTTCAGCCGAGCGCGTCCGTCGATGCGCCGTCCCTGGGAAAACCTCGGAATGCGAAGCCTCGGGGACCTGGACATTCGTAGCGTGGAAGGGATCAATTCGTGGCAGTGAAGCTCCGCCTCGTGCGGATGGGCAAGAAGAAGCAGCCGACCTACCGGGTCGTGGCGGCCGACAGCCGGTCGCCCCGCGACGGCCGGTTCCTCGAGATCGTCGGCACCTACGCACCCCGGGGCGCCTCGACCGCCGAGCCGGACGCCGTCATACAGATCGACAACGAGAAGGCGGTGAAGTGGCTGATCAACGGCGCCCAGCCGACCGAGCGGGTCGAGCGGCTCCTGAAGACGAGCGGCGCCTGGGAAGAGTTCTCGGCCGCGTCCGCGTCGGCCAAGGCGAAGTGAGGACCAGGTGACTGATCTCTACGAGGCGGGTGACATCAACCAGGTGGGCGGTGGCGGCGCGGCCGGGGCCGACGACGAGTTCGACGACGGGGACGACGTGGACGACGTCGACGACATCGACGACGGGGACGACCTCGAGGATCTGGACGACGGCGACGACATCGAGGACGTGGACGAGGTCGCCGGTGAGGGCAACCAGGCCGGAATGGGCAACGAGCGAACCGCGTTGGGCGGGGGCACGGCGATGTCGGTGCTCGCGTATCTCGCCAAGTCGCTGTCGAACGACCCCGAGTCCGTGGTGATCGAGACCGAGGAACGTCGCAACGGCGTCCGCCTGAACCTGCACGTGGCCCCCGAGGACATGGGCCGGGTCATCGGTCGGCGCGGCCGCACGGCCCAGGCCATCCGCACCATGGTCAACGTGGCCGGCGCCAAGGACGGCGTCCAGGCCAGCGTGGACATCGTCGACGACTGAGTCCGGGTCCGGCTCGACGGACCTCCTCAAGATCGGCCGGGTCACCAAGCCCCACGGCCTTCGCGGCGAGGTCATCGTCCAGCTCTGGACCGACCAGCTGGAACGGCTGAGCCCGGGCACTGTTTTGTCGTCGCCCGCTGGTCCGCTGTCGGTCGTCGTGTCGGGCCCGGCGCCGGGCGGCTCGGGGAGCGACCGCTTCATCGTGACGTTCGCCGAGTGTGCCGATCGTCCGTCGGCGGAGCGCTTGCGGGGGATCGAGCTCTCGGCCGAGGGCCTCGACCGGCCCGGGACCTTGTGGGTGCACGAGCTGGTCGGCGCTCTCGTGCGTGACGCTGACGGCGCCCCGTTAGGGCGCGTCGCGGCCGTCGAGGCGAACCCGGCGAGCGACCTCATGGTGCTCGAGTCCGGGGGGTTGATCCCCGTGCACTTTGTGACCGGCCATGACGCTGCGGCGGGAACCGTCGACGTCGACATCCCCGAGGGGTTGCTGGACCTGTGAGGGTCGACGTTTTCACGATCTTTCCCGACGTGGTGGCCGGGTACTGCGGGGCGTCGATCCTCGGGCGGGCCGTCGCCGGCGGTGCCCTGGACGTGCGGGTGCACGATCTTCGCCAGGGGGCGTCAGACATTCGGCGCTCCGTCGACGACGCGCCCTTCGGTGGGGGCGCCGGCATGGTGCTCATGCCCGAGCCGTTGTTCTCGAGTGTCGAGGCGGTGGTTGACCTGCCTCGTCCGCTGTTCTTGCTGTCACCGGGCGGCCGAGCTTTCGACCAGTCGGTCGCTGCCGAGCTGGCCGCGCTGGCCGACGGGCCATCGGGTGGGTTCTCGCTGTTGTGTGGGCGCTACGAGGGGGTCGACCAGCGGGTGGCCGACCACCTGGTCGATGGCGAGCTCTCCGTGGGCGACTTCGTGCTGGCGGGCGGCGAGCTGGGGGCGCTGGTGGTGGTCGAGGCGGTGGCGCGGTTGCGACCCGAGGTGCTCGGCAACGAGGAGTCGGCGGCGGACGAGTCGTTCTCGGACGGGCTGCTCGAGTACCCGCAGTACACGCGACCGGCGTCGTTCCGTGGGTGGTCGGTCCCCGCCGTGCTGCGGTCCGGCGATCACGGGGCGGTCGCCGCCTGGAGACGGACCCAGGCGTTGTTGCGCACGGCGGCGCGGCGGCCCGATCTGTTGGAGCGCCTGGTCAGGGCGTCGGCGCTCTCGGATGACGACGTGCGGTCGCTGGTCGAGCACGGCTACCATGTTCCGTCCGGCTCAGAGCGGGTGGACCCGGCCGAGCCGGCCTGACCCGAATTTCGAAGGAACGCCCGTCATGCAACCCACCGACACGATCGACCGCGACAGCCTGCGCTCGGACATCCCCGAATTCCGCGCCGGCGACACCGTCAAGGTGCACGTGCGGGTCGTCGAGGGTAACCGCGAGCGGGTGCAGGTGTTCCAGGGCGCCGTCATGCGGCGCCAGGGCGGCGGTGTGCAGGAGACCTTCACCGTCCGCAAGGTGTCGTTCGGCGTGGGGGTCGAGCGGACCTTCCCGGTGCACTCGCCGACGATCGCCAAGATCGAGGTCACGACGCTGGGCGATGTGCGCCGAGCCAAGCTGTACTACCTGCGTGAACGCCACGGGAAGGCGGCCAAGATCAAGGAGCGGCGTGTGGCCCGTGGGCCTGCGAAGGGCGCGGCGGCAGAGGTCGAGGTTGATGAGGTCGAGGTTGATGAGGTGGATGTCGAGGTCGACGAGGCCGAAGAGTTGACGCTCGACGACGTCGAGCTCGCCGAGGGTGACGAGGCGCTTGGCGACGACGAGGCTGCGGCGGCGGAGTCGGATGACGAGGTCGTTGCCGAGTCGGCGGACGAGGAGAGCGACGGTGCCGAGGAGGCTGCTGACGCGTAGGACCCTTCCATGAGCGAGGAAGACCTCGAGCGTTACGAGTCCGAGATCGAACTCGGGCTCGTCCAGGAGTACCGGGCCGTCCTTCCGGTCTTCGCTTATGTGATCGAGACGGAGCGGCGTTTCTATCTGGCGAACGAAGTGTCGTTGAACGTGCGTGCCGACACGACGCCCGCCTGTATCGAGGTCCAGTTGCGGGACGCCTGGGTGTGGGACATGTACCGGCCCGCCCGTTTCGTCCCGGAGGTACGGGTGATCACGTTCCGTGACGTGAACATCGAGCGCCTGCCCGAACAGGAGCTCTCGGACGGAGTCTCCGTCTGAGTCTGACGGTGGTCGCCTGACTCTTGTCGGTGGACTGCGGGGAGCGAGTGCGACCGTTCTCCGGCGTGAGCCACCGGAACCGACGGATCGCGTTGGGCCACAAGGGCGAGGACTGGGCCGCCGAGTGGTACGTCGACAACGGCTACGAGATCGTGGCGCGGAATTGGCGCTGTGCCCTGGGTGAGATCGACTTGCTGTGCACGCAGGTCAACCCCCCGGGCTGCGTGACGTTGATCGTCTGCGAAGTGAAGGCACGGACGTCGAACACCCGGGGTCACCCTTTGGAGGCCGTGACGCCCGCAAAGCAGCAGCGCCTGCGCAAGCTCGCAACCGCCTACCTGCAGAGCCAGGACATCTACTACGACCACATCCGCTTCGACGTCGTCGCGGTGACCGGCGAGGCGCTCCACGTCGTGGAAAGTGCGTTCTAAGAGGTTCGCGGCGTAGGGTCGGTCTCCATGGAGACACTTCTCATCGAGCGCAAAGACGGTGTCGTCACCGTCACGATGAACCGGCCGGAACGCAAGAACGCAGCCAGCGGCAAGATGTTGTTGGAGCTGCGGGAGATCTTCGAGGAGATCGAGGACAACCCGGACGACCGGGTGATGGTGTTGACGGGCGCCGGCGGAGCCTTCTGCTCGGGTGCGGACCTCGGGGATTCGCAGGGTCCCACGAACGATCCCTCCCGGTCTGCGTTGTCGCGGATGCGCCGGCTCGGCGACGTGGCACTGGCACTGCACCACATCAGCAAGCCGACGATCGCCAAGGTCGACGGCGTGGCGGTCGGGGCGGGGTTCTCGCTGGCGCTGGGGTGCGACCTCGTGGTATGCACCGAGTTGGCACGGTTGTCGATGATCTTCTCCAAGCGCGGGCTCTCTTTGGACAACGGCGCCTCTTGGTTGCTGCCCCGCCTGATCGGTATGGCCCGAGCGAAGGAAGTCGCATTGTTCGGCGACATGTGGAGCGCCGAGGAGGCTCTGGCCATCGGCCTGGTCAATCGGGTGTTGCCGGTCGCGGAGATCGACGCCTTTGTGGACGACTGGGCGCGCCGTCTGGCAGACGGGCCGCCGCTTGCGATCTCCATGACCAAATCGCTGCTCCACGCGTCCTCAAACGCCTCCATGGAGCAGGCCGTGGAGGACGAAGCCCGGTGCCAGGCCCTCAACTTCTCGAGTGTGGACACCGCCGAGGCCATGGCCGCCTTCAAAGAGAAGCGGGAGCCCAGTTTCATCGGCCGGTAATAAGGTGGAGCCGTGCTCAACGGTGTTCAGGGGATGATCGGGGATACCGCCCTGGTGACCAAGGCCATTGACGGCGCGCATCACCCCGGGCGGATCCGGGCCAGGGGCGAAGAGTGGCTGGCAATCCCTTTGGATCCCGAAGCCTGTATCCCCGTAGGGACCAACGTCGTTGTTGCCGACGTCGAGCGAGGGCTGCTCGTCGTCTACGCCAGCGACATCTAGAAGAGAGGTACCCCATGTTCGCATCGGCAGGAGAAGTGCTGGGGATCGTCATTGTGGCCGCCCTGGCTGCGGTCGGGATCGTCACCCTGTTTGCCTCGCGGTTCATCAAGATCGTCCAGCAGGGAAGCGTGGGCGTGGTCAAGCGCCTCGGCGAGTTCAAGACGGTAGGCCAGCCGGGCCTGCACGTCCTCACACCCTTCATCGACAAGATGGAAAAGGTCGACGTGCGCGAGTTCCCCATGACGGGCGACCAGCAGGCGGTCATCACCAAGGACAACGTGTCCCTGCAGGTGAGCGCCACAATCTTTTGCCAGGTGATCGACGTCAGGAGCGCACTCTTCGAGATCAACGACTTCCAACTGGCCGTCGACCAGCTCTCGCGTACGGCGCTGCGGGCGGTGTTCGGGGAGCTCTCCCTCGACCAGGCGCTCTCCGAGCGCGAGACCATCAACAGTCGCATGCAGGACCACATGGCCGACGCGACCGCGAAGTGGGGCGTGCGGCTCAACCGGATCGAGATCCTCGACATCACCCCGCCGATGAACGTGGTGCAGGCGATGTCAGAGCAGAAGGAGGCCGAGCAGCACAAGCGCGCCGCCATTCTCAAGTCAGAAGGGGAGCAGCAGGCCGCCATCAACAGCGCCGGAGGGCGCAAGCAGGCGGCCGTGCTCGAGGCCGAGGGCGCCAAGCAGTCGGCCATCTTGCGGGCCGAGGCGCAGATGAAGGTCCTGGAGCTGCAGGCCGAGGGCGAGAAGAAGGCGCTGGAGCTCCGTGGCCAGGGCGAGGCGTCGCGCTTGACCTCGATCGACACCGCCACGATCAACCCCCACACGCTGGCCGTGCTGCAGCTCCGGGCGTTGCAGGACATCGCCGCCTCCGACAACGCCAAAGTTGTCGTGCCCTACGAGGCGACCAGCCTCATGGGCGCGGCCGAGGTCCTGTTGTCGACACTGCGCAAGGAAGACATGGGCGCCGCTAGCAATGGGAGTGCGCCGCCGGTCGCGACGCCGGCGAAGCCGCCGACCGGAGAGTTGCCGCCGCAGAGCTGAGGCAAGCCTTCGGGTCGGCTCTCCCAGAGCCCGGATCGGAGCCTCGTCGCGCATCATCACCACAACCGTCGGGGGTTTCTCGCGTGGGTGTATACGCGCGAATGGCGAGGTTCGCTTGAAGAGGCCCTTCGGGGTGATTGCCGGTTGACGCGTCCTGGCGACTCGTGAACGGGGTCGCACGCCTCCCCGAACAAAACCCATGCCGCGAGTCGGGTTTGTCCCGGCCCTGTATACGCGGTCAGCGGGGCGCGTATAGGGGCAGACGCGAAACCCCCTTTTTGGCATATATACCCACGCGCGAGCTCCGCCCGTCGCCGCGGTATTGCTGAAGAAGAAGGAATCTTCTCTTTCATCGGCCGCGCCCCGACCGTTCGCCGGGCATGTTGGCAGCGATTACCTCCGCGACGCTGAGCGGTGCGCTCGGTTGTGCCGTTTCAGTGGAAGTCCATGTCTCAAACGGCCTGCCGGGATTCACCATCGTTGGCCTCCCCGATGCTGCGGTACGGGAAGCACGAGACCGCGTTCGAGCGGCCGTGCTCTCCAGTGGTTTGCCCTGGCCAATGACCCGAGTGACGGTGAATCTGGCCCCTTCCGGTATTCGCAAAGCCGGAGCAGGCCTCGATCTGCCGATTGCCGTCGGATTACTCGTGGCGACGGGTCATCTGCCGCCCGATTGCACGGAAGGCCTGGCTTTTTGCGGTGAGCTCGGTCTGAACGGGTCGTTACGTCACGTGCCAGGGATGCTCGCACTGGCTGAGGCGGCTTCATCACCGGGCCTGGTCGTTCCACTCGTTGACGTCCACGAGGCGGCACTGATTCGGGGTACTGGCGTTCACGGCGTGGCCACGCTCTCGGACCTGGTGTTGGTGCTCCGTCGACAGGCAGCTTGGCCCGCGCCGCCAGAGGCGGCATCGAGCGTCAACGTACCGACGGGCCCCGATCTCTCAGAGATCCGCGGCCAGATGGTGGGCCGGCGGGCGCTCGAGGTGGCGGCAGCCGGTCGGCATCACTTGTTGCTGGTTGGTCCCCCGGGTTCGGGCAAGACGATGTTGGCCGAACGTCTGCCGAGCCTTCTTCCCCCGCTGAGCAAAGAGGAGGCATTGACCGTGTCCCGCGTCCATTCCAGCGCTGGCGGAGCACTACCCGTGGGAGGACTGATCGAACGCCCTCCGTTCCGAGCTCCTCATCATCAGGCCACCATTGTTGCCCTGGTCGGTGGGGGCAACTTCACATTTCGTCCCGGCGAGGTGAGTCTCGCCACCAACGGCATCCTCTTCCTCGACGAGCTTGGTGAGTTTTCGATCGCCGCGCTCGAAGCCCTGCGCCAGCCACTCGAAGAAGGGGTGATCCGGATCAACCGTGCCGGCGGCAGCATCACCTTTCCGGCGGACTTTCTGCTCGTCGCGGCGATGAACCCTTGTCCTTGCGGCGAGGGGGTGTTCGACGGCGCGTGCAAGTGTTCGGTGGTCATTCGGGAGCGCTACCGTCGCCGCATCTCGGCGCCGTTCTTGGACCGGTTCGACTTGGTCGTCCCCATCAGTCGACCGAGCGCCGAAGACCTGCTCTCGGAGGCTCCGGGTCAACCGTCGGCGGATGTCGCAGGTCGCGTTGCAGCGGCGCGCCAGCGGGCAGCTGCCCGAGGAGACGCAGAGCCAGCGCTGACAGCCGAAGCCAGCGACGCCCTTCGCCAGAAGCTGCGAGACGGCGCGTTGAGCGCTCGCGGCTTCGTCAAGGTCAAGCGCGTGGCACAAACAGTGGCCGATTTGGAAGGAGCGGATGTCGTGACGTTCAATCATGTCTCTGAGGCGATTCGGTTGCGGGCCGGCAGGTCGGCGGTGATCGCATGAGCGAACTACCCGACGAGGCCTACGCCGTTGCCCTTGCGTTGCTCCCGAAGGTGGGCCCCGCCACGCTGCGCGAGCTGACTGCGGGCGAACACGGTCTTCCCGACGCGTGGGCGAGGATCACCGGCGCGACGGACGAGGCCCGCGAGGACGTGGAGCGGCACTGGCGACGCCACTGCGACCTCGGGATCACCGTCCTTCTCCAGGGTGACGCTCGATACCCCGAGCGCCTCTGCGATCTGCCATTTGCTCCGGCCGTGGTCTTTTGCCGCGGCAACCCTGCTGCATTGAGCTCCCATCCGACCGTGGCCTTGGTGGGCACCCGATCGCCGACTCGCTACGGCATCGGCGTTGCGGCGCAACTCGCGGCGGATCTCTCGGCGGCGCAGGTCAGCATCGTGTCGGGGCTTGCACTGGGCATCGACGGCGCAGCTCACGAAGGAGCTTGCGGCGCGGGAGCGCCCCCCATCGCGGTGGTGGCAGGCGGTGTCGACGAGCCTTATCCGCGGCGACATGCTCGGCTCTGGCAACGAGTCAGTGAGCTCGGGGTTGTGGTTTCGGAATCACCAGCCGGCGGGCGGACGGAGAAGTGGCGTTTTCCCGTGCGCAACCGCCTCATGGCCGCACTGAGCGACGTCGTGGTTGTCGTTGAGAGCCGTCATCACGGTGGTTCGCGTCACACGGTCGATGCGGCGATGATGCTCGGCAAGGGGGTGGGTGCGGTTCCAGGATCGATCCGCAGCGTCGCGTCCGAGGGGACGAACGCACTGATGGCCGAAGGAGCCTTTCCCGTGTGTTCGGCGACGGATGTCCTGGTGGCGCTCTCGCTGCGGGGAGCTCATGTGCCGATTCCGAAGAAGCCCGCTGCCGGCGAGGTCGGAAAGGATCTGCCGCCCTCGGAGAAGGCGCTCTTCGACGTCCTGACCTTCGAGCCGACCTCGCTGGACGAGTTGGTTCGGATCTCGGGATTGGACTTCGCCGAGCTGTGCGGAGGACTCGAACGGCTGGCCCAGGCCGGTTTGGCGCGTGACCTAGGGGGTTGGTGGGAGCGCGTTTGACCTGGGACGACAGGGGTACGAGCTGTCCGGGCCGTATTCTGCCTGGCCGTGGACGGACGCCCACTCAGGTTTCTGCAGGCCATGGACATCGCGGCCTTGCGGGCGGAGGCGGTGCGGGCGCAGCAGGAGGGGATCGGGGCGGTGTTGGTGGGTCCGGGACCGCTGGGCGACCCCTTTGTCCTTCTCGCTGGGCTGAGCGACGCCGTCCCCGGCGTGACGTTGGTGGCACGGGTGGTGCTGGGCGAGGATGGGCGGCACCCGAGCCTGTTGGCCCGGGAGGCGACGAGCCTGGACCTGGTGGACGGCGGCCGCACGGTGCTCTGTCTGGGGCCGCCCTTCGGAGCAGGGCTGGACGAGGCAATCGGGATTTGCCGCGCGATGTGGCGGGAGGGCACGGCGACGAGCGACGGGCCGGTCTATCCGGTTGCCGGCGCGGTGAATCGGCCGGCGCCGGTGGGCGAGGGCAGCCCGCTGCTCGCGCTGGACCTGACGGGGCCCGGCGCCCGGGACGAGGCCGGCGGAAGCGCGGCGTTGGCCGACATGGTCGTGGTCCGCGATGAGACGGGGGACGGCGGCGGGGTGTGGCGGTTGGAGCCGGCGTGACGGACGTCGAGACGGCGCTGGCGGAGGAGCGAGAGGGGCGGGTCAAGCGGTCGGGGGA
>Ga0210390_10004524_pt1 | contig 11719 bp, 10 predicted proteins | sample IncBWH11OmetaG_FD_161050 | JGI IMG/M metagenome (GOLD analysis project Ga0210390, IMG submission 161050) | Forest soil microbial communities from Barre Woods Harvard Forest LTER site, Petersham, Massachusetts, United States - Inc-BW-H-11-O ... | reverse complement strand
CAGTGACGGAACACTTTATGTAGGAAGCTTCAACAATGGCGGCGTCATGAAGATCGCGCCCGGCGGCAAGCCGGAGCAACTCGTAAAACCCGGCGCCAACGATAGTCGCTCCACACTGGGCGTGCTCGCCGACGAGAAGAGCGGCACGCTGTATGTGTGCTCCAATGACATCAGCGGTTTTGGCGTGCCCGGTCCGAACGATATCAAGGGCGCCTGGCTCAAGACCTTCGATCTGAAGACCGGTGCGGCCAAAGGCAGTTTTGCGCTCGCCGATGCAAAGTCGCTGTGCAACGATATCGTTGTCGGCAACGACGGCACCGCCTACGTCACCGACTCGTTCACCCCGAATGTGTACAGTCTGAAACCAGGCGGCGCGGCGCTTCAGATCTGGGCCACCGACCCGGCACTGGCGCCCGCCAAGGATGGCGTCGGTCTTGACGGCATCGCAATCGGTTCGGACGGCAATGTCTATGTGACGACCTACATTCCGGCAAAACTGTTCAGGATCGCGGTCAAGGACGGCAAGGCTGGCGGGGTCACCGAACTGAAGCAGTCGCGGGCGCTGGACCATGCGGATGCGATGCGTGCCTTCGGCAACAGCTTCCTGGTGATCGAGGGCGCCGGAAGGCTCGACAAGGTTACCGTCAAGGGAGACGAGGCGCAGATTGAGACCATCCAGGATGGCCTTAGCGAACCGGTCTCGGTTACTCAGGTCGGCAATACAGGGTGGGTCGCCGAAGGAAAGCTTTCCTACATCATCGGCGACAACAAGACAAAGGATCCCGGGCCCTTCACGCTCAAACCGGTGACGTTGCCAAAATAGTCTGGACGTATTGGCCATCGCCCGCTAATTCTTGGGAAAAAATACTGACGTTTTTAGCACGCTAAATAAACAACAACGGCAGCCGTCGGTTTGCATAGGGAGAGTGACGCGATGAAATCGGCTTTCAAACGATCTGTGTTTGCGTTCGCAGCAATCCTCGTCGTCGCGGGGGTGAGTCAGGCTGGTGCGCAGGATAAACCGCTGAAGAAATACGAGTCCGGTACCAAGGAATTCTGGACCCATCCGCCGGACGACTGGTTTCTGGGCGATGAGACCGAGGCTCAGAAAGGCCTGACACCGATCGCGGGGCCGCCGACCGGCGCATCCGACGCAGAACTCGCCACGTTGATCAAGAAGATCAAACTGCCGGAGGGCTTCAAGATCGAAGTCTATGCCTCGGGTGTGCTGGCAGCGCGACAGATGGCCTGGGGCGACAAGGGCACGCTCTTTGTGGGTTCTTTCGGTCTCGGCAACGTCTACGCCATCAAGGACAATGGCGGCAAGAAGGAAGTCAAAACCATCCTCAAAGGGCTGAACATGCCGACCGGGTTGGCCTTCCGGGACGGTGCGCTCTACGTCATCGCGGTCGACAAGCTGATCCGTTATGACAACGCCGAGGCCAATCTCGATAACCTCGGTACCGGCAAGGTGGTCTATGACGACATGCCGTCCTACGCGGCCCATGGCTGGAAATATCTTGCCGCGGACAAGGATGGCTGGTTCTACGTGCCCTTCGGACCTCCCTTCAACATCGGGATTCCGCCGACCAGCGTATCGCAGATCCGCCGCGTCGATCCCAAGACGGGCAACGCCGAGCTGGTGGCGCTCGGTGTCCGCAACAGCGTCGGTGGCGACGTCGATCCGCGCTCGGGCCGATACTGGTTCACCGAAAACGCCCGCGACTGGATGAGCGACGACACCCCGAGCGACAAGCTCAACATGATATCGAAGCTCGGCGAGCACTTCGGCTATCCCTATTGCCATCAGGGTAATCTGCCGGACCCGAAATTCGCCATGGGTCACAAGTGCTCCGAATTCAGCCCCCCGGTGTACAATCTTGGTGCGCACGTGGCCCCGCTCGGCATGAAGTTCTATACCGGCAACCAATTCCCTGCCGAGTACAAGAATGCGATCCTGATCGCCGAGCACGGCTCGTGGAATAGGCATAAGTACCAGGGAGCGAGGATCGTTCGCATCAACGTCGATCCGGACGGCAAGAACGCCAAGGAAACGGTGTTCGCATCCGGCTGGATTGAAGGCGACCGCGGCTATCTGGGCAGGCCCGACGACATCATCCTGGACAAGGACGGATCGATCCTCGTGGCGGATGATTGGGCCGGCGCGATCTATCGCATCAGCTACAAGAAATAGCGTCTGAAAAATCGGCTGGCTGCGGTCACTCCGGAACGAGTGACCGCAGCTACGCGTTTTTGAAATCGGGGCGAAAGGGTATCGGTCATGCTTCGCCGATCTGTTCTCGATACCTTGTGCGGGGCCACGTTGTCGGTGCTCATCGCCGTCGCGGCTGATGCGGCCGATCTTGCGGCCGGCAAGGAGAAGGCCGAACTCTGCACCGGCTGTCACGGCGAGAACGGCATTTCGCAAATCGAGAATATTCCATCGCTTGCAGGACAACCCGATCCGTTCGTTCAATGGCAGCTGGTGTTCTTCCGCAGTGGCACGCGCAAGAATGAACAGATGCAGCCGATTGTCGAACAGATCGACAACAACGATATCCGCAATCTTGGCGCTTATTTTGCCTCGCTGGCGCCGCCGAAAGCGTTGCCCGACGACAATCCCGATTTGTCGCGGAAAGGCGCGCAGTCGGCCGCGGGCCGGCGCTGCGCGTCATGTCACGGCGACACCTATGCTGGCACGAACGCGGTGGCGCGAATAGCAGGCCAGCGCGAGGAGTATCTCCTGAAGGCGTTGCACGACTACAAGTCGGGTGCGCGATCCGGCGGCGGCATGGCAGCGATGGCAGAAGTTGCCTATCCCCTGAGCGAAGAGGAAATCACCGCGCTGGCGCACTATATTGCGCACCTTAACGTGCCACCCTCTTGAACCGAGCTTTCGAGGACTATTGGCGCTGCGCCTCGTATGCCTTCAGATGCGTGTAGGCGCTGCGCAGCCTTGGTACGGGAACCTTCGCGGCATCGCCCCGCGCAATCATGTCGCCCACGATATGATCGGCCTCAACCGGCGCCCCCGCCTTGATGTCGCGGAACATCGATGCTGTGAGCGGTGACCCCTCGGTCGTCAGCATCCCGGTGATGCGGGTCAAAAATGCTTCCCGCGGGGCGTGATCCGCTGCCTTCGCAACGGAACTGCACTCGTCGCGAACGCCAAGGATGAAATCCCTCCCACCTGGCGCAGCGAGTATATGGCCAATCGCAGCGCGCATGAGGCAAGTGGAACTGGCAAGTGTCGTCAGCAACACCCACTTCTCCCACATCTCCTGCATGATGTTCTCGCTCGCTTGCGAACCGATATTGCCCGCCGCAAAATTCTCGGCGATGGCACGGACGCGATCGGACATCCTGCCGTCTCGTTCGCCGAAGCTCAGCAATTGAAACACAGGCGGAAGGTGAACGACGTGACGATGCTCATCCAGCGTCACGGCGATCCCGCACTGCCCACCGAGCACCCGTTCATTGCCGAAATGGCTATCGAGAATATCGATATGACGCATGCCGTTGAGTAGCGGAACGATTGCGGTTTGCGGTCCGACTGCGGGCGCGAACGACTTGATGGCATCCTCGAGGTCGAATGCCTTGCAGCTCAACAGGACGACGTCGAACTTTTCATCGGCCTGAACGGTCGGCGGGTTTTTCAGCGTCACGTCACCGTTCGGGCTCTTGATGACAAGACCATCGCGGGCCAGTTCCGCCGCGCGCTTCGGCCGCACCAGGAAGGTCACATCGCGGCCCGCCTGAAGCAACCTGCCGCCGAAATACCCGCCGATGGCGCCGGCGCCGACCACGAGAACGCGCATTCGCAAACTCCCTTTTTCATTGCTTTTGAAGCGCTGACTATAGCGGGTGATTGGCGAAACGCGGGATCCATTCACCGGTTCTTGTCTACCACTTTTCTCCGAATGGGCGGACTTCCATCTCGAAGGTCCAGGCGCTGCGCGGCTGTTGGTAGAGCTGCCAGTAGGAGGCCGCGACCGAGGCCGGCGGCATCAGCAAATCCGGATTGTCCAACGCCTCCTTGCCCCAAAGCTGCTCCCGGCGCTCACGTACCCAGGCGGTATCGACGCCGGCATCGATGATCAGGTGGGCGACATGAATATTCCTCGGGCCAAGTTCGCGCGCCATTGCTTGCGCCACCGCGCGCAGCCCGAATTTGGCGCTGGCGAATGCCGCATAACCACTGCCGCCGCGCAACGAGGCGGTGGCACCGGTAAAGAAGATATTGCCCTTGCCGCGCGGCAGCATCAGTCGCGCCGACTCTCGGCCCGCCAGAAAGCCGGCCCAGCAGGCCATCTCCCAAACTTTACGGAAGACACGATCGGTGGTTTCAAGGATCGGAAAGTTGACGTTGGCGCCGACATTGAAGATGGTCACCTCAAGGGGGGCATGCCTGTCGGCGTCGCCGAGGAATGCGGCAATCTCCTCCTCCTTGCGCGCATCGAGTGCGCGCGCTGTGACCGATCCGCCGGCCGCCTCGATTTCGCGCACAAGGGGTTCGAGCTTGGCGCCATCGCGCCGTCCGGCAAAAACGGTGAAGCCTTCGGAAGCGAACTTCTTTGCGATCTCGGCCCCGATATAATCGCCGGCGCCTATCACGGCGACCGTAGCGTTGCGTTTTTCCATGGTCTCTCTCCTTCCCCTCCTCGTGAGGAGCGGTGTCTACGCCGGCGTCTCGACGGATGGACTAGGGTCCTGGCCTCACGGTTTCGAGACGGCGTCGACGCGCCGCCTGTGTACCGGGAATCGTTATTTGCCCGACACCATTTCCTCGACTTCGCGCAACTGTTCCTTGCCGAAAAACATCTCCTTGCCCACGAAGAAGGTCGGGGAGCCGAATGCGCCGCGCTCGACTGCAGATTGGGTGTTCTCGATCAGCTTCGCCTTGACCTCGGGCTCCTGTGCGCGGGCGAACAGCTTTGCCGCATCCAGCCCCGACGCCGTCAGTGCCCTCATCGCCACGTCAGGATCGTCCATCTTCTTTGGCTCCACCCACATATGGTGAAATACCGCATCGACGTATTTTTCGAAGACGCCCTCCGATCTGGCGGCGATGGCGGCGCGCATCAGATTGAGAGTGTTGACCGGGAAGAACGGGTTCAGGGTATAGGGCCTGACGTTGAAGCGCTTGAGGAATCGCTCGGTTTCCAGCGCCTGAAACTCGGGCTTGTTCTTGATTCCGGCGAGGGTTTCGACGGGGGATCTGTTGTTGGTGGCCTTGAAGATGCCCCCTAGCAGGATCGGAAAGTATTCGAACTTCACGCCAATTCGCCTTTCGATCGCCGGTATCGCCTCATGACTGAGGAAAGCGTTGGGGCTGCCGAAATCGAACAGGAACTGCGGGGCAGTGCTCACGGCGATCTCCTGGGATGGAGGGGCTTATATGATATATATCATTTCATTGAGCCTAGCGGTTCAGGGTTTTCAGATCAACTGGAACCGACCTTCGGTTGCTGATGAAAGGCATTCCCCGCGAGCATCAGCGTGCAATCGCGCACGTCCACCGGCCAGCCGGCGATCAGTTCATTGAAACGGGCCGCTTCGTTCGCAAACAGCGCCCGTATCGCCTCTTCATAGTTCGGCCTGTCGCCGGCCATCGCCGTCATAAACCGGTAGGATGCGTCCCTCGCCCGCCGAACGATGTCGCCGTCTGAGCCGTCTCGGCGAGCTTCCTCGACCAGTCGACGAAGCGCGACCGAAGCGCCGCCGGGCTGTTGGGACAGCCATTCCCAATGCCGCGGCAGCAGGGTGACCTCACGGGCGACCACGCCAAGCTTTGGGCGGCCGGGGCCGCGCGGTGATGAGGACCTAGCACGTTCGGCGGTCCCCGACGGATCAGCGCTCCCGGCAAGGTGAGCCAGGACGTGATCGACACCGCCGTGAAGATCGACATCGATATGCGCCCCGGTCGTCGCATCGAAAATAAGGATGGAGGCATCCTTTCGCCGATCGAGCCGCTCTTTCAGCGCGCGCACGACCTCGGCCGGATTTCCCGCAGCAATCCGACGGTCACCCTCGAAGGCCACGTAGCTGGCCAAAGGCAGCTCGCCCATATCTCGCCCGCCAACTTTTCCGTATATTGCCCGGGTAATTTCCTTCGTCAATAACATCCGGATATTACCAATCCGGCTTGACGGCTCGACATACCCTGACATTGCTGGCACCACCGGGCCCACCGCTGGGGATCAACGCATGCTGACCGTCCATCACCTCAACAATTCCCGTTCCCAGCGAGTGCTGTGGCTGCTGGAAGAACTCGACGTCGCCTACGATATCGTTCGATATCAACGTCAGGGCGACATGCGCGCTCCCATCGAGCTGCGCGCGATCCACCCGCTCGGCAAGTCGCCCGTCATCACCGACAACGCCAACACGATCGCCGAATCAGGCGCGATCGCGGAATACATCCTCGACACTTACGGCAACGGACGCCTGATCCCGCCGCCGAGAACCTCCGAGCGGCTTCGCTACACTTACTGGCTCCACTACGCAGAGGGCTCCGCCATGCCCCCGCTGCTTTTGAAGCTGTTGTTCACGTTGATGCCGAAACGGGCGCCGGCACTGCTGCGTCCTTTGGTGCGCAAGGTGTCCAATCAGGCGCTCACGACGCTGGTCAATCCGCAACTGAAGCAGCACATGGCATTCTGGGAAAGCGAGCTGGCAAAGAGCGAATGGTTTGCCGGCAGCGAGTTCACCGCGGCAGACATCCAGATGAGTTTTCCGTTGGAGGCCGCAGCCGCCCGTGGCGGATTGGAGCAGGGACATCCAAAAGCGATCGCCTTTCTCGAACGCATTCACGCTCGCCCCGCCTATCAGCGCGCCCTGGAAAAAGGTGGACCATACGTCGTCGGACGCTGAGAAGCGTTGGGCCAGAGCATGATCCGGAAAAGTGTGCAGCGGTTTTCCGAAAAGATCATGCTCAATCAAGGAGCTGAAGCGCGATGACGGTTCAACCAAATCGCATCGCGCTTTAGCTCGACTTCTGGACCCCGCCCACGGACGGCAACGGCTTTACGGTAACGCCGGGAGGCGGGACGTCGTCGTCGGGTACGAAGAAATCGGATGCCAGCGGCACGCCCGGATCGACGCGATAGGGCTCGAAATCGCGCACGCCGCTTGCGTAGAGAACCTTGTCGTCGATGCAAAACTGTCCAGTGAATTCCCGCGATGATCTGGTGAGAATCGCGTGGGCCGCATCGCCCATGATTTCGGGTTTGCGGCTCGCGCGCATCATGGCCTCGCCACCGAGCAAGTTACCGACCGCGGCCGTGGCAATCGTTGTGCGCGGCCACAGCGCGTTGACGGCTATGCCTGACGATTTCAGCTCGGCCGACAGACCAAGCACGCACATGCTCATGCCGAATTTTGCAATTGTATAGGCGGTCGAATGCTCGAACCATTTGGCCTTCATGTCGAGTGGCGGCGACAGCATCAAAATGTGCGGGTTGGCCGCTTTCCTCAAATGCGGGATGCAATATTTGGAAACCATGAAGGTGCCGCGGGTGTTGATGCCCATCATCAGGTCGAAGCGTTTCATATCGGTCATCAGCGAATTGGTAAGGCTGATGGCGCTCGCATTGTTCACGCAAATATCGATTCCGCCGAATTCGCCGATCGTCTTGTCGATGGCTGCAATGACCTGGGCCTCGTCCCTGATATCGCAGAGGATGGGCAAGGCCCCGCCGCCCGCGGCACGGACCTCGTCGGCGGCCGTGTAGACGGTGCCCTTGAGCTTCGGATGCGGCTCAGCGGTCTTTGCGGCGATCGCGATATTGGCGCCGTCGCGCGCGGCGCGAAGTGCTATGGCGAGCCCGATGCCGCGGCTCGCGCCGGAAATGAATAGCGTCTTGCCCTTGAGGGATGTCATTGGGCGACCTCCGCGTGACCGGTCCTGTGTGCTCTGATGAGAGCGAGCTTACAACTACCGCGCCCACAAGCGAGAAGTAATTCTTGCCATTATTGCCCCGCCGCCTCTGCGCCGCGGGTCCGCGGGTCGGGGGCGCCGAGCAATCCGCCCGGCGTCACTGCGATAGAATTGGCCGATGTCTGGCCCATCGGTTCGACGATGCGATGGCCCTTGGCACGAAGTTCCGAAAGCGCGTCTTCCGCAAAGCCGCGCTCGATCCGTACTTCATCCGGTAGCCATTGATGGTGCAAACGCGGCGCAGCCACCGCCGCAGCAACGTCCATGTGATAGTCGATCACATTGACGATCACCTGCAATACGGTCGAGATGATACGACTTCCGCCGGGCGATCCCGTTACCAGCTCCACCTTGCCGTCTTTCAGCACGATCGTGGGCGACATCGACGATAGCGGTCGCTTGCCCGGCCCCGGCAAATTGGCTTCAAATCCGACCAGGCCATAAGCGTTGGAGGCGCCGGGTGCTGCAGTGAAATCGTCGAGTTCATTATTGAGGAGCACCCCGGTTCCCTCCGCAACGAGCCCTACGCCATAGCTGAAATTGAGCGTGTAGGTATTGCTGACCGCATTGCCGAAGCGATCGACCACGGAGAAATGCGTTGTGTTGCTGCCCTCGCGCGGCGGTACTGCGGACCCCGCATCGGTCCAGGGCGTTGCATGGTCGGGATCGATTCCCGCACGCTGCTTCGCCGCGTATTCCTTGGTAACGAGTGTCGCAACCGGGGCGCTGACGAAAGCAGGATCGCCGAGGTAACGCGCGCGATCGGCATAGGCGCGCTTCATTGCCTCGATCATGACGTGAAGCGAAGGCGCGGTGCCCTGCTTCATGTCCGGCATTGGAAAGCCTTCCAGTATATTCAGAGTCTCCAGCAGCACTATCCCACCGGAAGAAGGTTGGGGCATCGAGACAATGTCGTAGCCCCGATAGGAGCCGTGCACGGGAGTCCTGATGACGGGCTGATAGGATTTGAGGTCATCCAGTGTGATGATGCCGCCGGCTTCGCGGATCGCCTTCACCAGTTTTTCTGCCACCGCCCCTTCGTAGAAACCACGTGGGCCCTGGGCCGCAATCGCCGAGAGACTTTCCGCCAGATCGGTCTGGACCAGGGTGTCGCCCTCGCGCAGCGATGAGCCGTCAGGGCGCGCGAAAATTTTCGCGGTAGACGGCCATCTTTCCAGCCGCCGACGCCAATCCGGCAGCGAGTCGGCGCTGTCGTCGGCAACGAGCACCCCGTTGCGCGCCAGGTCGATGGCCGGTTGCAACAGCTCCGCCAATGAGAATTTCCCCGAGCCATATTTTTGCAACGCGAGTGCCAAACCGGCCGGCGTGCCGGGCACCCCGATGCCAAGCGCCGATTCGCGCGATTTGGCGGTGTCGGGTTTGCCATCGGCGCCAAGGAAAATATCGGGCGTCATAGCTGCGGGCGCCGTCTCGCGATAATCGATCGCGATGTCCTCGTGGCGCTCGGCGGAATGAATGACCATGAATCCGCCGCCGCCGATATTCCCCGCCCGCGGATACGTGACCGCCATCGCGAACGCGGTTGCAACCGCGGCATCGATCGCATTGCCGCCAAGCTTCAATATGTCGGCGCCGATTCGTGCCGCCGTTTTTTCCTGGGCGACCACCATGCCGCTTTTGGCCAACACGGGATGAACGGTATCGGCCGCGGGAGGCGCGTAGAGGCCGCGGCGCTGTTCCTGGGCCGCCGCTGGAATGCAGCACGCAACCAGAAAGAGGACTGCCGCAAAAATCCTGCGTTGCCTTGCTCTCACGGGGGCCATCATCATTCCTCCTTTGCATCGGCAAAAAGCATGGGGCTTAGCACCGCCTCGAATGCTATATGGCTTTTGGGACGAAGCGCAAAACGCCTCCTCGTGAAGGTGGAGGGACATATCGGGAATGGCGGCAATGGCTCCGGTGCGCGCTGCGGATTCGCAGAAGAATTATCCGCCGCGTATCGCCGTCGTCGGTTGGATTATGTTCGCCTGGGCGGCCGAGCCGTTTTTCACCCTGATCACCACCTTCGTTTTTGCGCCTTATTTCGCGACCCATGTGGCTGCCGATCCCACGAAGGGGCAGTCGTTGTGGGGATTTGCCACGGCCGCCTCCGGGTTGGTCATCGCATCGATGTCGCCCCTCCTCGGCGCGATCGCCGATGCAAGCGGCCGCCGCAAACCGTGGATTGCCACGTTTGGCGCGCTGCTGGTGATTGGGGCGGGCTTGTTGTGGTTTGCGAAGCCTGGCGACGTCGGAGCAATTGCGCCGCTGCTCATCGCCTATGGGCTGGCGAGCGTCGGCGTCGAATTCGCCATCGTGTTCAATAACTCGATGATGCCGACGCTGGTACCACCGGACCGGATGGGGCGGCTGTCCGGCACCAGCTGGGCAACCGGCTATGTCGGCGGCATCCTCAGTCTCATTCTGGTCCTCGGCTTTCTCGCAGCAAACCCCGAGACCGGGCGCACGCTGTTCGGCCTTGTCCCGCTGTTCGGGCTTGATCCCGCCTCCCATCAGGGCGATCGCATCACAGGGCCATTGACAGGCGTCTGGTTCATCATCTTCGCCCTGCCGATGTTTCTGTTGACGCCCGATCATCCCGCGAAGCTTACAATCGACGAGGCGCTGCGCGAAGGACTGACCGAGTTGAGGCATACACTTCGGGAATTGCCGGCTCGACCATCGATAACGTCATTTCTGCTCGCCAATATGATCTACACCGACGGACTGGTTTCGCTGTTTGCGTTCGGTGGCATCTATGCCGCCGGCACCTTCGGCTGGAACACCATTCAGATCGGCACCTTCGGGATCATCCTTGCAATCGCCGGTACCTTCGGCGCGTGGCTTGGTGGTAAGTTGGATGACAAGTTCGGTCCCCGACGCGTGATCGCTGGCAGCTTGGTCATCCTGCTGCTTTCGATCGCGGCGATCCTGATGGTGGACAAGGATTCGATCCTGCTCATCGGGGTTGCTCCGCCCCGTCCCGAGGAAGGATTGTTTGCCTCTGCCGCCGAGCGCGCCTACCTTCTGCTTGGATGCCTGATCGGCGCGGCCGGTGGTCCGCTGCAAGCCGCGTCACGGACACTATTGATCCGCCTCGCTCCGAGAGACCGCATCGCGCAATATTTCGGCCTGTTTGCGCTGACCGGAAAGGTCACCTCATTTATCGGGCCGCTGCTCATCGGCATCGTCACCGCGGTGACCGAAAGCCAGAAGGCCGGTATGGCGGTGCTTGTGCTGTTTTTCATCGCAGGATTGGCGCTGCTGCGACGGGTGAGGGATGCGGAAGTCATTCCAGGTCATTCGACGCGGTGAGCCGCCAAGCCAGATGGGGTTGCACGAAAGCTAATGCCGGAAGTGGCGCACGCCGGTAAAAACCATGGCGATGCCATGCTCATCGGCGGCCTTGATCACTTCATCGTCGCGCACCGAGCCGCCGGGCTGAATGACGGCGGTGGCCCCGGCCTCGATGCAGGCCAGCATTCCGTCCGCGAAGGGGAAGAATGCATCCGATGCTACCACAGAACCCTTGGTGAGCGGCTCGGCAAGCTTCAATTCGCGCGCAGCGTCCAGTGCCTTGCGAGCAGCGATGCGCGCGGAATCCACCCGGCTCATTTGCCCCGCGCCGATGCCGACGGTCGCGAGATCCCTGGCGTACACGATGGTGTTGGATTTCACGTGCTTGGCGACCCGGAACGCGAATTTCAGATCGCGAAGTTCTGAACTGTCGGGCGCGCGCCTGGTCACAACCGTCAACGCCATGTCGTCGACCACGGCGTT
>Ga0210390_10004523_pt1 | contig 11720 bp, 12 predicted proteins | sample IncBWH11OmetaG_FD_161050 | JGI IMG/M metagenome (GOLD analysis project Ga0210390, IMG submission 161050) | Forest soil microbial communities from Barre Woods Harvard Forest LTER site, Petersham, Massachusetts, United States - Inc-BW-H-11-O ... | reverse complement strand
TGGCGGCGCGCGAGGCCGGCAACATGGTCGATCTCGACAGCGACCCGACGAAGCTGATCGAGATCGTCGAGATCGGCAAGCAGCTCCTGATCACCCGCGGCGCCCTGACCACGTTTTCGATCGCCAACGATGTGGCCAAATACTTTGCGATCATCCCGGCGATGTTCGCCGCGTTCTATCCGCAGCTCGGCGTGCTCAACATCATGCGGCTGCACAGCCCGCAGAGCGCGATCCTCGCGGCGATCATCTTCAACGCGCTGATCATCGTGGCGCTGATCCCGTTGGCCTTGCGCGGCGTGCAATACCGGCCGACCGGGGCCGCCAGCCTATTGCGCCGCAATCTTCTGATCTACGGCATCGGCGGCATCATCGTGCCGTTCATCGGCATTAAGCTCATCGACCTCGCCGTCGCCGCCATCGGCCTTGCCTGAAGGAACCGTCCCATGCTGCGGCAAATCCGTCCGGCGATCATGATGATCGTCGTCATGACCGTGATCACCGGCCTCGTCTATCCGCTCGGCATGACGGGGCTCGCGCAACTCCTCTTTCCGCATCAGGCCAACGGCAGCCTCGTCGAGCAGCACGGCAAGGTGATCGGCTCGACCCTGATCGGCCAGAACTTCGCCTCCGACAAATATTTCCATGGCCGCCCGTCGGCGACGACCGAGCCCGACCCCAAGGACCCGACCAAGACCGTCTCGGTGCCTTATGCGGCCGACAATTCGGGCGGCTCGAACCTCGGGCCGACCAACCAGGCGCTGGTCGACCGGGTCAAGGCCGATGCCGCCAAGCTCGCCAAGCAGAACCCGGGGACGCCGATCCCGGTCGATCTGGTGACCACCTCGGCGAGCGGGCTCGACCCCGACATCACTCCGGCGGCGGCGTTGTTTCAGGTGCCGCGCGTGGCCAAGGCGCGCCACCTCGACCCGAACACATTGCGCGCACTGGTTGCCGACCAGACGCATGACCGGCTGCTCGGCGTGCTCGGTCAAAAGCGGGTCAACGTGCTCGAGCTCAACCTCGCCCTCGACCGGCTGCACTGAGCGCGGAACGCTCGCCCGAGGCTGCTCAATACTCTTTGTACGGCAGAAACTTGCCGCAGAGGGTCAGCTTGACGCGGTCGCCTTTCGGGTCGGGCTGGCGCTCGATCGCCATGTCGAAATCAATGGCGCTCATGATGCCGTCCCCGAATTCCTCCTGGATCAGCTCCTTCCAGGTGGTGCCGTAGACCTGCACCAGCTCGTAAAAGCGGTAGATCAACGGGTCGGTCGGAACCGCGCCCGGCCCCATTGTCGCCAACGACCCCCGGTAGGGAATTTCCTCGAGCAGTCGCTGCTCGCCCGGGTCGAGGCCGAGCAGTTTTGCCGCGCGCTCGGCCTGCTCCGGGCGCAATTTCATCTGGCCCAGCAGCGCCGCGGTCAGATAGACCGCCGAGCCGCCGCCGATCCCGGTGGCGATCGCCGTCCAGGTCAGCCGTTTGGCGCGTTTGACGGCGAGGATCTTGCGGGTCAGCTCGTCACGGGTCATCGGCGTTCTCCGGCGCAGGTGCGGTCATCCTAGGCAGGCAACAGGCGTGCCAAATTCCGCTGTTGAGCGTGTAGTCTGCAAGAAATCAAATCGACGCCCGGCGTTTTGGGCGTAGACCCCACGGCCACCGCTCTGCTTCCCTGCCGCGAGCTTGCCCGACAGCGGGTTTACGCACAAAGTTCCGACCGTGCACGAGGAGCCCGCCATGACCAGCCCGGTTCGCCCGAACATCATCTTTATCGTGGTCGACGACTGCGGCTATGCGGATCTGGGCTGCACCGGGCAGACCGGGTACCGCACACCCGCGCTCGACCGGCTCGCCGGCGAGGGGGTGCGGTTCACCCAGGCCTACGCCAACGCGCCGCTGTGCACCAACACGCGGGTCGGGCTGATCACCGGGCGCTACCAGTACCGTCTCAAGATCGGCCTCGTCGAGCCGCTGCGCGGCGCCAACCGCGACGAGCCGGAGATGGGCGTCCCGGCCGGCTTCCCGACATTGCCGTCGCTGTTGCGCGCGGCCGGCTATCGCACGGCGCTGATCGGCAAGTGGCACCTTGGGTTTCTGCCGAAATACAGCCCGCTGAAGAGCGGCTACGACGAATTCTTCGGCATCATGGGCGGCTTCACCGGCTACTACACGCATAAGGGCGAAGGCGGCCAACCCGACCTTTGGGAAGGCGAACTGCCGGTCGAGCGGGCGGGCTACGTCACCGATCTTTTGAGCGAGCGGGCCCTCGCCTACGTCGAAGCCGGCGCCGCGTCACACGACCCCTATTTCCTCAGCTTGCACTATAACGCACCGCACTGGCCGTGGTCGGCCCCCTCGATCGAGGCGGCGGCACGGCAGCGCGAGGTGGACCCGGCGGAGATCATGGAGGGCGGCAGCCCGCGCATCTATGGCGAGATGATGCAAATCCTCGATGCCGGGATCGGCCGGATTATCGACGCGGTGCGGGATGGCGGCAAGGACACCCTGGTGGTCTTTACCAGCGACAATGGCGGCGAGCGATATTCGAACATCTGGCCCTTCGTCGGCCGCAAATGGGACCTCCTGGAGGGCGGGCTGCGGGTGCCGCAGATCGTCTGGCGGCCGGGGCATATCAAAGGAGGCCAGGTGACCGACCAGGTGTGCATCACCATGGACCTGACCGCGACCTGCCTCTCCGCGGCCAACGTTGCCCCCGATGCCGGCTATCCGCTGGACGGCAGGGATCTGCTACCGGTGCTGACTGGACAGGCGCCGGAGAGCGAGCGCGCCCTCTACTGGCGGATGGCCAACCGCAACCAGCGCGCCGTCCGCCGGGGCGACTGGAAATATCTGAAAATAAGCGACAAGGAGTTCCTGTTCGATATCGGCTACGACCCGCGCGAGCGCGGCAACATGGCCCGCAAAAGACCCGATCTGCTGAACGAGCTGCGCGGCCTGTGGGAGGATTGGAACCAGGGAATGCTGCCCGTTCCCGATCGCATGATTCCAGCACTTTCGAATTTGCAGGAGATGCTGTGGTAGGCGCGCCGGCGCCTATAGGCTGTAGATTGCGACTAGCCGCTTCAGGAGGGTGCAATGCATGACGAGTTCGCCGGAAAGATCGTCCTCGTCACCGGCGGCGGCAGCGGGATCGGGGCGGCGACCTGCCGCGCCTTCGCCGCCCAGGGCGCCGATGTGGCGATCCTCGATCGCGACGCCGCGGCGGCCGAACGGGTGGCGGCCGAGATCACCGGACGCGGCGGCGAGGCCGAAGCATTCGGGCTCGAGGTCACCGACCGCGACGGCTTTACCCGTCTCGCCGCCGGCATTACCGAGGCAGCGGGCGGGATCGACATCCTGGTCAACGGCGCCGGCGTCACCGTGCGGCGCATGATCGCCGAAATGGGCGCCGACGATTGGGACCGGGTCATTGCCGTCAACCTGACCGGCGCATTCAATGGCATCCGTGCGGTATTGCCGCATATGCGGGCACGCGGCGGCGGCGCCATCGTCAACGTCGCCTCGATCGCCGGGCAGCGGATCTCGTTTGGCGGCACCGCGAATTATTCGGCGTCGAAGGCCGGGCTTCTGGGGCTGACCCGCCATGCCGCTTATGAACTCGCACCCGACCATATCCGGGTCAACGCGGTCTGCCCCGGCCCGACCGCAACCCCGTTCGGCGGCGCGGTCCCGACCGAGGAGAGCCGGGCGGCGCGGGCGCGCACGATCCCGCTCGGGCGCATGTGCGAAGCCGAGGACATCGCCGACCCGATCCTGTTCCTGGCCGGCGACGCGGCGCGGATGATCACGGGGGTGGCGTTGACCGTCGACGGCGGCGTGCTGATCAAGAACGACACGCCGTACGAGGAATATTTCCGCCCCAGATAGCGGCGGGCCACGGCTATGTACGCCGGTGTTCCCGGGGTTCCGGGCCTGCGCTCGCCGGGCATCCCGGAATGACGATCGCTGGTGGCCGCCCGGAATGATCGCTGGCCCCTTTTGCGCGACAGGCCCATATTTCCGTCATGACCACCTTCGTGACGATCCTGTTGGCGCTCGCCCTGATCGGCGTGCTGATCGTGCTCGGGCTCGGCGTCGCGACCATGCTGCGCGGCGGCAACCCGCGCCGCTCGAACAAGCTGATGCAGGCGCGCGTCGTCATGCAGGGGCTGGCGCTGTTGCTGCTCGCCCTCCTGATGCTGCTCGGCCGTCGCTAGGCTGAGGCGGCGGCGATGGTGCGGCTGACCCGGATCTACACGCGCGGCGGCGACAACGGCCAAACCTCCCTCGGCGACGGCGCGCGCGTGCCCAAGCACTCCGTGCGGGTCGCCGCCTTCGGCACCGTCGACGAGGCCAACGCCGCGATCGGCCTCGCCCGCCTCCATGTCGACGCCGCGGCGGATGCCGATGCCGACGCGATGCTCGGCCGCATCCAGAACGATCTGTTCGATCTCGGCGCCGATCTGTGCACCCCCGAAGACGGCCGGCGCGGTGCGGACAAAGGAAACGCCGGGGCCTTGCGCATCCTGGCAGCCCAGGTCGAGCGCCTCGAGCACGAAATCGACGCGATGAACGCGACCCTGCGCCCGCTCGACTCGTTCATCCTGCCGGGCGGCAGCGCCGCCGCCGCCTATCTGCATCTGGCGCGCACCGTCACCCGCCGCGCCGAGCGCCTGGTCGGCCAGCTGGCCGCAGCCGAAAGGGTCAACCCCGAAGCGCTCAAATACCTGAACCGCCTCTCCGACCACCTCTTCGTCCTCGGCCGCCGGCTCAACGACAACGGCGCCCGCGACGTGCTGTGGGTCCCCGGCGCCACCCGCTAAGCCGAGCACTTTCGAGTGCCGGCGCTCATACAGCCGAGCCGATTGCAAAAAAGGCCGATACTCCCGTAGGGCTGCCCGTTCGAACGGCGGCTGAATCTCCGACCCCAAGATTTGTCGCGAAATTGCGGCGATTTGTCGCCGAATGCGACATTTGACTGACGTTTCTTCAACCAATGAGACCCTACGGTTCCGCGTCGCCATTCCGGCGGTCGGGACTCGTTGGCGAATTCTCATTCCGACAGCCGCGGCGCTCGTGCCACCCAGCTGTGAGGATAGAGATGAAGCCGAACCTTTTTCTCAGCGGCGCCGCCGCCGTTGTGGCCATCGCTCTGACCGTTGCGCCGGCCGCCGCTCAGCCGGCACATCCCGGCGGCGGGTTCATCCATCCGCCGATGCAGCCATACCGCAATTCCGACGGCTCCTTCAGGCGGCTTCGCGGCACAATCACGACGACGAGCTGGTCGGGATATGCGGTCACCGCTGCCGCGCCCTATACCAGCGCGTCGGCGAGTTGGCAGGTCCCGAATGTGACCTACGATGGCGGTCAGACGCCCTATGGCTACGAATACGTGTTCAACTGGGTCGGGGTCGGCGGAGACGGCGATGCGACCCTGATTCAGCTCGGCACCGAGTCTGTGGTCTCGACTTCCGGCGCCACCACCTTCTACACCTGGTACGAGCTCTACCCAGCGGTGAGCGAGCCAGCCGGCCTGACCGTAAAGCCCGGCGACATCGTCTCCGCGTCGCTGCAATGCACCGCGATCTGCTCGCCCGCCCAGACCCAGACCTGGCAGCTGACCCTGTCCGACGAGACCACCGGCGCGGCCTGGACGCAAAGCTTCCAGTACCAGTCCAGCATGCGGTCTGCGGAATGGATCACCGAGCCGCCGTACTACAACGGCTACCTGCCGCTCGCCGATTACAACGAGGCGACCTACGACCCGGTCGAGGCCAACGGCGCCAACCCGAACCTGTCGCTGTCGGCGAACGGCATCATCGCGCTCGATCAATGGGGCCAGACCTCGAACCCGTCCGCCCCGGTCAACGGCGGCGTGTTCAGCACCTGCTGGGGCAGCGGCTCGCTGACGCCCTGCACCGCCGGCTCGTTCACCACACCGCCGCCGGTGGTCACCGCCTCGCTGTCGGCGAGCCCGCAATCGATCAGCGCCGGCCAGTCATCGACCCTGTCGTGGAGCTCGACCAACGCCTCGTCGTGCACCGGCACCGGCTTCACCGCGTCGGGAATTTCCGGCTCGGTCGTGGTCTCGCCGAGCGTCACGACCTCCTACGCGCTCACTTGCACGGACGGCACGGACCCGGCCACCGCAATGGCCACGGTGACCGTCAGCTCGACCGGCGGGACCGCCTGCCGCGGCAGCAAGAAGAAGTGCGGCTGAAGCCCGCAGTTTCTGGCCCCGGTCACCCAAGCCCGACAACGCAAAAAGGCGCGACCCGAAGGCCGCGCCCCTGCGCCAAGCGACGAATGGAAGCTCAGACCGATCTGCGGCGCCACACGAAGCCGAACATCGCCAGCGCGCTGCCGACCAGCGCCAGGGCGCTCGGCTCGGGAACCAGCGGCGGCCCCGAAGTGCCGCAATTTGGCGTTCCAGGAGTGCAGACGCTACCGGGTAGGGTCGTATCCGGCCCGGTGCCAAAGTCAAATGAAACCGCCGTTATCGTCGTGTCGGCGGTGATCGCTGAATCGGCGATCGTGAAAGTGCCTGTACCGTCGATGTAGGGGTTAAAGTTGCCAATCGACGAATTCGAGTTCGTATAAGGCGCCGGTCCGATAATCATATTTATCGGCGGGCCGCCCACCGCAAATGTTCCGGCCGTCTCTAACACTAGCTGACCGCTCGCCGTGCCGACTCCCCAATGGGTCGGACTGCCCGCGATCGGAGTACCGGCGCTCGCTCCGGGAGTTACGTCGATAAGGGAGCCTGCTTGTGTCGTTAAGGTCGGCGTGCCGAGGGTGCCGCTCGGGGTAATCTCGATGCTGCTCAGGACATCGCCCGCCGACCTCGGGTCAGCCTCCGTGTCGTTCAGCACCACGGTGAGGGTGCCGGCTCCCGGCGTGATCACAGCGTTGGCGGCGCAGGCCTCGCTGCAGCCCCCTGTGACATTGAAGAAGAAAGGAGTTGCATTTGCCGGTCCGCCCGCCACGAGCAGACAACCGGCGGCAATCGCTCCCGCGAGGAAACCATGGAATTTCCGCATAGACCCTCCTTTGGGCACTTTTGCCCGGCATGCGTTGATGCGTACCATCGGCATGCACGGCGCCATCCATCTCGGAGCAAAGTCCGTGCCAAACCTCTCAACCCTTTGAAAAATTGCACCTGCAATGGTTAAGATACCGGATAGATAATCTACATTTGTCAAGAAATCCGACAGCTGCTCCGGCTGTAGCTATGATGAACGACGATCTCCGGCAGCATCCAAACCTTGTGTCCCTGGAATATATCTGAGTTATTTCGCCCGGACTGGCTCCAATCCTACTCCATAATGGAATAGTGTCTTCAGATGGGCGGGACTCCTCAGCGTCAATATCGATTTCGATGCTTGATCCCTTGACCGTTCTTCCATCTTGTGTGCGCCCTTGCCGGGACGCGTTCTGCGGAGCCAGTGTCTATACCAGGACGGGCCCGCTCGTGCTGTCGTCGCCGGACACGACGAGGTGGGCGACGGCGTGTAAGGATATCCGACACTCAATACGATTGTATACGACCATTACGCGAAGAGATTGTCGACAACCTCGATCTGAGGATGATCCTCGGCTTCCGTCTTCACGGTCGGATGTGGGTCATTTTTGGGGCTGGACAAGGACCAGAGCGGAGCCTCTGCGTTCGCGGCCGGCGCAGCTGCAGCGGCGTCCGCGGCCTGTTCTGCTGCCCCGGCGCCCAAGGCTGATCGGGAGTCGCTTGACGGGGTCGCGCCGCGAATCGATCCTTGGAGAATGAGCGACACAACAAACGAAGCGCCGGTCGCCCGGCGGCGGCAGATCCGTCTCACTCCGGAGGAGCAGGCGGCGTTTCTGCGCGATAACCCCAAATGCGCGCTGGCCACGATCGACCGGGACGGCTTCCCGCATGTCGTGGCCATGGGCTTCTATGTCGAGGACGGCGTCTTTTACATGACCTCCTACGCCAAGGCGCAGAAGGTCTTGAACATCCGCCGCAACCCAAAGGTCGGGCTGATGGTCGAGACCGGCGCCAGCTATGCCGAATTGAAGGGCGTCATGGTGCGCGGCATCTGCGAGATCATCGAGGATGTCGAGACCGTGCGCGCCGTCATGGATCACCGCCGGACCAGCGCCGAGAGCGGCCGGCGCGGCTCGGTTGACCGTGCCCCAAAGCGCGTCGTCCTCAAAGTCACCCCGCACAAGATCTCGAGCTGGGATCACGCGAAGCTCGGCGGCCGGTATTGAAGCGGCCTATCCTGCACTCCGCCGCCTTGCACCGTCCGGCAGAAGAATTACGTTTGATCAGCAGCATGTCTGACGATGCACGCAATATTGGTGGGGAATCGGATGGCTACAAAGACCAAGGCCATTGTTGAGGAGAGCGACGAGGATGCCGAGGCGCGCGCGATCGCCGAAGCCGAGGCAGACGTTGCCGCCGGTCGCATTGTACCGCATGAGGAAGTGGTGAAATGGCTCCGGTCCTGGGATACGCCTGACGAGTTGCCTTGCCCGGTTCCCAAGTCCCGCTAACGCCAGTCGTATGGACATTCGCGGCGCTGGCCGACGTTGAGGGCATCCGCCTTCACAGCAGAAAATTTCAATCCTTCTGCCGCGCGGGACATGGCCGAGCGGATTATTAAGGCCGGCAACAGCCTTTCGACCTTTCCCTATCGGGGTCGTCAGGTTTCCGGCACGCAGCTGCGTGTAAGCACGATCGTCCGCCCCTACATCATTCGCTACCGGGTTGATCCTGACCGCGTGGTGATCCTGCGCGTGCGTCACGGCGCGCGCCGACCGACGTAGCCGTGATGCGCCGCCCGCGGGCAGCAGAACGCCGTAACTTTTATCCAATGTCGAAGACGCCCCTTTGCATGACTTCTTACACACGCGACGGCGCAAAGGGTGCGGACCATCCGCCGCAACCTTGCCGGTCGGGCCGATGGTCGAGACGGCCACGAGCTGGGAGCACAGCAAGCGCGGCGGCCCGCTATTGAAAGCCAGCGGCGCGCAGGCCCATCTCTGAGATGACTACTCGAGGGTGAGGGAGTCCGAGCATGGCAGGAGAATCCGCGCATTTCGGCTTGCGAGAGCGGCCACCGACCCCGGCGATCCGGCCATTCGAGCTGCCGCCGCGGATGCAGCCGATGCTCGATCGGGCCAAGGCCGGTCTCGCCGAACCGTTCCGCGGCGTCGCCGTCGGCGGCGATCTGGCGCCGGGGTTGTTCGCGCTCGCGAAAACCGGCGTCTCGCTCGCCCCGCTCGCCGAGGCGGCGCGCTCGTTGCTCGCGGCGCTGACCCCCGCGCAGCGCCAGGCCGCGAGCTTCGCGATCGACGACGAGGCTTGGCGCAAATGGTCGAACATCCACCCCTGGCTGATGCGCCACGGCGTCTGCCTTGCCGATCTCGGCCACGACCAGCGCCGGGCGGCGCTGGCACTGATGCGCGAAGGCATGAGCGCCGCCGGCTACCAATCCGCCCGCGATGTGATGAAGCTCAACGAGCATGCCCTCGAGATCACCGGCAAGCCCGAGGAATATGGCGAATGGCTCTATTGGGTCAGCCTCTTCGGTACCCCCTCGCCGGACCAACCGTGGGGCTGGCAGATCGACGGCCATCATTTGAACGTCAATTGCTTCGTGCTCGGCGATCGGCTGGTGATGACCCCCAATTTCATGGGCTCGGAGCCGGTGCTGGCGCGCTTTGGCAAATATCAGGGGACGCGCGTCTTCGCCGCCGAGGAGGAGCGGGGCTACGCCCTGATGCGCGCGCTCTCGGCCGAGGCGCGGCAGCGGGCGACGATCGGCGCCGATCTGCCCGCGGAATTGCTGACCGCGGCGTTCAACGACAACCGGCGGATCGATCCCGCCGGCATCCGCTACGACGAGCTGCCGCCCGAGGGCCGCGACCGCCTCGAAGCGCTGCTCGCGACCTATACCGGCCGGATTCGCCCGGGCCACGCCGAAATCCGCTGGGCGGAGGCCAAGCGCCACCTGGGCGAGACGCGGTTTGCCTGGATCGGCGCGTTCGACGATGCGAGCCCGTTCTACTATCGCATCCTGAGCCCGGTGATTTTGGTCGAGTTCGACCACCAATCGGGCATCATGTATGATAACGACACGCCCTCGCGTGACCACATCCATACCGTGGTGCGCACCCCCAACGGCAACGATTACGGCAAGGACCTGCTGCGCCAGCACTACGCCCACCACGACCACGCGCAACCAGCCGCGGCGCAGCGCCAGGCCAGGGGCGCTGAGGCCCCGCGCGGCTTGCTCGACAGCTCTCTAAACGCCAAGTCGCCGCAAAGGTGAAGGATTCCGCGACCGCGACGCGACAGCCTCGGACCAGCGGCCTTTGGCTGTTGCTCAACTCAGTCTCGAAATAGCCCCACCGTGTTTAACGCGCGGCCCGGCGGGAAAAGCTCAATCAAAGGGTCGGCGACCGGCGCGGGCTTTATGCGCGGCCGGTCGCCGGAGCGGGCAGTGATCAGCTCAGCTGCACTGGCCTTGCTTGATCGGGGCGGTGTTGCCGCCACCCATGATCAGCATCGTATTGCCGACGCATTGCAGGATGTTGCGGACTTTGTTGCCGACGACGTCGAGCGGGCCGGTATTTCTAAGCGCGGTCGCATTATTGCCGACCGAATTGTCGAAGATCTGCACCGAGGCCGTATTCGCTTGGGCATAGAGGTTGCCGCCGATCTTGTTGCCGGCGCACACCAAGGGAGCGTTCGAGCCGATCTCGATCGCAGCGGCGTTGTTGTTGACCGTCAGATTGCCCCTGACGGTGGAGCCGCATACCGAATTGTTGGCGGTGGTGCTGGCCGGCAGGTTTGCGATGGTCAGGTTGACGCCGATCGTGGCTCCGGGGCCGAGGGTGAAGCTGCCGCCGCCATCGACGGTCACGCTGACATCGACTGCGGCCCCGATCAGCCCAAGATTGCCGCCGAGCACGGTGATGTTGCCCCGCACCTCGCCGCCATTGACGAACACACAGCTCTGCCCGGCGGAGACCGTAATGCTGCCGGCAAAAGTGCCGTCATAGACGCCGTTGCACAGCTTCCCCGAAGGGGGCGCGGATTGCACCATTGGGTTCGCTATGAAGATGCCGAACGCTCCGGGTTGGCTGCCGACAGTGATCGGGGAGCCGGTCACCGTATTGGTCGCGGTGGCGATCACCGACACGGTGCCGTTGCCGCCGTTCGCGACATAGACCTTGCTGCCGTCTGGGGTCACCGCCAGCCCCTCGGGGGCGCTGCCGACCGGAATCGGGGAGCCGATCACAGTATCGGTCGCCGTGGCGATCACCGACACGGTGCCGTCGCTTCGATTCGCAACATAGACCTTGCTGCCGTCAGGAGTGACCGCTACGCCGAGAGGGACGGAGCCGACGGGGACCGTGGCAATCACCGTATTGGTCGCGGTGGCGATCACCGACACGGTGTCGTCGCTAAAGTTCCCGACATAGACCTTGCTGCCGTCCGGGGTCACCGCCACGCCGACGGGGCTACTGCCGACGGCGATCGGGGAGCCGATCACAGTATCGGTTGCCGTGGCGATCACCGACACGGTGCCGTCGAGGAAGTTCGCGACATAGACCTTGCTGCCGTCCGGGGTCACCGCCACGCCGTGGGGACTGGTGCCGACGGTGACGGTATCGATCACCGTTTCGGACGCCGTGGCGATTACCGACACGGTGGTGCCGTTGCCGGAGCCCGCATTCG
>Ga0210390_10004521_pt1 | contig 11723 bp, 10 predicted proteins | sample IncBWH11OmetaG_FD_161050 | JGI IMG/M metagenome (GOLD analysis project Ga0210390, IMG submission 161050) | Forest soil microbial communities from Barre Woods Harvard Forest LTER site, Petersham, Massachusetts, United States - Inc-BW-H-11-O ... | reverse complement strand
ACAATGCGACAATCAGACGGCGGATCTGTGACAATTATGAAACAGTTCTACTGTGCCCATAACTCGGGCAGCGAATCCTTGATCAAAGCGCGGCAGCCTTTTAAAAAACCCTCCAACTTCATTACTTGCTGCTAACTCAGGCGGAATTTTATGCTTCACTAGCATCACTAATACAATATGAATAAGTGTATTTGTCTTCTCTCGCTATCAATCCTCACTACATCATTTCTTTGAGCCACTGGCTGCTCAACTACTCGCGCGGGACCGCTAAACAAGAGCAGCCCGAAGACTCTGAGCAAATCCCCGCACAGAACATACAATACTGAAACTAGGAGCTTCGATCGACCGTGGCCCTATGGCCCTGAATCGGATACGCAATAGTAGGAGAGTGCGATACAGATGGGTGTCCTCCTCCGAACAGGATGAGAACTGAAGCGCAAATGGATGATCTTGTAGTAGTCCCTAAGGAAGTGTGATTTTAGATGCGCGAGGGAAACAAAAAGCTCGCAATGCCTTTAAATACTTGGTTCGCTGAGAAGTAGCTAATCTAACTCAGCCAAGAAAAAAAGCATTTCAAGCCGTACATCCAGGATAAAGCGATGCACAGCAGCCATGGTACGGCAAACGTGAGCGCACTCGAGAAGATTTCTAAAAGGGGTGAATATGCCCTCAGAGCTTTAATTGATTTCGGATTAGCTGAAGCGGCGGATCGTCCTCTGCTTCAATTGAGCGAACTTGCCTCAAAAGAGGATTTTCCCGTCAAATTTCTGGAGCAAATTCTGATGCAGCTTAAGGCCGCGGGTTACCTTGAGAGCCGACGCGGCAAGCTTGGCGGTTACCTTCTTGCGCGTCCCCCGGAGAATATTTGTCTTGGGCAGGTTATCCGAATGATCGATGGCCCGCTTGCTCCGATTTCATGCGTCAGTCAGACCGCGTATGAACGCTGCAGCTGCCCGGACGAAGAACATTGCGGATTGCGGATGTTGATGCTCGATGTCAGGAGCGCATCGCCAACATACTTGACCACTACACGTTGGCCGATGTCGTCGAAGTCACCCTGCGTAAACTTCGAAAAAACGAAATGCCTCTCCCTTTTTCCTTAGAACAATTGGTGGGAAAGCCGGTCTTACGCTCAAAATCGGTTAAGAAGCCAAAAAAATGCGATGGCCAATCAAAGTGACAATCCAATAGGTCCCCTGACCACCGCTCTTTGTTTCGTGGAGGCGAACAGCTTACTCAAACGTAACAGCCTGCTTCTTTTTGTAGCTAATACAATATTGATACAACCACCCCCTCCACTATTAAAAGCCGTGGAAGACAAAGCCGAAATCAACCGATGGCTACCGATCGAAATTAAGGTGATTCTTGTTCCGACTGACCTGCGGCCGGAGTCAATGAATGCACTCCGATACGCGCTCACGCTGGCGAAGCAATTCGATGCCAACCTCACGCTCCTCCACGTTCTGCAGGAACCGTACTTTTCGGATACAGAGGTAGGGCCCGGCGTGGAGGGATCGCTCGACCCGGAGAAAGGCAACGAGGAACGAGCACTGGCTTTGTTGGAGGAGGATTTGCGCTCGGAGTATCGGAATTGCCGAAGCTGTTTTAGGATCGGAACTCCCTTCGAACAAATCGTGCGTGAAGCCGAAAACGTCAAGGCGAGCCTGATCGTCATGTCATCACATAGTTACGGGTGGCTAGATCGTATCGTTCATGGCAGCGCCGCGGAAATGATACTTCATAGCACGCCCTGTCCCGTTCTTGTCGTCAAAGAACCTGGCAAAGCTCAGCCTCGGAACCTGTAGAGACATCCGCACCGAAATAGTGGACAAGCTCCGTTAAATGCCGCACGCAAGTTTGCGTGCACCGCCGAATCCCGCGCGCTTAGCCGTGGACCGTTACTACCGGCACTGCCTATAGTGCCTTCACTGCCAGTAGTCGCATCTCATCAGTTTTGTATTTGTCACTAGAATATTTTTTCTTGAATCCGCTTAACCTTTTCGCTAAACGCGGAGGGAACGGAGGGCTGGGGTCGATCTTGGTCTTCTTGCAGAGAAACCAATCTGGAACCAACAAAGGAATGTTTAGAGTAAAGACTGATTCGTCGGCCGCTCCCTCCGCTGGAGCGAGAAAAGCGCTAGGGGCGCTTGCACGCAGGCCGCTGCAACTCTGGAACACGCTGCTACTCGTTTTCGTGTTTGGAGGTGTGCAGAGCACTCAGGCACAAACCGCTGCGTTGTTCATCGGGTTTCGTCCCGTCCTGGCGGCAACAAACTTCAGTCAAGGGGTTAACTTGATTTGGACGCTCATCATCGTTATCGCCTTCATCGTAGGGGGAATCGTGGCCTTGAACGGGTGGATGGAAAAGCAGCGCGGTGAAGACGGCAACAAGAAACTCATCGGCGGCCTCGGCGCCCCTTTATCACTATTGGCAGCCAAGGGCATCTTTAATGCAATGTTCCCGAACGCTGGTATCGGCAACGTACAGGACCAGGCCATGACCTCCTTCGACGCCGGCGGCTAGTCTCTTCTTAACGTAGTTGAAAAAGCCCTCGCTTGGAGGACTTCTCCTCGTTTTTATGAGTTTCAACGGCAGCAATCTTTCGGCCGTCGAGCAAGTTCGCCGTTGTGTGACTAACTCGGCGACCGACTCCGAAATGCAGGGGTTCTTCGGTGTCTCCGGTGACGCTTACATTATCCCGATTCTCGGGATTTTCGGGAGCGCTTTGTTGTATTTCTGGGTGATTAACCAGCCTCACAGCGATGCCTCGAGCATCGTGAATTGGGTTGTGACGCTGGCCCCGGCTGTTGGCAGCTTTGGCTATGTATTTTATTTCATTGTGAATCGACCAAAACGTTTCCGGCACGACTGGTTGGACGGCGCCCTTAACGGACCCCACTACAACCATCGAGCCAGGCGCCCTATCCGTCACCCTTTGCAGAAGCTCCAAAAGCAAACACAGAAATCCGAACGGAAAATTCTTAAGACGCGATAGGGCAAAATAATGGCTAGGCAACCTGAAGGTTGGTTTCTGAATGGCATGCTGTTTTGGGGCGAGGAGTTGCGTAAAAGCACGGTTCTCTCCAAAGGCTTTTTCGTGGATGTCCCCCAGGTGATTGGTTCTGACATCGAAGCGCAAAATCGCGCCCAAGACGCGATGCGGACGATTCTGATCACGATAGGGGAGGGGTGGTCCATGGACTGGCACTGGACCGTCGACGGCAACTACCGCAATGCTCTGGACAATTACAACTCGATCACGCGGAAGGCCGCTACCAGAGGTGATGTGTCGCTTTTAGCGCTTCATCACCGGGGAGAAACCTTTGAACGGCTCGAGGAACAGATGCTAAAAAACCAGCTGCGTCGTGAGGTCCTGTGCTGTTGCTTTTCCAAGCGGTGTTCATCCCTTCCCAAAGGTGGTCTAAAAAATGTCGAGCACGTTAGTCGTTATCTGGAAACCCAGCGCAAGAGTTTCGACGACAAAATCGAACAGGTGCAGATTCTTTGGCCCGACGCCACGATCCGGCCAATGCACGATCTGGATCATTACGCGGTGTTGCGGAACTTCTTGAATCCTTCGGATAATTTGACCCCCGGTTCAATCGAGCAGCGCTACGCGGGCTTCCGTCCGGACGTAGATGTCATGTCCCAGGTGTTTACGAGCGACATGGTGTCGGTCCGGACAGATGAAGGCTTAGCCTTCAAGCTCGACAACCATTATTACTCTGTGTTCGTGGCCACTCGGTGGCCCTCGCTTACCGATCCGACGATCTCCCACCTACTGACCAAGCGGTTGAATAAAGACTATTGGATTTCAGTTAAGATCTATCCGCTGGGGGTCCAGAGAGAAATTAAAAAAGAGGAGGACGCGGTGCGCAAGATCGCGCTGGACGCCAGCAAGGCAGGCAACCGCTCCATGCTGACGTCCTTGCAGATGAAGCAGTCCAAAATCGACGCTCTCATGCACGGTTACATCTTCCCGTTCAAGGTCACTTACATTGTAGGGGTGTTCGATCGGACCCTGGACGGACTCATCGAGAAATGCGCGTCGTTGAAAGGCGCATTCCAGGACATGAGCGGGATGCAGGTTCATATGTGCAACGAACCGGCCCAAATGAAAAATCTGTTGTTGCAAGCCATTCCCGGATGGACGGGCGGCCCGGTGCGACAGTGGGATCTGTATGCGTCGAGCGATTATCTGCCTGATCTTCTTCCCGCTTCAACAACCTTCGTTGGGCATCTCTATAGCGGCGAAACCTTGAACCGCGGAGGTGAATCCAATCTGGTCGGGACCCAGAGTTTCGCCAACGGCACACCTCAACATGCCGCGCTGATGGGCATTACCGGCGTGGGAAAAACGGTGTCGGTGGTCGATTGGTTGCTTCAATCCGAACCGATGTACCAATTCACGGCCATCGTGGAAGAAGGGCTCAACTATGGGATCTACACCTATGGGGTCGGCGGGACAACGATCGTTATTACTGCCGGCGGTCGCGAATGCATCAACTATCTCGATACGCTCGGGCTTCCGTTGAGCGCGGAAGTGCGTGAATTAGCGGTGGCGCTGTGCATGAAGATGGTAGGTACAGATTCCAACCCCCAACGCAATAACGCCTATCGAGCACTATTGGGCTTTTACGCTAACAATCTGTACACCACGTCCGTACGGGATTACCTCAACGATCTCGACGACGAAGAAAAGTACGGGATCAACCGGGAAGCCTACGCGTTGTTTTGTTACGTGCGCGAACACGCGTCACCGATCTCGTCCGGCAGCGATCCGGTCATTGATGCTTTTACCGAGATGCGTGACAAGCGTCTCTCTGACCCGGAGTGGTACCAAGAACTGCTGGCGCAGTATGACGACGATCAAATTCAGGATTGGATCAAGGAGCGGGACGGCCAGATTTTTGCGCGCAATTTCGTCCTGTCAAAATTCTCGCGCAAGGATTACGTCAAATTCAGTCTGCGTCACGCGGCGCTCGTGAACCTGCTGCGCAGCGCCGAAAGCCCCTATCACTCCAGGGAAGATTGCCAATACGTCGGCAATATGCTGGCCGCATGGACCGCCAACGAAGGCACTCACGGAGTGCTTTTTGATGGAGCGACCAATATTCGTTTGGACGGCGGGGTGGTCCAAGGCGAAACCAAGAATCGGCATCAATTGGTCCATTTCGATCTGGGTTACATACCGGAAGCCTCGTCCGGAATGCGCGATGCGGCTGGCTTTCTGGTCAGTTCCTACGTTCGCCAACACATCATCACGCTGCCTCGGGCGTATCGGAAGCGATTTGTTTTTGAAGAACTTGCGCGGTTCCTGAACGTCGAGGAGGGGCCAAAGATCGTGGCCGAGGCGTTCGCCCAGTTGCGCAAATTTAACACGCGTGTAATCGCCATTTTTCAGAATTATGGCGCGATCAAGGGACCGCTCATCGAGACCATTTTCAGCAACGCCAAGATCTTCTATCTGATGAAACAGAAGGACCGGCGCGACATGAACGAGATCGGCGACATTATCAGTCTGCCCTCGATCGCCCGGCACCACATCATGAATTTCCGGTTGCCGGAGCACTTCGGTCAAGAGGAACAAATCTACAGTTCCATCATGTATTTCGCGGAGTCTACCGGTGGGACCGTGTGCGGTCCGTACCGCGTCTACGCCTCCCGGGAGCTGTTATGGGTCGCCGATTGCAGCGGTGAAAAATTCGACCGGAAAATGAAGATTTTGCGGCAATACCTCAAGGAAGGAAAAACGGTGTACGAAGCAATTTTGGCTGAGGCGTGGAAGGAAACTGAAAGCGAGAACGAAAAAGAACAATTGCCACTCACGCGGGAGAGGGGAGGGATCTTAATGGAAGAGGAGCCTGAAGGCCTGTTGGCGGTGTAGGCATCTCGGAAAACGAATTGAATAGACAAGTCACAAACTTTTTGAACTCAATGGCCAGGAATATGTTAACGAGATTTTTGGTATTGGCGGGCATACTCGCTATACTCGCCGGTTGCACCACAGATGACTTGCGACAGTCCGCAATTATCGGCGGCGGCGCTGCGGGTGGCTCCGCTATTGGCTACGCTGCTGGCAAAGGCCAGAAGAATCAAGATTTGTACGCCGCCGGCGGCGGCGCGGCCGGAGCCGCCCTGGGCGCGATCGTGGCCGGCCCAAATAAAAGCTATGGCGATAAACGCTATCAGGAGGGGTACGACCAGGCCCAAAGCAACGACGTCAAATCCCTCTATTGGATGAAGCAGGACCTTGAGAAGGGAGGCCAGTATCAGGGGGGCCGGCAAGTCTATTACTCCTTGCCGTCTCAGGACCCCTCAGCGGACGGCACCAGGACGGTCCCGCACCAGGTTGTCGTGCCGATCGTCGAGTAAGCAAACCCGTTTAGCCCAATTCCAAAATTCTGAGGAAGCCAGTCGACCAGAAACCCAATGGATCGAGCATCATGAGGCGGAGAAAGAGATCATTCACGGCTTTGTTGGCAGCGGCATTGTTTTTTTCCTTCAGCACGCCTCCGTCTTCGGAAGCGTATGTCGTTTTCGATCCGACGAATTTTACGGCCAACATGGGGAATTACGTTACCTCGATCAAGTCGTGGACGAGCGATCTGGGCAATCAGCTTAAAGGATTGCAACAGGGCGCGCAGCAGCTCCAACAGTTGGAGCAGCAGGTTCAGCAGTACGCGACGATGATCAGTTACATCGGCAATCCGCAGGCGCTTGCCAATGCAGTGGGTCTAGGGCCGGTGATGCAGCTTGGGACGCAGGCCCAGAACCTGTACGGGCAGTTCGCGAACGTTCACGACCTGCAAAGTTTGACGAGCGCCACCGGCGCGCTCAGCAACACGATGAACGGGCTCTATCCGGCCATTAATCCAAATAACGTCCTCAATTCGCAGGCGTTCCAAAAATACCAGCTTCTCACCAACTCCGCTCAGCAGTTCGAGAAAGTTTTGGACTGGAACAAGCAGCAGCAGCAGACGCTCGCCAGCGCGATGAATACTGCCGTTCAGAACCTTCAATCCGCACCAAACGAAGCGGCCCAACTGCGTGCGATCGGGTCGATCACCGCGATCCAGTCCGCGCAACAGCAAGCGCACGCAGCCGCACAAGACGCGGTGAATACCGCGATAGTAACGCAAATCGAAGAGAAGGCGATGAATGAGCAGGCCGATGATGCTGCTTATCAGGAGGCTGCGAAGGCTTACCTCGCCGCTGAGCAAGCAAACCGTACAGCCGCCGTCCAAGGTTTACAAACTTGGGCGAATCCGCCGCAAATTACAGCCACCGTTAGTCCCGTCGCAGGGACCGGTGCTCAACTTAACACTCTCAACATCCGATGAAACGTATCGTATTGCCTGTCATCGTTGTCGTTGTCTTGGTTGTTGGATATAGCGTCAGCCAACTCACAGCACCACCAAAAGCTTCCGTTCCCACATTGATAAATAGCCCTACTGTAGCGACTAGGCAGATTGAGCCAAATATGTCGACAGGTGCCGATAGCGCTATTGCCATTGCTTCGCCGCCCTCTGCTGTTGCTGCTTCGACGCCGAAGTATTGGTATGGGGCTGATCCGAAGGAGGTAGGAGATGGACTCGATGCATCGATCAAAAAATACAAAGAAGAGCATCAAGCGCCTCCACCCCCTCCGAAGCTGCAGCCTCTGAACGTCCAATGAGTTTAGATTTATTTTCCTTTGTTGCCGCGGCACCTCAGGGAGATTACCTTCATATCCAATCGGCGTTCGATGCCCAAAACCTCTTTAGCGCAGTTCCTGCTCTCGCTGCTAATTTCAGAAAATATTTCGATTTGTTGGCCTTCGTCGTCGTGAGTGCGTCGGTCGGTACGCGTGTTCTCCGCCACCAAGGTGATATCGCAATGGCCTGGGTGCCGGGGATTATCTACGCTCTTTTCATTGTTATTGTGCCAACCGGCCTTAATGCGATTGACGGAGCAGTATTAGACTTGGTGCAACAGAGCGGCATGACCGATCCCAACGCTATTTTTACCAAAATGACGGGATTGTCTGATCCTTTTCGACCAAGCGATGCTGGCGAACTACGCAACCAGCAGCAACTCCAGGCTGATGCAAACAATCCGGCGGCCCTGGCTAAGGATTTGCAAAATCAGGGTATGGTATGGGGTATAGATCTCTCCGGGTGGAATAATTTCTGGAGTGTCGTCTCCGGCAACGCGCAGAAAACCGGCCAAGACATAAAAGCCTCACTGGATTTTGCGAAGGACCCTCTCGGTACGGTCGGAAATACGGTTCGCTACGTTTTTTTTAAGGTGTTAGCTATTTTTGGAGCGTTTTTAATTTGGCTGATCTTACAGTGCTGCGGAATCGTCATTTACGTCTTCCTGAGCATTCGCTTTTTATTGGTTCACCTCGAGTCCATCGTCCTACCTGTCTTCATCGGGATGATCGCTACAGATAATCTACGAGCCGCTGGCAATAACTTTGTTCTGGGCATCGTTGGCATCATTTTCTGGCCGCTTGGTTGGGCGCTGGGGCACATCGGCACGCTAGCTCTAGCTAATTGGTTTGACAGTCTGGTTGCTCTTACTTTGCACGTGCCGGGGACGGCGGCACCCGGCGCGATTTACGACATGATCGTTAACGGCCCATTGGCCGGGCAACCATTGCCGATGCCACAGGCATTGGCGGCAGCAGTTGGTATTACGTTTTTTGGGGCTTTAATTATTGGAATCTATGTATTGGTAGTGACGTTTGCTGCTCCGTTCATCATTGCAAAGGCGCTAAAGTCCGGCTCCGGTATGATTGGCGAAATGGTCGGCGGCACGGCGAAAGGCGTCGCGGGACTCGGATCGGCCGCGGCCGGGTTGGCAGCGCTCGCAATGACTGGTGGCGGTACTGCTGCGACCGCCGGGGCTGGGAGTGCGCAGGCCGCTGCTGCCGGTAATGGCGGCGGGGCTGCTGCGGGTGGTGGCATGCCGGTTGGGGTCGATGCGCCTGCGGCCCTCGGGAATGGCTCCTCTCTGGTTAGGGCTGGAGGAGGAAGCGGCGGTGGAAGAGTAGGCTCGAGGTCGCTCGCGAGTAGAGCAATGATGCGAACGCCGGCCGGGACTGGAGGAATATATGCAGCTGGTGCAAGTGGAGATGTAGCATATATTCCAATGTCGCAAGGCGAAATGGCGGCGGCTTTCGCTGGCGACGGGGGCAATGGCGGTGGTGCCGGGGGTTCTTCCAGTGGCGGTGGTGGTTCTTCCGGTGGCAGTGGGGGCAGCGGGAAGATTGGCGGAGGAAAATCCGCGAGGGTATCAGGGTCTTCGGCACGGGCTTACAAGGCCGTGATGGCGATGGGCGCATTGCAAGGGGTTCTGGAAGCCGCATCGCAATGGGATGGGAGTGCTGATCTAGTGTCGCACACAGCTTCTAGAGCCTCATCGAATGCCACCAACCAATATGATAGATTACGCCGACTTGATCGGCAGGATTTTGATGGCAACCAAGAACAAGATGACGATAAGGCGTGAAAGTTTCACGCCTTACTTAGTTTAGTTAGCGCAGGCCGGCGAGGTTCATCGCGCAGTAATTCTCGGCGGCGCGTACTGGCGGATCCATCGATCCTCAGCTTGGCACAATTTGTCCGTGAGATACTGTTCTTGCGTTGCGTTGTACGCTCGATTTTTGGCGTTCCCTCTAGCCAGAAGTGCGAAGGGAAGACCCCCTATTATAACGGTAGCAATTATCGCGATTAGCAGTCCAAGATTTGCACCAGCTTGGGTCAATTGATACTGGTGATGATGCAGTTGCGACCACGGCCCGTGCACCGTCGTTAGGAATAATTCGGCCAATAAGAGTGATATGATGCCTTCAAAAAGAGCGAGGAGCAAAAGCACAGCTACCGTGAAGAAAGAGAGTCCGACGTTCTTCCGGGGCAAGATCGTTCGTTGTAGCCTCGGATACTTGATTTGGCCAGTCGTATGGTTGGCAATCGCAAAGAGCTGGCCGTTGGCCCAGAGCAGAGTGGCATCGTGGCCGTAGCGCATATCCAGATAATCCTGGCCAAAGTCAATCTTATGCTGTTGGCCACTTTGGTGATCGACGAACCAGCAGGAAAGCACATTGTGGACCGTGGTATCGACCCATGAGCGGCCGTAGCCCCGGATCGTGACTCCGCCGCCGTGCACGACTGGGATCTTGCCCTCGAAGCACTCGATGACGCGGCCATGGAGCACGTTGAAATGAACGGGCGGAAACTCCTCAGCCTTTTTCGGCTTGGGAAGTTTCGGCGGACGTTGATTGCGTAGCGTGACGGTCTTCATGCCGGTAGATCCTCGTTTTTGGACTAGAACGCTGGCGCTGATACGTCAATCTTTTTTCCGATTTACATCGGCTCTTTAAAATATCAAATCATGTTTTTAAAAGGTTATAGTATTTGGAGCCTTTTTCTTCGTAGGGATTGTTGCTCCAAACGCGACTTAGCTGCAATATGCAGAAAACTTCATGCAGACCACGATTGAACTTCAGACCAGGCACGAGCAGCATCTCGCTCGCTGGAAGCAGCTCGGGGCTGATCGCGAACTGGCGAAGTCACGTTCGCCATGTGACTTCCCAAGCCAGATTTAAACGCCGCGACTGCGACGGCGATTGGTCCCAAGCCACCAGAAGCCTTTACGCCTGTTAATGGGAACTTCCGCGAAGGAAGACCTACAGACCGGCGGAGTCAGGAATCTGGACAGACAAGGGCGTTTTTTTTGTTCGAACGAGAGTTTCGGTAAACGCCGCTGACAGTCCGGGCCTCCCGCGTAACCCGCCACCGGCGACCAGCGGATTAACGTGACCATCGTTTGGAGTGATGAAGTTCAAGCCTTCGTAATCTTTGCGCCTACCATCGAGTCGGTCAGCTCAATCTGGATGTCGCAAACATCACCTAACTCGAACTACCCACACAAAACCGAGAGGGACCGCAGATGTCGCACTGTAACTTAAATCGGTTCTGACGCAGCTTTGGTGCAGTCTTGGTACTTGCGGTACTTTTGCGGGAATCGATGACAAATCAGTTATCTCACGCAAATCTCTTCTCCGATCTGAGCAACGTGACGCTTCGCCGCGTGTTCAACACGGACCAGGGTTGGATTATGGAAGCTCACGGTCAAAACTCTGCTGTCTGTCCTGGTTGCCAGTCCATCTCGCGCTCGCGCCATAGCCGGTATTGGCGTTCTCTGAAAGACCTTCCTGTGCAAGGCACGCAGGTGATGCTCCGGTTGCATCTGGGTCGCTGGCGTTGCCGGAATGCCGGTTGCCAGCGGCGAATCTTCACCGAACGTCTCCCAAAGGTTTGTGCCCCATACACACAACAGACCACGCGGACCAGCGAGATCATCGCCGCGATGGGGCATGCCCTCGGAGGACGTCCCGGCGAACGCTTGATGCGCAGGCTTGGGATGCCGGTCAGTGCTGATACGCTGATCCGTCAAGTCAAAAGAGCGGCACACCTGTCTGCGTTGTCCCAGGTCCGCGTTCTTGGTGTAGATGACTGGGCGTGGTGTAAAGGCCAAACCTTCGGCACCATATTGGTTGATTTGGAGCGTAGCCAGGTCGAAGATCTGTTGCCGACCCGTTCCGCTGATTCACTCGGCGAGTGGCTCGCACAACATCCGGAAATAACCACGGTCAGCCGCGATCGCCAAGGAGTCTACGCCGAGGGCGCCCTTCGGGTCGCACCCGAAGCAGTCCAAGTAGCGGATCGCTTTC
>Ga0210390_10004520_pt1 | contig 11724 bp, 9 predicted proteins | sample IncBWH11OmetaG_FD_161050 | JGI IMG/M metagenome (GOLD analysis project Ga0210390, IMG submission 161050) | Forest soil microbial communities from Barre Woods Harvard Forest LTER site, Petersham, Massachusetts, United States - Inc-BW-H-11-O ... | reverse complement strand
CGAGCTGCGCGACACCTTCCGTGCCCTCCCCCGCGCCGGCGATGTTCACGCCGTGATGTTTTTGCCCAATGGCGGAAACTTCTGTTCCGGCGGCGACGTGCACGACATCATTGGACCGCTCGTCGCCATGGAGACCAAGGAACTCCTGGCCTTCACGCGGATGACGGGTGACCTCGTCAAGGCGATGCTCGCTTGCGGCAAGCCGATTATTTCCGCTATCGACGGTGTCGCCGCTGGCGCCGGCGCGATCATCGCCATGGCTTCGGATATCCGCATCGCGACACCCCAGGCGCAGACCGCGTTTCTGTTCAATCGCGTCGGCCTTGCCGGCTGCGATATGGGCGCCTGTGCGATCCTGCCCCGGATCATCGGCCAGGGCCGCGCGGCTGAGCTTCTCTATACCGGCCGCGCGATGACGGCGCAGGAAGGCGAAGCCTGGGGGTTCTTCAACCGACTGGTCGCTGCCGACGTCCTGGAAAACGAAGCGCTGTCGCTGGCGCGGCGTATCGCATCCGGCCCGACCTTCGCCAACAGCATCACGAAGACCCAGTTCAGTCAGGAATGGGCAATGAGCCTCGATCAGGCCATCGAGGCCGAAGCGCAGGCCCAAGCCATCTGCATGCAGACCAAAGACTTCGAGCGAGCCTATCGCGCTTTTATCGCCAAGCAGAAGCCGGTATTCGAGGGCGATTGATGTCGGACACGAGCTTCCTCGGCTGGCCGTTCTTCACCGATCGCCATCGCGCACTGGCAGATGCGATCGAGCGCTGGAGCGCAGCCAATCTGCCGGCCGCGCACGGCGACGTCGATGCGGCCTGTCGCGAGCTAGTGCAAAAGCTCGGCCGCGATGGTTTCCTTGCCCACACCGCGCCCGATCCAGACGCGCCGGCCAAGCTCGATGTACGAACGCTCTGCATTATGCGCGAAACGCTTGCGCGCCATGACGGGCTTGCCGATTTCGTGTTTGCCATGCAGGGACTTGGCGCCGGCCCGATCAGCTTGTCCGGCAGCGTGGAGCAGCGGGATTGGCTCAAGCGCACGCGCTCCGGCCGGGCGATTGCCGCTTTCGCTTTGACCGAAGAAAAATCCGGCTCGGATGTCGCCAATTGCGCGATGACGGCCCGCCGCGACGGTGACGCCTACGTCCTCGACGGCGAAAAAACCTGGATTTCAAACGGCGGCATTGCCGACATTTATGTGGTTTTCGCGCGATCCGAGGAAGCTGCCGGCGCAAAAGGCCTCTCAGCCTTTCTCGTGCCCAGCGTCACGGCTGGACTGTCGGTCGCCGAGCGCATCGACGTGATGGCACCGCATCCGTTGGCGCGGCTTAAATTCGAGCGCGTGCGCATTCCAGCCTCCGCTCTGGTTGGCGCCTCCGGCGAAGGCTTCAAGATTGCGATGGCCACGCTCGACATTTTCCGCGCCACGGTCGGCGCCGCCGCGCTAGGTCTGGCGCGCCGCGCGCTCGACGAAGCGACCGAACGCGTGCGCAAGCGCGAAGTATTCGGTGGCCCGCTGGCCGATCTGCAACTGGTGCAAGGCTACATCGCCGACATGGCAGTCGACATCGACGCGGCGGCGCTTCTGGTTTATCGCGCGGCTTGGGTCAAGGACAACGGCGCTGCCCGCGTCACGCGCGAGGCCTCGATAGCCAAGCTGTTCGCCACCGAACGCGCGCAACACATCATCGACAAGGCGGTCCAGCTTCATGGCGGCGACGGCGTTCGCCGCGGTCACATCGTCGAGCGGCTATACCGGGAAATCAGGGCACTGCGGATTTACGAGGGCGCGTCCGAAGTCCAAAAGGTCGTAATCGCGCGACAAGTGCTCTCGGGAGCATGATCATGAAATCGCTTGGACCTACGGCCCACACCGACCCGTTCGCCCGCGACAACCTTCCGCCGACGCAGCAATGGCCGCAAATTGCGCTCGATGGCTTTGCTTATCCCGAGTATCTGAACGCCGCCGTCGAGCTGACCGATCGCATGGTGACGCGCGGGTTCGGCGACCATGTCGCGCTGATCGGTAATGGCCGACGCCGCACCTACAAGGAACTCTCCGATTGGACCAACCGTCTCGCTCACGCTTTGGTCGAGGACTTCGGCATCAAGCCCGGCAATCGCATTCTGATCCGAGCGGCGAACAATCCGGCGATGGTGGCGTGCTGGCTGGCGGCGACCAAGGCGGGCGCCGTCGTCGTCAACACTATGCCGCAGCTGCGCGCCGGCGAACTCGGCAAGATCGTCGACAAAGCCGAGGTGGCGCTGGCCCTGTGCGATACCCGCCTGATGGACGAGCTCGCTACCTGCGCGAAGACCAGCAAATACCTCAAGCAGGTGATCGGCTTCGACGGCACCGCCAACCACGACGCCGAGATGGATCGCCTCGCGCTCAGCAAATCCGTGACCTTCGATGCGGTGCGAACCGGCCGCGACGACGTCGCGCTGCTCGGCTTCACGTCGGGCACTACCGGTGAGCCCAAGGCGACTATGCATTTCCATCGCGATCTGTTGATCATCGCCGACGGCTACGCGAAAGAAATTCTCGGTGTGACGCCGGAGGACATATTCGTCGGCTCCCCGCCATTGGCATTTACCTTCGGACTTGGCGGATTGGCAGTGTTTCCGCTGCGTTTTGGCGCCACTGCAACGCTTCTGGAAAATGCCTCACCTGCCAACATGATCGAGATCATCGAAACTTATAAGGCGACAATATCTTTCACCGCACCCACGGCATACCGCGCGATGCTGGCGGCAATGGAACAGGGCGCCAATCTTTCATCGCTGCGCGCAGCCGTATCGGCCGGCGAGACCTTGCCGGGGCCAGTATTTAACGACTGGGTCGCCAAAACCGGCAAGCCCATACTCGACGGCATCGGCTCGACCGAAATGCTGCACATCTTTATTTCCAACCGCTTCGGCGATGCCGCGCCTGCGTCGACCGGCAAGCCGGTCATCGGCTATGAGGCCAAGATCGTCGACGACGACATGAAAGAAAAGCCGCGCGGCGAAGTCGGCAAGCTCGCCGTTCGTGGCCCGACCGGGTGCCGCTATCTCGCCGACAAACGGCAAAGCAATTATGTGCGCGACGGCTGGAACCTGACCGGCGACGCCTTCTCGCAGGACGAAAACGGCTACTTCCATTTCGCCGCCCGCAGCGACGACATGATCATTTCGGCCGGATACAACATCGCCGGACCCGAAGTTGAAGCGGCGCTGTTATCGCACCCGGACGTCAGGGAATGCGCGGTCATCGGCGCGCCGGATGAGGGTCGCGGTCAGATCGTCGAGGCGCATGTCGTGCTCAAGGACGGCGTTTTGGCGGGAGTCGACACCGTCAAACGCTTGCAGGACCATGTGAAGGCAACGATCGCGCCCTTCAAATATCCGCGTTCCGTCAAATTCGTCGATGCTCTGCCAAAGACGCAGACCGGGAAGATCCAGCGTTTTCGTCTCCGGCATAACGCGTCATATTCGAGGCCAATACAATGACAACACCGCATGCCTTACTCGATCCGCAAGGCTGGAAGCGGCCGAGAGGTTACGCCAACGGTATCGCCGCCGAAGGCCGCATGATTTTCCTCGCCGGCCAGGTCGGCTGGAACGCCGAGCAGAAATTCGAAAGCTCGGATTTTGTCGCGCAAGCGCGGCAAGCCCTCACGAACGTCGTGGCACTCGTGCGTGAGGCCGGCGGCACCGCGGAGCACGTCACCCGGCTGACGTGGTTCGTCACCGACAAGAAGGAATACCTGTCGCGATTAGGCGATATGGGCGCGGCCTATCGAAGCGTGATGGGATTGCATTTCCCCGTTATGACTCTGGTGCAAGTCGTGGCGCTGGTGGAAGATGACGCCAAGGTCGAAATCGAGGCCACGGCCGTCGTGCCGCATCGAGCATGAACAATAGGCGCTCCGCTTACGATGATGTCGTGGTCACCACGCCTGTGACCGTGCCCTATGTGCGCTACTCGATTCGGGGCGCGCACTGGTTCCTCGCCGGCGCACTGGCCGAAGTTTTGAGGATATCCGGTCTCGGCAAAGATGCGCTCGACGGACTATGCGTGTCGAGCTTCACGCTCACTCCGGATACGGCGGTCGGACTCACGCAGCATCTCGGACTAACCTTGCGGTGGCTCGATCACATTCCGATGGGCGGCGCCTGCGGCATCGTTGCGCTGCGCCGCGCCGCGCGGGCGGTGCAAAGCGGCGACGCGACGGCGGTCGCCTGTATCGCGGGCGATACGAACCACCCCGATTCGTTTCGTCAGAACCTAGGGACCTTCAGCCAGTTCGCCCGCGATGCAAGCTATCCGTACGGCTCAGGCGGCCCCAATGCGAGCTTCGCCTTTCTCACCAGCTATTACATGCGGACCTATGGCGCCAGAGCCGAGGATTTCGGCAAGCTCTGCGTCGCCCAGCGAAGTAACGCCCTGAAATTCCCATACGCGTTAATGAAAAAGCCGCTTAGTCTCGACGAATATCTGACTGCACGACCGATCGCGGATCCCCTGCGCCTCTATGATTGCGTCATGCCCTGCGCCGGCGCGGAGGCGTTTCTGGTGCTGCGCCGCGACGAGGCTGAGAAGCGCGGGCTATCCTACGCTCGTATTCTGGCGACCATGGAGCGGCACAACGCCTATCCCGACGATCCAATTCAGTATCGCGGCGGCTGGGCGCTCGATTCCGACGAAATGTATGCGCAAGCCGAAATCGGCCCGACGGACATCGATGTGGTCGCCGCCTACGACGACTACCCAGTCATCAACGTTATGCAGATCGAGGATCTTGGCTTCTGCAAGAGAGGCGAAGGCCCGGACTTCGTTCGCCGACACAGTTTCACCGCGGACGGCTCGTTTCCCTTCAACACGTCGGGCGGACAATTGTCGGTCGGCCAAGCCGGGGCGGCCGGCGGTTTTCTCGGTCTGGTAGAAATCATCCGACAGGTCACCGGTCAACCACTTGGCGCCGTCGTGGCCGAGGCGCGGCTTGGTCTGGCGAGCGGCTTCGGTATGATCAATTACGATCGCGGGCTGTGCAGCGGCGCCGCCATCCTTGCAGCGGGGCAATGACACGATGACGCGTCCACTGGTGCGACCGCCGCGCAAGAATCCGATCCTGCGCACACGCGTGCCAACGCTGCCGCCCGGTGGTCGTAGCCGCGTTGCGCTGGGGCTCACGGCGGCGGCAGCGCGCGGCCGCTTGGAACTGCAAGTCTGTCGCGATTGCCGGACGGTGCAATATCCGCCGCGCGAAGCCTGTCGCGTCTGCCTATCGCAGCGGCTCGATTGGCGGCAGCAGGATGGTGCCGGCGAGCTGGTTTCGGACACGACGCTCCACCACAGCAACGAGCTGTTCTACCGCGAACGCATGCCGTGGCGGCTTGGCATGATCAAGCTCGACTGCGGTCCGGTCATCGTCGCGCATCTGCACGGCGATTGCGCGCCCGCACCGTCCCGCGTGCGCGTGCGCGCCCATATCGACCGTGCGGGTCAGGCGGCGCTCCTCGCAATTCCGGAGAAGGACACCCCGAACATGGCTGACGATCGCCAACTCCGCGAAATGACCTGCGATCCGAAATTCCGCAAGGTCCTGGTCACGGATGCCAAGACGGCGCTGGGACAAACCTTGGTTGAAGCCGTCGTCGCAGCCGGCGCCGATCTCGTTTGGGCGGGTTACGCGGAGCGCTGGAAGAAGCCACCAGGCTTCGAACGCCTGTCTAAGCTGCCGCAGGTTTCTCTGGTGCCGCTCGACTTGACCGACTCGCGCGCCGTCAAGGATCTGGCCGGTGAGATCGGCGGACGCGTCGACATTCTCATCAACACCGCCGACCATCATCGCAATTTCGGCATCGCGGCGCGCGACGGCATCGAGGTGGCGCGCGCGGAGATGGATACCAACTATTTCGGTTTGCTGCGGTTGGCTCAAGAATTTGCTCCGGCGATGCGCGCGCGCGGCGCGGACGGTCAGTCGAGCGCCGTCGCTTGGGTCAACCTGCTCTCCGTCTTTGCACTTTCAAATTTTCCGCCGCATGGCACCTACTCGGCTTCGAAGGCCGCTGCACTTTCACTGGCGCAATGTCTGCGCGCCGAATTCGCACCGGCAGGCGTCCGGGTAATCAACGTGTTTCCCAGCCCGATTGACGATGAATGGAATCAGGCGTTGCCGCCGCCGAAAATCGCGCCGGTGCGGCTTGCTGCCGACATTGTCGAGGCGCTGCGCGGCGGGGCTGAAGATGTCTTCCCCGGCGACATTGCGCAGGATTGGTTGTCGCGATGGCGTGACAACCCGAAGGCGTTGGAACGTGAACTTGCGGTTATGCCCAGATGAGCGAATCCGTTCTCTTGCAATTGGCTGTCGAACTCGCCTCCGGGAGCGTCCGCGTCGTCGATCTCACGCAGACCTTGTCGCCCGATTTCCCGCAGATCGTGCTGCCCCCTGAGATGGGACAGGCTTGGCCGTTTCGTATCGAAGAAGCGTCCCGCTACGACGCGCGCGGGCCCGGCTGGTATTGGAACAACTTTTCCTGCAGCGAGCATACCGGGACGCATTTCGATGCGCCGATCCATTGGATTTCGGGCCGGCATCTGCCAGACAACAGCACCGATACAATTCCGGCAACGCGTTTCATTGCGCCCGCCTGCGTGCTCGATTGTTCACGCGAAGCGGCGGCCGATGCCGACTTCCTCTTGACCGTCGATTTCCTGCGTAATTGGGAACGCCGTCATGGTCGCATCCCGGCAGGATCGTGGATCCTGATGCGTACCGATTGGTCGAAACGTCTCGATCCCGTCGCCTATCAAAATCTCGACGAGACCGGCCAACACACGCCAGGGCCAGATGCGGACGCCGTTAAATTTCTCGTCGATGAGCGTCAGGTCTTGGGATTCGGATCAGAAGCAATCGGCACCGATGCCGGTCAGGCCTTTCACCTCAAGCCGCCCTACCCATGCCACTACTACATGCATGGTTCGGGCCGGTACGGTCTGCAGTGCTTGACCAATCTAGATCTCTTGCCACCGACCGGCGCGATCGTCATCGCAGCTCCGCTCAAAATCAAAGAAGGCAGCGGCAGCCCGTTGCGGGTTCTCGCACTGGTGCCGACAGCGGTGCGTGCGCCGGCGCGCAGTTCCGATAAGAGCGTCAAGAAGATAGGCCGTACTCGGAAGAAGCGCCGATGAGTGTCGCCGATATTCTGGCTGCATTTCCGACCCGCGATCGGACCCTTCCCATCATGCTGCAACGGCAGGCGCACCGGTATGGCGAGCATCGGTTGGTCGCCGCGGGCGACGTGAGTTGGAGTTTTGCGGACGCACCCACGATCGCGGCGCGATTTGCCGGTACGCTTGCGGCGGCGGGCATCGAACCGGGCGATCGCGTTGCGCTAATGTGCTCCAATCGCGCCGAATTCCTCGAAATCTTTCTCGGTTGCGCCTGGCTCGGCGCCATCACTGTCATGATCAATATCGCCTCACGCGGACCGCAGCTCCGGCACATCCTGAGCAACTCCGGTGCGTGCCTTTTGGTGATGGAGGCGGAATTGCTCGGTGCGCTCGACCATGTCGAACTGAAAGACTTGGTGCTGAAGCGCATCTGGCTGATTGGCGGCAAAGCTTCCGCACCGCTTGATCGGATCGTCGTGACCAGCTTACCGCCGCGCGGCGAAGCCGTTAGCCCGGGCGCCAACGACCCTGCACAATTACTCGCGATCCTCTATACCTCGGGAACGACGGGACCTTCGAAGGGCGTGTGCTGCCCGCACGCGCAATATTTCTGGTGGGGCATTAACGGCATTCGCAACCTGGAGATTCGCGAAGGCGACGTTCTATGCACGACACTTCCGTTGTTTCATTCCAATGCGCTCGGCACCTTCTACCAAGCCTTATTATCAGGCGCGACGCTCGTTGCCGAATCGCGCTTTTCGGCATCACGATTCTGGCAAAGCCTCGTCGAGCATCACGCAACGGCAGCTTACGTGCTGGGCGCCATGGTGCCGATCTTGATGTCCCGGCCGCCATCTGCGCAAGAGCGCGGTCACCGCGTTCGATGCGGCCTGGGACCCGGCGTGCCGGCCAATCTCCACATCGCCTTCGAGCAGCGCACCGGTATTCGGCTGATCGACGGCTATGGCTCGACCGAGACCAATTTCGTCATCGGCAGTACCACCGCGGAGCAGCGACCTGGCAGCATGGGGAAAGTGTGCGACGGCTATCATGCGCGCGTCCTCGACCAAGACGGTGACGAAGCCAAGGCAGGCGAAGCGGGCGAACTTATTTTGCGAGCTGACGACCAGCTCGCCTTCGCCACCGGCTATTTCGCGATGCCGGACAAAACGGCCGAGGCTTTCCGCAACGGCTGGTTTCACACTGGCGATCGCGTCGTCAGAGAGGCCGATGGTTCTTTTCGATTCATAGATCGCTTGAAGGATGCTATCCGCCGGCGCGGCGAAAATATCTCTTCCTTTGAAGTCGAGCAGGTGCTTTTGAGTCACCCCGACATCGCCTCTGCGGCGGCATTCGCCGTGCCCTCCGAACTTGCTGAAGAGGAAGTCATGGCTGTCGTGGTGCGGCGGCCGGACAGTGCGATCACAGAGGGCGCATTGAGTGAATTCTGTCGGCCGCGGCTCGCCCGTTTTGCCATTCCGCGTTTCATCGAGTTCGTTGAAGCGTTGCCCACGACGGAAAATGGCAAAGTACAGAAATATAAGCTGCGCGATCGCGGCGTCACGTCCCGCACGTGGGATCGCGAGGCGGTGCCTGCAGGCACCAAGCTCAAGTAGGAAACAGTGTCGCAGCCGGCGCCGAGCCGGGCGTGACGGAACAGGAATTGCAGTTATAATCGCAATTCGTCGCTAGCTGGCACGAGGAGCACACACCATGACGTTTGAGTTGAAGCGAAGGGCATTCCTGCAACTTATCATGGGAACAGCCACGACCATCAGCGCCTCAGCGCCGTTTGTCGGCGCACTTGCTGCCGCCAACGACGCCGCGACCATCGGATGGCCGAACGACGTGCCCGCCTGGGATCCCAATCAGCGGTTCACGCCGGATGCGCAGCCGATCTTCAAGGCCGTGTTCGACCAGCCTCTCGATCAGGATCCGCACCTCAAGCTGATCCCACATTTGATCAAGGCATGGACTCTGGCGCCGGACGCTCTGAGCATGGCGGTCGAGCTGCGCGACGACGTGACGTTCCACGACGGCGGCAAGATGACGACCGAGGATTTCCGCTACACGTTCCTTGAGCGCAACAAATCCGGCCTCAAGCTCGACATCGCCAATTCCATGAAAAAGGTAGATGACATCGTCATCGAGTCGCCGACCAAGGCGACGATGAAATTCAGTTCGCCGGCGCCAACCATGCCGCAGTGGCTAGCGTTCCTAGGCAGCTATATCGTTCCCAAGAACTATATAGAGAGCAAGGGTCTCGACAACTTCCTGAAAAATCCCATCGGCACCGGACCCTATAAGCTCGCCGAATACGAACTGAACTCGCGCATCGTGCTCGAGCGCAACGACAATTATTGGGGACCGAAGGCGAAGATCGCGCGCGTCACCATCCAAATTATCAAGGATCCTTCGGCAAGGGTGGCTGCGATCCAGTCGGGGCAGGTCGATTGCACGATCAATGTTCCAGTTCGCGAAGCGCAGCGCCTCCAGCAGGACTCGGAATATATCGGCGAGATCAATCCGATCACCCGTGTAATCCTGATCAATGTGCGCAACGATCTGGCGTTCGCGGACGAGAACGTGCGCCTTGCTGCCCATCACGCCATCAACAAGCCGGCTTTGTCGAAGGCATTTTATGGCGGGGTCGCGGTGCCACTTTCGGTGCTGGCGACACCGGGTACACCCGGCTATCTCACCGACTTCACCTTCAAATACGATCCCACGCTCGCCAAGCAGCTTTTGGCAAAGTCCGGATTCTCGCTCGACAAACCGGTAAAGATCGGCTTCGCCACCACCAACGGACAATTCCCCAGCGATTACGACATCGCGCGCGCCGTCACGCAGATGTGGAAGCAAGTCGGCATCGATGCCGATGTGCAGGTCATCGAATACGCCAAATATTTCGAGCTCAATCGCGGCAACAAGCTGCCTGAGGCGACACTCTATAGCTGGGACAACGCGACCGGCGATCCGGAGATCTTCTCTGGCTATCAGCTCAACCCGAAAATGCCGTTCTCGCCGTGGAAGGACCAGGATATCGGTAACCGGGTGCTCGCTCTCTTTAATGTCGCCGACTATGACAAAAGGATTGCCGGCTACCGCGATCTGGAACGTTACGCCGTCGAAAACGGAGCGACGATGCCCTTGCTGCAAAGCGTCGTGACGGTCGTGCGCAAGAAGAAGTTGGCCTACACGAAATATGGTAATGGATGGTTATTGCCGCAGACCTTGCAGTGGAGTTGATACCTCGGCTGCGTGCGCCATAGGCGCAGCCCTATGATCGCAACCATCATCACGTTGATCGCGCGCCGTCTCGTGGCGGCAATTCCGATCCTGCTCATCGTGTCGGCGCTCCTGTTCTGTGTGCTGCGGGCGCTTCCGGTCGATCCGGCGGCGATGTCGCTGCCGCCAAACGCGACGATCGCCGAAATCGAAGCCAAGCGTCACGAGATGGGTCTCGATCGGCCGCTACCGGAACAATATGCGATATGGCTCCGCGGCGCGCTCCATGGCGAATTCGGCCAGTCAATCCAATTTCACCGTCAGGCTGGATCGCTGGTCGCGGCGACCTTGCCCGCGACAATCCAGCTCGCTCTCGCCGCCATGGTCATCGCCGGCATCCTCGGATTTGGCGGCGGCCTGATCTTATTCCGCGTGCGCGGCACAATTCTAGAGCCAATCGCCGATCTATTCTCGATCGTGCTCCTGTCGCTTCCGGAATTCCTGTGGGGCCTGATCCTGCTGTTCGTGTTCGGGGTGGTGTTTCGCGTGCTGCCGTTCACCGGCGAAGTCGCACCGGGACTGCCGGTTCCGCATATCACCGGCTTTCTTTTGCTTGATTCGCTTCTGATCGGACGCGTCGACGTGTTTTTGAGCGCGTGTCGGCACCTCGTCCTCCCTGCCGTCGCGCTCGGTTTGGCATTCTCGCCGACCATCATGCGGGTGTTGCGCTCGAGCCTATTCGATGTTTACCACGAGGACTACATCCAGCAGGCCCGGCTACGCGGTCTCTCCGAGCGCCGTATCTTGCTCGGTCACGCGCTCAAGAACGCGTCACTGCCGACGCTGACGCTGGCCGGGGTGCAGTTCGGCATTCTATTCAGCGGCACGCTCCTGGTCGAGGTCATCTATTCATATCCCGGCATGGGCAATTTGATGGTCGATGCCGTGCGCAACGCCGACCTGCCGCTGATCCAGACCATCGGCCTCACCTATTGCGTCGTGGTTCTGTTGATCAATACCGTAGTCGATGGTCTCTACGTGGTGCTCAACCCGAAACTGCGGGTGCGCTGATGCCCGGCCCCCTCGCCCGTTCGCTGCGTTCGCCTAGAGTCCTGATCGCGCTCGGCATGATCCTGTGCATCGCCGGGTGCGCAATCTTTGCCGGCTTTCTCTCCCCGCATGATCCCGACGAGCAGAATCTGCTCTCGATCCTGACGCCGCCGGCCTGGGCGACCGGCGGCGATCCGAGCTACCCGCTGGGAACGGACAGCCTCGGCCGCGATGTGCTGTCGCGGCTCATTTACGGCGCCCGCACCGCAATGCTGGTGGCGTTCTTTG